>Ga0137415_10002804_pt1 | contig 17265 bp, 17 predicted proteins | sample CZODoug3_1_1_16f_FD_183082 | JGI IMG/M metagenome (GOLD analysis project Ga0137415, IMG submission 183082) | Vadose zone soil fungal communities from Angelo Coast Range Reserve, California, USA - CZODoug3_1_1_16fungal (Hybrid Assembly) | ecosystem: Environmental > Terrestrial > Soil > Vadose...
GGCGCCCTTGGGATCGTGGGCCCGAAGACTCGCTTCGATGAGGAGATACCTGTTGACCGAGGGGCCGCATCCGGCAAGCAGCACGAACGCCAGTACGGCAAAGAGAGACTGGGTGGAAATAAAAAAGCCCCACCGTACCGGAACAAAGGCGGTGGGGCGTGAGGCAAGAAGGCTCAACGGAGGTCGTGGAGCCTAAAAGATGGAACGTTTCTTTTCGACGACTTTCTTGATCTTTTTCTGACCGAACCAGACCTTGGCGTTGCTCTCCAAATCCACCATCTGCAGATCGATCTGGTAGAACACCGCCTTCGTCCCGTCGGCCTCGTCGAGGATCGTCGCAATGGTGCCCTTCATCATGTAATCGGCACCGAGCTCTTTTCCCGGCGCTTTCTGCGTATCTTCTCGCGCGTACATCGCTTGCTCTTTGCGCTCAGTGCGAAGCTCCTCGCGATCTCCCTTTCCGGACACAAAGGTGACCTTCTGGGAATTCGTAAGCTCACGTTCAAGATCGGCCACAAACGTGTTGACGTCGATATGTTCGTGGCTGTTGTTCATGATAGCCCCGACGACGACGACCGGCTGGCGATGCTTCGAGCCGGAGAAGGTGTTGAGCCACGGATACTCCAGCGCCTCTTTGATCATAGACTCCGCGACCATCCTGGAATCGGTATCGTTCCAACGGCCACTCAGATCCGTGACGACCTCTGAGTCGACCCTGGTTATTCTAGTCTCTTGCGCACAGCCGGCCAGCGACAACACCGCCAACGCAACGAGCCCGATTTGCCCTCGATTCAGTACGATCACGCGATACCTCCCCGCAGATACAGCCATTGGCAGTTGATCAATAGGAGCCCTTAGCGCGGCGCCCGTTTGTCTTCTTCTTTCTCAAGCCGTTCAAAGAGCTTATCGGCATTCTTTCTGACGAAATCACGAACCTCCGCGTTGAGCTCCTTCGCCTTTTCGAGATTATCCTTCATCTCCTCGAGATTCAGCTTGGTCAACACGTAGTACGTGCCCGTTTTCTCATCCTTGTATTGGTCGATGCGGCGCACGCCGCTGAGGGTCGTGGTGGTCACCGTCTTAATGGCCCGCTCGACATTCTGCTCTTCCGTGTTCTTGGTAAAGTCTCCGGCCGTCGTGGAGGCTGCATAGTCGCGCATCAAGTAGCCGGTATAGGTTTCAAAGGTTTTGGCGATTTCCGCTCTGGCACGATTTTCAGCGGTGTCCCAGGCCAACGGCTCGTTCCGAACACCGGCCACGGACCCGACGCCATAAAAGGCTTTACTATCTTTCTCGTTGAACGCGCCTGACCCTTGCTTCACCCACTTCGGAGGACCGCCGCAGGCAGCAAGTCCGATCATCAGGGCGATCGCCACTCCTCCCGCGACCAACCTCGACCTGAACCCCAGTATCCTATTCATGCACAGCCTCCTTGGTAATGATCAAGACGGTGAAACGGCGGCGTACCACCGGCAGATGTCCGCGACGAACGTTCGAGAATTCACACGGATTCATGCTAACATGCACCCCTAATCCAGTCAACGAAACCGACGGACGATTGTTGACCGTCTCACTGTCCCACTAACAGGCTGCGCGAAAACTGTGTCAGCACGCCAGAACGTCGATGGCTCGCACGTGTGGCTCAACAGGTAAATATTTCCGCAGGATGCTCAAAAAGGCCGTCCAGCAAGGCCCCAGCGAGTGAAGGGCGAGGCGTACGCTTCAGTACGTTGAGCCTCTGAGCGATGCGAGAACGCTGCTGGCGGACTTTTTCAGCATCCTGCTAAAGGAGGATGCCTGTGGCAGATGTCCAGATTGATGACGGTATCATTAAGATTCTGAACCTGGAAGTTCAAGATCCCAACGCAGCCGCAGTCCTCGCCGAATATCCTCAAGCCCGCTGGGCAGAAATTACGCGGAAAGCAATCAAGATTGGGCTGGGGTATCTCAAGGGAGGCGAAAGAGCCTAACAGGCTAAGGAGAAACTAGGTTGGCGAGTTAGCACTTCAAAACTTCGATGGTCCGTACGTCTGGGACAAGCCCGGTCTGTCTGGTTCATCTGGTTAGTCTAATTCAACCAGACAGACCGAACAGACCAAATCAACAAGACAGGCTGGCGGACTTTTTCAGCATCCTGCTATGGCTTCGTGGGTGTTGACTGTGCAACAGCAGCCCGGGCACGGGCATGGTTCCCCCCAAGTTCGAGGTAGCGCGTGAACGCTTCGACTGATTTGGACTGATCTTTCATCTCGTCGGCGTAGAGGATGCCCAGCGAGAAATACACATCCACATAGTTGGGGTTGACCACCAGCGCCTCCCGCATGGCGCGCTCAGCTTCGGCATACTGCCCGCGCTTTTCGTAAATCAACCCGAGCGTATACTGAGAATCCGGGTTCTTCGGGGCATACTGCACCGCCATCTTCGCCGCAGACAACGCGTCGTTAAGGTTCGGCAGCACTTCTAGCAGCACATAGCTCTTGAGCACATAGGCATCGCCGAACGTGGGATCGTATTCCAGCACCTTATTCAGCCGCTCCAATGCTTCTTCCGACGATTTCCCGGTTTGGAGAAGCGCGAAAGCCTGTTCATACTGCATCTTCGCAGCCTGTCGTCGTTCGGCTGGAGACTGGGGCTCTGCCCCCATGATGAAGGCGGCCTTTCGGCCTTCGATCAACACCGTATCCCCGTCCCCTTCAAGCTGCACAAAGAAGGGATGCTGGGCGCCTTTCGACCGTTCAAGAACTTGTTGCCTCACATAGTCTCCGACCTCCGAGGCCATGAGCCATCCGTTTTTATTACGATCCGCCATGCCACTCAATCCATTCAATAGCACCTGCACGAAAAGACTCCTCCCATTCTCCTGACTCAACGACTCACCCTTATCGCCTGCCGTCAACACTTGAACGGCTCGCCGTTCCGTATCGTCTTCCGGAGCCAATCGCCCTTCGAGGGACAGTGGCTGAGCCGCGCTCACCTCCCACCCGCGAACCGCGGCATTCAAGAAGAAGAGGGTATGTTTGGATGCGCTGCGCCGGCTGAACTCTTTCAGCTGTTCAAACGTTACCGATTTGGACACATTCCCCATCTGGGCATCCCAGGGAACGAGATACCCAAGTTCCCCGCCGGCAAGATCCTGCGTGACACCCGCATGTCCGACGAAATAGATTACAAGCCGATCATATCGACCGACCTTGCGGGGCAAGAAATCCGAGAGCGTCTGCTGCAGGCGGCGACTACTTGCATCCTTGTCGTAGAGTTCAACGACCTCGTCGAAGCCCAGTTGGCGGAACGCCTGGGCCACTGCTTTGGCATCCTCAATCGCGCCGGGAATTTTGGGGGCCAGGAGATAGTTCTCCACCCCAATGACAATGGCCCACGACTTGTAATACAGCCCTTCCGGTTTCCCCAATTGGGCAGACGCCGATGGCGGACAGAACGTCGCCACCGCCGAGTACGCGAGAAACGCTAGAAGGAAGGGCCGCGATTGTCTGTGGGCGATCTGCAACATTAATTGGACCAGCCTCAGTGTGTGACGCGTAATAAATTCACCCTAACTCTCGCCTCTACAGACTGTCAAGAAACGGCAGACCGAGGTCACGGCGCAGCCGCAAAGCCACGACATGGCTCTGCATTCTCCCTCTTCTGTACTAGGCAGGCTGCGGGAAAACCATTTCGGTCTAGCGGAACTTTGATGGCCTGCACGTCTGGGGCAGGCCGGTCTGTCTGGTTATCTGGTCTATCTGGTTAGTCTCATTCACCCAGACAAACTAGACAGACCGAACAGACCAGATGAACACGACAGGCTAGCAGACTTTTTTTGCGTCCTGCTAGGTATGGTTGAGTTCCCACCCGCCCCTCCAGCATAATGACCGGGATTTGCTTCGCACCTCGACCTGAAGGAGTGATCGCACAATGGCAGAGAAAATCGATACCCTCCTCAAGGAAGGCCGCGTGTATCAGCCGACCGCTCAGATTAAAGCCGCGGCCTATATTCAGGATTACGAGAGCGCCTACAAGAAATCGATTGCCGACCCGGAAGGCTTCTGGAGCGACGTCGCCAAGGAGCTGGAGTGGTTCTCCCCCTGGACCAAGGTCCTGGAATGGAATTATCCCTGGGCCAAGTGGTTCGTCGGCGCCACCTGCAACATTACCTATAACTGTCTGGACCGTCACGTCAAAACCTGGCGCAGGAATAAAGCGGCAGTCATCTGGGTCGGCGAGAACGACCAAGAACGGGTCATCACCTATGGCGAGCTCTATCGACAGGTCAATCGTTGTGCGAATGCGCTCAAGAAACTTGGGCTCACGAAGGGAGATCGGGTTACGATCTACCTTCCGAAAGTTCCCGAACAGATCGTCGCCATGCTCGCCTGCGCACGCATCGGCGTCATTCATAGTGTGGTGTATTCCGGATTCAGCGCCCCGGCCCTCGCAAACCGCATTCAGGACGCCGAATCCAAACTGGTCATTACAGCCGACGTCGGATTTGACCGGGGAAAGGTCCTCAACCTCAAGTCGGTGGTCGACCAGGCCGTAGCCAATTCCCCCACCGTCGAACGTGTCGTAGTCTTACGGCGTCAGACTCCGGGAGTAACATTATCCGCCCCGAAGGAAATCGATTGGCACGACTGGCTGAAGGACGAGAAGGCGGTCTGCGAAGCCGAGCATCTGGATGCAGAACATCCGCTGTACATCCTCTATACGTCCGGCACCACCGGCAAACCCAAAGGCGTGGTCCATGTCCACGGCGGCTACATGGTCGGAACCTACATCACCACGAAATACGTCTTTGATCTCAAAGAGGACGATGTCTACTTCTGTGTCGCCGACCCGGGCTGGGTCACCGGCCACAGTTATATTGTCTATGGTCCCCTCCTCAACGGCGCCACGATCCTCACAGCTGAAGGCAAGCCGGACTATCCGAACCCGGGCCGCTGGTGGGATTTAATCGAGCGCTACGGCGTCTCGATTTTCTATACGACCCCCACCGCCATTCGCCTGCTCATGCGCTACGGAGAAGACTGGCCCAAGAAATATGATCTCTCCACCCTCCGCATCCTGGGCAGCGTGGGCGAACCGATCAATCCGGAAGCCTGGGAATGGTTCCATCGCACGGCCGGTGGGGACAAACCGATCATGGACACCTGGTGGCAGACCGAAACAGGGTCCATCCTGATTACACCCCTGCCGACTGTCCCCTTGAAGCCAGGCTCCGCTACCAGGCCCTTCCTCGGCATCGAAGCCGATGTCGTGGACAGCGAAGGCAACAGCCTCCCCGCCAACGCCGGCGGCCTTGCCGTCATCAAAAAGCCCTGGCCTTCGATGATGCGGACCATCTACAAAGATCCGGAACGCTACAAGACCTATTGGAACACGATCCCGAACTGCTACACCGCCGGCGACATCTGTCACAAAGATGAAGACGGCTACATGTGGTTCATGGGCCGTGCCGATGACGTGATCAAAGTGGCCGGCAACCGGCTCGGCACCGCCGAAGTGGAAAGCGCGCTGGTCAGCCACCACGCCGTGGCGGAAGCGGCGGTGATCGGCAAACCACACAAGCTCGTCGGCGAGTCCATCAAGGCCTTCGTCATATTGAAGCAGGGGGAAGTGAACAGCCCGGCACTGATCCAGTCGATCAAGGATCAAGTGTTGAAGGAGTTGGGTAAAATCGCCGTGCCGTCCGAAATCGACATCGTGCCCTCACTCCCCAAAACTCGGTCCGGCAAAATCATGCGGCGGGTGCTCAAAGCGAAAGAGCTCGGGCAAGACCTTGGCGATATCTCGACGATCGAAGATTGATTCAACCGGCTTCAAGACCGGTGACCAATGAGACGTCTGTGCGCTCTACAAAAAGATCGGAGGCCGGTCATGTATACAGCAACAGGTTCCAGAATCACGGTCGCAATCGGAGTGCTGGCAATCTTCCTGGCAGCGATCAGCCCGGCCGGCACCTGGGCCGCCGAACCAGTCAAGCAGGAGAAGAAGGCAAAAAAGTCGGCCCAGGTACGCACAAGCGCGCTCGCCCCAAAAGTGACTGCTCCAAAATTCGCCACGGCTGAGACTGCGGGAAAAGCTCCATCCTGTTTCGGTGAAGCACCGAATCTCGACAAGCTCACGCCCGACGAAGGAAAAGCAGGAGACAGAGTCATCGTCAGCGGAACCAACTTCGGCGAGGCAGCCTGTATACGGGGCGTCTCCTTTGGCCCGGGTCACCCAGCTCAGTTTCAACAGACCAACGACAGCATCACCACGATCGTGCCAATCGGCGGAAAGAAAGGCCTGGTCCTCCTCACCGTCACCACCGCCTCGGGAGAAAACTCAAGACCGTTCCTTGTAAAATAGAAAGGGGCGGGGAACAACCAGACCATCCTTCTTGCTCGCAGAACGCGCACGATGAGACTGTGCTCGTCCCATGCGCGCAGTGAAGGACAGTCTGGCTGTTCCCCTTAGGGCAAAGGTGGGAGAATCTGAAGACCTTCGCCCGGGCTACTGGCACGTCTCGGCGTGCCAGTGGGTGGGCGGGTGGGAAGAACACGCGCAGTGGGAGATCATCTAGCCCGCCCTCAAGGGAGAAGGTAGAAGAGCGGTGGTCGCATGGGTCAAGGGCGCGTCTTGGCGCGACCAGGGTGGGCGGGTGAGAAAATGCGCGCAGTGAAGGACGGTTGCCTGCTCCCTCTAGAGAGGTTGAAGAATCAGAAGTGCCTCGCTCGACAGCCGCATGTAGACCAACAGGGTACCCTTCCAAAGACTGGAAAGGTAAGCGCGCGTGGAGGGCTACCTGATAGGGCTCGTCGGACATGAAGCGTAAGCCAGGCGAACCGATCTATCTCAAGCGTCATATGCTGGGCCTCGCTCTGGCCGTGGTCTTCCCCATTCTGCTGCCCCTCCTGTACCACCGCTACATCGGACCGCTGAGCTTTGCCACCCGATTTGTCGCGACCCTGATCATCGCTCTGATAGCAAGCATCGTGCTCTATTTCACCTACCGGGCCTCGGCTCAGAACGAACCGTAACACCAGACGTCGGACCTGTCTCCCATCACCTGTTCTTGTTATTCCCGCCATCAGCTAGCAGGCTGCAGAAAAGCCATTTCGGCATAGCAGAACTTCGATGGCCAGCATGTCTGGGACAAGCCTAGTCTGTCTGGTCCATCGAGTTAGTCTCATTCAACCAAACAACCAGACAGACCAAATGAACAAGACAGGCTGGCGGACTTTTTCAGCATCCTGCTAACTACCCTTCTGCTCCGGCTTCTGATGTGTCCAGGTGAGAGGAGCGGTCGCGTCGGCAAGGTAGGCCTGCCCGAATCCAAGAATCAAGTGCGCGTCCTGTAGCCGCAATTCCCAGAGCGCGAAATCCGCAAAGCCAAACATCATTGCCGATTGGGGAAAGCGAGCCAGATACCGCTCCTTCACTTCAGCATAGTCCGATGCACCAGCATGCAACAGTGCCGCCTCACCCTGAAGATTCATCCGTCGTAGGGCCAAGGGGTTCTTCCCCGGCCGATCCGGCTCCGAGATAAACAGCCCCGCGCGAGGGTCGCGCAACAGATGTTCGGTATGTAACGCCAAACGGCTCACATGAATGTAGGCGCGCGTCCAGTGTTCGCTAATGACATAAGGCACATGCGACCCAAACGGCCGCCCGTTTCTGAGCGTCAGCAGAACCCCCGTACGGACTTCCTCGGCCAAATTGACCCAAGCAGCCTGGACCTCCTCATTCGACAGAGCCGCAGACATCGCCATAGAGACACCCTCCCTCTGTCTAATCATGCCCTGTCTCGCCAGTCCAGTGCCTCTCGCTCGTCGCGCGTCCATGAGTTCGTCACGAACATCAGCGCACCGGGTCCGCCGTCTACGCCTCCTGCACGCGCACGAACAGGCGCGCATCGATCAGGTCCTTTCTGGTGCAGAGTTGCTTCTCACGCAACAGATGCTCAAGTGCCGCAATCCGGGCCGTCATCTCCGGCAGCACGATATCAACCTGCTCTCGCAGGTCCTGCAGCTGGCGGCTCAGCCCCAAATCCCCTCGCTTCGCAGCGGATTTCTTCTTCGCCCGACCAACTGCTCGACCGTGCGCTCGCCTCCGTGGAACGATCCTCTTGATTGACATGGTTCCCTCCAGGTTGGGAGTCCTCCTCTACCAGGCTTGCAGGGCCGGTCACCTACGACGCCACCCCTCCATCCAACATCCATGATACACCGGGGCAACCGCACCGGCGCCGGGACGCAGGCTCACCCGATCGACCGGGCAATGCCAAAGACCTCCGGCGTCACGCGATCAGCTTAGAAGAAACCACGAAAGCCGTCCAGAGGCAGAATGTTCAACCAAGGCGGGCTGGGCCTCACGCCTCCATCCCCTCTCATCCATCGTCATTCATCGCTGGGTCTGTGTCATGTTTGTTTGGTTCGAATAACGAAAGAAACATCACTAACCCACAGACCAGACAAACTGGCCCCGTCCCGCCTGTCCCGCAAGCCGCGCTTCTTGCGTGCTTCTTCATAGGAGATCCTTTCTTGCCCTAGCCCGCATTATTCATGAGCACTTCTGCTACAATTGCAATTCGCTGCTGCGGCGAGCCTGCGGCCAGCGGGCTCGCCCCTCGGACCCTCACCGTACTGCACGAGTACGCATCGGGTTCTCACGGCTCCGCGCGCCGGGCTCGCGACGCGGCTCAGCGATTTCGCGATGAACCGTCATGAATGATGCGGGCTAGCAATAACAACTCTCTGTCCTGGAGTCGCCTGATGAAACCTATCGTATTCTTGGCAAAACACTTAGAGCTTTTGTTCATGATCTCGCTGCTAGTGAGCGTTGGCTGTGCAACCCCATCGAAGCAGACTCCGACAACCGTAGGACTGCTTTGCAGTATCACATGGGATAAGACGAGCGACCCGAAAGTCACCGGGTATCAGCTCACAGTGATCGACCAGAGTGAGCGGGCAAAGCAAGTAGTTCAGTTCATCCCCGCAGATACAACGAAGGTATCCTGCAGGGACGCGGGCGCCAACCATGAAGGACTGTGGGGCGTGACCGTGCAAGCCTGTTACGACAAATCAACGTGCGGCTCCCCCACCGAAGTCACACGCATGTATATCACTGCCAAGTAAGGAGCCGGCGCCGTCATCCGGCGCTGGATCTGGTCTATCTGGTCTGTCTAGATTATTTGGTTTGCCTGGATAAATCCATACGCCAGACAATCTGGCCGAGCCTCGCACGTCGCGCTCGTTTCACCTTTCACGTCTCACGTTTCACGTCCCCAGAAAGGCAGGGTGATTTCTCTGGGCGAAAACGGTATTCTCTATGGCGACCAGTGCGCCAGTCTCACATTGTTTCGGCGGAAACAAGGAAGGGAATCCATGAGTTCGACTCCAGGTATCACCAAATCACGTCAATTTAAGAAACTCCTCTTGTCAGAGCAGCTTGAGTTCATCTGTGAAGCCCACAATGGCGTCAGCGCAAAGATCGTTCAAGAAGCCGGCTTTCGAGGCATTTGGGCCAGCGGCCTCTCCATTTCCGCACAATTCGGCGTCCGTGACAACAACGAAGCCAGCTGGACCCAAGTCCTGGAGAACCTGGAATTCATGTCCGATGCGACCACGATTCCTATTCTCCTGGATGGCGACACGGGATACGGCAACTTCAATAATATGCAGCGGCTCGTCCGCAAACTGGAGCAGCGCCACATCGCCGCGGTCTGCATTGAAGACAAACTCTTCCCCAAGACGAATAGTTTTATCAAAGGGGGAACCCAACCCCTGGCAGACATGCAGGAGTTCTGCGGCAAGATCAAGGCAGGAAAAGATGCCAGGACCGACCCGGACTTTTCCATTATTGCCAGAGTGGAGGCCTTCATCTGTGGCTGGGGGCTCGCAGAAGCCCTGCGTCGAGCCGAAGCCTATCGTCTGGCGGGGGCGGACGGCATCCTCATTCACAGCGCCCTGTCGGTGCCCGATGAAATCCTTTCGTTCAAACAGGAATGGGGGAATCGATGTCCCGTCGTGATCATACCCACCAAATATTACGCCACGCCCACCGATGTGTTTCGGCAGCATGGGTTTTCGATGGTGATTTGGGCCAATCACATGCTACGGGCTGCCGTGGCCGCCATGCAGAAAACTGCGCGGACCCTCAAGGAGGATGAACACCTGCTCTCCATTGAAGACAAAGTCGCGCCGATCTCCGAAATCTTCCGCCTGCAAAACGCTTCAGAGTTACAAGAAGCTGAAGACCGGTATCTGCCCCGAGGCGCCGAGGACACCGGTGCCATAGTGCTCGCCGCATCCCGCGGCGATGAATTGGGGGAACTCACCGAACACCAGCCCAAAACGATGGTCAACATCCAGGGCACACCAATCCTCTCCCACATTGTCGACGCCTACAATGCGGTGGGCATCAAGGATATCGTCGTGGTCAGGGGGTATAAGAAAGAGGCCGTCAATCTGCCCAACCTGACCTATATCGACAACAATGACTTTGCGGAAACCGGCGAACTGGATTCCCTGCTCAAGGCCCTCCAATCCAGGAAAGGCCATATGCAGAGTACGATCATTTCCTATGGCGACGTGCTGTTCAACAAATATATTCCCCAGTCTCTCTGTCAGGAGACGGATGACTATGTCATTTTCGTCGACAGCAACTGGCAGGAACAGACCAGCTATGCCCGCCTGGGTGGGTTTACCGAGTGCACCATTCCCAATTCGCGAAAGGCGTTTAACGCCAAAATCTATCTCAAGCAATTGGGGAACAACATCCCCAAAGAATCCATCCACGGCGTATGGATGGGGTTCCTCAAAGTCTCGCCCAGCGCCGCCAGCCACATCACCGACATGATTGTGGAGATGTTGGCCAAGCAAACCAACCGCAAGGCCGGCATCCCCCAGCTGCTCCAAGAACTGTTGAAACGGCAGTATCCCGTCCGCGTGCTCTATACAGTCGGGCATTGGCTCGACATCAACAGCATCGAGGATGTGGTCCAGGCAGGAAACTTTTAAACTGTCCGGTGGATCTGAAGGACTTTGTGCCTCAGACGCTTTCCCAAATCGTAGAAGGCGTGCAAACCGCCCAATCCCAAATCAAGGCGAAGGAAGCCGTGATCAATCCTTCGTTTATCGGCGACTATAAGGAAATCGCAAAACATGGCGGTGGCTTAATGACCAACGGCGGAGGCTACGAGCAGGTTGTAGAGTTTGATGTAGCGCTAACGGTTCGGAAGGTACCGGCACAAAAGGCGGTCGAGAAAGTCTTGATCGAGGCGAAACTTTGAGTCGTTTCTAGACAGCCATGGCGAACGGACATGGTAGAGAGACGCCTGCTAACAAGATTGCTACAGCACAAGCAGTCCTGAGTCTTGCGTTTAGGCTAAATTCTGAAGTATTGGCAGGGCGAATCGGCGCAGAAATATTCAGTCGTGACGTCACCATCTTCACCGGTAGCACAGGGGTAATGCTTCCCGCATTTCCTGAAGGCACGGACGACGAACTACGGCTTGGAATTTTTAATATCGTACTTATTGCCCTTAGTGCTTCCGCACTTACCGTCGACGAAACGCTTGTCGAGGCATTTGGGAAAGTATCCGCCGACACCGACAAAAACCGCGTCGGCATTAGAGTCATGGTCAACCAGCTACGTAATGCATTTGCGCACAACCCATGGCGCCCGAAATGGGTAATTTACGAGAAGTACAGGAATAGCTATCCAATCGTGCTCGACGATGGTTCAAAATTCAATTTTGACGCCAGCGCCCTTAACGGGGATGGCGTCAAGCCGGAGCAAGTCGGCGGCTTGGAGTTCTGGGTGAAGCTATTGCAGCATTGCGAAAGGCTGGTCAGTGCACAGGTCTAACAATTCCGTCGGTGTCTGGGATTTAGGGTCGGGCCTGGCTATTGACTTAGTTGGAGCCGGTCGCTTTGCTTAAAGAGATTGAGGGCTTGGCAGGCTTTCCTCCAAGGTAGCCCTCCTCCAGTACCTTCCGTCATGAACAGCAGGAGATATCTGACGGGTGCTCCCGACACTTGTGAAGCGTAGTTCGAAAATCAAAGGGGGTCAGATTGAGGTGGCCAGGATTTGACAGACACATTCGGACGCAAAGCCACGAACCTTGGATCCAAGAGCCAGGGCTAGGGAGCCTTTGCGCACCGGAACCCGGGGAAGTATAAGCTCCGGAACGACGGCGGATCCAAGGATCGATCCGAGGATCGCAGGTTTCGCTGATTACTGTTCCAGGAGCCGCCACGGATCACTTTAAACCCGCCCTTTGGCGGTCCTGTCGGGTTCTGCGATGGGCTGTTCTTGTAATAGTCATTGTCATACCAGTCGCTGACCCATTCCCAGACATTCCCGGCCATGTCATAGATACCGTAGGGACTCTTGCCGTCTTCCAACATCCCTACCGGCGCCAATGTCCCGTGGCTGTTCGATCCCGTTTTCCCATAGTTCGCATGGAGCGGCGTCGGAGGATCGTTGCCCCAGGGATAGAGGCGGCCATCCGTCCCCCGCGCCGCCTTCTCCCACTCCGCCTCGGTCGGCAGACGCTTGCCGGCCCATTTGCAGTATGCGGCCGCATCTTCCCAATCCACATTGGCGACCGGGCGCTTTTGGTATGCCGGTTGGTTCATCGTTTGCCAGTCCGAAGGCGAACGGATCCCTGTCGACTGGAGAAATTCCGCATACTGCCTCACCGTTACTTCGTACACATCCATGGAAAAGGCATCCACAAGGACCTTGTGCGCCGGTCGTTCGTCTGGATCACCATCCGGACTCCCCATCGTAAACTCTCCCGCCGGTATCGACACCATTGACCCCTCTGGCGGACGAGGCAATGCAGGCCTCTCCTGACTCTGCTTCTGTCCCGCGACTAATTCCTTGGCACCCTTTTCACCTGGCGCTGCAGTCATTGCCGGGTACGCAGCGAGCACGATCAACGCGACCAGTACGAGCATCCTCCTCATGAACTGCCTCCACAATTTACCGGAACGAACCATGACAGGCTGTCTCACATCACCCAATGGGCCGAAACTATAAAGCCTCGCACCTCAGAAAAACAACCATGCAAAGTCTTGGGCTATCCCGTTTATCCCGCATTATTCATGAACGTTTCTGCGGTAGTCGCCGATGCTCAGGCAAGAGGCACGGGGCCAGAGGCTATGGCTTCCACAATATTTCACGACGAAGAGTTATGAATAATTAAATGTGGGCTAAGGACTACGGAGTCTTCGCGCACCGAAACCCGTCGAGTCCCTGGTCCGTCGGCGAAATGAGGCTCCGATTCGCAGAGCGCATGGCCCGAGGATTACTATTCCAAGCACCGCCGCGAATCACTTTAGTCCCGCCCGATGACGGTCCTGCCGGATTCTGCGACGGACTAGTCTTGTAATAGTTATAGTCATACCAATCGTTGACCCATTCCCAGACATTCCCGGCCATGTCATACATGCCATAAGGGCTCTTGCCTGCTTCAAACGTCCCAATCGGCGCCAATACCCCGTGATTATTCCAGTCCGATTTCCCAAAGTTCGCATGGAGCGGCGTAGGAGCCTCGTTGCCCCAGGGATAAAGGCGATCATCCGTCCCCCGCGCCGCCTTCTCCCATTCCGCCTCTGTCGGCAGGCGCTTGCCGGCCCATTTGCAATAAGCGAACGCATCCGCCCAATCCACATTGGCGACCGGACGCTTCTGGTGCACGGATTGGTTCATCGTTTTCCAATCCGAAGGTGGATCGATCCCTTTCGCCTGCAAAAAGGCCGCATACTGCCCTACCGTCACTTCGTACTTATCCATGGAAAAGGTTTCCACATAGACCTTGTGCGCCGGTTGTTCGTCTGAATCTCCTGTCGGACTCCCCATCATGAACTCCCCCGCCGGCACCACCGCCATCGACCCCTCTACCGGTTGGGCCAACGCAGGCCTCTCCTGACTCTGCTTCTGCACCGTGACCGACTCCTTAGCCCCCTTGTCACCGGGTGGCGCAGCCGTCGCCGGGTACGCTGCGAGTCCGAGCAACCCGACCAACACAAGCATCATTCTCATGAACCGTCCTCCGCATTCTATTGAAGGAACCATGACACCCTACCAACACATAGCTAATGGGCGGGAACTATAAAGCTTCCCACCTCAGGAAGGCAATCGCATAGAAGCCGCGAGGCGTGATCTCTCAGCCTGGAGTTCCAAAGAGGATGAGTCCCCTTCATGGGGATTCTATGAGGCGCAGGCTTCAGAGCCGAGGTTGCGAGGGAGAAAACGTGAAACAGCATGTTGCCTGACGGAGCGGAGAGCACGTTCGGTTAGGTTTGTCGCAGCGGTATATCGGCGGTTGCAGTAGGAGTCTTCGCGAATAATGCGGGCTAGCTTTGAGATGCCACGCGGGTTCAGCGAGTGGTCAAAATGGATTCCATATTGTTCTCCAGGTCGTTCACCACTACCCACTCGGTGGCGCCGGCCTTCCGCACGCTTGCCTCCCAGCGGGCCAGGCGGTCGAGATATCGACGGGGATCAGCGTTGTCCGTACCCAGCTTGGTGACGTTCAAGGCAACGATGCGGATACCATTAAGCTTGATCGGGAAATCGCGTATCGTTCCTTTGCCCAGTTCTTCCTGCATATCCGAGAACACCACGATGGTCTTGATGCCGGCCTTGGTCTCGTTCAGGTATTCCGCGCCCTGGATCAGGCCGCCGGTGATATCGGTATAGGCACTGCCCTTGACTCCCTTGGCAAACGCCGCAATGTTGGTTTTGAATGCGCGCTTTTGCGAGGTAGCCTTCGAAGGTCGCTTGTCAAACGTGACCTTGGCGATGATATCTTTTTCAGTGAAGCTACGCGTCTCCACCTTGGCCACCGCAAGCGAATCTCCCGGGTTCAGCGTCGCCAGCAGGTAATTGATAATCTTGGATGCTTTATTCATCTCCTGATCATAGGTACCGGAAGTATCCACCAGCATATACACGCCATGGCTGTGTATGCGGCTGTCACCACAAGCGCTGACGAGTACCATTCCGAACGACAGGATCAAGAGGGTCAGATATTTACTCATGCCGCTCTCCTGAGTTTGGAAAGTTCCTTATCCTCTGTATTACCCGTATTTCCCGTCGAACCTGCACGCATCCCTATCACCCAGCGTTCTATCATCAGCGGAATGACAATCAGTATGTCATAGGCCAGTTCGAGCACTTTGGGGAGCCGTTTGAACAGCATACCGGCAAACCTAAGCGCAAAACCAAGGCCGCGCATAGCCTGCACCAGAAACACGCCGATGACGGTGCGCAGCGAATGCATCAGATTTTCCAGCGGGATCGCCACGAACGCCAATGCGAACGGAAGCACGAAGCCCATGATCATTTGTCCGATCATCGGTATGCTTGTCAACAAACCATTCGACACAGGTGGAGCGGCAGAGGCAAGGTCCCGCATCAGCGACGCCTTGTCGACGACCAGCATATCGCGCATCAGCGCGAGGGAGGACTCGATCGCGGCCAGGATGATCAAAAATATCAGCGACGCTAACATCAACCGGTGACGCATACGATCATCCATACTGGCGATCCTGGGAAACAATTGCGTGATGCGCAGCGATTCGAGCAGGAACAGGCCCATCGACGCTTCCATCAGAATGATCACCAACGCCGCGACATCAGATGTCTTCAGGCTGTTGGTGATGTAATCGGTGGCGCCGACCATCTCCGACATGGGCAGCGCGATCAGCTTGTAGTTGATAAACGCACCGCCCATGGCAATCACCAAGACCAGCGCGGAGATCGCCAACTGAACGAAACCGGATACAGTCAGAGCATGTTCGGTCTTGTTGTCCTTGGCCCTGATGGCCTCTAATTTTTCCATATGGCCATCGATCTGCTTCGCGTTGGTCTGGAGCGTGAGCATCTTCTTTTCCATTTCACCTGTCAGTTTTTCCACAGAGCGCCAGGATGGCTGCATCGCTTTCAAAATCTTGTGCCGCTCTTCATAGGAGCGGCGGAACTCCGCGACAGTCTGGTCATGTATCTTCTGGATGGATTTGTTGATGTCCTCCAGAAGCTTGCGCGGAATATCGCCTCCCGATTTTATCTGTGCGACAGATTTAAGCGCGCCTACCCACTCTGGAGGGGGCGGCGGGACCTCTCCACATTTGTGGTAATCATCTTCGATGCGTGTCGCTTCCTCCATCATTTTTCGCTGCAAGGCAGGAAACTCCTGCATATCCTTACGAATCATATTGCTCACTCGCTCGAATTCCCGGTCGACCACGGTAGCTTCACTTTCCTGTCCATGCGCCAACAGCACCGACTGATTACGCACCCGCAAGTTATCCGCGCACAGAAACAGCCAGCGGGCAATGAACCGTGTGGACTGGGACAGCAGCTCACATACCGAGCGGATGACCCCATGCATTGGGTTGCGCGCTGCATACAGAAACAGCATCGCCAGTACGGCCAACGCCAATACGGAAAAGGCCACGTTATTGGGCCAAAACAACCATGAATTCCAGGTCGTCATTACCGGTTCCTCCCTTTGCTCCTACCGCTGCTTTTCTCATGCCGTGACGATACATCAAGCTGAGGTAAGGGCTTGCAATCACACCTATGCTGGGCTAGGAGCCTGTCGGATATTGACCTTTCGCTGCAGCGTAGGATCTGCAGCCATTTGCGCCGCGCCAGGTCCAAAAAGCTCCTCACTGTATGTCTACAAATACACCTGGGGGTTTTCCTGATCTGCAGCCTCGCATCCAGCCGCACCTCCTTCGCCTTGTCACACGGACAATGAGGGACAGGCTCCTAGCCGCTCTTTCTGCCCATACCTAAAAGTGTACGCGCGAATGGCTGGAAAGCACTGCACCATCGGTCCTAGCAAGCACTATTCATGCCGGTTCGCCGCAAAATCACTTAGAAGTCAGCCGCGTGGCCAGGGGCGAGAGGCAAGACATTCCTTCTGGTCGCCCTTAGCCTCTGGCCCCACGCCGCTAGCCAGAACATCGGCGATTGCAGCAGAAGCGCTCATGAATAATGCGGGCTAGACTGAAAGGATTGGCCTCTTGACGGCATAACAGGGATAGGTCATATCACCATGGCCATCCCGGCCTGGTGCAACACTGTACGATGGAGGCCCCTATGCGCGCACTGTCGATTCACTCCGGTCACGCCCTCGTGAGGCGGTTAATACTCATATCATTCCTGCTGCTCCCCTGGCCTGTTCTGGCAGAGGAAGGGGCGGCACTCCCCTTCTCCAAGATCGTGCTCTATTCCAGCGGCGTGGGGTATTTTCAACATGACGGC
>Ga0137415_10002805_pt1 | contig 17260 bp, 18 predicted proteins | sample CZODoug3_1_1_16f_FD_183082 | JGI IMG/M metagenome (GOLD analysis project Ga0137415, IMG submission 183082) | Vadose zone soil fungal communities from Angelo Coast Range Reserve, California, USA - CZODoug3_1_1_16fungal (Hybrid Assembly) | ecosystem: Environmental > Terrestrial > Soil > Vadose...
AGGCGGCGGCCCGCAAAATCGTGTTTCGCGGGAGCATTTGAGTTTTCCACGGCGCCGTTTGCAAATATCTGCCCGGCGTCGCCAAGCGGTTGGAATCGATTTCTGCTAAAGTTAAAAGGTTGCGCACCCGTGTGGAGAGGTGGCCGAGCGGTTTAAGGCGCACGCTTGGAAAGCGTGTGTAGGTTTACCCCTACCGTGGGTTCGAATCCCACCCTCTCCGCCAGAATTGCCTGTGTCTCAGGCCGCTCACGTGGTCCCGGTTGCACCGGGATTTCGGCTGCGGGCTCAGACGCCCGCAAGGCGCCTCAAGTTCGAATCCCACCCTCTCCTACATTCTTTGAGCCGCTCCAGGTTTCAATGTCCTTTTCGTGGGGCCGCGCATCCAAATAATGTGGCTGTTGTTTGCGGCGGGATTTCCAGTCACAATGAGGGTTCCCTACCTTTGCCCTTGAGGGCACATGTTCTTTCACACCATTGATCAAGTACGGCGCTTCTCTAAAATTCTTGGAGGGTTCACGCTCCTGGGAGTGGGAGCGGTTATGCTAATTACGCCGGGTCCCGGTTGGCTTGTGATCTTTCTGGGACTGACGCTGCTGGCGGCGGAGTTTGTGTGGGCGCGGCGATTAATGGATCGGATGAAGCAGCAGGGCGCACGGTTGAAAGACTCGGTTCTGCGCTCGCGCAAAACGAGTCCGGCCGATTCGGCATGAGACGCATATTTCCCGAGGAAAAATTCGAATGCTAACCGAATGGAAGGGCAAGTGGGCGCTGGTTACCGGCGCAAGCGCGGGCATTGGTGTGGCGCTGGCGGAGGAACTTGCGGCGGGCGGCACGAATCTGGTGCTGACGGCGAGGCGACTGGACCGCCTGCAGGAAGTTGCGGACGGCTTGCGGAAAAAGCATGGCATCCAGACGCACGTGGTGGCCGCGGACCTGGCCAAGCGGGAGGCGCCGCAGGAAATTTTCGCGTTCACGAAGGAAAAGGGATTGCGCATCGACCTGCTGATCAACAACGCAGGATTCGGGCAATACGGCGAAGTGCCGCAGGTGGAAACGCAGCGGTTGTTGGACATGGTGGAAGTGAATTGCACCGCGGTGGTGCACTTGACGCGGCTCTTCCTGCCCGAGATGGTGGCGCGGCGCAGCGGGGACATTTTAATACTTGCTTCGACGGCTGCGTTTCAAGCCGTGCCCTACATTTCCACTTACGCGGCGACGAAAGCGTTTGATCTTTTCTTTGCGGAGGGTTTGGCGGAAGAGATGAAGCCGCACGGGATTCGCGTTTGTGCGTTGTGCCCGGGATCGACGGAATCGGAGTTTCACGCGGTTGCGGATCAGGAGGAGTTCACCGCACACAATCAGGAGCCGGCGGACAAGGTGGCGCGGACCGGATTGCGGGCGCTGGCGGCCGGGAAGAGCTACGTCATCTCCGGGTTGGGCAATTATCTCGGCGCACATTCGCAGCGGCTGGTGCCGCGCCGCCTGGTGACGCGCGTGGCCGCGAACATGTTTCGTCCCGGCAAGAAAGCCCGCTGACCCCGTCCGCTCATTAAGATGCCTACAGCTTGTGGTAGTTGAACCAGACCCAGCTCCCCCTCCGCAACTCTAACCCTTTGACGGGGTTTGATTTAGAGTAGAACCCGAGGCGCATACTGGCCGCGCCAGGCAACAGACGTCTGCCCGGGAACTTTCTCCGCCCCGCCGGGGAATAGTTGGATAAGGCAGGCGTCACATCAGGAGAAATGCACATCGAGCTACAGGAGAGAGACGACGTCCTGCTGAAGCGCTCGGCCAGGGGCGATGAAGAAGCCTTCACGCAACTTTACCGGCGCAATCAGGCGCAGATCTATCGTTTTGCGTTGCGCATGACGGGCCATGCCTGGGCAGCCGAGGAAATTGTGCAGGACGTTTTCATGACACTGGTACGCGAGCCGAAAAAATACGACCCTACACGCGGCCCGCTGGGAGCGTTTCTTTATGGAATCGCGCGGAACCGGGTGATGAAGCATCTGGAGCGGTTGCCGCGCGAGTTTTCGCTCGAAGTAAAGAACAGCGAGGGAGAAGCAATGGTGCTGGACGTGGCCGACGAACGCACACCGGCGCACTGGGCGGAAATTCGAGAGCGGCGCGAACGGGTGCGCTCCGCGGTGTTGTCGTTGCCGCCGGAGTTTCGCGAAACCGTGGTTCTTTGCGAGTTGGAAGAAATGAGCTACGAAGAGGCCGCGCAGGCGCTGGAATGTCCAATCGGCACGGTGCGTTCCAGGTTGCACCGGGGACGCGCGTTATTGTTGGCGAAACTGGAAATGCTGCGCGAAGCACCGAAGCGGGCGAATGCCGGGAGTTGAGAATTTGTGGGAGAAGTGAAAATGAATTGCGAAGAATTTGCCATCGCGGGGCTGGATCGGAATCTCGACGCCGGGGGACTTGAATTCGCCGGCGCTCGTGAACACCTGCGGAATTGCCCGCACTGCGCGGCGCTGTATGAAAGCTCGTTGGCTTTGCGCGTGGACCTGCGCGAACTGGGGCAGCTGACTTCCGATGCAACGGCGCCTTCCCGAGTGGAGATGCGGCTGCGCCAGGAATTTCGAACCCGGCACACTACGGAGAAGAGCCGCGGGAGGGTGGTGGTGGCAAGCTGGCTGCTTGCCGCCGCGACGCTGGTTCTGGTCGCCACTTCGCTGGTGCTCTGGCAAAAGCATGGCCAAGTGAAAGCGGCCAAAACGCAGCCATCAGTGGCAGTCACCGCTCATGCTGTTGCGAACGGGCCTGAACTCGGCGGCACCTTGATTGCCGAAAACGATGGCCACGAATTCGCACTGATACCCGGAGCAATCCCCGGGCTGCTGGACGACACGACAGTAGTGCGGGTGCAGATGGAACGCGGCTCGCTTGGCGCGTTGGGCTTGTCGGTCAATGAAGAGCACGCGAACGACGTGGTGCAAGTGGATTTGCTGCTCGGAGCGGATGGCCAGCCGCAGGCGTATCGCCTGCCGCAATCGAGCAACTGAATTTCGCGCGGCGCGCTCGCCGCGTTTGGGAGAGAAGCAACAGGAGAGGAGTAGAGGAGAAACTGGAATGAACAGGAACTGGATTTTATCGGTTTTCACGGCGGCCGTGCTCTGCAGCGGCGCCGCTCTAAACGCGCAGGAACCGCCGCCTGGTCCTCCCCCGCAAGATGGGTTTATACCGGGCGAGCCGTTTGGCGCGCGCATGAAAATCCTGGGATTCGAAGAGATGCATCCGGGGAAAGTGGTCACCGGTGCGCCGTATTCAGCCGTGGCCGTCACCGAGACTACGCAGACTCTTGCGGACGGCACCACCATCGACCGCAAAATTCAAGCCAACGTATTTCGCGATGGTCAGGGACGCGTGCGCCGCGAGACCACGCTTCCGGTGATCGGTCCGCTGGTTGCCAGCGGGAAGTCCAACTCCTTTGTGATGATTCACGATCCCGTTGCCGGCACCGCGTTTATTCTTCACCCCGATACCAAAATCGCGGACCAATTGCCCGCGCATGGCCCCGGAAAGAACACTGGCGCCTTGCGGGACAAGTTTGAGGCCCACATTCAGCAGGAAATCGCCAATGGAACGGTGAAGAAGGACGACCTCGGCACGCAGACGATCAACGGTGTTGTCGCTCAGGGAACGCGTTACACGCACACGATTCCCGCCGGACAGATCGGGAACGACAAGCCCATCACCGCCGTCACCGAGCGCTGGTACTCGGCGGATCTCCAGGTGGTGGTGAAGAGCACGCGGACCGATCCGCGCTTTGGCTCAACCGCATACACGCTGACGAACATTCAACGCCAGGAACCCGCGGCCACGCTCTTTACAGTGCCGTCGGACTACACCGTCCGGCAAGGGCATCCTCACGGCAAGGGCAACATGATGTACGCCCCTGCCGGACAGGCTCCCCCGGGAGTTCCGCCGCCTCCGCCGGGCGAATAGTCTGCGCGTTAACGATCTTCTCTCCTGAAGACGGCACGCCCTTGCTGCAGCTACCCCCATTGCTGCAGTGAGGGCGAAGTCGTTTTCAGGCGACGATTTGAGGAGTTGGTTTTATGGTTGAGAATAGCGTTAAGATTGGCACCATGGAAGAGAAAGACCTCGCCGAACAGCTGATCCGTGAGGGTTACTCCCATTTGTACGTCTGGGAAGACGGCCCTGGCGTGGAATATCGCGAGCACACGCATCGCGTGGAATCGGCGCACATTATTCTGAACGGCGAGATGAGCATGACCATGAATGGCGAGACGAAGACCTACCGCACCGGGGACCGCTGCGATCTGCCAGCTGGAATTATGCACTCGGCGAAGACTGGACCGCAGGGCTGCCGCTATCTGATTGCCGAGCGCTGATTCTTTCCGTTCACCCGATCCCTAGACAACAAATAACTATCGACAAGTGAATACTGAGCAAGAAACTGTCTTCCTGAGGCTATCCGACAAGGATAGCCTCAGGATCTCAACTGACACTCCAGATCAAGTTCCAGGATGCGATTCATCCGCGCAAAAACGATCATCACGCCGCCGCGGCGTGCCAGCGCTCCGCCGGAAAGCCCCGTGCCCGCGCCGCGTCCGACCACGGGAACCTGATATTTCGCAGCGAGCTTCACGATCCCTGAAACATGTTCGGACGTGTGCGGGAAGACGATTACTTCGGGCCGCCCCTTTTCGACCGATCCATCGAATTCGTAGAGCAGCAAATCTTCTTTTTGCGACAACACGTTCTCAGGTCCGAGAAGGGATTTCAGTTCGCGAATGAGAGCAGGGTCCATGAGGGGCCGGCGGCAATCTGGCGCGGCGTTCCCACTATAGTAATTCACGCGGCGGGCTGGCAATGCCGCTCTCCGGCGACCCGTGCTGTGCTAGTGTAAGAGGACCAAAATCGTAAGAGGACGTGCATGGCCAAGCCGAAAGTGTTCGCGACCCACCAATTGTTCGACGAAGCCCGACAAATCCTGGACGCCGCATGCGACGTGGAATATTGGACCAACGACGAAAGGCCGCCGCGCGAGGAAGTGCTGCGCCGAGTAAAAGACAAGGAAGGCCTGGTCTGTCTGCTCACCGAAAAAGTGAACGACGAACTTCTCCGTGTCGCGCCTAAATTGCGCATCGCCGCGAACGTGGCCGTCGGCTACGACAACATTGACGTGGACGCCTGCACGAAACGCGGCGTGGTTGCCACGAACACGCCGGGCGTGCTTGACGAAACCACCGCCGACTTCGCTTGGACTTTAATGATGGCCGTGGCGCGGCGGCTTGCGGAAGGCGAGCAACTTGCGCGCTCCGGCACCTGGAAAGGCTGGAACCTGGATCAATTGTGCGGCGCTGACATCTGGGGCAAGACGCTAGGCCTGGTGGGATTTGGACGCATCGGGCGAGCCGTCGCGCGCCGAGCCCTCGGCTTTCACATGAAAGTGATTTATACCGATGCGGTGAAGGCGCCCGCAGAGGTCGCAAAATCACTGAATGTTGAATATCGCGACATGAACGCGCTGCTGGCCGAATCGGATTTCATCAGCCTGCACGTTCCGCTTATTCCGGAAACGCGCGGGTTGTTCAATTCGCCGAAATTTTACCGGATGAAGCCGACCGCGTTTTTGATAAACACCTCTCGCGGGCCGGTGGTGGAAGAATCCGCGCTTGTGGCAGCTCTTGATGCCAAGAAAATCGCGGGGGCGGCGCTGGATGTCTACGAAAATGAACCGTTCATCCATCCTGGACTGAAACGCCCGAACGTCGTGCTGGCGCCGCACCTGGCGTCGGCCTCGTTGGAAACGCGAACGAAAATGGCGGTGATGGCGGCGACCAACGTTGTTGGGCTGTTTCAGGGGCAGATGCCGCCGAACATGATCAATCCCGCGGTGCTTAGAAAATCCTGAGTTCCCGTATGCCGCTTCTGCCATGACGCACGGAAAGCAACTCGCGCAGGAAATTTTTCGCGACACGCTGGCCGCGCTGGATATTCCGCGCGTGATGGAGCTGAAGCTTACGCTTGCGGGGTCGAAACTGATCCTGGATGACGCATCGATCGATCTCTCCTACTGCTCTTCCATGTTTGTAGTAGCCATCGGAAAAGCGGCACACGCGATGGCAGCTGGTTTGCGTTCTTTTCTGCCAGACTCCTATAAGTTCAAGGGAGTCGTCGCGGCTCCCACAAAACCGTCAACTCCCATTCCCGGCCTGGCATATTTTGCTGCCGGACACCCCAACCCGAACGAAGACAGTTGGCGCTCGGCGGAAGCGATTCTCGCGCTCCTGCGAGGAGCCGATGAGCGCAGTGTGGTTTTCTTTCTACTATCGGGTGGAGGCTCGGCGCTCACCGAATTGCCCATTGTTCCGGAAATGCGCCTCGAAGACTTGCAAGCCGCGAATCACGCGCTGGTCACTTGCGGCGCGCCGATTGAAGCGATGAACACCGTGCGCCGTCATCTTTCCGCCGTGAAGGGCGGACGCCTGGCAGTTGCCGCGGCGCGCGCGACAAAAGTGACGCTTGCGGTCACCGACGTCCCTGTCGGCAAGGAACATGCCCTCGCTTCCGGGCCGACCGTTCCCGATCCATCCACAATCGCGGATACCAATCGCATCATTGATCAATACGGTCTGCGCAAGAAATTTCCGGATGTGCTGGTGCGTTGGCTGGACGCGGGGAAAATGCCGGAAACGCCGAAGCCCGGCGATCCCGCCTTTCGCAATGCGCATTTTCAACTTCTGCTGGAAATGCACGATCTCTTTCACGCGGCGCATCATGCATCCGAAGCGCGAGGTTACGTCACGTGCTGCGACAATTCCACCGACGATTGGCCCGTGGAGAAGGCCGCTGAAGCGCTACTGAAGAAACTGGAAGAGTGGAGGGCTGAAAATCCAGGCCAACGAGTGGCTCTGATCGCGGATGGGGAGCTGAGTTCGCCCGTTACGGGCAACGGTATCGGCGGCAGGAATTCCGCGTTCGTGCTTTCATGCGTCGACAAGATCGCCGGGCGCAAAATCACAGTTCTCAGCGCCGGCACGGATGGCATGGATGGCAATAGTCCCGCGGCGGGAGCCGTAGCCGATGGAGAAACTCTTGCTCGTGCAAAAGCGCTCGGCCTCAATCCCGGCGCGGCATTCCAACAAAGCGACGCTTACACTTTTTTTGAAAAGTTAGGCGACGCTTTGCTCACAGGTCCCACTGGCAACAACCTCCGCGACCTGCGCATCCTTCTCGCCGAGCCCTGATCGATCATTGCTTTGGCGCAGGCGGCAGCCGCTTCTCGATTTCCTTCAGGCGGTCATTCATCTCCTGGACGAGCTGCTCGACGTGGACCAAACGTTCGTCCTCGCCGGCCTTTTCGCTCGCGTTCCCATCCGGCTTCGTCATGCCGTGTGAACCGCCTTTCGCCAGCGGATTCTTCAGCCTCTCGATCTGTTCCTTGATGGTCGGCTGCATTTCGATGCTCAGGCCTTTGCTTTGCAGCATGGCTTCGAGTGCGGGAATCGCCGAAGTATCGCCGCGGCCGCCCAGCGCGTAGATCGCCGTGCGACGAACCGGGAAATGCGAGTCTTGCAGATAGCCGGCAATCACTTGCGTGAGCTCCTTGTTGTCCTTCTGCAAGCGCGCCAGGCTGCCGATCGCCGCTTGGCGGGAATCCATGTCCTTGCCGGGCGCCGCCCATTCGCGGAGCAGCGGGACAGCTTTGTCGTCGCCCAGCGCGCCGAGCCCATTCAATGCGGCGTCGCGCAAAAAACCGTCGGGCGAATCCGAGTTCACGGCCGCCACCAATGTTTCGTAAGCTCCCGCGCCCTTGATACGGCCAATGGAGCGCAAAGCCGCTCCCCGCGCGCGATAGGAGGAATCCTCGCGTGCCACGGTTTGCAACCGCGCAACGACGGCCGCGTCGTCCTTGAAATTTTCCAGTGCCAGCACGATGCTCCCGCGCACCCACGGCTCCTTCGCGGTATTCAGCGCGTCGAGCAATTGTTTGGAGGCCGACGCGCCGCCCAGTTCTCCGAGCGAACTTGCCGCGGTCCTGCGCACACCGCTGCTCTTATCGTTGCGCAAGGCATCGCCCAACGCTGCGACCACTTCGTCGTCGCCTTTGAGTTTTGCCAGCTCTTCGGCGGCATCGGCCCGGTCCCCCACTTCGCTGGCGTTTTTCAACTGGTAGAACAACTCTTTCTTCTCTTTCTTAAACTGCGCGGATTTCAGGATTTGCGTTCCCTTATCAAAGAGCACCATCAGCGGCGCGGAATCCGACGGGAAAGTGAACACCTCCGACTCCTGCGTCACATGAATGGGATAAAGCTTCGGTCCGCCGGCCGTGGTGATCTCCACATCCACCGGCACATTAAACAAACCAACATGCCCTTCGCGTTTTTGCGTCTGCTTCACGGTCAGCGCGACCTGCTTCTTCGCTTCATCGTAGGCGTAGCTCACCTCAAAGTTCGGCGCGCCCGCTCCGTAAATCCACTGTTGGAAAAACGCGTCCACGTTTGTGTGCGTCGCTTCTTCCATCGCCTTTGTGAGGTCCGGTGTCATCACGTTTTTTCCGCGATTCACTTCCAGGTAGTGCTTCAGTCCCGCGTAAAACGCATCTTCGCCGAGTTGCCGCCGCAGCATGTACAGCACCCAGCCGCCCTTCCCATAGGCGTTCCCATCGAACTCCTCGGACTCTTCAAAGTTGTAGCGCACGATCGGCTTGCCGTAGAGCGAGCGCATCGCAAACCACTGCCGCGTGGCTTCCCAGCGGTCATAGTCCGCGGTGTCCTTTCCAAAATGCGATTCCGCCCACACCGTTTCCATGAACGTGGCGAAGCCCTCGTTCAGCCAGATATTGCCCCAATCCTTGGTGGTCACCAGGTCGCCGAACCATTGATGTGCCAGCTCGTGCGAGATGAGAGGGTCCTCGTTCTGCTCGTATTCCGGAACCAGCTTCGGATTGCGCAGCGATTCCGCGGTGTTGGTTGTTGCGCTGGAGTTTTCCATTCCGCCGGCGACGAATTCATCCACCATCGCCTGCGAATATTTTTCCCAGGGATAATCCACGCCCAGCTTTTTGCTGAACAGCTCGATCATTGCCGGCGTGCGGCTGTAGCTCAGGCTCAACCGGTCGCCGCGATCCTTGGGCGCGTAATACGTCACCGGAATATTTCGCCAGGAGTCTTTTACCTCCACAAATTCGCCGGCTACCACGGTAAAGAGATACGTCGAACTTGGTTGCGACTCGCGCCACGTCCAGGTTTTCATGCCGTCGCTTGCGTCCGTGACGCCGATCAGCTTGCCATTCGAAATTGTCAGCCAGCTTGCAGGGACAGTCAGGATCGTTTCGGTCGTCAGGCGATCGTTCGGGTAGTCATAGGTCGGCAGGTAGTAGCGCGTGTCCTCCGATTCTCCCTGCGTCCAGACTTGCAGCGGCCGATTGGGATAGTCCTTGTCGGGCAGAATAAAATAGAGGCCTTTGCTCGGCGTGCCCTGGTACTTGATCTCCACGTCGAATTTCGCGCCGGCTTTCGCGCCCTTCGGCAGCGTCACCGCCAGCTTGCTTTCGGTGGTTGCGAATTTCGCGGTGCCTTTGTTGATGTGTACGCTTTCAATCTGCAGGCCAACCGAATCAAACGAAATATTTTCAAGGCCGTCGCGCAACAGGGTCAGCGAGTGGGTCACATCGCCCATCACCTTTTTCTGCTCGGGCTGAAAGCGCAGCGCGATTTTCGAGTGCTGCAGATCGTAATCCTTGCTCCGCGCAAACGGCTCATCCGCGCGCAGCAATCCCGCGCCGCTCAACAGCCACAAGGCGCAGAGAGTTGCGCCCGCAAAAAAAACCCGCCGCGTGTTCCCAATGTTCCGCCTGATCATTCCGTTCGCTCCTTGAGATCTTTATGAATTCAGCAGTTCCAGATGAAGAATTCGATGGCCCGCGTGCTCTAAAGTTTCCACGGCAACAGGAATTTCCTCGTGCTGCACCAGCAGGTAGTCCGTGTCGAACGTGGAAATCACAAAAATTCCCACACCCACCCGCGCTAGAGGATTCGCCAACGCGGAGACCACGCCGGTTTCGTCGAACGAAAACGGCCCGTGCACCTTCAGCATTCGCCACCCACGAGATGCATTCACCTCGGCCGGAACACTCGCTTCCCCGGTCACTATGGAAAGCTCATCCAGCGTGCGCGTTACAGAGAAAAATGCCGCGCCAGTGGCCCACGCGGGGATTGTCGCGGCGCAAGGAAATTTCGCGATCGCGTACCGCCCTTCCATTGCAGAAAGTGTAAGTGTGCGATTCGCGGGCGGCATGCGGCGCTAGAGCAGACTCCTCGTCGTGCCGCCATCAATGGCCAGCGATACACCGTTCACATAGCCCGCCTTTTCGGAAGCAAGAAACGCCACCACCGCCGCGAACTCTTCCGGCGTACCCAGGCGTCCCGCAGGGATCAGCTTCTTCCAGCCGGCGAACACTTCTTCGGTCGTAGCGCCGGTTCGCCCGGCCATCATTCCCGCCAGATCATCCAGGCGGTCAGTTCGCGTGTAACCGGGGCAGACATTGTTCACCGTAATTCCATGTGCGCCGTACTCGTTGGCGAGGGTCCGCACCAGACCGGTTACTCCCGCGCGCAAGGAGTTCGAAAGCAGCAGGCCTTCGACCGGTTGTTTCACGGAATACGATGTGATGGTCAGGAATCGGCCCCACTTGTTTTTCTGCATCCGCGGCAGCGTCTCCTGGGCAAAATACACGGTGCTCATCAGCAGTTGGTCGGTCCACAAGCGCCAGTCTTCCACGGTCGTGGCGCTGAATAATTTAGACGGCGGCCCGCCGGTGTTGGTAACACAAATATCCACGCGGCCAAAGCGCTTTTCGACGTCGGCCACAAACCGCGTGACTTCAGCCGCGTTGCCGACGTCCACCGCCTGCCAGAAAACTTCGCGGCCTGTCGCCGCCTGAATTCCAGAAGCTGCGGCCTTCAGGTCCACCGCGGTGCGTGCGCAAATGGCAATTTCCGCACCTTCGCGGGCCAATTCCTCCGCCACCGCGCGTCCCAGCCCCTTGCTCGCCGCGGCCACAATCGCCACGCGTCCACGCAACCCCAGGTCCATCCCGGCCTCCAGGTCCAATCTTTCATGTTCTCGCGGAGGGCGCAGACCCGTCAAATCAGCTTTACTCCCTTAGACGCGGCGCAGAATGAGCAAGGTTGTGAAATAATTCTTCACGGCAACTCAACGGACTTTACCTGAGGGATAAATGAAGGTATCCGACTTTCGAAGGATTGCCCTTAGCCTCCCCGGTGCCGAAGAAAGCTCGCACATGGGACAGCCGGACTTTCGCGTGGATGGCAGGATCTTCGCGACGCTGGCCTCGGCAAAGCAGGGCTACGGCAATCTGATGCTGACGCTGGAGCAGCAAACCGCTTTCGTCGAGGAAATGCCCGAAGTCTTTCTCCCAATCCCAGGTGGTTGGGGACGCATGGGCATGACCCACATCCGTCTCGCCGAAGCAAGCGAGGACGTACTCTACGGCGCCTTGCACGCGGCATGGAAACTGCGCGTCGAGAAGAGTGCCAAATCGGGCAAAAAGAAACGCGCGCCGAAAGATAGCCTCGGGACGCCCAAGAGAAAAAGCAAAAGAGGCTGAGGTCCGATCCCTATGATCGGGCTGTGTTCGTCCTGAAAATTTGCGCTATAAGGCCGCCGCGCACTAAGATGCGGAGTAAAGCAAAGTTCGCCCCTCAATCCGTTCCACAGGAGGCACGCATGATTCGAATACGAATTCTCGCTGTCCTGTTCCTCGTTGGTTTCCTCGCGGCCGTTCCGGTGCGCGCGCAACTCGGGAAAACCGTCATCGTTTCGGCCGGCTCCGAAGTGGACCATCAGCTGAATGAAATCAGCGCGGCCACAGATCCCGCGGCCAAGCTCAAGTTGATCGATGCCTTCTCCGCCGCGCATCCCGAGGGCGACCTGCAAATTCTCGCCGACGAGCAGTATGTAAACTACTACCTGAACGCCAAGCAATACGACAAAGTGTTCGAGTATGGCGACAAACTTTTCGCGCTCGACCCCGACAACTTTTCCAACGCCGTCAACATGGTGCGCGCCGCGAATGAAAAAGGCGACACCGACCGCCTCTTCGCCGCGGGAGAAAAAGATGCCGGAATTCTGCAGAGGTTCAAGGTCCAACCCCCTCCAGCCGGCACCAGTCCCGAGGCGTGGAAAGGCCAGCAGCAGCAGAAGCTCGAATCCATCAAGGACAATCAGGATTACATCGAACAGTCATTGATGAACGCGGCATTCCAGCAGAAAGACGCAGCCAAGAAAGCCTCTCTGCTGGTGCGTTTTGCGAACCTGTTCCCCGATTCGCCGAATGCCGGGCAGGCATTGGGCGCGGCGGCTCTCACCTACCAGCAGGCGCAGAATCGCCCGAAAATGATCGAAACCGCGAACAGCGCGCTGGCAAAAGACCCGGACAATATTGGCATCTTGTTGCTGGTCGCGGATGACTACAGCGAGAAGGGCGAGCAGTTGGACAAAGCCGAAGCGTACGCCAAGAAGGCAGCGTCGCTCTGCGATACCGCGAAGAAACCCGAGGGTGCAAGTGACGCCGACTGGCAAAAGCAAATCAATCTGCAAAAGGGACTCGCCTTCAGCGCGCTCGGGCAGATCGACCTTCAGAAAAAGCTGAATCCCGCGGCCGTTGCCAGCTTGACCAAGGCCGCTCCCCTTCTTAAATCAAACGCCGCAGTCTACGCGCGAAATCAATACCGGCTGGGATTCGCGTATCTCAATCTGAAGAACACCGCGGGTGCCAAGCAAGCCTTCACCGACGCCGCTTCGGTGGACAGTCCTTATAAGGGACCGGCGCAGGATAAACTCAAGGGGATCGCGGCGGCCAAAGCTCCGGCAAAGAAAGCGTCGTAACCCGTGTAAAATCAGGGCGAACGGCAAAGGGGCCGATGAAACCTTTTGCGTCGTCTATACTCTAATTGGTAGTCAAAGAACCATCGCAAGCCAGCCCGATCTCTGCCACATCGCAAATTGGCGGTATCCTCTCTAGAAGGGCTGCGGCTACAAGGGGGAATCACATGCAGGAAATCGCTACTTTTGGCGCGGGATGTTTTTGGGGCATCGAAGCCGCGTTTCGCCGCGTGCCCGGAGTTTTGGACGCGGCAGTGGGCTACAGCGGCGGTCGCACGGAAAACCCCAGCTACCAGGATGTTTGTACGGATACGACCGGCCATGCCGAAGTCGTACAAGTCACTTTTGATCCGGAGAAACTCAGCTACGATCAACTGCTCAACGTTTTCTGGACGATTCACGACCCGACACAAGTGAATCGCCAAGGGCCCGATTATGGCGCGCAGTATCGGACCGCGATCTTTTTTCACTCGCCCGAGCAGGAAGCCGCAGCGAAAAAGTCCAAGCAGGCCATCGAAGCGAGCGGCAAGCTGCGTCGCCCCGTGGCCACGGAAATTACTCCGGCGGGCCCGTTTTGGCGCGCCGAGGAATACCACCAGCGTTACCTCGAAAAGCGCGGCGCGGCCAGCTGCCACATTTGACCGGCGGCTTCCACGAACGCTAATTTGGCTCGTACCCGCAATCTCTTTGGTGTCCGCACCCTCAAACGGCTTGTCATCCTGAGCCTATCCGACGAGGATAGGCGAAGGACCTCAACTGAAGCCCCTGCAAGGACTGTCAGTTGAGATCCTTCGGAGCGCAAACAACGCGCTCCTCCAGGATGACAACTCGTTTTTGTTTTACGTTTGGGCGGCAAAGAAGCGTCGATTCGCCGGCAATACGCGGCAAAAAATGCCAGCCGTGGTCAGTTACCTTCGCTCAGAATCTTCTGGTATGCGGGCACGGTGAGGAATTCCACGAACTGCGGCGAGCGGATCAAATCGCGCATCAGCTGCGCCGATTTTTCGTAAGCCGCATACCGCGCTGCATCCCCGGCTTGTTTCGCCTTGGCAAGTTCCTCGTCAATGATGCGGTCGCAGATCGCGACATCGATTTTGCGGCCGTCCTGCAACTGCGCGTTCTGGTGAATCCATTGCCAGATTTGCGCCCGGCTAATCTCGGCAGTTGCTGCGTCCTCCATCAAATTAAATAACGGAACGCAGCCGGTTCCGCGCAGCCACGCTTCCAGGTAGCCGAGGCCAACCGCGATATTTTGCCGCAACCCCGCTTCCGTAATCTGGCCTTTCGGCACTTCCAGCAAATCCGCGGCAGTGGCGGTGAAATCCGAAAGCTTCTTGTCGATCTGGTTCGGCCCCGGCATCAGGCGGTCAAAAATTTCCGTGGCAACCCCAACCAGGCCGGGATGCGCCACCCAGGTGCCGTCGTTGCCGTCTCCGGCTTCGCGTTCCTTGTCGGCACGCACCTGAGCGATAGCTTTTTCATTGGCCACTGGATCGTTCTTAATCGGGATGAACGCCGCCATGCCGCCCATGGCGTGAATATTGCGCCGGTGGCAGATGCGAATCAGCAATTTGCTGTACGAGCGCAGGAAATGCGTGGTCATAGTGACCTGCCCGCGATCCGGCATCACAGTCTTGGGATCATGCGAAAATTTCTTGATGAAACTGAAAATGTAATCCCAGCGGCCGCAGTTCAACCCCGAGGAATGCTCGCGCAGCTCGTGGAGAATTTCATCCATCTCAAACGCGGCCAGGATGGTTTCAATCAGCACGGTGGCGCGAATGCTGCCGCGCTTTATGCCCAGTGCGTCCTGGGAGTGCAGAAAAATGTCGTTCCACAAGCGCGCTTCCAGGTGGCTCTCGATTTTCGGCAGGTAGAAGTACGGCCCAGTGCCGCGCGCCAGCAGCTCCTTTGCGTTGTGAAAAAAGTACAAGCCAAAATCAAAGAGCGCGCCGGACATCGGCGTGCCGTCCACCAGAACGTGGCGCTCCTCCAGATGCCAGCCGCGCGGCCGCACCAGCAGCACCGCGGTGCGCTCATTCAACTTGTAGTTTTTCCCCGTGGCCGGGTCGGAGTAAGTGATCGTCCGCCGCACCGCGTCCATCAGATTGGCCTGCCCTTCGATCTGGTTGGACCACGTCGGCGTGTTCGAATCCTCAAAGTCCGCCATGAAGACTTTGGCGCCGGAGTTCAGCGCGTTGATGATCATCTTGCGGTCCACGGGGCCGGTAATCTCGACGCGGCGGTCCTGCAGATCGGCGGGAATCGGCGCCACGGTCCATGCCGACTCGCGAATGGATTTCGTCTCCGGCAAAAAATCGGGCTTCTCGCCCGCGTCCAGGCGCTTCTGGCGTTCCACACGCGAGGCCAGCAGTTCCACGCGCCGGGGATTAAACCGCCGTTCTAACTCAACAATAAATTCAAGCGCGGCAGGCGTAAGCACCTGCTCTTGCGCCGGATGCGCCGGAGCCAGAATCTGCACGCCTGGATGTGAAGCAGAAGGAGCAGTCATGTTTGGCCACCCGCTGACGTGAGCATCACCCCACGATAATACCGCAAGCAAGTTCGGGCGCGTGACGCCAACTCGAAAGTGTCATCCTGAGCCTATCCGATAAGGATAGGCGAAGGACCTCAACTGAAGCACCTGCATCACGTATAAGTTGAGGTCCTTCGGGACGCGAACGGCGCGTCCCTCAGGATGACAACGTTTTTTTGTTGGATGACGCGCGAATTGCTCGCAGTAAGAATACTCCGCTCAACAGCTATTTGCGTCTATGGCTGCACTGGCAGATGATTGGATTTTCTTGCGCCACGCGTAGCGGTCGCAAAGATGCGTGGCAGTACAGTGGCAGCGAATCATCTCCGATAAGGCCTCGCGATGGACAACGCCTCCAAATGTCCGGTCAGCGGCAAGCGCAAATACGCCACCGAAGGCGCCGCTCTGGCCACAGCCAAGCACCAGGTCGCCACCGCTGACGCGCCCTTGGAACTCCGCGCCTACCGTTGCACTTGGTGCCACGCCTGGCACCTCACCAAAAAAACAGAAAACACCGGCAGGGGCCGCCAATAATCCAGGACTTTGTGCCCATCAGAAACCGTGAGCACTTGCCTTGTTGCCGTATCGTCAGGCTTAGCTAGTCCTCATTAAACGGCAACTCTGAAAATAGCGCATTTATATAGCGCTCAGGAGCAGCGATAAATCGGCTGACCAATTGAAAAGGCTGACTCTCACGGTAGCCAATTTGGTGAACTTTTCCCTCATCGAAAGAAAAAATCTGTGCTCCCGGATATGCCAACAAAATCGGTGAGTGGGTAGCGATGATGAACTGGATGTTGTCATTTCCTCTCACCAAATCATCTAGGAGAATCAAAAAACTCAACTGACGTTGGGGAGACAACGCTGCCTCTGGTTCGTCCATGAGGTAGAAGCCGGAGCGAGTGAAACGATTCTGTAACAAGGACAGGAATGATTCTCCGTGCGATTGGTCATGCAGGCTTTTATCCCCGTAGCTACCTGACGCTCCAACTTGGTCAACATAGCTCGCCACATTGAAAAAGCTCTCGGCCCTTAAATAAAATCCGCCGCCTGTCCTTTTACTGAAAGATAGCCTTAATGCTTTGACCAGTGGTTCAATCGCCGTCACGCTCTCCGTTGTCTTCGGCGAAAAATTACGATTCCCGCCTTCTAGACCAAATCCATAATGGGCAGCAATTGCTTCCAGTAAGGTTGATTTTCCAGTTCCATTCTCGCCCACAAAAAAGCAGACTCGGCTAGAAATCTCAAGCGCGTTTAGCGAAGCGATGGTTGGAATGTTGAATGGGTATTCGCGCGGTTTCTTTATAAGTTCTCTGATGAGCGAGATTTTCTTGAGGCGCATCATTTGTGTATGCGACTGAATGGAGGTTGCATTCTACTGCCAAAACGCCGTTAGTGCGTGGCGAGTCGCATCACCGGTCATCCACCTTCCGCTGCCCCGACTCCTTTCTTGACTTTCGTTCGCTAAGAGGGTAATTGATGCCCTGCAGAAAGGTTTGGGTTGGGCAAGTGATACAGAATTCAGAAGTCTCCGCGCGTTGGCGATTCCACAAATCTGAGCGGGCAAGATGGCAAGATCGCTCCCTTTGGAGGATGGATGATGACTTGGACGCAAGTGTACGATCCTCTTGGCCACTGGTGGCTCTCCACTCTGGTTGCCGCGCTGCCAATCGTTGTACTGCTCGGATTGCTCGCCGGCCTCAAGGTGCGGCCACACTGGTGTGCCATCGCAGGGGCCACGACGGCCGTTCTTTGCGCGATTTTTGTATTTGGAATGCCTTCTAAGCTGGCGTTCGCCAGTTTGTTTTATGGCGGCGCATTCGGCCTGCTGAAAATCGT
>Ga0137415_10002806_pt1 | contig 17259 bp, 17 predicted proteins | sample CZODoug3_1_1_16f_FD_183082 | JGI IMG/M metagenome (GOLD analysis project Ga0137415, IMG submission 183082) | Vadose zone soil fungal communities from Angelo Coast Range Reserve, California, USA - CZODoug3_1_1_16fungal (Hybrid Assembly) | ecosystem: Environmental > Terrestrial > Soil > Vadose...
CCAGCGTCATCTCGAAGACGAGCGCGAGGCGCTCGGCCCCTTCACCGAGCGAGGTGAGATCGGTCGAGAGCTTCTCGGGCAGCATGGGGAAGATCCCGCCGGCCGTGTAGACAGACGTCGTGTTGGTCCGCGCGTGGTTGTCCGGCGCCGAGCCGGGGCGGACGAGGGCGTCCACGTCGGCCACGGCGACGAGAATCTTCACCTGCCCGCCGGCGAGCGGCTCGGCGACGGACAGCTGGTCGAGGTCGCGCGAGTCGTCGTTGTCGATCGAGCACCACAGGCGGTCCCGCAGGTCGCGGATCGCCGGATCGCGCTCGCCCGCGGCCTTCGTCATCGCCCCCACCTCGGCGAGGACCGCCGGCGAGAAGTCGGGCTCGAGCCCGCGCTCGCGCATCACCCGCCGGGCGATCGTCCGGAGATCGCTCCGCGTCCGCATCGTCGGGCCCATAGTAGCGCCTTCCCGCTCCCAGCCGAGCCGCGGGCGCCACCCGACGACTTCACGCGGCCGCGGGCGTGATCGAGCCGTCGCGCCAGGTGCCTGTTAGCCGGTGGAGCGGACCACGCTCACGCGAGCGGCCGGTCCACGACCGCGAGCGCGCTCCGCCCCTGGACGTACGCCACCTCCCGGAGCCCCAGCACGCCGCGGAGCCGGTCCTCCGGGACCTTCATGGGTCCGGGCCCGGGCGCGGTCCCGGGCGCGGGCTGGGGGAACGCGGTGGACATCGCGGTATGAAACAGGACGTTGCCCTCGACCTTCTGCAGTACCTGGTGGATGTGGCCGTTCAGCACGGTCACCGAGCCGAACCGCCTGAGGTAGCCGAGCGCCTGCTCGCTGTCACCCGTCGCCCACCCCCACGTGGGAAAGACCGCCCAGAGGGGCACGTGGGTGAAGACCACGATCGGCGTGCTGCTCGGGAGCGCGCGCACGTCGTCCTCGAGCCACTCGAGCTGCTCCGGGCCGAGACTCCCCAGGCCGTCCGCCTTGTACGTCAGCACGTTGACCAGCCCGACGAAGTGGACGCCGCGGTAGTCGAAGCTCTGCCAGCCCCGGCCTCCGGCCGTGCCCTTGCCGTAGCGGCCGAGATACTCCTTGCCGCCATCGAGGAAGACGTCGTTCTCGCCCGGCACGTAGAAGACCCGCTCCGTCTTCACCGTCTTGAGGAGCTCTGCCACGGAGTCGAACGCGCCCGGCTTCTGGGCGTGGGTGAGGTCGCCGGTGTGGAGGATGAATGCCGGCGGCTTCGGCAGTGCGTTGATGGTGGTGAGCGCCTCCTGGAGGGTGCGCGTCACGTCCTTGTTCGCCTCGCCCTTGAAGCCGATGTGTGTGTCGCTGATCTGGACGAAGCTGAAGTCGCCGCCCGCGGATGCCTCCCCCGCGTGCGCCAGGGTGCGCGAGGAGAGCACGCCTCCAGCGGAGGTCCAGACGACTCCCGTCCCGACCCATGCCATGCATTCGAGAAACCCTCGCCGATCCATTGCCGTGCCTCCATCTGATGAGGGGTGAGCCGCTTACTGCACCGTGATCGTGGATTTCATGTGGGGGTGGAGCGCGCAGAAGTAGCTGTAGGCCCCGGGGGCCGCGAACGTGTACGAGAAGGTCTCACCCTTCTCGAGGGCGGGCGAGGCGAATGCGCCGGCCGCGGAGGTCACGGTGTGGATCTCCTCGTCGCGGTTGATCCACGTGACCTTCGTCCCGGCCTGCACCGTCAGCGCCGAGGGCAGGAACACGAAATGCTCGATACCGATCCGCGTCTCCGGCGTCGCGCCGTCCGACGTGCGCGCCGGGAGCGTCGCGGCCAGCGTCAGCAGCGCCGCGAAGGCGACGGCCGCCGGCAGTGGTGTCTTCATGAGTCGTTCTCCTTCACCTCTGCCAACGCGCGCCGCCCGCGACCGTTCCGTGGCGGTCGAAGAAATCACGCTCGGAACGAATCGGGCGTTCGAGCGTTACGAACGGGTGAAGGCGCGGGCTGATACACTCCACGACGCATGCGAACTCGGGGCGCGGAGGATCCGGGTGCCGTTCTCGGGCGGGAGGCGCTGGCCTATGTCGACACCCTGCACAACCTGGCGCGCTACCTCACCGGTAACGAGACCGACGCCGAGGATCTCGTGCAGGAGACCTACGCGCGCGCCCTCAAGGCCGCGGACCAGTTCACGCCCGGCACAAACCTCAAGGCGTGGCTGTTCAGGATCTTGAGGAACGGCTTCCTGAGCTCGTACCGGCGGCAGCGCGCGAGCCCGCTCGTCGGCGGGCTCGACACCGTGGACCCGGCCCATCAGGGTGTCGCCGACGACGCGTGGCTCCGTGACGACGTCGAGCTCGACCGGCTGCGGAAGCTGGTGGCCGAGGAGATCGAGGCGGCGCTGCTGACCCTGACCGAGGAGGCACGCACGGTGATCCTCCTCGACCTCGAGGGGCTGACGGAGACGGAGGTGGCGCACGTCCTCGGCTGCGCCGTGGGCACGGTGAAGTCGCGCCTGGCGCGCGCGCGGTCGGCGCTCCGGCAGCGGCTCAAGGACTACGCGAGATAGGCATGGACTGCGAGGACGTTCGGCTCCACCTGCACGACGACCAGCGGGGGCACGTCGGCCCGGAGCTGCACCGGGAGCTCCGCGCCCACCTCGAGCGCTGCCCGGCCTGCGCCCACGAGGAGGCCGCCGAGCACGTGCTCACCGAGGTGCTCGAGCGTAGGCTGCCGCAGCACCCGGCGTCCCTCGCGCTGAAGCGGCGGCTCCTGGCCGAGTGGCCCGCGGCGCCCGTCGAGGCGCGCCCGTGGTGGAGGGGCTGGCGCGGCGCGCTCGTCCCGGCGCTCGCGGCGGCGCTCGTGCTCGCCCTCGGGCCCCCGCTCTACCGCGGGCTCACGCCGGGCGCGCGCGGCGACGCGGCGGCCATGGTCGCGGAGGCCGTCAACGATCACGTGCGCGTCCTCCAGCGCGACCGGCCGCTCGACGTGGAGAGCGGTGGCATCCACGAGGTCAAGCCGTGGTTCGCGGGGCGCCTGGACTTCGCGCCCGTCGTGTCCTTCGAGGGCGACGCCGAATTCCCGCTGCAGGGCGGCGCCGTCGGCTACTTCGTGGACCGCAAGGCGGCGGTGTTCGTCTACAAGCGTCGGCTCCATCCGGTCTCGCTCTTCGTCTTTCGCGCCGAAGGCCTGCCGTGGCCCGCGCGCGGCCTGACGCAGATCGGCGGCGCCGCCGCCTACACGAGCGTCGCGCGCGGGTTCAACGTGATCCTCTGGCGCGCGGGCGACCTCGGCTACGCGCTCGTATCCGACGTGGACGCGCTGGAGCTCGGCCGCCTCGCGGCGAAGCTCGCGCGCGGCTGACTCACGCCGCCGAGATCGGCTGGCCGAAGCGCTGCTCGACGACGTGGGTGACCGCCGAGAAGTCCTGGCCGCCCCAGCCCTTCGCACGCGTCTCGTCGTAGGCTGCCAGCGTCGCGCGGAGGATCGGCATGTGCGCGAGGCTCGCACCCGCCATCCGAGCCGCGAGCGCGACGTCCTTCAGCATGAGCTCGGCCGTGAAGGTCGGCTCGAAGTTGCCCTCGACGATCCGGAGGGCGCGCCGGTCGAAGTAGGTCGAGTACGCCATGCCGCCGCCGTTCTTCACGACCTCGTAATACGTCTTCGGGTCCACGCCGAGCGTCACGCAGAGCGCCAGCGACTCGGCCACGGCGACCGCGTTGACGGCGCCGAGTGCGTTGTGGAGGAGCTTGATCCGGTTGCCGGTGCCCGAGGAGCCGACGTACATCGTGAGGCCCCCCATGACGTCGAGCAGCGGCTGGATCGTATCGAGCGTGTCCCGGTTCCCGCCCACCATGAAGAAGATCTCGCCCGACTCCGCCTGCGGCGACGAGCCGAGCATCGGCGTGTCCATGTGCGTGAGGCCCTTCGGGGCGGCGGCGTCGTGGATCGTCCGCGACACCTCGGGGCTCACGGTGGAGCAATCGCAGGTGACGAGGCCGCGCCGCGCGCCCGCGAGGATGCCGTCCGGTCCCAGATAGGTCGCCGTGACGATCTCGTCGTTCGGCAGCGCGGTGAAGACCACGGAGGCGCGCGCGGCGACATCGCGCGGCCGCGCATGCGCCGTGACATCGCTCGTCACCGCGGCCCGCCGCGCCGCCGCCGGATCGACGTCGAAGACGTGGAGCGCGTATCCCGCCTTGGCGAGGTTCCGGGCCATGGGGCCCCCCATCCGGCCGAGGCCGATGAATCCGATCTCTCCCTTACTCATCCATCCCCCCTCGTGCATTTGTGGGATTTCGCGGATCGCCGTGCGGCCCTATAATCCTGCCACCTGAGCTGTCTGTCACCCACGAAGCCGAGTCTCAACGAGGAGGGCCCATGGACCAGCGGCTGCGTCACCTCGCCGAACAGCTCGACTCGGGCCTCATCGCGCGCCGTGAGTTCCTCAGAAGGGCCGCGGTCGTCACCGGCGGCACCGCCGCAGGCCTCGCCGCGCTGCGCACGATGGCCTCCGGCCAGCCGAAGACGAAGCTCCGCGTCTGGCTCTTCAAGAGCTTCGTCACCAACGCCAACGACGTCCTCGGCCGTCAGATCGAGGCCTGGGCCAAGGAGCGCAACGTCGAGGTCGAGATTGACTGGGCGACGTTCGGCGACCGCGAGCCGAAGTTCGTCGCAGCCATCGAGGCCGGCAATCCCCCGGATCTGGCCGAGATGCATATCATGGGTCCCACGCGTTACAAGGCCGTGCTGCGCGATGTGTCCGCACTCGCCGGCGACATCGCACGCGGCAAAGGCGGCTTGCTCCCCTTCGCCGAAACCGCGATGAAGATAGACGGCAAGTTCCTGGCCGTCGCCCGGTATTCCATGACGACGGTGTTCTTCATCCGCAGGGACGTCATGGAGACCAAGGGCCTCAAGCCGCCCAAGGTCTACGACCCCGACGTGGTCGAGTTCGCCCGGAAGACCCAGGACCCGTCCAAGGACCTCTTCGGCTTCGGCCAGACGCTGAACCGCTCGGACGACGGCGACGGCTTCATGGAGAACATCCTCTGGGACTATGGCGGGGGCTCGTGGGACAAGGACGGCAAGCCCGCGCTAGGCACGGCGTTCAGGGCCCAGAATCTGAAGGCGCTCCAGTTCGCGGTGGACACGATCCAGAAACACAAGATCCAGCCGCCCGGCGTGATGGGCTGGACCGACGTGAGCAACAACGAGGCGTACATGGCGGGCAAGCTCGTGACGACCAACAATGGGGCGAGCCTCTACTACGCCATGGTCACGAAGAAGCACGAGCTGGCGCCGAAGACGCAGCTCGTGCTGACCCCGGGAGGCCCGGGCGGGAGCTTCGTCGGGTCGAGCTGCTACAACTGGGCGATCTTCGCCAAGAGCAAGCACGCCGACCTCTGCGAGGACATGATCCGCTGGGTCGAGGACGAGAAGCGATTCGGCGAGTACTTGCAGGTGTCGGTCGGCCAGGCGGGGCCTGTCTACAAGGGGCGGGTGGACAACCCGTACTGGAAGTCCGACCCGAACTTCGAGGCCATCGTCCAGAACATCGTGCGCAGCGTGAACTACGGCCACCCCGGTCCCCTGACATCGGCGGCGGTCGAGGTGCGCGCCCAGCACATCCTCACGGACATGGCCGGACGGGTCGTGGTCGGCGGACTCTCAGCCGAGGCGGCGCTGAAGGAGGCGCACGCGCGGGTCGAGGAGATCCACAAGATGCGGCGGACCTAGGGAGCGGCTCGAGAGCGCCTCGATGGCCACACCCGCCGCCCGGCTGCCGGCGGCCGCCGCGCTCCGACGCCGGGGGGCGAGCGTGGCGTTCGCGCGTGCCCTCGGCCCCGACTACCGGCTCGGCTATCTCTTCGTCGCGCCGATCGTCGTCCTCGTGCTGGCGCTGGTCGCCTATCCGTTCGGTTACGCGATCTACCTCAGCATGACGCGGAAGTACGTCGGCGTGCCGCCCGTCTGGGTCGGGTTCGACAACTACGTGAAGCTCACGTGGGACGGCTTCTTCCAGCGGGCCGTGTACAACAGCTTCATTTTCACGTTCGGCTCGGTCGGCGTGAAGCTCCTGCTCGGGATGGCGATGGCGCTCGTCCTGACGAGGCGCATCCGGTTCCGCAGCTTCTGGACCGGCGTGCTCCTGATCCCCTGGGTCGCGCCCACCGTCGTCTCGGCGCTCAACTTCCTGTGGATCTATGACTACAGCCTCGGCGTGCTGAACTACCTCCTGGTGAAGGTCTTCCACGTCCTCCCGCGGGGCGTGGGCTGGCTCTCGGAGCCCGGCACGGCGATGGCGTCGGTCATCGCGGTCAACGTCTGGCGGGGCTTTCCGTTCTTCGGCATCTCGTTCCTCGCCGGCATGAAGGCCATCCCGGCGGAGATGTACGAGGCCGCCGCCGTGGACGGGGCGACCGCGCTCCAGCGCTTCCGCCACGTGACGCTGCCGGCGCTCAAGAACATCATCGTCATCGTCGTCCTGCTCTCGACTATCTGGACCTTCAACGACTTCACCATCATCTACATCCTCACCAAGGGCGGGCCCGGCGGCGCCACCCAGGTCCTGCCGGTGCTCACCTACGAGATCGCGTTCGGCGCCCAGCGACTCGGCGAGGCGATCGCCGTCGCGCTCTACATGCTGCCGGCGATGGCGGCGGTGATCATCGTGCTCGCGCGCTACATGCGGAAGGGCGGGGCGCGGTGAGGGTGCGCGTCCTCGCGCACGCGCAGGGCGCGGCCGCCTACGCCATCCTGACGGCGCTGCTGCTGGTGGTCGCCTTTCCGTTCTACTGGATGTTCGTCTCCTCGCTGAAGAGCGAGGAGCAGATGCGGAGCCTCACCGCGATGTTCTGGCCGAGCCCCGCGGTGCTCGACAACTACCGCCAGCTCCTCGGCAAGACCGACTTCGGCGCCTGGTACGGCAACAGCATCGTCGTCGCCGTCGGCAGCACCCTCGTGGCCACCGCGATCGGGACCCTCGGCGCCTACGCCCTGGCCCGCCTCAAGTTCGCGGGCCGCGCGTTCATGGCGAGCGCCACGCTCATCACGTACCTCGTGCCGCCGTCGATCCTGTTCATCCCCCTCTACGCCCAGATCCGGACCCTGGGTCTCGCGGACAGCCTCACGGGCCTCGTCGCCGCCTACCCGAGCTTCACGGTGCCCTTCGTCACCTGGCTCCTGATGGGCTACTTCGAGTCGATCCCGGTGGAGCTGGAGGAGGCGGCGATGATCGACGGCGCGACGCGTTTCGGCGCCTTCCGCCGCGTGATCCTACCGCTCGCCGCGCCGGGAGTGCTGGCCGCCGCGCTCTTCGCGTTCACCCAGGCGTGGAACGAGTTCCTCTACGCCCTCGTGTTCATCACGAACGTCAAGCTGCGCACGCTGCCCGTCGGCCTCTCGACGTTCATCACCGGCGACGTCTACGGCTGGGGCTTCCTCATGGCCGGCGCCGTGCTGACCACGCTGCCGGTCATCGCCGCCTACACCTACCTCCAGAAGTACATGGTGGAGGGGCTCACCGCTGGCAGCGTGAAGGGTTGACGGCGCGCGGCTAGAAGACCTCCCCGAGCTGGAGCGGCCTCGGCTGGCGGCGCCGGTGATCGGCGCCGAAGTGCTCGGCGAGGCCCTGGCAGATGAGCGGCAGCGCGATCGTCACGTCGGCGAAGCACATGACGTTGTCGCCCCCCTTGGCCTCCTTGCCCCACGAGATGCACTCCGTCGCGAGGGCCGCGCCGCCCAGGCCGCCGAAGATCGTGTTGTCGGTGGTGATCTGGATGGCCGCGACGTGGGGCTTCGCCGCCTCGTTGCCGTGCCGCGACGAGACGCTCGTCGCGGTGATCTGGAGAAAGTCCTTGGGCACGCCACCGCCGAGGAAGACGACGGAGGTCCCGCGGCCCGACGTCATCGCCTGGTCCATCATGTCGGTCGCGACCTTGTAGTCGCGGAAGAAGTCGACGACCGGCGCCATCTCGGCCTTCTTGGCCTTGTCGTAGCCCTCGCCGATCGGCCCGTCGGGCAACCCACAGCAGAAGACCGGCACCTGGCAGCGGGCCGCCGTCGCCAGGATCGAGCGCCTGAAGCCTCGGGCGTCGAGCCAGAGGCCCATCTCGTGCAGGAAGCGCACCGTGGTGATCGAGGGCTTCCGCCAGCGCTCGGCGAGGTCGTCGATGAAGGCGCTCGTCACCAGCGTCTCGAGCTGGTCGTACCGCTCCTTGGAGACGATATGGTCGTAGAAGCGGTAGTAGCCCTCGGTCCAGAGATCGACGTCGTCCACGTCGTCGGCGTCCACGCGAAACACCCGCGTCCCATCCATCTGCTCGAGGAGGTCCTCGGTGATGTTGGCGGAGGTCGAGGCGAGCACGTCCACGTAGCCGCGCTCCATCAGCCAGGTCACGAGCGGCCACATCCCGGCGCTCGACATCGAGGCGGCGTAGCCGAGGCAGATGAGGCTCGGCCCCTCGATCATCCTCTTCCAGGTCTCGAATGCCTCGCCGAGCTGGCGCCCCTGGAAGGCCGAGCGGCGCATCTTCCCAAGCATGGCGAGCACGGAGGGCGTTCGACCGCCCTCGACCACGGTCATCGGCTCGCGGATGAGATTCGGGTCCTCGTACCGGCGGGTGCCTCCCATGCGCTCTTTCCTCCTCAGCGTCCGGCGAGCCAGGCGCGCGACTTGGCGTGCTCGTCGGCGCGCTCGGTCCGGAGGTAACGGTAGCGGCTGCCCCGCGCGATCAGCGCCTCGTGGACGGTGCCGCCGGGGAAGCACGCCTTGAGCTGCGGTACCACCTGGTCGCGGTCGAAGAAACGGCAGGAGAAGATGTCGAAATACGCGCGCTCCTCGTCGGGAAAGACGTGGAGGCTCACGTGGCTCTCCGCGATCATCGTGAGGGCCGAGAGCACCCGCCGCCCGTCGCCGAGCGTGTCGCGGATGACGTAAGGCCGCATGATCGGCGTCATGCCGATCGTCCGCGGCAGCCGGTCGAACAGGGCGAAGAGCGTGTCCATGCTCTGCGGGCCCTGGTAGGCGTCGATGTTCAGAAAGAGGTGTGGGCCGAAGTCGGCGTCGGCGTCGGGCTCCGTGTCCTTCATCTTGGTGCGCTCGACCGTCTGGACCGAGGTCGTGACGCAAGGGAAGGCGGCCTCGAGGACGGCGCGGAGCCGGTCGGAGTCGAACGGCTCGGGCGCAACCAGGTCGGCGAAGTACGCCTCCCGGAACGAGAAGGTGTGCAGGGTGAAGTGGCCGCCCGCCAGGAAGAGGAACGCGCTGACCCCGCAGTCCTCCGCGACGACCCCGTTGTAGTAGGGGAGCACGAAGGCCGGCATCACGGGCGTGAGCCCGAGCTGCACGGGGATCTCCTCGAGCACCTCCTGGATCAGCGGAACGTGGTCGAATCGGGAGCGGAACCCCTGGAACCCGTCAATCGTAAAGTGGAGCATTCGCCTCCTCGTGGGAACGCGCGCGCGCGCGGCGCATAGATGTCCGGCTGGCTCTGTCGAAGGGGGGAGTATCTTTGACGCCCGCGAGGTCCGAAGAGACCGGCGGACGGTCGAACACCGTCAGAAGCAGCGACTCGTTCTTCGGAGTCGTATCACGACGGGCACGTAGCGTCCGTCATCGGATTCGATCGTAACGGCACTCTCGAAGCGAAGTCAATTCGAAACCGCGGCTCGGGCCCTCCGGCGCCCCGACCCGGCCGGTGGCCGTGCGCCGCCGACTCGGTTAAGCTTCCCGCCATGAAGTGCGCCGGCTGCGGCCAGGACAATCCGGAAGGCGCCCGGTTCTGCAACGCCTGCGGCGCGCGACTCGACGCCGCGCCCGCCCCGGCGCCCCGCGCCTACACGCCGCGGCACCTCGTCGAGAAGATCCTGACGTCGCGTGCGGCGCTCGAGGGCGAGCGCAAGCAGGTGACCGTCCTCTTCGCCGATCTCAAGGGCTCGATGGAGCTCCTCGCCGACCGCGATCCCGAGGAGGCGCGGCGGCTCCTCGACGCGGTCCTCGAGCGGATGATGGAGGCCGTCCATCGCTACGAGGGCACGGTGAACCAGGTCATGGGCGACGGGATCATGGCGCTCTTCGGCGCGCCGCTCGCTCACGAGGATCACGCCGTCCGGGCTTGCTACGCCGCCCTGCGCATGCAGGCCAGCGTGCACCGCTGGGCCGACGAGGTGCAGCGTCTCGAGGGGCTCGCCGTTCGGATCCGGGTCGGCCTCAACTCCGGAGAGGTCGTCGTCCGCTCGATCGGGAGCGACCTCCACATGGACTACACGGCGGTCGGCCAGACGACGCACCTCGCCGCGCGGATGGAGCAGATGGCGGCGCCGGGCACCACCCTCATCACGCCCGGGACGCTCCGGCTGGCCGAGTGGGCCATCCGCGTCAGCCCCCTCGGGCCGCGGGCCGTCAAGGGGCTCGACGCCCCGCTCGCGGTCTACGAGCTCGTCGGCGCCGTTCCCGCGCGATCGAGGCTCCAGGCGGCGGAGGCGCGTGGGCTCAGCCGCTTCGTCGGCCGCCGCGCCGAGCTCGGGCGCCTCGAGGAGATGCTCGCGGCGGCGCACGCCGGCCGGGGCCAGGCGGCGGCGGTCACCGCGGAGCCCGGTGTCGGCAAGACACGCCTCGTCTACGAGTTCCTCCAGTCGCCGGGAATCCGCGAGTGGCAGGTGCTCGAGTCGACCTCGCTGTCCTACGAGCGGACGACCTCCTATCTGCCGATCATCGAGCTCCTCCGGAAATACTTCGAGCTCGACGAGACCAGCACGGCCCCCGAGACCGGGCGACGGGTCGCGGCGAGGCTCCGCGGGCTCGACGCCGAGCTCGACGAGGAGGTCGCCCCGATCCTGTCGCTGCTCGATGCCCTGCCCGAGGGCGACCCGTTCCGCGCGCTCGACGCCCGCGAGCGCAGACGCCGCGTCCTCGACGCGCTGACGCGTGTGCTCCTCAAGGAAAGCGACCGCCAGCCCCTGCTGCTCGTCTTCGAGAATCTCCAGTGGGCGGACGCCGAGAGCCGAGCCGTCCTCGACAGCCTTCTCGAGCGGGTCGTCGCCTCGCGCCTGATGCTCCTCCTCGACTACCGGCCGGAGTTCGACCACGAGTGGCGACGCCACCCCGGCTTCAGCGAGCTCGCGATCACGCCGCTCGAGCCGGCGAGCGCCGAGGAGCTGCTCCAGGGCCTGCTCGGCCCCGACCCGTCGCTCGGACCGCTCCGGCGACTCCTGATCGAGCGGAGCCAGGGCAACCCCTTCTACTTGGAGGAGATCGTCCGCGCGCTCGCCGAGGCGCACGTGCTGGTCGGCGAGCGCGGCGCCTACCGCCTCCCGCGCGACCTCGGCAGCCTCGAGGTGCCGGCGACCGTGCAGGCCGTGCTCGCGGCGCGGATCGACCGCCTGCCCCACGAGGAGAAGCTCCTCCTCCAGGCGGCATCGGTCATCGGCCTCGACGTCCCGCTGGCTCTCCTCGAGGCGATCACGGATCTTCCCGCCGACTCGGTCCGCAGCACGCTCGCGCGCCTCGCCGTCGCCGGATTCTTCGACGAGGCCCGACTCTTCCCCGACCTCGAGTACCGGTGGAGGAACGCGCTCGCCCGCGACGTCGCCTCCGCGAGCCTGCTGCGGGAGCAGCGGCGCGCCCTCCACACGCGGATCGTCGAGGGGATCGAGACGCTCTACCGCGACCGCCTCTCGAGTCACCTGGATCAGCTCGCCTATCACGCGACCCGGGGCGAGGCGTGGTCGAAGGCGGCGGTCTATCACCGCCAGGTCGCCGCGCGCGCGATGGGCCGGGCGGCCAACCTCGAGGCCGTCGGAGCGTTCGAGGCGGCCCTGCGGGCTGTCGGCCGCCTGCCGCAGACCCGGGACATGACCGAGCGCGCGATCGACATCCGGCTCGACCTGCGGGCGCCGCTCCTCCAGCTCGGTCGCCTCGACGAGGTCCTCGCCGTCTCGCGCGAGGCCGAGCACCTCGCCCGCGAGCTCGGCGACGACCAGCGGCTCGCCCGCGTCTACGCGTACCTGGTCAACCACCACTACCTGAAGGGCGAGACCGGTGCCGCCATCGACTACGGCGAGCGCTGCCTCGCGGTGGGCCGGAGCACGAACGACGTCGCGCTCCAGGCTCTCGCGCGCCAGTACATCGGCCAGAGCTGGCATGCGCTCGGTGCCTACGCGCGCGCCGAGCGGACTCTCGCCGACAACGTCGAGGCGCTCGACGAGTCACGCGCCGGCACGTCCTACGTCGCCTCGTGCGCGTGGCTGGCGATGAGCCTCGCGGATCGGGGCGAGTTCGAGGCGGCGTACGCCGCCGTCGAGCGCGCGCACCTCGCCGCCGAGGGCACCCACCACGCCTACAGCCAGGCGATCGCGTGGACCATCGCGGGCCTCGTCTCGATCCGGCGCGGCCACCTGGCGCGCGCCGTCCTGCCGCTCGAGCGTGGTTTCGAGGCGTGCCGGCGCAAGCACCTGACGGTCTGGCAGCCGATCCCGTCATCGCTCCTCGGCCTGGCCTTCGTCCGGATGGGCCACGTGCCCGAGGGGCTCCACCTCCTCGAAGAGGCCGTGCGCCTCAGCCGCGAGCTCGGCATCCGGGCCTACCTGCCGTCGTGGATCGCGAATCTCGCGGAAGGCTACCTGGCCGACGGCCAGCACGCGCGCGCGCGTGCCGCGGCCGAGGAGGCGCTCACGCTCGCGACGGCGGGGGGCGAGCGGGGGCAGGAGGCGGCGGCGCTGGCGGTCCTCGGCGACGTCGCCGCCCGCGACGGCGCGCCGTGCGAGGAGGGGCGCCGACACTACGCCGCCGCGCTCGCACTCGCGCAGGAGCTCGGGCTCCAGCCACTCCTCGCCGAGACGCACCTGGCCGCGAGCCGGCTCGGCGCCGCGCTCGGGGATCGGGCCGCCGCGCGCGAGCACGGCACGGCCGGCGAGGCGCTCCTGGACAAGCTCGACATGCGCTCGCGGTTGCAGGGGGGCGGGATCGAGGTGGCCGAGCTCGGTCATCTCTTCATCGTGGCGCGGTCGAACACCGACCTCTACGACTTCCTCTCGCAGGAGCTCTCGGGCGCGCGTGGGATCGAGGTGATCCTCGACCGGCGTCAGGGCGAGCGACGGGAGTCGGTCCGTGTGTCGGTGGAAGAGCGCCGTCACGCCGCGCGCCGTCGTGCGCAGCTCGATGAAGACCTCAGGAACTGGGGTCTCGCGGTCTCGCCCATCCGGGTATGAGCGGTCTGCTGCTCGAGCAAGACGGCCCCGTCGCCACCGTCACGTTCAACCGACCCGAGGCGCGCAACGCGATGACCTTCGAGATGTACGAGGAGCTCCACGAGGCATGCGAGCGCTTCGATCGCGCCGCCGGCGTTCGCGTCCTGATCCTGCAGGGCGCCGGGGACCGCGCGTTCGCGAGTGGCACCGACATCCGCCAGTTCCTCGCCTTCAAGACCCGAGAGGACGCGCTCGGCTACGAGGCCCGCCTCAGCCGCGTGCTGTCGCGGATCGCGGGGATGACCAAACCCACGATCGCAATGGTCCAGGGCGACGCGGTCGGCGGGGGCCTGTTCATGGCGCTCGCGTGCGATCTCCGGCTAGCGGCGCCGCACACCCGCTTGGGTGCGCCGATCGCCCGCACCCTGGGCAATTTCCTCGCGCCGACGAGCCTCGCGCTCCTCGTCGCGACCGTCGGGCCCGTGCGCGCGCGGGAGATCATCCTGACCGCGCGCCTCGTGGAGGCGGCCGAGGCGAAGGCGATCGGCCTCGTGGACGAGGTCCACCCCGCCGCCGCGCTCGCCGCGCGAACGCGCGAGCTCGCCGGGCGGATCGCCGAGCACGCGCCGCTCACGCTGGCGGCCACCAAGGAGGCGACGCGGCGCCTCATCGCGGCGCAGTCGCCGGGGAGCCTGGAGGATCTGATCCTCTCGTGCTATCTCAGCCAGGACTTCCAGGAAGGCGTCCGGGCGTTCCTGGAAAAGCGCAAGGCCCGATGGCTGGGACGCTGACCCGCGCCGTCCTCGGCGCCGCCCTTCTCCTGGCGGTCGCGGCGGCGGCCGATGAGGCGCCGCGGATGACGCTGCCGCCGGGCTTCAGGATCGAGCAGTTCGCCGCCGGCTTCGGCGCGCCCCGCTTCATGGCGCTCGACCCCGCGGGCACGCTCCTCGTCTCGACGCCGCGCCAGGGGCGCATCGTCGCGCTCCCGGACAAGGACGGAAACGGGAAGGCCGACTCCGCCCTCACCGTCGCCGCCGGCCTCGACCTGCCCCACGGTCTGGCCTTCCGGGACAGCTGGCTCTACGTCGCCGAGACGGGGCGCGTGCGGCGCTTCCGCTACGATCCGGCGACCCGGCGCGCGAACGACCCCGCCCTCGTCGTCCCGAATCTCCCGCCGCGCGGCGGACACTGGACGCGCACGCTCGCCATCGGTCCCGATGGCCGGCTCTACGTCTCGGTCGGGTCGTCATGCAACGTATGCCGCGAGAGCGACCGGCGGCGCGCGGCCATCATGCGGTTCGAGGCAAACGGCTCGGGCGAGCACCTCGTCGCCACCGGCCTGCGCAACGCGGTGGGCCTCGCCTTTCACCCGAGCACCGGCGAGCTCTGGGCGACCGTGAACGAGCGCGACTGGCGCGGCGACGATCTGCCGCCGGACTATCTCACCGCGGTGACGGACGGCGCCTTCTACGGCTGGCCCGAGTGCTTCGCGGCGCGCGGCAAGGTCGTCGTGGATCCGGACTTCAGATCGAGCGGCGAGGAGTGCCGGCGGATGACGCTCCCGACGGTCGAGCTCCAGGCCCACTCGGCGCCGCTCGGCCTCGCCTTCTACACCGGCGGGCAGTTCCCGCCCGAGTACCGCGGGAACCTGTTCGTCGCCTATCACGGCTCCTGGAACCGATCCGTGCCGACCGGCTACAAGATCGTGCGCGTGCCCTTCAGTGAGGGACGGCCGAGCGGCCCCGTCCGGGACTTCGCCACGGGTTGGCTGCGGGGCGGCGCCGTGCTCGGGCGGCCGGTCGGGTTGCAGGTGGCCGCCGACGGCGCGCTCTTTGTGTCGACGGACGACGCGATCTTCCGGATCAGCTATCGCGCACCATAGCCGGACGGCGCCGCCGGCCGGAGGGGCGCCCGCCTAGGGCGTGCCGGACTTGCGGCAGGCGACGGACCACACCGCGCCGGTCGCCAGGAGCGCGAGACCAACCAGCAGCGGCGTCCAGTACCGGGGCAACGCCAGCGCGTGACTCAGCACGATGACCAGGCCAACCAGCGTCAGGATCAGTCCCGCGAGCATCAGCCCCCTGGGGAACCTCGCGCTGCTCATGCGCACCCTCCCATCCGGGTTCAGTCGGCCTTCGGCCGGACCGCGTCGCCGACGCGGATCACGCCTTCGGTGAGGATCTGCGCGCGCAGGCCGCCTCGATGGATCAGCCCGCCCATCACCCCCGCCTGCGTGAGAGCTTCGAGGTACTTGCAGGGCTCGCAGAGACGCGTGCCCCGCATGAGGACCGACCCGACCCAGAACTCGCGGTCCACGAGGTGGTTGAGCGGGACGCCGGCGGTCGCGATGTTGCGGCGGGTCTCGGCGGGCGTGAGCTTGATCCCGAGGCGATGCCCCTCGGCGCTCTGGACGCCGTCGAAGAGGGCCCGCACCGCCTCGACCTCGATGAGGGTCACCTCTCGCCCGCCGTGACTCGGCTTCGGTGAGTAGACGCCCGTCCCGAGGAAATAGCGATCGCCCTCGAGCCCGCGCCCGGGCACGGCACGTGCCTCGGCGACGGATTCCATGGGCGCAGCGGCTTTGGGGGCCAGATGGACCGAGACGACACTCCCCTGCCACATGCAGGGGATTCTACTTTTCGCGGACCTGTTGCACCAGCTGGCGGTAGGACGTGCGCTCGATGACCTTGTCGAACTGGGCGCGATAGCTGTCGACGAGGCTGAACCCGCCGAGCACCACGTCGTAGGCGCGCCAGCTCTTGCCGCGTCGGAGCATGCGGTAGTCCACGGGGATCTCGGCGCCGCGCCGGGTGACGACCTTGGTCCGCACGATCGCCCGATCACCCTCGACCGCATCGCCGAGTACCGCGATCTTCTCGTCACTGTAGCTCTCGAGCCTGGCGATGTAGGCACGCTCGAGGAGCTCGCCGAAGACCTGCATGAACTCCTGGCGCTCACGGGCCGAGCGCGCATCCCAGTGGCGCCCGAGGCAGCGTCGGCTGATCTCCTCGACGTCGAGGATCTCCGTCGCGATGCGCCGGACGGCCAGCCGCCGCTCCTGCGCGCGCTCCGTCTTCTTGAGCTGGGGGTCTCCTAGAACCTTCAGCACCTTGGTGATCCGCGCGGAGAGCTGGTCGGCGGGCTCGCCGGCCCAGGCCTGCGGCGCGAGCGCTGCTGCGACGAGCAGCAGGGCGGCGACGAGCGTCACGCGAGCCCGGGCGCTCATCAATTGACCCCGGTCAGGTTGAGGATCCGGCCCTCGAGCAGGTGCAGGAGCGGTACGTACTCATCGCCCCCGCATGACGGGCACGTGGGCTCGCCGAGCTCGAAGCACTCTTCGCACGCCACGCACACGGCGAGACTCCTCAGCGGAACCGGTACTCGCGAGAGCGATCTGACCACCGTGCTGATCATTGTCCTAGAACCTCCTGGGGGAGGTATTAGGCAAAGGGGATACCAACACGGAGATGAGTCGCAACATATCGACTTTGTAGTGATTTATCCACGGGCGTCGGCGGGTGCCCGAAGCTCCGCTTTGTTTCTTACCAGCCGGATCAGCCGGATTGGTGAGCGGCTGACCAGAGCGCTAGCCCCGGCGAGTGATCACGACCAGGTGCCCCCGGTCACTGACGAACGCGCTCAGGAGCCAGCTCACGATGCTGACCAGCAGCGCGCCGAAGAGCGCCGCCCAGAGGCCGTGGACCTCGAAGCCCCGCACGAGCTGGGAGGTGAGCCAGAGGCAGAAGGCGTTGAGCACGAAGAGGAAGAGCCCCAGCGTGAGCAGCGTCACCGGCAGCGTGAGCACGATGAGGATCGGCCGAACGATCGCGTTGATCAGGCCGAGGACGAGGCCGGCGCCGACCGCGGTGAGCACGCCGTCCACGGTGATACCCGGCACGATCTGGGCAACGAGGTAGATCGCGACCCCGTTGACGAGCACCCGGATCAGGAACCCCACGTGGTCCTCCTTCTCGGATAGTATCCCGTGCAATGATCGCGCAGCGCCGCTCCTGCCCGTCTGGGGTCTGAGGTGCGGGTCCTCGAGCTCCTCTATCTCGTGGCGCCGGCTTACGTCGCGAACATGGCGCCGCCCTTCGTCCGGTAC
>Ga0137415_10002808_pt1 | contig 17248 bp, 20 predicted proteins | sample CZODoug3_1_1_16f_FD_183082 | JGI IMG/M metagenome (GOLD analysis project Ga0137415, IMG submission 183082) | Vadose zone soil fungal communities from Angelo Coast Range Reserve, California, USA - CZODoug3_1_1_16fungal (Hybrid Assembly) | ecosystem: Environmental > Terrestrial > Soil > Vadose...
CTCGCACTCGGGCAGGATCCAGGCACTCTTCGCGATCGGTCTCGGCGCACAGAGCCCCTCGAAAGCCCAGGTAGTCCGGCCCGAGCGCCGCCAGCGGCCGCACGTCGTCCTCGCGCAGCGAGCCCGCCAGGCCCACCAGCAGCCCCGCTGCGCGCGCCCGGTGCACGAAGTCGGCCAGCCAGTCCCGGTCGGTCCAATCGCGCAGGCCGCCCGCGTCCTTGTTCGCCGTATCGAGCATCACGCCGTGCCAGCCGGCCGCCGCCAGTTCGGCGGCGGCCTCGAGCGGCGGCGAGCGGTCCGCGAACAGCACCGCGATCAGCGGCACACCGGCCAGCGCGGGCGGCAGCGCTTGAAATCTTGACAGGTCGATCGGCTGATCGAACATGCCGATCTTGACGAAGTCCACCCCGCAGTCGGCGTTGCGCCGCGCGGCGCGGCGCAGCCGCTCCGGATCCGGCGGCAGGTCGCCCACGGTGGCGCTGACCGGCCGCCGCCGCCCGACCGCGGCAACGATCGCGCGCAGCGTTTCGGGGCCAACCGCACCGAGGGTGCCATCGGACGGCTCCTTCGCATCGATCAGATCGGCTCCCGCCCGCAGCGCGAACAGCGCCTCCTCGGGCGAGCGCACGCTGGCCAGCATTCGCACCCTGGGTGATCGATTCATCGTGTCGGACCGCGACTGTCGCGGTGGGCGGCGATCGCCTCCATCAGCCAGCCCCAGGCCTGCAATTCCGACTCGCCCGCGGTCTTGTCGATCGCGATCTTCAGGTATTCGAGCTCGGCCTCGAGCTTGCCCGCGGGCAGTATCGACAGGCGGCTGACGAGTATGGCCGCTTCGATCACGGCGGCCTGAGCCCGGTTGAAACCCCGAAACGGCGCATGCGTCTCGCGGTGAACCGAGCGGCAGCGCAGCTGCGGACGCTGCGCGTGGTCGATGAACTCGGCGAGCTCGATCTCCTCGTGCGCCAGGCACGAAGCGAGCCGGACGCCGTCGACCCGCGTGGCAGGCACCAGCGGCCAATCGCGCCGACCCACGATGCAGCCGGCGAACACGCGCACGTCGTCGGTGCAGTTGATCACGGCCGCGCGCGACTGCAGCAGCAGGTCCAGCGTCAGCGAGGGTTTGAACGGCGCCAGCACCACCCAATCACCCTGCTGGCGCACGCCCAGTGGCGTGACCTGCGTGCGACCGGCGTCGCCGCGCACGGTGACGATCGTTTCGAAGATGTAGTTCACATCCGTCTCACTTGCGTTCGGCCCGCTTGCGCCGCGCTGCCAGCGTCGGCCCCGGTGCCCGGTGAACGAGCCGATCCTCGGGCGGCCGCTCGGTGGCGCAGCCCCAGTCGAGCTCCTCGTCCTGCGAGTAGCGCTTGCCCAGCTGCCAGGCGATCTGCGCGCGCGCCAGCTCTACACCGAGGTAGAACGCGTGCGCGCCGTCCTGCTCGACGTCCAGGCCCTGGTACAGCTCGTACGGGTCAGCAGCCACCGCCAGTCCGTCGCGATTGAAAACGTGGATGCCGCGCTCGCTCACCTGGATCCGGAAATTCGGATCGCGCACGTCGGCCGCCATTTGCGCGATCTCCTCGCTCGAGTAGGGAAACGGCCGCCGCGCGTGCACCGTGAGCAGCGCGTCGGTCAGATCGCGCGGCAGCGACTGCGACTGGCGCGCCGCATACATCATGCGCCTCGCCCAGTCGGCTTCGCGCACCGCGCGCCGGCAGTGCGGGCTGACCTCGGTCGTCAGGATCGCGTTCAACTTCAACTCGACGGCCACGCCCAGCAGCACGGCCGTGACGCCGCTGGAGTCGGCATCGGTGAGCTCAGTGACGTTGCCGGTGCCCATCAGGATCGGCACCTCGGGCTCGAGCTCGCGCAGGCTCCGATAGCGCAGCAGCGAAGCGGTGAAGCCGAACTGGATTGGCTCCAGGATCGGATCGGCCAGGAACGGCCGGCCGCGCCGGCGCACGAGTTCGATCGCGTGCCGCAGCGACGCCAGGTCGCCCGGCTCGGCCGGAATCAGCACCGGCGTGGAGTCGACCTGGTCCACGATGTCGATCGAGTCGGCTTTCAGGCTCAGCAGGTAATCGGCGCCGGCCCGCCCCGCGATCAGCAGGTCTTCGCGTTCCAGCGAGTCGACACTGACGCGCAAGCCGGCCCCGCGCAGCGCGTGTACGGCCTCGGCCAGGTGCGGAAAAGGCGTTTCCGGCAGACAGCCCAGATCGATCACATCGGCCCCGTCGTGCCGGTAGGCTTGCGCGCGCGCCACGATCTGCTCCAGGCTCAGGTGAGGGGCATCGACGATCTCGGCGAAGATCTGCACATCGTGCATCGACAGGTCAACGCCTTTGCGCTGACGGCCGAAGTGCTCCGGCAGATCGCGCAGCTCGTCGGGGCCACGCTCGATCCGCAGCCCGAGCGCCTGGCCGAGCGCGTCCAGATCGCCCCGGCAGCGGCCCGGAACGATCACCCGGTCGGCGGCGTCGCCGCGCGGAAAATGCCGCCCGATGAAGTCGGCCGTCATCAGGCCGGCCACGTGGATTGGAAGGCGTACCACCTGATAGGTGAACGCTTCCGGTGCCAACGGTTCGAGCACGGCCCGCAGATTGCGCTCGGCCAGCGTGCCGGTCAAAAAAACGATGTGCTCCGGCATGCGCTCACACCCTTACGCCGGCCCAGGCCAGGCGGGGTCGCTCCTTGGTGTCCATCGCGGCAGTCGAAACGAGGCAACCGCCAGTGTAAAGAACCGGGCGCGCCGTGCCCAAAGCTCAGTAACATGGCGGGTTTGCACGGTCGCCGCCAGCCATCCCCGCCTCGATGCTCAACCTTCCTGCCGGAACTCTGCTGCTGCTGCTGGTCAACGTCGCCGTATTTGCGCTTCAGAACCTCGGCGGTGAGGACTTCCTGCTCGCGTACTTCGCGTTGTGGCCGCTCGCCACCGGTTTCGAACCCTGGCAATTGCTGACGTACAGCTTTCTGCACGGCAACCTGGTGCACTTGCTGTTCAACATGCTGGCGCTAGCGATGTTCGGCGGCGATGTCGAACGGGTCTGGGGCCGCGACCGCTTCCTGACCTTTTACTTCGTCTGTGTGCTGTCGGCCGGCTTGACGCAGGTTCTGTTCACCTACTTGACCGGATCGCTGGCAGAAACGATCGGCGCCTCCGGCGGAGTATTCGGCGTGCTGCTGGCGTTCGGGATGATGTTCCCGCATCGCACGATCCTGCTGATCTTCCCGCCCATTCCGATGCCGGCCTGGCTGTTCGTGACGGTGTACGGCGCGCTAGAGCTCTGGTTCGGCGTCAAGGGGATCGAGCGCGACGTCGCCCACTTCGCCCACCTGGGCGGCATGCTGGGCGGCTACCTGATGATCCGCTACGGCCGGGCGCGTCGTCGTTAAGACGGCCGGCCGAGCGGTCCGCAGGGCTCTTCTCACGCCGTCTTCGGCTTCCACAGTCCGAACACGGCACCGGTCGGATCACTGATGATGCTGAAGTGGCCGGCCCCCATCACTTCGGTGACGTCCTTCACGACCGTCGCCCCGAGCGACTTGGCCTTTTTGGTGGCGGCGGCGATATCGTCCACCAGCACGTACGCCAGCCACATCGGGGGCGCACCGGGCATCGGATGCTTCATGATGCCTCCTCCGATTCCGTCGCCGACACGGATCATCGTGTAGGTTTCGGTTCCCATTGGAACATCCTCCAGCTTCCAGTCGAACAGCTTGCCGTAGAACGTCTTCGCCTTGCCGACATCCGTGGTGTTGAGCTCCACATGCACGAAGGGGTTTGCCATGGCGGATCTCCAGTTGAAAGTCCCAGTTTGTCGATCGTACGCGCGCTATGTGTCCGCGCCGTGGCCCTTCGAGTCGGCATCCGGGGCGGAGTGCCACCCGCAGCGCGCGTGCAGTCCGGCTCGGAACTTCTCGCGTTCCTCGGGGGTCATTTTCTCCAGGCGTTCGGCCAGCCGGGCACGCCAGTGCAGGTGCGCGCCGGCCCTGGCGCCGCGGAAGCCGCCGAACAGCAGCCGGCACAGCAGCAGCAACCCGACCGCCTGCACGAAGCTGAGCGGGTGCCAGCCGAACAGGTCCGGCGCGAGCCAGTTCCACAGACCCATCACGGCCAGGCCGAACCCGGCCACAGCCAGAAGGATTAGCGCAACAACCTTCAAGCCCCATCGGAGGTGATTCGTCCTGATCATTCGTTTCCTTCCCACGGTTCGAATTCCCGGTAGATCTGCCGCAGCCGGTCCCGAAGGTGCCGGACCGCGTAGCGCTTCCGGGACAACAGCGTGTTGACGTTCAGCCCGGTTTGCGCCGCCAGCTCGCGAAAGCTCCTGCCTTCGAGCTCGTGCGCGATGAAGACGTCGCGCTGTTCGGCGGGCAGCTCTTCCAGCGCCGCGTCGAGTTCCTCCAGCAGCAGGCGCCGCGCGTACCGGGCCTGCGGCCCGGCCTGTGGCGACGGCAGCAATTCGTCAAGCGCCGCCAGCCCGTCCTCGCTGTCCGGATCGGCCGCGACCGGCACCGGCTCGAACGACCGGCGCCGGAACCGGTCGATGATCCGATTGCGTGCCACCTGAAACAGCCAGGCACCGACTTGCTCGATCGGCCGCAGCATCCTGACGGATTCGACCAGTTCGCTGAACACATCCTGCAGGACGTCTTCGGCGTCGCCCGGATCCGGCACGCGGCGCCGGATAAAGCTCCCAAGCCGCTTGCGCTCGCGAGCGATCACCTCGGCGATCTTCCTGTCCTGGTCAGTCATCACCCGATCCAGGGGCGGGGCCGCATCCATGACAGGGAAGACGTTCGGCGCGGCGAAATATTGTTAGGTGGGAAGTTAGGCACAAAAAATCATGGGGGACCCTCACCCCCGGCCCCTCTCCCTAAAGGGAGAGGGAAGGCTGATTGTCCTTCGTAGAAGGGCTGAAGGGAGGCCGGGCCGCTGCTCAGTCGCTGGCGTCGCAGACGAGCAGCGTCTGACCGTCGGCGCTCGTGCTCAGCTGTACCTTGATGTCGCCGTGGCGGTCGGTCGGAGTGGCCGGCGCCGATTCGACCCACGCCTGCAATGCTTTGACCTGGCCGGCCTTCAGCGGACCGAACTCCAGTCCCCACACGGCCAGCTCGCACTCCAGCTCGCAGGTCGAAGCGTAGATCGCCCGCGCGGCGACGCCCGCGACCGAGAAATCCTTCAAGGGTGCAGTCGCGATCGAGTAGCCCTTGCTGCGCTCGATCGAGAGGCCGCCCACGGCCGGATGCGCCGCCACGAACGCATCGCGGATCGCGTTGTTGCCGATCGCACGCATCAGCGCGCCGGCCAACGGGTGTTCGTACAGGGGAACGCAGGTTCTGAACGCGGCGTCCAGCTGCGCCGTGTCGGCCGAACCGGTCGCCTGACCGGCGCACGGCGCCCAGGCGCCTGTCAGCAACGCGCCCGCTGCGGCGAGACAGCGCAGGCCAGCGATCGATTCAAGCTTCATTACGGGCCCCGAACGAGCGGCCCGGGTTCACCCCGGCTCGCCTAGCGAATCATACCGGCCGCGACCGTATCGAAATTCGCCGGATCGATCAGGATGAAGCTGCCGGTCGCCCGCAGCGATTCGTACGTATCGGCAGCCACCGGGTGCTGGGTCGAGATCGCGAGCTGCGCGATGCCGTTGAGCTCGACCGCATCGGCTCCGGCGCGCCATGCCAGCGTTTCGATGTCCAGGTGAGCGGTGATCTGCCGCACACGCGCCCTGGTTTCACGCGTGCCCTGGCGCATCAGGTACTCGCGGCGGGACTCGAGCGGACGCTGGCCCAGCCAGCAGACGATCACGTCGAACGCCGAGCGCGGCTCGGGAGCGCGGTCGTCGGCCCGGGCGATCAGGTCGCCGCGCGAGATGTCGATTTCGTCCGCAAGCTGCACCAGCACCGACTCTCCGGCCACCGCGTGCTCGAGATCGCGCTCGCCGATCCGGATCGCCGCGACGCGGCTGGTGCGACCGGACGGCAGCACCACGACCGCGTCGCCCACCGCCAGGGTGCCGCTTTCGACGCGCCCGGCGTAGCCGCGGAAATCCGACTGCGACGGCCGGCAGACCCACTGCACCGGCAGCCGCAGCGGCGCCTGCGCGTCGGCCTCGTGCGCGGGCGCCTGCTCGAGCAGCTCGATCAGCGTCGGACCCGCATGCCATGCGAGGCGCTCGTCGCGCTCGACCACGTTGGCTCCTTCCAGCGCCGAGATCGGAATGGTGTCGGTCCGCACGTGCAGTGAAGGGTGCTGCTCCAGCCAGGTGCGGAAATCCGACGCAATCGAGTCGAATGCGGCCTGCGAATATTCGACCAGGTCCATCTTGTTGACGGCCACGATCATGTGCCGTACGCCGAGCAAGCCGACGATCGTCGCATGCCGGAGCGTCTGGGCCACGATTCCCTTGCGCGCGTCCACCAGCAGCACCGCCGCATCGGCGGCCGAGGCGGCGGTGACCATGTTGCGGGTGTACTGGACGTGCCCCGGGCTGTCGGCAATGATGAACTTGCGGCGGGCGGTGGCGAAATAGCGGTACGCCACGTCGATCGTGATGCCCTGTTCGCGCTCGGCCACCAGGCCGTCGGTCAACAGCGACAGGTCCAGGGCCGACAGCCCGCGCCGCTGCGCTTGCTTGTGCAGCGTCGCCAGCGTATCGCTCAGCAGCGCCTTGGTGTCGTACAGCAGGCGCCCTATCAGCGTGCTCTTACCGTCGTCGACGCTGCCGCAGGTCAGGAAGCGCAGCACGCCGCGGTCGTCGGCCGCGGCCCCGGTGGAATCGGGAAGCTCTTCCCGGTGCATCAGAAGTAGCCCTCGCGCTTGCGCTGCTCCATCGACGCCTCCGACGTCTGGTCATCCATCCGGGTGGCGCCGCGCTCCGTCAGCGTCGCGTCGACGGTCTCGGCCACGATCTGCTCATAGGTCGTGGCGTCCGAGGCGACCGGGCAGGTGCAGGAGATGTCGCCCACGGTGCGGAATCGCACGCTCAGGCTCTCGACCGTCTCGTCCGGACGTGCGGGCGTCAGTTCGGTCACCGGAACGAGCGCGCCGCCCCGCCGTACGACCGGGCGCCGGTGCGCGAAGTACAGGCTCGGGACCTGGAGCTTTTCCTGCGCGATGTACTGCCACACGTCGAGCTCGGTCCAGTTGCTGATTGGAAACACCCGCATGTGCTCGCCGGGGGCCACGCGCGCGTTGTACAGGTTCCAGAGCTCGGGGCGCTGGTTCTTCGGATCCCACTGGCCCCAGCCGTCCCGAAAGCTGAACACGCGCTCCTTGGCGCGCGCCTTCTCCTCGTCGCGCCGGGCCCCGCCGATGCAGGCGTCGAACCCGAACTCGGCGATTGCATCCAGCAGCGTCACGGACTGGTGCTTGTTGCGCGACTCGTCGGGCGAGCGCAGAACGACGCGCCCGGAGGCGATCGACTGCTCGACACCGCGCACGATCAGCCGTTCGCCCAGCTCGGCCGCACGACGATCGCGAAACTCGATCACCTCCGGGAAATTGTGCCCGGTGTCGATGTGCATCAGCGGGAAAGGAAAACGCGCCGGCCGGAACGCCTTGGTCGCCAGCTGCAGCAGCACGATCGAATCCTTGCCGCCCGAGAACAGCAGAACGGGATTGGCCGACTGCCCGGCGACCTCGCGCAGGATGTGGATCGCCTCGGACTCCAGCCAGTCCAGGTGCGGCAGCGTTCGGGTCCGGATAGCGGCTGGCGTCATGCGCTCACGCGGATCGGGATCGCCGCCGGTCGCTGCACGTGAAGCCCGCATTCCTTGTTTTCCGCGTTTTCCCACCACCAGCGTCCGGCGCGCACATCTTCACCCACCGCGATCGCCCGCGTGCAGGGCGCGCAGCCAATACTCGGATAGTGCCGGTCGTGCAGTGCATTGTAGGGCACGCTGCCTTCCCGGATGTACTCCCAAACCTGCGGTTCGGTCCAGTCGTGCAGCGGGTTGAACTTCTCGACACCGAACGCCTCGTCCCGGCTGCGCGCGTTCAACTGCGCGCGCGACACACCCTGCTGGGCCCGCAGACCCGTGACCCAGGTTCGCCGGCCGGACAAGGCGCGCGTCAAAGGTTCGACCTTGCGCACCCCGCAGCAGGCCTTGCGGTTCTCGACCGACTGATAAAAGCCGTTGATGCCGCGCTCGCGCACGAGCGCCTGCAGCGCTGCCGAGTCCGGGTGGAAGGTCTCGTAGCAGCGTCCATAAACCTGGTCGACCTGGTGCATCAGCGCGTAGGTTTCCTCCGGCAGCCGACCGGTATCGAGCGTGAAGATGTCGATCCCGATGTGATGGCGTCGAATCAGATCCAGCACCACCATGTCCTCGGCGCCGAAGCTGGTCGAGAAGGCCGCCGGCGGCAGCCCGGCAGCCTCGCGCAGCAGGGCCAGGGCGGATTCGACGTGCACACTCATGACAGCCGACGCGAGGCTGGATCGATGCGGCGGAACGCGGGCAACGCGGGGTCGACCGACCCCTGGTACGAATCGGTGAAGTCCGACAGCGATGCCACCGCCTCCTCGATATTGCGGTCGGCGCGCAGTGCGAAACTGTCGAACCCCACGCGCTTCATGAAAAAGAGCTGGTCGCGCAGCACGTCGCCGATGGCTCGCAACTCGCCGCGCCAGCCATGGCGGTTGCGCAACAGCGCCGCCGTCGAATAGCCGCGGCCGTCCCCGAATACCGGGAACTGCACCGCGATCAGTTCAATCGCGCCGAATAGCGCCACGGCCTGAGCCGGTTCGTCGGTCGGTGACAGCCAGACGCCCGCCGGAGCCGCGGCGGGCAGGCGCTCGCGCTGCGCCAGGGCCGTAGCCAGGGGAATCAGAGCGGACGCCTCGCCGCTCCAGGCCGCGCCGTCCTCGAACAGCGTCCACGCATCCTCGACGATCCGTGCGCGGCCGTCGAGCAGCCGGATGATCCGGCGCTCAGGCATGCTCGAGGCTCTCGGATTCGGCCGGGGCCACGCCCGGGATCGTGTAAGCGGCGGTCTTGAACGGCGCCAGTCCCACGCGTGTCAGCGTTTCGACGAAGCGCTCCTCCGGCTGGCGCAGCCCGACGTACTGGTCGAGTATCGCGGCGATCACGCTGGGCACTTGCTCGGCCGAAAACGACGGACCGATCACGCTGCCCACGCGGGTGGAGGCCGGATCGGGCCCGACGTCGCCGCCCAGCGTTATCTGATAGAACTCGGCGCCCTTCTTGTCGACACCCAGAATCCCGATGTTGCCGACGTGGTGGTGCCCGCACGAATTGATGCAGCCGGACATGTTCAGCGTCAGATCACCCAGATCGTCCACGTAGTCGGCGTCGTCGAAGCGTTCCTGGATCGCCTGTGCAATCGGCAGCGACTTGGCGTTGGCGAGCGAGCAGAAGTCGCCGCCCGGGCAGCACACGATGTCGGTCAGCAGACCGATGTTCGGCGTCGCCAGCCCCAGCGCGCGCAGCTCGTTCCACAGTGCGAACAGCTCGGATTGGGCGACGTCGGCCAGCACCAGGTTCTGCTCGTGCGTCACACGCAGCTCCGCGAAGCTGAAGCGCTCGGCCAGATCCGCCACTGCATCCATCCGATCGGCATCCAGATCGCCCGGCGCCGTCCCGGAACGCTTCAGCGACAAGGTCACTGCCGCGTAACCCGGTACGCGGTGCGCACTGACGTTGCGCGCGTGCCAGCGCGCGAAGCCCGGATGAGTCGCCAGTTGCTCGCGCAGCTCCTGCGAATCGGCCGGCAGATCCCGGTAGGGCGGCGCCTCGAAACCGGCCGCGATCCGGGCCAGCTCCGCCTCGGTGGCGGTGGCCGCTCCGCCTTCCAATTGCGCGAATTCGGTGTCGACTTCGCGCGTGAATTGCTCGACGCCGAGCGCGCGTACGAGGATCTTGATGCGCGCCTTGAACAGGTTGTCGCGGCGGCCGTAGCGGTTGTACAGGCGCAGGATCGCCTCGCAGTACGACAGCACGTGCTGCCACGGCAGATCGCGCCGGATGATCGTTCCGACCACCGGGGTGCGCCCCATGCCGCCGCCGGCCAGCACGTCCACGACCACCGCGCCCGCGCCGTCGCGCTTCAGGTACAAGCCGATGTCGTGCATCGCGGTGGCCGCGCGATCGACGTCGCGTGCTCCGGTCAGCGCGATCTTGAACTTGCGCGGCAGGTAGGAAAATTCCGGGTGGAAGGTGCTCCACTGGCGCAGCAGCTCGCAGTACGGACGCGGGTCGACCTGCTCGTCCGGCGCGACTCCGGCCAGCGGATCGGTCGTGATGTTGCGCACGGCGTTACCGGAAGTCTGGATCGCGTGCATCTCCACCGTCGCCAGCGCCTGCAGGATATCCGGCGAGTCTTCCAGTCGCGGCCAGTTGAACTGGATGTTCTGCCGCGTCGTGAAGTGGCCGTAGCCGCGGTCCCAGGTTCGCGCCACGTGCGCCAGCATCCGCATCTGGCGTGCCGACAGCAAGCCGTACGGAATCGCCAGCCGCAGCATCGGCGCGTGGCGCTGGAGGTAAAGGCCATTTCGCAGCCGCAGCGGGCGAAATTCATCGTCCGTCAGTTCGCCCCGCAGGTAGCGCGCCACCTGGTCGCGATACTGCGCGACCCGTTCGTCCACCATCCGTTGATCGAATTCGGTGTAGCGGTACATCGTCAGACCAGCACCAGTCGGGTTCCGATCAGCGTCAACATCGCTGCCAGAAGAACGCGCAATGCCCGCTCGGGCAGGCGGTCGGCCAGCAGCGCTCCGAGCCAGATCGCCGGCACCGAACCGATCAGCAGAGCGCCCAGCACCGGCCAGTTCACGGTGCCCAGCGCCACGTGGCCCAGTCCGGCCACCAGCGTGAGCGGAATCGCGTGCGCAATGTCGACCGCGACCAGGCGCTTGGCGGTCAAGGTCGGGTACAGGTACAGCAGCGCGACCACGCCGATCACACCGGCGCCGACCGATGTCAGCGTCACCATCACCCCGATCACGAGGCCGACCGCCACGGTGGGCAGCGGCCGAACCAGGTTCGCGACGTCGGCCCGCGCGCTGTCCGGCTGCGGAGCGAAGCGGCGGCCGAGGGTCTGGATCTGGGAGCGGAACAAAAGGCCCGCGGCCGTCAGCAACAGGGCCGCAGCGAGCGCCGGGCGCACGAACGCTCCGAACTGGGCCGCCTCCGGGTGCCAGCCTTGCAGTGCCGCGATCGTGCCGAGTGCCGCCGGAACCGACCCCAGCGTGAGCCATCCGGTGATCGACCACTGCACGTTGCCGCGCCGCCAATGTGTGACAGCCCCGCTCAATTTCGTGATCGACGCGAACAGCAGGTCCGTGCCGACCGCGACCTGGGCGGGCAGCCCGAAGACGAGGGTGAGCAGCGGGGTCATCAACGAACCGCCACCGACCCCGGTTGCACCGACCACGGTGCCCACCAGCGCACCGCCTACGATGTATTCAAGCAGCACGGACGCTCCGACCTGCGTTGGATAGTCCACGAAGCCTATTGGCTCGCGCCCGCCCTGTGAACAATCGGATCGCAATGTCCATATGCGGGCGCGGCATGACGGAGGTGCGCTGTCCCCGGGGTGCGGTTGATTTACGGCCCGCCGCACCCATCTGGCGGGAATGGAAGATGCGCACGGGGTCGCTGCCGGCGGGACCCACACGGACGACCGCGTTGCCCTGGACGCCTACTCGCGGACGGTGGTCGATGCCGTAGCGAGCCTCGGTCCGGCCGTAGGCGCGATCTCGGTGCGCCGGCGGCTGGCCGACCGCACCGGCAGGAAGCACGACGTCTCCGGCGCGGGCTCCGGATTTGCGTTCACGCCGGACGGATTCGTGCTGACCAACAGCCACGTGGTGCATGGAGCCAGTGTGGTGCATGTGGTCTTTCCCGATGGCTCGGAGTTCGACGCCGATCCGATCGGCGACGACCCGACCACCGACCTGGCCGTGGTGCGGGTTGGCGGCAGCGGCCTGGCGGTGGCCCGGCTGGGCCGCTCGGCCACGCTGCGGGTCGGGCAACTGGCCATCGCGATCGGCAACCCCTACGGATTCGAAAACACGGTGACGGCGGGCGTGATCTCGGCACTGGGCCGCTCGCTGCCCGCGCGTGACGGCAACCTGATCGAAGATCTGATCCAGACGGACGCGGCGCTGAACCCGGGCAACTCGGGCGGACCCCTGGTGAATTCGGCTTCCGAGGTGATCGGCGTGAACACCGCGATCATCCCGGGCGCGCAGGGGCTGTGTTTCGCGGTCGGCGTCGATACGGCGCGCTGGGTGGTCACGCAACTGCTGGCCCACGGGCGCGTGCGGCGCGCCTTCATCGGGCTCACCGGCGTGACCGCCGCGTTACCGCGCCTGCTTCAGCGCGCCATCGGAGTGGAGCAGGCCAACGGCGTGCGCGTCGGGGACGTGGCGCCCGACAGCCCGGCGCTGACCGCCGGCATCGAGCCGGGCGATTGGATCATCGGCCTGGACGGGGTCGCCGTTTCATCGATCGGCGAGTTGCGCCGCCTGCTCGACCACACGCGGATCGGGCGGCTGTGCGCGGTTCGGGTGGTGCGCGGCGGCAAGCTGCTGCATGCGGTGATTACGCCACGGGAACAACGATAGGTCGGACGCGCGTTTTCGATCCTGAGGCGACCCGGACTGCAAAGAATTTCCGCGGCGCTTGAACTCTAGCCGGTCAGCCGGGAATAGACTGATTTGCCTGGGCGCCGCGGATTGATCGCAGTCGCCGTCCGAAAAAAACGATTCCCGAGAAAGCACAGGCGACCCACGATCTCCGATAAGCGACAACAACGACCCAAGGAGTCACCATGCAGCCGCCTCGCCTGCTCACAGTGCTCGCCGCGTTTTCGATCGCAATGGCCGCCTCCGGAGTCAACGGCGCAACGATCACCGAACTGTTCGGCTTTCCGTGCCTCAATTCCGGCTATACCTGTCCGGACGGCGCCGATCCCAGTTCGCTGATACAGGCGTCGGACGGAAATTTCTACGGCACCGCCTTTACGACCGAGGAAACGTCCTACGGCCGTCCGTTCAACCATGGCGGCCCACCAGTCTGATCGAAGGCGCCGACGGACTTCTGTACGGCGTGGCCGCTTCAGGTGGCCAGTTCTCCGGACTCGCCGTTTCTCAGCCCGGGAACATCTTCAAGATCGGCAAATCAGGCAGCGGGTTCCAGATCATGCTCTATGGCGCCGCGGTTCATTTTCAGAGTAGTGGCGTCGCCAGCATCTTCCAGATCAGCATGTCGGGCGCCTACCAGGAGATTTATCAAAGCAGTTCCAGCTGTTGCAAGCGGCCTTTCACCAAGGTGATCCTGGCCTCGGACGGCAATCTTTGGGCGACCGACAGCTGGGTCGGCGGCTGGGGCGGTGTCCGTTCGCTGACGCTTTCCGGCACCTTGCTGCAGACCATTTTGTTCAACGGGACAGACGGTTCCCTGGCGACCGGTCTGAAGCAGTTCTCCGATGGCAAGCTCTATGGAACGACCTACAACGGCGGGGTTGACGCCCAAGGCAACCGGGCCTTTGGCGTGATCTTTTCGATCGATGCGGGCTTGCCGCCGCCGAAGTAGGTTCTGGGCGGCATCGCGCACCGACGTGGGTAGACTTGCGTGATCAAATCAGACTGGAGAGGACGATGAGCTTGCTTAGATCTGCAGCCCTGATAGTCGCGCTTGGCCTCCTACCCAGCCTTGCGTTCGCAGGCGGCGAGTCCGTGAATATCGCCTCGCCGTCCGACGGTGCCAAGGTCCAGGTGAGTGGAACCCAGGTCGTTTACGACGCCGCGCTCGGACCGAACGGCGACCACGCCGTGGTGACCGTCGACGGCACGGAGGCCGCGGTGCTGAACGCACTGAAGGGCAGCTACACGCTGAACAAGCTCTCGCTCGGCGATCACACCGTGTGCATCAAGGTGGTCGACAAAGAGCGGGTGCCGACCGGGTCCGAAAAATGCATCAAGGTGACGGCGGCCCATCCGGGCATGTACACATATTGACCGACTGCGCGACTGTTCGCGCGACGAACTCCAGCATTCCTGGCAGCTCCGACAGCACGGGCAGCACGCGGACCGCCACCTGAGGGTGTCGGGCACTGAACGTGGCGAGGATCGGCGGTAAGTCGTTTTCGATGTGGCCCGCCGCGGCCCAGAACACCGGTACGACGTGAATGCGCCGGGCTCCCTCGGCGGCCGCCGCCTCGAGCGCTTCGAGCAGCGTTGGAGTCTGCAGTTCGAGAAACGCGGTGCGCACACTGGCGTCGCCGGCGTGGGTACGCATTGCCTGCGCGAGCGCGGAAAGCGATGCCGACCAGCGTGCGTCGCGCGCTCCGTGAGCGAACAGGACCAGCGCCTCGCCGGCGGCGGCACTCATGGCGTATCCGGTCGCCGTCGAGGCACCGAGTGCTCCCAGTCGGCGAGCAGGGCTCGAAGCGCGGCGATGAACGCCAGCGGCTGGTCCAGCATCAGGTGGTGGTGCGCCTGAGGAATTTCGACCAGCGGGGAGTTCCGGTTGAGCAGCTCGTACATGTATTCGCCCGTCTCGGGCGGAACGATGGCGCTGAACTCGCCCCGCATCAAGGCAACGCGACAGCGCACATCGGCAAGATAATCGCGCGGTGACCTGGGAGAGGCCCGCAGGAACACGCTCGGATCGAACTTCCAGGTCCACCCGTGCTCGGTTCGACGCAGCGAGTGCAGGGCGATGTGGTCGAGGATGAAGCCATGCTCGCAGGGCTGCTCCGGGATGAGCCTGAAGTGAGCCATGGCGGTCTGAAGGTCGGGATACGTCTTCGGGGCGCGAAAGGTCCTGCCGCCTTTGCCTGCATCACTTTCCGGATCCTGTTTCCTGACCGGCGCATCGACGATGATCGCTCCGGCGAGCCGGTCGCCGTAGATTGCGGCGGCCGCGATGCTGACCAGGCCTCCCATGCTGTGGCCGACCAGAACCGGTGGCCTGCCGTTCGCGGCGTCGTCGCTCACTGCGATCACTTCGTCGGCCCACGCCTGTACCGGGTAAGTATCCCGACGGCCGCTGTCGCCGTGACCGGAAAGATCCGGTGCGATGACGCAGTAGTGGCGCGACAGCTGTGGTGCGAGGACGCTCCACCACATGGCATGGGCGGCGCCGCCGTGCACCAGGACCAGCGGTGGCTTTTCGGGCTCGCCCCACACCAGGTAGTTGATCGGGCACCCCGTCACCGTCAGCGTGCGCTGCTGGAACGGCGAGGAGATGGCGTCGGTGAACCATTGCGGGGGAGCGTTTTCCAAGATCAAGGGCTCGCTATTCTTAAAGTGCATCGATCGGCACGAAGCAGCGCCGTGTCCACGATTCTGGCCACAGCATGGAGCTGAATTGTCGCATCGCGTCAGGCACTTACTGACACGTGAATTTGCCGGTTGCCACGGGAACGGAGACTATGATGGAGTTTATCGATTGGCCAGGCATATGGGCGGCCGGGAGAGGATGAGGGAGATCGAGCATGGCATCGGTGAACAAGGTGATTCTGATCGGCAATCTCGGGCGCGATCCGGAGACCCGGTACAGCCCCGACGGGGCGGCGATCACGAACGTGTCGATCGCGACCACTTCGCAGTGGAAGGACAAGAACACCGGGGAAAAGCGCGAGGAAACCGAGTGGCACCGGGTCGCGTTCTTCGGGCGCCTGGCCGAGATCGCCGGCGAGTACCTGAAGAAGGGCTCGCCCGTCTACATCGAGGGCCGCCTGCGCACCCGCAAATGGCAGGACAAGGACGGGCAGGATCGCTACACGACCGAAATCGTGGCCGACGTGATGCAGATGCTCGGCTCGCGCCAGGGCGCCGGCGCGCCGACCGACGACGAGCCCCGCGCTCCGCGCGCCGCGTCCAAACCGGCCGCGGCCAAGACCGCCAAGGAACCGGCGGGAGGAGCCGGCGGGGTTGCCGACATGGACGACGATATTCCTTTCTGAAATAGATCTCTCTTAGAACGCATACAGCCCGGTCGGTGCTCGGCGGCCGGGCTTTTTCTTGTTTGCACACGGTATGCCAGAGGCGAAATACAACACGCCGGACGGAGTCCTTGCCGAAGCCCAGTCGTTGGCTGCTCTGCCCGCGGGCGCGGTCGAATCGAGACTGGAGATACTTCGGTCGCGCTATCGCGAGGCGCCATTGCTGTTCACACCGGAGGCCCTCCAGCTTTTGCGCCAGGCCGGGGAACGCGCGAAGCAGGCTCGCGCCGGTGCCTGCGAGGAACGCGCGCTGGCGACGCTGAAGGAAGTATTCGGGTATCCGAAGTTTCGGGCGGGGCAACTGGAGATCATCCGCGCGGCCATGACGGGGCGGGATTGCCTCGGGGTGATGCCGACGGGGGCCGGAAAGTCGGTGACGTATCAGATTCCGGCACGTCTGATGGGCGGGGTGACGCTGGTCGTGTCGCCGCTGATTTCGCTGATGAAGGACCAGGTCGACGCGATGGGCGAAGTCGGGATGCGCGCGACGTTCCTGAACTCATCCCTCGAACCGGCCGATCGGTCGCGGCGCGAGGCGCGGCTGCGGGCGGGCGAGTTCGAGCTGCTCTACGCCGCTCCAGAGGGAATCGACGCGTCGGTCGGTCGGATGCTGGACTCGCTCGACCTGAGGCTGGTTGCGGTTGACGAGGCGCACTGCATCAGCGAATGGGGGCACGACTTTCGCCCGTCCTACCGCAACCTGGCCGGTCTGAAACAACGCTTCAGAGGAATCACCGTCCTTGCCCTGACCGCGACCGCAACGCCTCACGTGAAGAACGACATCATCGAGCAGCTCGCGTTGAAGGATCCGCTGGAGGTTCGCGGCTCGTTCTTCCGATCCAATCTCAAACTGTTCGCTGTAAAGAAAGGGCAAGGCGACGGCGTGCGCGACATGATCCTGCGCTTCGTGCGCGAACGACGCGGCGAGTCGGGGATCGTCTATTGCCTGTCGCGCAAGGCGGCTGAGTCGACCGCCGAGTTCCTCGAGCGAAAGGGCATCCGCGCGGCGGCCTACCACGCAGGCATCACATCGGAGCAGCGCGCAAGGACCCAGGATCGGTTCAGCCGGGACGAACTCGATGTCGTCTGCGCCACAATCGCGTTCGGCATGGGGATCGACAAGTCCAACGTCCGCTTCGTGCTCCACCGCGACATGCCGCGCTCGATCGAGGGCTACTACCAGGAAATCGGTCGCGCCGGGCGCGACGGCGCTCCCGCGGACTGCGTCCTTTTCTACTCGTGGGCCGACGTGATGTCGCACGACCGCCT
>Ga0137415_10002809_pt1 | contig 17247 bp, 14 predicted proteins | sample CZODoug3_1_1_16f_FD_183082 | JGI IMG/M metagenome (GOLD analysis project Ga0137415, IMG submission 183082) | Vadose zone soil fungal communities from Angelo Coast Range Reserve, California, USA - CZODoug3_1_1_16fungal (Hybrid Assembly) | ecosystem: Environmental > Terrestrial > Soil > Vadose...
TCGGCCGCCCGCACCCGCGTGTGCCGGCGGGCCTGCGGCAGCCACACGACGACCGCGAGCACGGCGAGCAGTCCCCAGGACGCCAGCACCGGGCGCCAGCCCCAGCCGGTGACCTGGGCGAGCGGCACGGTCAGCCCGGCCGCGATCGCCGGCCCGCCGGACAGCGTCATGGTGTACAGCCCGGTCATCATGCCGACCCGGTTGGGGAAGTCGCGCTTGATCACGCTCGGGATCAGCACATTGGCCAGCGCGATGCCGGCTCCGATCAGCACCGTGCCGGCCAGCAGCGCGGGCAGCGGCGGCAGCAGCCGGACGGCGGCGCCGGCTCCGATCATCACCATGGTGATCAGCAGCGCCGGTTCGATGCCGACCGCGCGGCCCAGCCGGGGCGCCAGCGGCGCGAGCAGGCCGAAGCACAGCACCGGCAGTGTGGTCAGCAGGCCGGCCGTGGGGGCCGACATCCCGGTGTCCGCCCGGATCGTGCTCACCAGCGGCGACACCGCAACGACCAGCGGCCGCAGGTTCAACGCCAGCAGGATGACCCCGGCGGCCAGCAGGACCGTCTGGCCCCGCCCGCGCGGCTCGGCGGCCGAGGTCGGCCCGGCACCGGCCGCCGCCGTGATCTCGCGCGCTGCTGTCTGTTCGCTCGTGATCTCGCTCATTCGTCCGCGTCCTGCAGCGTGCGGACCGAGTTCACCGACGCGCCGAGGTACGACTCGACACACGCCTGCGCGGCGTCCGGATCGCCGGCCTCGATGGCGTCGACCAGCGCGACGTGCTGGCGGTGCTGGTAGCGCTCCTCCTCGGTCAGCGGGCTGTGCACGATCGTCTCCAGCATCGCGCGCATGCCGTCGGTCAGGTGGCAGTACAGGTCGGTGAGCATGCCGTTGTGCGCGGTGGCCACGACGACCCGGTGGAACTCGAGGTCGGCGGTGATCAGCTTGTCGTCGTCGCGTTCCCCCCAGGCGGCCTCGCGCCGGGCCATCGCGGCGCGCAGGGCCACGACGTCGGCCGGCGTGCGGCGCAGCGCGGCCAGCCGGGCGGCGTCGCGCTCCAAGCTGGCGCGGACCTCGATCGCCTCCAGGTGCCCCGCGCGGCGCAGCCGGCGCAGCATCGCGGCACCGAGGTCGTCGTCGGCGCGGACATACGTGCCGTCGCCCTGGCGCGGCTCCAGCATGCCGCTGTGCACCAGCGCCCGGACCGCTTCGCGCACGGTGTTGCGGCCGACGCCGAGGCTCTCCACGAGCACCGGCTCGGCCGGGATCTTGCTACCCACCGGCCACTCGCCGGACTCGATCAGTGTGCGTAGCTGGTCGATCACCCGACCGACCAGGCTGGACCGCTCCGCGGTGCGCAATGGCACGGCAAACCCCCTCGTCAGGATGAACCAGGCACCCCGATGGGATGAATCTAACATCCCATGTTTGACAGTCCGCGAGAGTGAGACCGACCCCACTGGGCTCAGAGCTGACCGATCGTTCGTCAATGGGTTGCTGTAGCAAGCGTTTCGCTTGCTACAGTTAGCACTTCACCCGTCGGTCGCACAGGAGGCGATGACAGTGCAGAAGAAGGACGAGCCCCCGAGTACGGGGTTGCCGGTTCCCGGGCTGCCGGTACACGCCGGCACGCTGTCCGAGCAGGCCGCCACGGTGCGCGCGACACTGCGCCCCAACTTCGACTACCCGCTGACCCCGCAGCTGGTACCCGCACTCTTTCTCGGTACCACCGTGCTGGTGGCCGCCGGGGCGGTGGTCGCCATCGTGGTCGCCTTCGTGGCCAATCCCTGGCTCGGCGTGCTGGCGCTGCTGCTCTTACCGCCCCTGGCGCTCGGCGTGATCGCGCTGGCCCGGGTGTTCGGCGAGCTGGCGCTGGCCACCATCCAGGTCACCGAGGACGTCGCCGGCATCGCCGTGCGCTTCCCCCGGCTGGAGAGCACCATCGACGACGTGGCGAGCGTGGTGCCCCGGTTCACGTTCATGCGCCTGCTCGCCGGCCGGGAACGCAGCGCAGTTCAGCGCCCTGGCCCCAGCTGAGCCCGGCCCCAGCTGAGCCCGGCCGGCTGAGTCCGCCCAGCCGGCTGGGCGGGCGGGTTACTCGCCGGTCCAGGCCGGCGGGCGCTTCTCGGCGAACGCCTTGGCGCCCTCCACGGCGTCGGCGGACCTGAACACGGGCTCGATCAGCGCGGCCTGGCGGTCCCACATCTCCGCCTCGGACCAGCCCGCCGACTCGACGACGATCTGCTTGGACACCGCGACCGCGAGCGGCCCGTTGGCGCTGATCCGGGCGGCCAGCCCGAGCGCGCCGTCCAACGCCCCGCCGGTCTGGGTCAGCTTGTTGACCAGGCCGTACCGGTGGGCGTCCGGCGCGTCCAGGAAGTCGCCGGTGAGCGCGAGCTCCATGGCGATCTGGGGCGGCACCCGGTGCGGCAGCCGCATCAGCCCGCCGGCCGCCGCGACCAGGCCGCGCTTGACCTCCGGGATGCCGAACTTCGCGGTCTCGGCGGCGACCACCAGGTCGCAGGCCAGCACGATCTCGCAGCCGCCGGCCAGCGCGTAGCCCTCCACGGCGGCGATCAGCGGCTTCTTCGGCGGCGCCTGGGTGAGGCCCGCGAAGCCGCGCCCGGGCAGGCTCGGCCGCTCCCCGGTGAGGAACGCCTTGAGGTCCATCCCGGAGCAGAACGAGCCGCCGGCGCCGGTGATCACGCCCAGGGTCAGCCCTCGGTCGGCGTCCAGCTCGTCGATCGCCGCTGCGACGCCCTCGGCCACCGCCAGGTTCACCGCGTTGCGGGCCCTCGGGCGGTTGATCGTGATCACCAGAACCTGGTCGCGGCGCTCCACCAGTACTTCGTCGGACATGGGCGTTGCCTTCCTCTCGCTGAGCTGGAGACGGGTGTGGATGGTCGGGTGCGGCCGAGTAGGGTGCGGCCGCGGTTCAGCCGCCTCGGCGCAGGGCTTCCATGGCGCCGATCAGCAGCTCGAGGCCGAACTCGAAGTCACCGTCGTGGTCGTGTTCGGCGAGTACCGGCAGCAGATCGCGGACGTGTCGGAAACCGGCCTCTTCGATCGCGCGGACCAGCTCGGCGCCCTCCGCCGCAGCCAGCCCGGCGGCGCCCGCCTCGGCCACGCCGACCCGGTGCACGAGGCTGCCCAGCACGAACGAGACGAAAGTGCGCATGAGCCGCACCGCGGTCCGGTCGTCGAAGCCGGCGGCGCGCAGGGCGGCCAGCGTGATCTCCACCGGCCGCAGCCCGACGGTGGACCGGGGCTGGCGGGTGGTCACCACGAGCACGCTGCGGGGATAGCGCAGGGAGATGCCCCGGAACGTGCGCGCCAGTGCGCGGGCCTGGTCCTGCCAGGCCGCGTCCGGGTCGGCGGCGAAGGCCATGTCGGCCATGATGAACTCGGCGACGCCGTCCAACAGGGCGGCCTTGTTCGGCACGTGGTTGTACAGCGACATGGTGCCGACGCCGAGCGCGGCGGCCACCCGGCGCATGGAGACCGCGTCGCTGCCGTCCCGCTCGATGAGCTCGACAGCGGCGCGGACGATCCGTTCCCGGCTCAATGCGCCGCGCGGCGCCTCGGCTGACTGCGGCAACCCGGTCCCTTCGCTCGGCGCGTCCGACCGGGTACACCGTACGTGCTCAGTGCCTCCCTGGGGGCCCGATGTCACCCTCGGCGGGGTCCCCGGCGGGACCGGCGGGGTGCGGCCGGTAGTTGCCGACGTAATGGTGCGGTGAGTCGAGGTACGCCGCGGGCGGCAGGTTCCGGTCCGGTGTCTCCACCAGCGGCGCGTCCGTCGGGATCTTGCCGTGCGCCCGCCGCCACGCCGAGCGGGCCCTCGGGTGGTAGCGCCGCTCGAACGGCACCAGCCGCCAGACGTTCCGGATCACCAGGCGCAGCGCCTTCAGGGCCCGCTCGTCCCGCGCGGTCCACCCGTAGCCGAGCAGCCGGCGCACCGGCTCGTCGTACATGCCGACGGTCAGCCAGACGAAGCCCTTGCCGATCGGGACCCGCAGCAGCCGCCACACCGCTTCCGGCAGCCAGGGCGCCATCGGCGGCTTGGCCAGCTCGGACAGGTCGAGCACGTCCCGGGTGGCCTTGTTGTCCTCCAGCACCTCGGCGCACATCCGGTCCCAGTAGGCCTGGAACGAGGCCCAGTCGGGCGGCAGGTCGTGCATCGGCATGCCGTACATCGAGTACCACACCAGGCCCTCGGCCCAGAGCTGCTCGCGCTGCGCGTCGGTCAGCGGGTAGCCGAGGTAGTCCTGCACCCGGGCGACGCCCATCACGAAGGTGGCGTGCGCCCAGAAGAAGACGTCCGGGTTGAGCGCGTTGTACTTGCGGCCCTTGGCATCCACGCCGCTGATGCCCCGGTGGTAGTCGCGCACCTGGCGGCCGGTGGCCGGGGCGCGGTCGCCGTCGAAGACCACGCCGCCGATCGGGTAGAGCGAGCGGTAGAGCCGCTGCCAGCGCTCGGTGAAGAAGATCGAGTGCTGCTCGACGGCGGCGCCGAGCTGCGGGTGCATGTTCTGCATCGAGCCGGCCCACGGTCCCTGCAGCAGGCCGCGCCAGTCGCCGAACAGCCGCCAGGTCAGCGAGTCCGGTCCGAGCGGGGTGACCGGCCGTGCCGCGGCGGCCGGCTCGGTATTCGGCGGCTGGGCGGCGATCTCGGCGGTCATGTCCGGCTCCGGTCTCCAGTAACTGATGACAGCTGTCTTCAGAGTACGATTGAGGACACCTGTCGTCAATTACCCCTGTCGAGGTCACCGGTGGCATCCAGCCCCGTATCCAGCACAGCATCCAGCACAGGGCGCACCTGGGCCGGCAGCACGCTGGACGCCCGCCGGGACGCGCGCCGGGGCCGACTGCTGGCGGTCGGGCTCGAGCTGCTCGGCGGGCCGGAGGGGGCGGCGGCGGTCACCGTGCGCTCGGTGTGCCGACACGCCAAGCTCACCGACCGGTACTTCTACGAGAGCTTCGCCGACCGGGACGAGCTACTGCTCGCGGTCTATGACGAGGTGGCCGAGCAGGCGCAGCTGGCACTGGTCGATGCGGTGTCGAGCACGCCCCCGGAGACCCCGGACGCGGTGGCCAGGGCCGCCGTGCGGGCGTTCCTCGGGCTGCTCACCGACGACCCCCGCAAGGGGCGGGTGCTGCTGCTCGCCCCGATGAGCGACCCGCTGCTGAGCCAGCACGCGCTGCGGCTGCAGCTGGCGTTCGGCGAGCTGATCCGGATCCAGCTGGCCGCCGCCGGCGGGGGCCGGGAAGCGGCGCCGATCGAGCAGCGGCTGACCGCGTCCGCGCTGATCGGCGCGCTGACTCAGCTGTTCATCCGGTGGCTGGACGGCTCGCTCGAGGTGTCGCCGACCGAGCTCGCCGACTACTGCGTCCGGCTGCTGCTCACCTCGGTCCCACTGGCCCGCCCCACCACGTCGTGAGTGGCGAGTGGTCCCCTGGGACCACTCGCCACTCACGACCCCGGGTCAGGGCCGAGGGAGCCGCGCCGCGCGCAGGGCCGTGCGGCGCACCTTGCCGGCGTCGTCGCGCAGCGGCTCGGCACTGCGCTCGAAGCTGGCCGGGACCTTGTACGGGGCGAGCTTGCGGCGCATGTGCTCGGTGAGCTGCTCGTCGGTCACGGGATCGTCGGCACCGCCTTCGGTCTGCACGATGGCGTGCACGGTGTTGCCCAGATCGTCGTCCGGCAGCCCGATCACGGCCGAGGACAACACGCGCGGGTGCGCCTCCAACGCCGCCTCGACTTCGGCCGGGTACACGTTGGCGCCGCCGACCAGGATCATGTCCTGGCGCCGGTCGCTCAGGTAGAGGTAGCCGTCGGCGTCCACCCGGCCCATGTCGCCGATGGTCTGCCAGCCGTCCCTGGCGCGCGCGGTGGCACCCAGGTACCGGTAGGTGCGCACGCCGGCCGGCGGCCGCTGCCACACCTCGCCGACCTCGCCGACGGCCACCTCGTTGAAGTCGTCGTCGGTGATCCGGAGCTCGCCGGAGGTGGGCCGGCCGACCGAGCCCGGGTGCGCCAGCCAGTCCACGCCGTCGATCATGCACACCGCGATCGACTCGGTACCGGCGTAGAGCTCGAGGATCACCGGCGGCTCGATCCAGGCCAGCCAGCCGCGCTTGACGTGCTCCGGGCAGGGCGCGCCGACGTGCAGCAGCGTGCGCACCGAGGACAGGTCGGCGGCCGCCCGGACCGGCTCGGGCAGCCGCAGCATGCGGCCCATCAGGGTGGGCACCGCGTACAGCCAGGTGACCCGGTGCCGGCGGACCCGCTCGAGCACGTCGGCCGCGTCGAACCGCTCCATCACGACCACCTGCCCGCCGCTGACCAGCGCGATCAGCGAGAACATGAACGGCGCGTTGTGGTAGAGCGGCGCGGTCACCAGGAACACCTCGTCCGGCCCGATGCGCAGCGCGTCACCCCGGGCGGTGACTGTCTCCACGGTGCCGGCGCCGCCGGCGAGGATGATCTTCGGGCGGCCGGTGCTGCCGCCCGAGGTGGGGGCCTTCCAGGACGGCGGGGTGCTCGGCGGCAGCGGCTCGTCGGAGATCGCCGGGTCCGGCTCGAAGCCCCGCGGCAGCCACGGCCGGCCGTCGCCGGGCTCCAGGCCGACCACGACCGGCGGGTCGGCGACGGTCAGCAGCGCGGCCAGCTCGCTCGCCGGCAGCCGAGCGGACACCGGCTGCGGGATGGCGCCCAGCTTCCAGGCGGCCACCGCCGCGACGTAGAACTCCACGCCGTTGGGCAGCCCGATGGTCAGCAGCGCACCGTGCCCGACGCCGAGCCGGGCCAGGTGGCGGGCCAGCCGGTTCGACCGCCGGGCCAGCTCGGCGCGGCTCAGCGTGACATCGCCGCAGGTCACGGCGGGGGCGTCCGGGTCGGCCTCGGCGAGCGCATCCAGCCCGACGCCGAGCGGGGTGCCCTCGGGTACGCCGTAGGCCACCCCGTAGGCCACCCCGTAGGCGCTGAGTGGATACCGGGTCGCTTCGCCGCTCGCCGGCTCGTGCTCCGGTTGGTTCTCCGGCTGGGTGGACGTGGCGGTGGCGTCGGTCGGCACGCCGTCCAGCATGCGCCAGCGGTGCCGGCCTCGCCCACCGAAGAGGCCTTGGCACAGCCGCTCGCGCGCGAGTGTGACCGGCGCGACATCGGCAGCGTCACAGGGCGTTGCCGATGATCGACGGTCTTGGTTCGGCTACAGTGGAGATCACCGGCCCGCACAGTTCTGCCTCGGGCCGGGATCGTTGTCGACCACCACGCGCCGCGACCGCTTGGGTCTGCGCCGGGCAGGACGACCCTTCCACGTTCGGAGATTGCATGGCGGCCCGCCGCCCCCACTTCACCCATTCCGTCGAGTCCGCCCGGTTCTCCGAGCAGTCCTCGACCCCCCGTTCCACCGATCGCACCGGCTCCCCCCGTGCCGACTCGGGCCGAGGTGACTCCGTCAGGTCCGACTCCGGTCGGGCCTCGGAGCGCGCCGGTTCCGGTCGGCCCGCCGACCGAGGCGGTTCGCCAAGGACTGCCGACCGGGGCGGTTCGCCCAGGTCCGCCGACCGGGGCCGGGCGCCCAGGTCCGGTACCCGGGGCGACGCCGCCCGCCGGCCCGCCGCGGTCGCCCCCGCGCCGGCCACCCGCCCCACCGCGGTGCCGGCGACCACCGACTACGACGCGGACGCCACGTTCGCCGAGCTCGGCCTGCCGGCGGTGCTGGTCCAGGCGCTGGCCGCGCAGGGCATCACCGACCCGAGGCCGATCCAGGCCGCCACGCTGCCCGACTCGCTGGCCGGCCGCGACGTGCTGGGCCGGGGCCGCACCGGCTCCGGCAAGACGTACGCGTTCGTGCTACCGCTGCTGGCCCGGCTGGCCAGTAGTGGCTCGCAGCGGCGGCCGTCCCGGCCCCGTGCGCTGATCCTGGCGCCCACCCGCGAGCTGGTCACCCAGATCGAGGCGGCGATCGCCCCGCTGGCCGCCGCGCTCTCGCTGCGCACCCTGACCGTGTTCGGTGGGGTCGGGGCGAACCCGCAGATCCGCGGCCTGCGCAACGGGGTGGACATCCTGGTGGCCTGCCCCGGCCGGCTCGCCGACCACATCCGGGAGGGCTACGCCCACCTGGACGCGGTGGAGATCACCGTGCTCGACGAGGCCGACCACATGGCCGACCTCGGCTTCCTGCCCGAGGTGCGGCGGCTGATGGACCAGACGCCGCGCGACGGGCAGCGGCTGCTGTTCTCCGCGACGCTGGACGCCGGGGTGGACGTGCTGGTCCGCCGGTTCCTGGACAACCCGATCACGCACAGTGTGGACTCGGCGTTGTCCCCGGTCACCGCGATGGAGCACCACGTGCTGCACATCCAGCGCGACGACCGGCTGCCGGTCCTGGTCGACCTGACCGCCGCGCCGGGCCGCACGCTCGTGTTCACCCGCACCAAGCACGGCGCGCGCACGCTGGCTCGCCGGCTCGTCGCGGCCGGGGTGCCCGCCGTCGACCTGCACGGCAACCTCTCCCAGAACGCCCGCCAGCGCAACCTGCAGGCGTTCTCGGACGGCACCGCGAGCACGATGGTGGCCACCGACATCGCCGCCCGGGGTATCCACGTCGACGACATCGCGCTGGTCATCCACGCCGACCCGCCGGTGGAGCACAAGGCGTACCTGCACCGCTCCGGGCGCACCGCGCGCGGCGACGCGTCCGGCACGGTGATCACGCTGATGACCGACGAGCTGGCCGCCGAGGTGCGCGACCTGACGCGGCGGGCCGGCATCAAGCCGACCACGACGCGGCTGCGCCCGGGGGACCCGCTGCTCGCGCAGCTCGCCCCTGGCGACCGCACGTTCGTCCAGCCGGCCCCGGTCGTCGCGGTGCCGGAGTCCCGGTCCAGGGGCGGCGCCCCGCGCGGCGGTGGCTCCCGTAGTGGTGGCCAGCCCCGCAGTGGGGGTCAGCCTCGCACCGGTGGCGCCGGCCGCGGCCGGGGCGGCAACTCGCTGGCCGCGCACTCCGCCAGCGGTCGGCCCCGGCAGCAGCGCGCGCCGCGTCGCGCCGCCAGCTGAACGGCGGCGCACCGCACGCAACACCGTGAGATGGCGGGTCAGGGCTTCCCTGGCCCGCCATTCGCGTCCCTGGGCCTGAGGTAGCCGGGCGTCCGGCTACCGAGTGCGGCTCAGCGGTAGCAGTAGGAGTCCGAAGAGGCGTCCCCGCCCTGTAGCCGGACCTGGTGGGTGCGCAGCCCGCGCCACACCTCGCCCTGCGGGAAGAACCGCTCGTCGACGCTGATCCCGCCGGCCGGGTCGACGTCGAGCTTGGCGGCCCACGCGCCGACGCCGTCCGGGTAGAACTGGTCGTCCCAGGAGCCGTACAGCGAGTTGGTCAAGTATACCCGCCGTCCGTCCCGGCTGACCTCGACCATCTGCGGCCCGCCGGCCAGCGGCAGCTCGGGGGCGCCGGGATGTGCGGCGCGCCGCACGATGCCGCCCAGGTGCACCGAGCCGATCTCGCGCGGGTTGGCCGGGTCGCTCACGTCGTACTGCTTGAGCTCACCGGTGCCCCAGCAGGACACGTAGAGCCGCTGGTCGTCCACCGACAGGTTGATGTCGGTGATCAGCGGCGGGACCGCCCCGAACGGCTTGAGCGCGGGCGGCAGGTCGGCCGGGTCGGCCGGTTCGGCCGGGATGGTGATCGCCTTCTCGGCCGCCCAGGACCCGTCGTCGGCTCGGTACCAGCGCCATACCGAGGCGGACAGGTCGGCGGTGGAGATGACCACGCCGACGAAGCCCCAGCTGGCCTCCGGGTCGTGCGCCGGGCGCAGCTCGAGCACCATCTGGTGCTCCGCGCCGAAGTCGATCTCCTGCTCGTGCTTGCCGGCGGCCAGGTTCCAGAAGTGCAGCTTGTGGCCGTACTTGTTGGCCAGCAGCAGCTCGGGGTTGATCCCGTCCTCGATCATGCCGGGGGTGCCCCACTCGCTGGTGACCAGCGTGTTCTGCTGTAGGTGCCACCAGGCGTCGTAGGCCAGGTACTGCGGGCCTCGGTCGGTCTCCCAAGCGCGCAGCACGTCGAAGGTGTTGTGGTCCAGCAGCGCGATGCCGCCGGGGCCCTCGGCGCCGTTCGCGCCGCCGAGGCAGGACAGGAAGATGCCGTCCGGGCCGCAGTGCAGGGTGTGCGGCCGGGAGTAGCCGGCCTTGCTGGCCAGCTCCTCCGGGGTGATCGTCTTGATCAGTTTGGGCTGGGTCGGGTCGGGGTGGGTGTCGTAGACGTGGATCGTGGAGCTGCGCAGCCCGGGCAGCAGCAGGTAGCGGCGCTGCAGCCCAGCTCCGTCAGCACCGCTGCCGTGGTCGTGGCCCTCGTGCAGGAGCGCGCTGGAGCAGGCGTTCCAGCCGAAGTGGTGCAGCTCGTCGCCCTTGGTCGGCAGGTCGGTCCAGCCGACGATCTGGCCGTAGCGTGACGACTCCGGGTCGACGTCCAGCACGGTCAGCGCGTCCGACTTCTCCCCGGCCCGGTCGAACGCCACGACGTAGGCGAGCTTCTCGGTGGGGGCGGCGGCCGCTTCGCTGGGGCTGCGGTAGAAGGTCGGATCGGTCTGCGTGGACATGCTGGGGCTCCTCAGACGGAAGGGTGGTTCGGGGTTGCTCCGGGCCGTGAACAGCGCGAACAGCGCGAACGGCGCGGTCGGGCCGACCAGGGTCAGCGACAGACGGTGGAGCAGACACGGAGCAGATCGACGTGCAACCGGTGCACGAGCCGGGCGCCGGGAGTCATGTCGCAACCCAAGCAGCGCCGGTTCCCGTCGACCATGAGACGTGACGCAGGTCACAATGAAGTCCCCGGCCCGGCCCGCACCCGGCTCAGATGTCGGCGGTCTCCAGGTCCTCGCCGACGCCGCGGATGGGCAGGGTGGCGAAGATGGCGGGCGGCTCGCGCCACGGGTCCGCCGGGTGGCCGTTGCCGGCCGCCGCGATGGCCCGCCACACCCGCTCCGGGGTGCACGGCATGTCGACGTGCCGCACTCCGAGATGGCGCAGTGCGTCGACCACCGCGTTCTGTACCGCCGGCGTAGCCCCGATGGTCGCCGCCTCGCCGATGCCCTTGGCGCCGAGCGCGTTCAGCGGGGTCGGCGTCTCGGTGCTGGCCACGTCGTAGGGCGGCAGGTCGGCGGCGGTGGGCACGGTGTAGTCGGCCAGGGTCGCGGTCGTCGGGTTGCCGTCGGCGTCGAACGTGACGTGCTCCCAGAGTGCCTGCGCGATGCCCTGCGCGATGCCGCCGTGCTGCTGGCCGCGCACGATCATCGGGTTGAGCACCCGGCCGCAGTCGTCCACCGCGAAGTGCCGCAGCGGCCGGACGAACCCCGTGTCCAGGTCGACCTCCACGACCGCGACGTGGCTGCCGAACGGGAACGTCGCGCCGCCCTGGTCGATGTCGAGCTCGGCGGCCAGCGACTGCCCGCGCGCCGCCGCCGCACCGGCCAGCCGGGCCCAGCCGATCGTCCGGTCCGGCACGCCGGCCACCCCGAGCTGGCCGTCGTCGGTGACCTGGATGTCGTCGACCGAGGCCTCCAGCAGCTCGGCGGCCAGCTCGCGGGCCTGTTCGAGCACCTTGCCGGCCGCCCCGTACACCGCGCTGCCGCCCAGCTGCAGGGACCGCGAGCCACCGGTGCCGCCGCCGCGCGGCACGACCGCCGTGTCCGCCTGCACGAACTTGATCGACTCGATCGGGATGCCGAGCTGCTCGGAGACCAGCATGGCGAACGACGTGGCGTGCCCCTGGCCGTGTCCGGAGGTGCCGACCGCGGCAGTGGCCGTGCCGTCCTCGTGCACCGTCACCGAGCCCCACTCCTGCGCTCCGCCGCCCGCGGTGATCTCCACGTAGCTGGCCAGCCCGATGCCGAGCACCCGACGGTCGCCGGCGGCGAGGCGGCGGGCCTGCTCGGCGCGCAGCTCCTCGTAGTCGGCGATCCGCAGCACCTCGTCCAGGGTGCGCGGGTAGTCGCCGCAGTCGTAGGTGGTGCCGACGACGGTCTCGTACGGGAACTCGTCGGGGCCGACGAAGTTGCGCCGGCGCAGCTCGGCCGGGTCGACGTCCAGCTCGACGGCGGCCAGGTCGATCATCCGCTCCAGCAGCGCGCTGGCCTCCGGGCGGCCGGCGCCTCGGAACGCCCCGACCGGGGTGGTGTTGGTCAGTGCCACCGCAACGTCGTAGCCGAGCCTGGGGATGCGGTAGACGCCCTGCGCCATCGCGTAGCTCGGCCCCATGGCCAGCCCACCGCCGAAGCCGGCGTAGGCACCGGAGTCCCCGATCACCCGGATTCGCAGCCCGGTGATCGTGCCGTCCCGGCGCAGCCCGAGCTCGGCGTACTGCACCATGGCCCGCCCGTGCGGCATGCCGATCAGGTTCTCCGAGCGCGTCTCCGACCACTTGACCGGCCGGTTCAGGGTGCGCGCCGCCGCGACCGCGATGCTGTGCTCGGCGACGAGCCCGGCCTTGCCGCCGAAGCCGCCGCCGACGTGCGGCGCGATCACCCGGATCCGCTCCGGCTCGATCCCGAACAGCTTCGCGGTCAACCCGCGCCAGGCGTGCGGCATCTGGGTGGAGACGTAGACGGTGAGCTCGAACTCCCCGCCCGGCTCGCCCGGCAGCACGGCGATCGCGTTGCCCTCCATGGGCACCACGGCGAGGCGCTGGTTCTCGATCCGGGCGCGCACCACGACCTCGGCGTCGGCCAGCGGGTCGTCCGTCGGCTCGGAGCGGACCCCGGCCGCCAGGTTGCCACCGAGCTCCTCGAACTGGGCCGGCGCCCCGTCGGCCAGCGCCGCCTCGGGGTCGACCACCGAGGGCAGCGGCGCGTAGTCGATCTCGACCAGCTCGATCGCGTCCACGGCGGCCGCCTTGGACTCGGCCACCACGGCGGCCACGATGTCCCCGACGAAGCGGACCTTGCCGCGCGCCAGCGGCGGCCGGGCGCACGCGTCGTTGACCGCCATGAACGAGTGGTGCGCGGGAATTCCCAGGTCGTCGGCGGTGAACACGGCGACGACGCCCGGCGCGGCGCGGGCCGGCCCTGCGTCGACCGCCGTGATGGTTGCGTGTGGCAGCGGGGAGCGGACGAACGCCAGGTGCAGCAGTCCGGCGCCCAGATCGAGGTTGTCGACATAGGTGCCCTCGCCGCGCATGAGCTCCGGATCCTCGACGCGACGTACTTCGGTACCGATCAGAGAACCACGCATGATTCGAGCCTAATCCGGTGCCGCACGCCTCGCCGGCCTCAGTCGAGTCAGAACTCGTTGCGCGAGCGTCTCCGGATTTGGCGAAACGCCCTGATGGCGCCGGCCGGGGCGCTACCTTCATGGTCATGTCCGACCTCCAGGTGAGCCGGGAGAACGTGCTCGAGGTGCGGTCCGTGCTGCTCGGCGAGGCGGAACGGCTGCTCGACTCGATCCGCTCGGCGAACTTCCGGCGCGGCTGGGTCGGGCCGTGTGGCGGCGACCCCGTGTCCGCCGAGGCGTCGGCCGCGTTCGACGCCCGGATCCGGCTCGTCGTGCAGCGCTGCCAGCGGTACGCGCTGCAGCTCAAGCAGGCCGGCGGCGCGCTGGACCAGATCGCCCGCGACTACGGCTATACCGACGCGCAGCTCGCCGCCTCGCTCACCTCGCGGGATCCGGGGTCGGCCGGGTGAGGGCGGCGGTCCCGGCCGGGGTGGCGCTGGCCGTGCTGCTCGCGGCCGCCGGCTGTACCGGACCCGCGCCGGCTCCGGTGATTGCACCTTCACACACACCGCCGGCCTCGGCGAAGGCGCTGCCGGACCGGCCGCGTGCGGTCCCGCTGGGCGGGGCCGACGCCTGCTCAATGATCACCCCGACGCTGCGCGGCCAGCTCGGCGTGACCGCCCGGATGGACCGGCACCCGGCCGGTGACACGCTGGACAGCTCGGACTGCCAGTGGACCAACTTCCCCGCCGACCCGGGCCTGGCCCTGTTCGTCCGGCTCGTTCGCAACCAGGGCATTGAGCCCTACCTGAACCTGCCGGCGGCCCTCCTGACCAGCGTGTCCGGCTTCGGCGCCGTGGACCTGCCCGGCCAGTTCGCCGGCCCGGACGAGGGCTGCGTGGTACGGGTGGACGTCGCCCCCGGGCAGGCCGTATGGGCCGGCTACTCCAGCGACGGCCCGGTGCAGGGGCAGACCGGCGAGCAGATGTGCGCGAAGGCCCACACGGCCGCGGCGAGCGTGCTGGCCCAGCTGCTGGCGCGGGCGCGATGACCGGCGAGATGGCGAGCCCGGACGGCCTGCCCGGGATCGGCGGCCACCGGTACGAGGGGTACTCGCTGGAGACCAAGTACGGCTGGCTGCAGCAGGGCCAGGGGGCCGCCGCGGTCACCGAGGGCGCCGACTTCCTGGCCGAGCTGGCCGGCGACTTCGCCGAGTCCGAGCGCACCATCCGGACCGCGCTCGGCCGGCTCGGCGTGAGCTGGCAGGGCGCCGCCGCCGAGCAGGCGGCCGCCGCGCTGGGGGCCGTCGCCGACTGGGCCAGGGGCGGCGCGGCGAGCAGCGCCGGCGGCAGCGCCACGATCGGCGAGTACGGCGAGTCGTTCGCCCGGCTGCGGTCCAAGGTCGCCGAGCCGCCCGCGCTCACGCAGGGCTCCCGGCCCGCCACGGTGCTGGACGGCCTGCTCGACGCCGTGAGTCCCGACTTCGGCGCGGTCAGCGGGTTGCAGACGGACTACCGTCGCCGCCTCGCCGAGTACCAGCGGCTGGACCGGGCGGCGAACGACGCGCTCTACGCGCACGAGGCGCAGACCCGGGCGGCGGTGTGGGCGTTCCCGATCCCGGACGCCCCGCCGGCGGTGGCCACGATCACCGTCGCCACCGGCACCCTGACCGGGCAGGGCCCGATCCCGCGCCACCCCGGTGCCGTCCCGCCCGGCGTACCCGGTCAGCGCGGCCCCGACCAGGGCGCGGACCCCGCCGCCGACTGGCCCGCGCCGACCCAGCCGGCCCCCACCCAGCCGGCCGCCACCCAGTCGCCGGGCACTCAGTCGCCGGGCGCTCAGTCGCCGAGCACCGTGCCGGCCGCCGGCGGGGTTGCGCGCGCCGGCGGTGCGGTGCCGGATCCGGGGCTGCTCGGTGGCGGCCATGGCGCGCCGCTCGGCGTCGACCCGGGTGGGGTGCTGCCCGGCGGGTTCCCCGGGTTCGCCGGCGATCCGGGCGGCCGGTATCCCGACCGGTGGACCCGGCCGGCGCCGCCCGGTGGCTCGGGCCCCGGTGATCCGGACGACTGGCCCCGGCACCGGCCCAGCGGCAACCCGGGTGGTTACGGCGGAGACTACGGCGGCGGGTTGCGGCCGCGCGGGGTCCCGGGTTTCGCCGGTCCGGGCGGTGAGCTGCCCGGCGGTTTGTCCGGGGCGGGGCCGGCGGCCGGCGGGCTCGCGGGCGGTGGGTCGGCGAGCGGTGGGCCGGCCGGCGGTGGGCTCGCCGGCCCGGCACGTCCCAGCCAGCCGGGTGCGGGTCAAGGTGGTGTGGGTCAGGGCGGGGTAGGTCAGGGCGGCGTGGACTTCGACCTGCCGGACGGCGGCCGCGCCGCCGACGCGGGCCGGGGCGGCGGCCAGCCGGGCCAGATCGGCCAGCACAGTCAACAGAGCCAGCAGGGTCAGCGCGGTCCGGGCGGCCGGGTGGGCGACCTCGGCCGGGGTGACTACGGCCGGGACGGGGCGCGGGTGCGGCACGGCTCGGGATTGCTGCCGAGCGACGAGCCGTTCGCGGTGGACTGCGACGACGTGCCGGCCGTGCTGGGGCTGCCCGAGCGTGACGAGCAGCGGTGGTGAGCGCGCCTGCCGTGGCGAGCACGCCGAGCCAGCCGGCCGGGGAGCCGGTGCTGCGGCTCTCGGCGGTGGAGTTCGACGCCTGCTGGGAGCTGCTCGGCCTCGGTGACACCCCGCTCGCGCTGGACCTGCCGAGCCCCGGCCGCACCTGGGCCGAGCGCCACCGGGTGCTCACCGACGTACTCGCCGCGCTGGCCCGCCGCTGCCTGGTGCAACGGTCCGCGCCGAGCGCCGAGGTGGCCGGCCCGCTGTGCCTGCTGGCCCGCCCCGACTACCAGCTCGACCTGCGCTTCGGTGGACCGGACGGCCCGGTGACCGGCATCGGGGCGGTCGCCGGGGAGCGCGGCGTGCGGCTGGTACAGCACGCCGACCAGCTGCGCCTGGTACGGATCCGGCCGGCGCGGCTGGTGCCCGCGATGATCGAGCTGATCGGGCCGATCCGGGCCGGCCTCGGGCAGGCGGTGAACATCCCGGCGGGGGTGTTCGACGCGGCGCACCGGGCCACCACCGACGGCAAGCTGTGGACGATGGCCGACGAGCTGGTGGCCAGGGGGATACCGCGGTTGGACGCGGCGTCCTGGGTCCGGATGTGCACCGGCATCCGGTCGGTGGGCCAGCTCGGCACCGCGTGCTGGACGGCCGGGGTACCCAGGTTCGGGCCGTGGGCGATCGGGTTCCAGCGCACCGAGGGTGGCGACTTCCTGCAGCTGCGCCACCCCGCCGACGGGCGTGGCCGCGACACCGGTCCGGACGGCGGCACGGTCACCGTCGGCCCGCTGGATGCACCGAGGCTGGCCCGGCTCACCGAGGAGCTGCTCGCCGCGACCGTCCCGCCCTGACCGGGGCTCCGCCACCGGCCCACCGCCAGGCGGATGAGTTGAATTCAACACACGACAGTGCTCGGCGGAGCACGTCCGGACGTGGTTGGCTAACCGGCATGGGCTTGCTGGACGACCGGACCGCCGTCATCACCGGGGCCGCGCAGGGCATCGGGCTGGAGATCGCCAGGCGCTTCCTGGCCGAGGGCGCCAGGGTGCTGCTCGGTGACATCAACGGCGAGGCGGCGGAGAAGTCGGCCGCCGAGCTGGCCTCAGCCCAGGCGGGCGGGGTGGCGATCGGCGCTCGGTGTGACGTGACCGCCGAGGACGAGGTGGACGCGCTGGTCCGCCGGGCCGAGCAGGAGTTCGGCACGGTCGACGTGATGGTGAACAACGCCGGCATCACCCGGGACGCCACGATGCGCAAGATGACGCTGGCGGACTTCCGCGCGGTGCTCGACGTGCACCTGGTCGGCTCCTGGCTGGGCACTCGCGCGGCCGGCGCGGTGATGCGCGAGCGCAAGCGCGGCTCGATCATCAACATCTCGTCCATCTCCGGCAAGGTCGGCATGCTCGGCCAGACCAACTACAGCTCGGCCAAGGCCGGCATGGTCGG
>Ga0137415_10002811_pt1 | contig 17243 bp, 12 predicted proteins | sample CZODoug3_1_1_16f_FD_183082 | JGI IMG/M metagenome (GOLD analysis project Ga0137415, IMG submission 183082) | Vadose zone soil fungal communities from Angelo Coast Range Reserve, California, USA - CZODoug3_1_1_16fungal (Hybrid Assembly) | ecosystem: Environmental > Terrestrial > Soil > Vadose...
TCTTGCTTGAGAGCCAACGCCTTGTGGTAGACGTAGGGGGCGCAACCAGCCGAACGGCTCATCTGCCGTTGCTGTTCACCGTTCGGCAGCAACTCGAATTGGAACGCTTGCCTACGTACCATGCTGCCATTATGATTTGGTCTATGTCGCATTTCAAGGACATTCGGCACGGTAGACACTGCGTCTTTGCAATGCATGTCCATCTGGTCTTCGTCACCAAATACCGCCGCTGTATGCTCGACGGCGAGGCGATTGAGAAATTGCGACCTATCTTCTCCAAGGTCTGCACCGACTTTGAGGCGGGGTTGGTGCAGATGGACGGGGAGGGCAATCCCGTACACTTGCTGGTGAACTACCCCCCGAAAGTGTCCGTCTCATCGCTGGTCAACTCCTTAAAGGGCGTTTCGAGCTACGTTCTACGACCCCAGTTGCCTCGCATCACCAAGGGCTACTGGAACAATGTACTGTGGTCGCCTTCTTACTTCGCCGCTTCCTGTGGCGGCGCACCGCTCGACCTCATCCAACGCTACCTCGAGCAGCCAGCGACACCGTTATAGTCGGGGCTTACCCCGGCCTGAATTCCGGGGCTTGCGCCACTCGCTGGTCAGCTCAATGCCCCCGAGCACTGCTGACGGCGTTAGCAAATCTGCGCGCCAGTTCCGCAATGCGGTCGGGCTGACGTCGACGAATGGCCTCTCTCGGAATCAACTCTCCGCCCACGCCCAGCGCGGCCGCGCCAGCCTGAATGAAGTTGAATGCGGTCCGCTGATTGACTCCTCCGGCGGCGATCAAGGGCACCTGGGGAAACATGGTTTTCAGCGCGCGGATGTAACTGTCGCCGCCGACCGGTCCGCACGGAACGACTTTGACAAAATCGGGACCCAGTTTCCAGGCGGCGATGACATCGGTCGGGGTGAGCGTTCCGGGAATCACCACGACATTTTCCTGCACCGCGAACTTCACGGTCTCCGGATCCAGGCCGTCACTGGTCAGGAATCTGGCCCCTGCATCCAGGCAGAAGCGTGCGGTGAGCGCGTCCAGGATGCCCCCCGCCCCAACAATTACCTCCGGGGCATGTTGCACCAGATCGGCGATCACTCTGATCGCTTCCGGCACCGTCAAGGTAACTTCCACGATGGGGATGCCGCCCCGAGATACCGCCTCGGCTGCGAACACCGCGTCCTCGGTCGAGGAAACGCGAATGGAGGGAATGATGCCGACTTCCTCGATCCGCCGGCGTACCTCTTGCTTGGTCACAGATCGGGCTCCTTGGACGATCGACGCACGAATCGCCGCTTGGTCACTGGGTCACCGCAGACTCCGGGGTGACACCCTACGGCAAGTCCCTGACCCCGACGGCCTCCCGGAGCTGTTCGAGGGCCAGCAAGTATGAAGCCAGGGCTTGCCGGTAGGCAAGCTGGGTGGCTCGATAGCTGCGCTCGGCGTCCAGGAAGTCCAGCAGGCTCACGGCACCGCGTTTGTAGGCATATTCGCTGATGTCCCGATCCTTTTGCGCCACGTCGAGGTAGCCAGACCGATAGAGTCCGATCACGCGATCATTTTCCCGCAATCCCTCGTAGGCGTCATGCACGTCCGTCATGACTTGCCCATCGGTCGCCTTCTTTTGTTCCTCCGCCTGAGTGATCGCAATTTTCGTGCGCGCGATTTCCCCCTGGTTGCGGTTGAAGATCGGGAGCGGAATAGTTCCATAGAACGTGGCGGCGTTGATGGCGTTCACGTGCGAGTAATTAGCCTGAATGGTGACGTCCGGCTTGCCAACCGCTCTTTGCAATTGGTACTGGCTATTGGCGGCGGTCACGCCTTGTTGTGCGGCGCGCAGATCCGGCCGGTTCTGCATGGCCTTCATCTGCAAATCTTCGAGGTTGCCTTTCACAGGCTGATAATCGAACGCTCCGGCCACGTCGTAGTCGGCTGACACGGACTCGTAGCCAAGCAGTTGCCGCAAATCCGAAAGCGCCTGGACCCGGGCGAGTTGCGCCTGCTGAAGGTCGGTCTCGAACTGCAAGAGCTGGAGCTTGATTTTCAGATAGTCGTCTTCACTGATCGCACCCGCCCGGAAGCGCATCTCGCCCAGCTCGACCGTTTTCTGGAAACTCGCCAGGTCTTGCCCGGCGAGTTCGACGGTCGACTCGGCCAGTTGTACGCTCACAAACTGCGAGGCAACATTGAACGAGAGACTGCGCTCGTTGTCTGCGACCAACCAGCGTGTCAGTGCAGTGATATCCTTGGCCGCCTGTAGCCGATGTTGCCGCTTCTTGCCTCGCTCGAAAAGGTAGCTCAGACCGATGTCGCCTTCCGTGGAGTCATGCAGATAGGTGCTGTTTTGCGCCGATGGAGAAAGCGGCAAGTATTCCCAGTCGACGAAGAGGTTGGGATTGGGCCGCATGTCTGCCGTAGTCTCCTCCGCCTGGCTCTGCTGGATTGCGGTGCGAGCCGCGAGCAGGTTGTGGTTGTGCAGCATCGCCCTCTGAATCGCTTCGTCGAGGGTGATGCGGACCGGTCCCTGCGCCTGGCCGATTGCGATCCGGGACGCGAGCGCACACACCAGCAAGGTGGAACCGAGCAATCCTGCAGAGCCGCAAGCATGCCCAATCCAACGATTACCCTTCAAGGGATGCCTCCGGCTCCGGAAGCTTGTCGCCGTCGCGAGCAATCCAGACATACAAGGTCGGCAACAGGACGATGCTCATGACCAGGTCAGAAATCAGTCCGCCCACGATCACGATCGCAAACGGCCGCTGCGAGTCGGACCCGATGGCGTGCGAGAGCGCAGCCGGCAACAGCCCCAGGGTTGCCACCAGCATCGTCATCATGATCGGGCGCAGCCTGAGGACGGCGCCTTCGACCGCCGCGTCCGCGATGGTGTGGCCTCGGGCGCGAAGCTGGTTGATGTATTCAAGCATGATGACTCCGGTTTGCACGGATACGCCGAACAGCGCCAGGAAACCCACACCCGAGGAGACACTGAAGTGCGTACCCGTCACCAGGAGCGCCACCAGGCCGCCGATGCGGGCCATGGCCACGTTGGTGAGGATCAGTAGCGCCCACTTTACCGACTTGAACATCGTGTAGAGGATGATGTAGATCACGAGGATGGTCAGGGGCACGACCAGGAGCAAGCGTGCTTCCGCGCGCTTTTCGCTCTCGTATTCGCCCGACCAGCCGACGTGGAAGCCGGGAGGCATCTTCACTTTTTCGCTGATGAGTCGGACGGCTTCCTCCACGGTGGTCCCCAGGTCGCGGCCCCTCACATTGAAAGTGATGGCGACGTAGCGGCTGTTTCCTTCCCGGTAGATATCGTAGGCACCGTCCTTGACCTGGACGCTGGCTAACTGTGCGAGCGACACTCGTTCCCCGCTGGGGGAAAGCACCCGAATTCTCGCGATGGCGTCCTGGGTCTTGCGGTAGGGCTCCGGATAGCGCACCACCACGTCGTAGCGTTGCTCACCGATCAGCACTTGACTCACAGCGTTGCCACCCACGGCCGTTTGGACGGCGTCCTGTATGTCGGCGACATTAATTCCGAAACGGGCGGCCAACCGGCGATCGATGGCGATTTCAAGATTTGGCTGTCCGAAATCGCGCAGCAACTTGACGTCATGCATGCCTGCGATGCCCGCCATAACCGCGGTGACTTCCTCGCCCTTGCGCTCGAGAGTCTTCAGGTCGTCTCCGAAGATCTTGAGGGCGAGCGAACCCTTGGTGCCGGTGAGGGTTTCGCCGACGTTGTCTTCGATCGGCTGTGAGAAGTTCCAGATCGCTCCCGGATACTTTCGCAGGGCGCGTTCCATGGCGGCGATGAGTTCTTCTTTGTTCTTCTGAAAGACCGGCCGCCATTGGTCGTGCGGCTTCAAGTCGACGAAATACTCGGTGTTGCCGAATCCTCCGGTATCGGTTCCGTCGTCGGGCCGGCCGACCTCGGAGACGACCGTCTTTACTTCCGGAAAGGAAGCGAAAACGTAGCGGCAGTTTGTGGTGAATTTCTCGCCTTCCGTAAGACTTGTGCTGTTTGCCAGAGTGCCGCGCGCCCAAATGGCGCCCTCGTCCAGATGAGGCAGGAACTCCGAACCGATGATTCCGCTGAAGGCGAGGAACAGGCTGGCCGCCAGGGCCGCCACACCGACACCAACCGTAAGGACGCGATGCGTGAGGCACCAGCGCAACCCCCTCCGGTAGTGTTCTGTCAGGTAGGTCATCACCGGGTTGTGCCATTCCCGAACTCCGCTTCGAAACAAAGTGCTGGCCAGCACCGGTGCGATCAAAATCGAGAAGGTCAAAGCGCCCAGCAGCGCAAACGCGACGGTCAGGGCCATCGGCCTGAACAGGCGGCCCTCGACGCGCTGCAACGTAAAGATCGGCATGTAGGCGGTGATAATGATTGCGATGGCGTAGAACACCGGCCGCTGCACCTCATGCGCCGCTTCACGAATCGCCTGTTCAACGGTCTTGGGAGCTCCCCCGTGCCCTGAGTCGGTCCCGTTGGTTCCGCGTTCCGAGCCGTTCTGGCGGCGGCCCAGATGCCGGACGATGTTTTCGACCATGACCACGGCTCCATCCACGACCATCCCGAAATCCAGGGCGCCGAGCGAGAGAAGGTTCGCCGGAATCTTGCTCATATCCAGCCATATGGACGCAAAGAGCAAGGAAAACGGAATCGTGAATGCAACGATGAAGGCCGCTCGCGCATTCCCGAGAAAAAGGAAGAGGATGATCGTCACCAGAATCATCCCTTCCGCCAGATTGTCCATGACCGTGTGGGTCGTGTAGCGAAGCAGGTTGCTGCGGTCCAGCGTGGGAACGACCTTCACGCCGGGAGGCAGAATGCTACGGTTGAGTTCCTCGACTTTCCTGTGAATGGCCTCAAGGGTGGGTCCCTCTTCAGCGCCTTTACGCAGCAATACCACGCCCTGAATGACATCGGGCTCATCGACGATGCGCCCGTCTTCCATGTGGTTGGCTCTCGCCATGTGACCCAGGCGAATCTTTGGACCCTGGACCACATCCGCGATGTCCTTCACCCGTAGCGCGGTGCCGGTCTGGGTTTTTAGCACGGTCTGCTCGATATCGTGCACACCTCCGAACAGCCCCAGGGCGCGAACGTTCATCTGCTGCAGGCCCACTTCCACGAAGCTGCCGCCGGCATTGGTGTTGTTATTGGCGAGTTGCTGTTCGACCTGTCCGATGCTTAATCCGTATGCCACCAGCTTGCCGGGATCGACCCGGACCTGGTACTCACGGACCGTGCCCCCGAAGTCGGAAACGTCCACCACATTGGGAATCGATTTGAATTGTTTCAGCAGTACCCAGTCCTCAAGCGACCTCAACTCCATGAGGTCGTATCTGGGATTTGTGCTTCGCAGCGTGTACCAATAGATCTGGCCCACCAGACCCCAGTCCGTGCCGATTTGAGGTTGAAGATTTTGCCCAGCGGGAAGATTGACCTGGGTGAGCCTCTCGAGTACTTTCTGACGGTTCCAGTCGTTCACGGAACTGTCGTCGAAGATCATGATCACGAACGACAAGCCGAAAATAGACTCGGAGCGCAGATAAGTCATGTGCGGCATGCCGGACATTTGCATCTCGATCGGGATGGTGACTTGCTGCTCAACCTCCTCTGCGGAACGCCCCGGCCATTGCGTAATCACGGTTACGTAGTTGTCCCCAATGTCGGGATAGGCCTCAACCGGCAGGTTATGAAACGAGACAGCCCCCCAAGCGAGCAACAAGACGGCAACGGCCAGCACCACAAACTTGTTGTTCAGTGCAAAGTCTACGAGAGCGCGAATCATTTCCTGTTTCCTGTTTCGTTTCCACTTCCGCAGGCTGCGGGCATGTCCAGACCCGCGAGCGCGTGGGTAACCATCACTGCGCCAGCACGTGGTCCAGGACTAGGGCGTTACCTACGACCTGTCGCCCTGGCTTGAGTCCGGATTTGATTTCTTGCAGATTCGAGTTGTCCGGCAGCAGGTCTCCACTGACAACCTCCAGGCGGCGGAATTTCTTGTCGGGCGCGGGAACGAATACGAAATCGCGATCGTGCATATGCAGGATGGCCGAGGCTGGAATCACGGTATGCATCTCCCTGGCTTGACCGCGGAAGGTCGCCTTGACGAACATGCCCAGCCGCATGATTCCCGGGTTCTGCACCTCGATCCGAACCTTGGCAGTACGAATACTCGGATCGAGGATCGAGCCGAGGTTGCTGACCCTTCCCTTGAACACGCGGCCGGGATACGCGTTGAGGATGATTTCCGCCGAGTCCCGGAGCCGAACATTGGCCAGGTCGTTCTCGTATACGTCGCAGAGAATCCAGACCGTCGAGAGATCTGAAATTGTGAACGGGCTCGGCGAACTTAGTGCTTGCACGGCGGACGCATTGGTGACTTGCTGGTCGGTGATCACTCCCGATACGGGTGCAACGACATCGACCATCCCCATGGGTTTGTGCGGATCGTTGCCCAGCAGGCGGAGATGCTCTTCGGTGGTTTCGAGATCAACCTTGGCCTTCTCCTCCGTATCCTGGGCTACCTGCAGATCGTTCATCGCGATGGCGCCATGCTTGAACAGGTCGGCAGCACGTTCCAGTTGGGCGCGCGCCAGGACTTCATCCGCCACGGCCTTGCGGTAGTCGGAAAAGCCGCCGGCCACATCGTCGCTTCGTACCGTCAGCAACAACTGGCCCTTTTGCACGATGTCACCCAGTCGGGCGTGAATGGCCACGACGCGCCCGGAAGCGAGCGAGACCACCGCAACGTTGCGCGAGACATCGGGAGTAACTGCCCCCGTGACGACCAGTTGGGAGGTCGTGGGATGCGCGCTCGCCGCCACCAACGGGAATTGCTCCGGGTGGTCGACCTGGAAGAGGTTGAGGTCGACGTCGGACACGACGTCGGCAGGAGGCGGAGCTTCCGCCGCGGCATCTCGACGTCCATTACAGCCGAAAATCGTCAGCGTCAGGAGCATGGAAACGAGAAGAAGACCGATTTCCAGACCTCTGCATTTCATAAAGAAGTCCATCTCCGCAACGACGGACCTTCGTCGCCTCTCCGAAAACGCGGAGGGCGCCTCCCGATGGGGGAGGTCGCGCCGTTACCTGCCTCAGGTGGTCGACCCCGCTTTCGCTTGGGCGCCCGAGAGACGTGCGGAACATTGCACGAAAAGATGAAGGCCCAAGGCGCCGTTTGGCAGCACACGGGGGAGGGCTGAGGGACAGCGCCGGAACCGGCTCCCGAACGCTGACCCCATTTCGGTTCGCGCCCTTGTTGTCTGCGCTACAGCAGAGCCCAGAGCCTCACCCAACTAGAACTTGACCATGATGGCCAATCTGATGCTGGGTTCATCCTTTCGCAGGTCGGGGAACCAAACGCCACCGTTGCTGCTGCAGGTTGCAGACGTGAGCAAGCTACCTCCAGGCGTGCCGTCATTGCACGCGTACTGAGCTGGAAAACCGTTATTGCCGCCAGGAGGCGTGATTCCGCCCCGACCGCTGTAGTAGGGTTGATTCGCGTGACGATAGCCGTACTCCCAGCGGAAGGTAATGTACTGTTTGGGCATCCAGTCCCAAGTGATGGAGGTATCCCAAGCCTTGAACGGCAACCCGGGAGACGCCGGGAAATACGGTGATCCCGAAACCGCATCGGCTCCGTTGATCGGTTGCAGCAAGGTGAGATAGCGCCCTGGATTGTCAAAAGCGCCGCCGCCGATGGTCAATCCGAAGGTGTCTTTCTTAAACCACCAGCGGTTGTAGAGCATCCATCCCGCGAAGCTCTGCCGGGGACCACCCTTGGTGCCCTTGATTGGGTGATTGCGCAAACAACTCACTCCGCCACCGTATTCGCAACCCAGATCCCCGGTCAGGGAGAATGCCATCTTGTCCAGAGTTTTTTCCGGATGGTCGTAGTACTTGATTTCGATGCTGTCGTCGGTATGGATGCGCGAGCGGCCAATGTTGCCGAGCGTATCTTCGCCCATGCCGTAGTTGTTGAACACCAGCGAGACCCACGGCTTCGGACGCCACAAGATCTGGCCTCCCAGACCGGGCGTGCCGCCGAACCGTCCATAGGACTGCCATCCGTTGATGATCCAGGGCTCGATCTTCAATTTGTCGGTCGGGAACCACTGGATCCGCAATCCATTGAAAAACCACGGCGTGTTGGAAGAGACGTAGGACGGTTGGTAAGCCCAGTTGTCGAAGTTGTAGTAGCTGAACAGGCCGATGTAGGACACAAAGATTCCAGCGTCGACGTTGAGCCCGTGGTTCACGTTGAAGTGGTAGCCACCGTAGGCTTCCCCAAAATACTTGTAGGCGCCGCGCAGGTCCCATTGACCACGGCCAACGCTGGCGTCATTGCGTGGTGTGGTGACCCCAAACATGCCCCCCAGGGTCAAAACTCTGCCGCGAATATTCTGCCAGTGGAAGTCGCCGCCGAAGCTGATCTGCTCCACCTGAATTTCGTTGGAGCGGAAGATCTCGGTTGATCCTCCGAGCGAGTCATCCTTCGGATGATTGAAGCTGCTCACGAAATCAGTGTCGAACCTGATTTCCGGCGTGAAAAATTTCGAGTCCCACACTGCGTCTTTGGTGCGCGGCGTGCCGTTGAGCCAGGTCCAGTCGGCGTACGCGAACGGCTCGGTAGGCTTACTCGGTTCGGGTGGCTTGGCGGGAGAATCGTTCGCGGTTTGTGTTACCGCCAAAGCGGGGGTGCTAACCGGCGTGACCGGCGAAGCCACGCTCGCTTTTGCAAAAGCTCCGCCGGCCAGTGCGGGCGGTTGCTCGGAGGCAGCAGGTGGGGTGCGTGCTTTCAACTCCGCTTCGAGTTGCGCGATGCGCAACTTCATGGCTTCGAGTTCCTGCAGGACCGCGGATGAGACGTCTGGTTCGGTCGCGCCCGCAGATCGGTCGGGAACGGCTCCGCTGGCTGGAGTCCCGTCCTTGGCAGACCCGTCTTTGGCAGGCCTTCCGTCGGAAGGCTCGAGCGGGGCTGCCATTTTTGTTGAAACTGCCGTTGGCCGAGCCTGCGCGCGACATTGCAGTACGTCGCCGAATGCCAGGCTCAACAGAAGCATCGAGGGGAGAGCTGCCGCTGCGATCCTACGCGACCGGATATGTATGATTTTCAAGTCGTGATCCCTTTCTGGTTCGAAAGTCGCGGCTTACTTGACGGCCGCCCATCCTGTTTCTTGATTGAGCCGCACCGAGGGCTCACGATGCTCACACCCCTTGCCCATGCGAGTCTCTTGCCGGGGTTCTCGAACTACCATTCCATTCGAGCAGGCATAAGGATTTAGTAAACGCTTCGTAAGGTGGCCATAAAGAATCGTCCATCATAAGCGAGAGCCCGTGGTGACTTGCCCCGAAATGTGTGGGAGAGAGTAGACTGCGCGGCATGAAGAAGCCGTGAGGATTGCGCCTCAATCATTCAATTGGCTGGCATAAGCTTCTTCGATTGCCGCGACGAGTCGATTCTTCGATGCGGGCCTGTGGCAGTCACCGTCAAGGCCGGTGTAGTGGCGAACGCGGGAGTCGCCAGCAAAACGCATACAGCCGCAAAGTGGGGAGCGATACGGCAGGGCTTCATTCGAGACCTCGTGAAGAGAGTTCCGGCCCCTTGGATGAAATTTTTAGCGCGAACGGTTGGCCGGAGGTGTGTTCACTGAGAAGACCGAATCACGCCGCAAAAATAACTGTCCTGCAATACCTTTAACCGCGCCGCAATTCCTTGCGACTCTTGGAGTCGAAGTGAGTGGGTGGAGATCGCGTGGCGCGGGGTATTGGTCTCGATGGGTCGATCAGCGCTGTGCCAACAATTGCCGGGAAACGGCCAGACCGCTGGATTTTCTGCGCGACGATCGCGGGTACACGAACAGACGAACAGTCAGTGACGTCTAGCGAGCAAAATTCACAAAATTGTGCATGATTGACCAGCCTATGTCGCTAGGTGGCGTCTACCAACGAGGAGCGCCATCGCCGCTGACACCGTGCATAATCGCCCAATCCGCCGCTCCGATGAGGGGCGAATTCCAGGCTCCCACCCGTAACGGTTCGCCCGTTACCCGACCGGATGAGCATGCATACTTACTCGAAGCTCGCGTCTGCCTTTGAATTCTGTGGGAGTGCCACGATGGAATGATCAACGGTTTGCGCCGACTGGTCTATTGATACCTCTGAAGGACACGGTCCTGCGGGTTCTCTGCTGAGGTCGCACCCTTAAGGGCAAGGGACTTCACTCCATGGAAGAAAAGCAAATGGACGAAGAACATCACGATCAGAACCGCACCGAAGGTGCAGACGATAGTCGCGCCCGTGGGTGTGTCAAGAAACACCGAGAAGTACACGCCCAGCGCGGAAACTAACGTGCCCATGGTCCAGCCAATCGCCAGCCGCCGACCGATCCTGTCGGCAAAAAGCATGGCGCCCACTGAAGGAACAACGAGATAGCAAAAGACCAGTAGTACGCCCGCAATGGCCACCGAGGAAGTCACAACAAAACCGAACGACGCGTAGAACAGGAAGTCCCAAAACCGGATGCTGAGTCCCTGCGCTTCGGCTCCTTCCGGATTGGTAGATATCAGTAAGAACTGCTTGCGGAAAATGTAATGAAAAAGACCGATCACGCCGTAGAGAATCGCCGTCTTCACCACGTCGTGCATGGAGACGGCCAGGATGTTCCCTACCAGCATGTCTTTCAGATGCTCGGTTTCGCCGGTAGCCTTACTCATGGCCAGAATTGCTGCCCCCGAGGCAACGGCGTAGGCGATGCCGATGAAGGCCTCTTGCGGGATATGTCCCCGCCTGGTCCGGGCAAAGGCAAAAATCGCCGCGCCCACGAAGGTAAACGCCAGGCTCAGCCAGTAGGCTCCGCCGCCATGAGGATCCATGCCGATCAAGATGGCAGTCGTGGCACCGAGAGCGGCAATTTGTGCCAGCGCCAAATCCACGAAGATGACCCCACGCTCCACCACATGAACACCAAGGTAGGCGTGAATGCCGGTCAAGATCAGGCTGGCTAAAAAAGGCGCCAGCAGAAAGGGAAGAATGGCCATGGATCTCCTATTGGGTTGCCGTGAAAGCTTTCATCAACAGACCGATATCGTAATCGAATAGCTTGAAGTAGTCGTCCACGCCTTTTTCCCCACCAACCGATGGCAGGTACACGACCACCTGTGCGCCGGTCCCCCGTCCAATCGACTGCGGCGTCTTGAGGTCGAAATAGGGTTCGACCAGGATTACCTTGCAATCCTCCCGCCTCATCAGTTGGATCAGTTCCAGAGTATGCGTGGGTGTCGGCGGGATTCCTGGCCTCGGCTCAACGTAGCCGATCACATTGAGGCCAAAGTGTTTGGCAAAGTTGGGGAATGAGCGGTGATAGGTGACGACCTTACGCCCGTGATAGGGTTTCATCTCCGCGTCCCACTTCTGCTCTGCCCCCGTGAGCCGCTTGTCGAAATCCTGGAAGCGTTGCTGGAAGTATACGTCGTCTCCTGGGTCTGCTTCGCTCAGCTTGTTGGCGATCCCTCTCGCAATCCGCCTCCCATTGTCGGGATCGAGCCAATAGTGCGGGTTGCCCAAGGGGTGCACATCCCCCTCCGCACGCGTGACCGTTCCTTGGGGAATCTCCAGGATCTCTGCAAACTGAGATGCGTCCAAATAGCCCGGCGCACCCACCTGGATCCGGGGATTTCCGCTCTGCGTAATCAGCGGCGGAAGCCAGCCAATTTCCAGTTGCAGCCCGACCACCACCAGCAGGTCAGCTTGACGCAGTTTGAGCAGGAAACTGGGCTTGGCCTCGACAAAGTGCGGGTCTTGATAACCTTTTGCGATTGACTCAACGCTGACTTTTTCACCACCGACCTCCTGGGTAAGCGCCGCCATGTCGGTGGTCGAGGTGACCACGTTGAGCTTCTTAGCCTGTGCCCAGATGGGCAGAGCCAGCATCCAGAACAGCAAGGCCCACTCTGCAGCCACGGTGAAGCGGAAAGAACGGCCGCGTCTTCTCATGTCTCTCCTAGAACGGATGTGCTCCATGCGCACCGAGCGAAAACATCACTTGCAGGAGCAATTCATTTGTATCGATATTACTTGCGTAGTGCGTAAAACGGTATTGGCCGCGCACCTGGCTGAACTCGCTCGGCCAGTAGGTCAAAACCGCGGAAGCGCCAGTGTCGGTCAGATCGGCAAACTCACTGCGACCGGCACGATCAAAGCGTCCACCAACAAACCAACGGCGGCCGAGCTGATAGTCGCCGGAGGTGTAGAAGCCGAACGCGCGTTGTTCGGAAGGCAACTGCTGGCGCTGGCTCCAGATGAACTCACCTCGCCCTACGAAGGAATGATAAATGGAGCGCCGCAGCGGCTTCCAGCGCACGGTGGCATCGACGCCGTAGAGCTGGGTCAAGAAATTGCTGCCGAGATCGTTATGGCCGCGCGCATAGGAGAGTCCCAGATCAATATTTGTTGACTCCGTTATGTCTTTGTAGCTTCGCAGGTGCGCCACCGCGCTCACGTCGTTCTTGCGGGAAGCGTGGAAGAGCGGGCTCTGCTGACTGCCTGAATCTCCCCGGAAAAGTTGTCCCGTGGCTTCCAGGAAGATTCCCATGGGGGCCGGAAGGATCCGCTCGATCGACACGCCGGCATCGTCGATTCCATCTTCGCCACCTACCAGGTTGTTTGTGACCAGCGGCCGGTCCACCCAGGGCAGTACGTGGTTGTGGAGAGTGTTCACTTTTCCAAAGGCAGCCCGCATCTTTCCGACTTTGGCGACAACCCCTGCTGGAAGCGCCGTAAAGGTGACGTATCCCTCCTCCAGGTTCACCCCCTGCTCGCCGAAGGAGAGGAAGAAATCGCCGCGCGCGTAGGGATCAATGATTGCCTGAAACCCCAATTCCGCCTCGTGCATCTCCAGCGTTGGTGAGGGCTGCACCGGGTTATGGCCGGCCACGCTGATGAAATCACCAATCGCGCTGATGTCAGGGTTCAAGGCCTTCGCAGCGCTGCCCCCGGCCCCGCCCAGCACGACCGTCTGGGTTCCGGCTCCGCTCGTAACGGCACCCACGGCCGGGGGCTGGGATTGCGGCGTGGGGCTTGCTTCCTGCGCACTGGACTCTGCATTGGGCACCGCGGTGGTCGCAGGTTGCGCGCGCGAAGCTTGCTCGGTCTTCAACTGCCGAATCTGCCCCTCCATGGCGATCACTCGGTCCTCGAGATCGCGGATCTTCTGCGTGAGAGCGGAATTGTCCGACTGGGCCGATGCGGCTTGGCCAGAATCACTCTGTAAGGCATGGCAAGGCAACGCGACAACGAGTACCGCTCTCCCCAAAAGGCCTAAGACTCTCATTGGAAGCCTCCTCTGGAAATTCCGGATGACTTAAGACGACCTCACATTTTGACATCTACAGCCCTGTAGGGGGAAAAGCGAATCGAGGGCGATCGGTTCCACCACGAGAGTGACTCTCAACTCTGGAACCTTGCGACGCCGCAGCCCGTGTCGCAGTGGACGTGAAGGTTGGCTACTCACAGAATTGTTCGGAGCCGGCTAACGTCACCTCTCGGGACTGTGCCCGAGTGACGCCAGTGCTGTTTCGGAGGCGCACTCTTAGTGAGCAGAGTGGAGCGGAACAGAGGGTTGGGGCGCGGACAAAGTCCTTGATTACTCGAGCCGAGGTTGCGTGTCTGCTCAGCAATGGGTCTCGGCCAAGATTTATGCTCAAAGGCTCGACGAATTTATCACGCTTTTTGTCACACACACACCCTATTTCGCTGACTCGATGTCAAATTGCGACGCCAGTTCACTCACCCGCATCCCTCTGAAAACAAATTGGCGGATGCGTGTGCGAGTCGAATCCGCACACAAACGTAGTTCCAACACTTTAGCAAGCAGCAGATGGCATATAGAGCGGTCTTTTAGGTACAGTTCAGTGGGAACGGCAGGGAAACAGCAGGGAGGTACGGGAATGATAGTGTAACCAGCTCTGCCCTGGAGTTTGCATCAAAATTGCAGCGCGAGCAGTTCGGCAAACGCTATTTCTTGACGGCAACAATCAGGCATTTTCTTCGCTGAAACGTCCCGCATGCTTTGCTCTTCATTCGCCGCCTTGATGGATAACTGGGACCGCCTCGCCCCAATTGTTGGCCCATACTCAGCCAAGACCTCCCGCCCGGCTTCGAAAGGTCTCCGGGGGGCCCTCTTTGGAGCGGGGGAGCGGGGCTTTCTTCGTTGAAGATTTGGAGAGTTAGTCGTTGGAAATCTCTGCACAAGGCGAACGTGGATGGCAGCCTCCCCTACGGCATGACGTTACGCTTCTCTGCTATGGAATCTACCGTGAATCGCTCGTTTTAACCCGATCTGAGCCGCTTTGAACTTCCACGATGCCTGGCGGGGAACCCGCAGCGCCAGAGCCGTCCGGCCCCCAAACCAATCGCCAGGTGTCATTTCGATGGGTCATTGGATCGACAGGTACGCGTTCGAAATAGCCTGCAGAAACCAACTCTTCTAAGGAGTGTGGGCGGCGACCATGTTTGAGGGTGAAGTCGGATATCTGAGCCCTCATTGTAAGGAGAACCTGCACCAATTCTGCCTCATCTCGCTTTTTGGCATTGATACAACTCAGCGTGAGCATTATCACGAACCCTAGTGCCCACAGCGAGATCTGAGTTGCAGGACCGCGTCGTGCTTGCCACCCCCTCCTCCGGACTTCGTCATACGTCCTGCGGACGATGAACAGACATTCCCTAACAAGCGTTTCCGCATCCGACCCCGCAAAGCGAGTAACAGTGGCGGTTACGGTACCGTCAGTTAGCGCATTTCCAGCCGTCAGCGCGGTTACTGACTGTGCGGCAAGAGAAAGAGCTTGTGGTTCACTGGTGGGTGCGCTCTGTCCGAGCGTGGTCGAGGCAAGGAGCAAGCAGACGAGGGAGATCAGCACGAAGCGAGCCACAGGGCTCCTCCAACACTCAGAATTCCTCCCTCAAAGGAAAACTGTGGGCCGTACTGTATGGTCAGCGGACTGTGGAAGTCAAGTCAAAAAATCAAGGTCATTGTTTACCGGGAGAAGTGGCGGTCGTGGCCAATAGGTCAGAGGTACTTAGACGAAGGTCTGCGAGTACACTGTGAGGCTGTGGGGCCCGGCAAATATGACCGTAAGCATCAATTGCTGATCAAGGGTGCCGAGCTGCGAGAGCTGAAGGAATTAGATCTGCCGGAGTCGTTCGGGCTGGATCGTCGTATCGAGCGGTACCAAGGGAAACGGCCTTTGGGACAGTATCGCTGGGATCTGGATGGCCTGTTGGCTGCGTTGTCGTTAGATTTGGATGAGCCCGATGACTATTATTCGCCACCGGCCAACAAGCGGGCGTTAAAGAAGCTGCACGATCGGCTGCAAGCCGAGTACGACTCGGCCTATGGCAAAAGCGGAATGTGAGGGAGTTGACCCCCGAGCCTGGGACTCAAACCGGCACGGCGGCGAGACCTGCCGAAGGGTGTGCACAATTGATGTCGAGAACGGCGAACGGAGCCGGGGCATGACGCGAGGAGTTCACCGGTTCCAGGGGTGTTTCTCGGGTGGGCACAAGATCGAGAATATTGTGCTTGTCGCTGCCACACAGTAATTCCACCAAGACATCGAAGGTTTTTTTGCCCTGCGGTTTGCAGAATGCTGGTGAGCACCGCCTGAGCGCGACCTCCTCGTGGGGTCCGATTGCCACCCCAGTTTTTGCGCGCCGATGAGGGCGCGGATGGCTCGCTCGCTGACATTGTTGGTGGCATCCAGCCCGGGACAATAAAGAAAGGTGAAGAGGTAGAGCCGCTCATGGAGCAGATGCTTCGCGAACTTGCGGTTCGCCACATCCCGACCGGGGTGGGCTAACACCCGATCCAGCTTCGCTTCCAGATCGTCCGGTCGCGGTCCATAAGCCGTGCAACGAGATCTCGTGCTGGTTGTAGCGATCCCGTAAGGCCAGGGCTTGCTGCAAAACAGCTTGCACCTGTGGGGAAAGCGACAAGCAGCACCCTTTTCTCGGGGCATACGGAAGCAGAATCCGAAAACGCCGGGGCGCAAGGCCGGTTCTTCCTACGGCCAGCGGCACAGCAAAGCCATTCCCCAAAAAGCCGACGAAGTGATCGCCGTACCCCTTCCCTCGCATTGTGAGTGTGGCGGCCCGCTGGCAGTGGAAAGAATCGAGCCCCAGTACCCAACAGGAAATCGTGCGCCGAACGTTCTGGCGACGCTTCGACATTCCCATCTGCCGTTGTCAGAAGTGCGATAAACAGGTGCAAGGGCGGGATCCGCGGCAGACCTCCGATGCTCTGGGAGCGGCGGCGGCGCAATTAGGGTCCGAGGCGTTGGGCTGCGCGCCCGGGCTGGAGGAAGAAGCGAAGGATGGCTCTTTCTATCCAACCGAACGAAGTGCGGTCACTTGACGGATGTAGCAAAGCAGTTTCGCACAGCACGTGCGAAAGCTGGCCTTCCTGAGGATCTGGTCTTGTATTGCAGTCGTCACGACTACGGCACACGGGTACTGAACAACACCGGAAATCTGGCGGCGGTGATGAAGACGATGGGGCACAAGGATGTGCGAGCTGCGATGCAGTATCAACATCCGGAACTTGAACTCGTGCGTGCGGCTCTTAATCAGGGAAGAGACACGGCGCTGCCAATGACCGCCTAGGAGAATCTGTGGCGCGCTTTGGGACACAGGCGAAAACCAATAACTCGGTAGGTGGTTGAAAAGATGGTGACCTCGGAGGAAATCAGATCTCTGACCGACTGACGATCAGTCGGCTCCTTTCGCAGGTTCAGATGAAATCGCTCTAGATGTCCAGTCTAGGCCCCAGAAAATCCTTCTTCACGAAGGGAGGGCAACCGCCTCAGATCCTTAAAAAGATCTTCCGGCGGTACATCCAAAACAGGATGAACCAAAAGATCAGCATCACGGCAAAACCATGGAGCACAGGCTGAATAGTCGGTCCCCCCATCGCCGCTACCACCTTTCCAAGGTGTCGGTCTAAGGCGTTCTCGAAGAAGACCGACATGGTCCAACTCATCACATAAGCGGCAATCGAGTTCATTCCGATCACTACCAGCGGGAACGCCCATCGCCGCCATTCTTTCCATTCGATCAGCGCGTAAAAACCGGCCAGGATCAGCACTACCCAACCTCCGCTATACAGCGTGTACGACGATGTCCAGACCCTCTTGACGATAGGGCAAATGCCGGCCCATTGACC
>Ga0137415_10002812_pt1 | contig 17240 bp, 17 predicted proteins | sample CZODoug3_1_1_16f_FD_183082 | JGI IMG/M metagenome (GOLD analysis project Ga0137415, IMG submission 183082) | Vadose zone soil fungal communities from Angelo Coast Range Reserve, California, USA - CZODoug3_1_1_16fungal (Hybrid Assembly) | ecosystem: Environmental > Terrestrial > Soil > Vadose...
CTGGCTACGTTGAGTGACTCGACACCGCCGCACATGGGGATGGCCACCGTGCCGTCAAGCTCGGCGCGCACAGCGGGGGACAAGCCATCCGTCTCGTTACCGAGCACGAGTGCCACCCGCTCCGGCAGGGGGTCGTGCAGCAGCGAGATAGTTGCATCGCCGGCGAGCCCGAGCACGCTGATTCCTGCTGCCCGCAGTTGCGCACAGCCCTCGGCGGCGGTTGCCGAACGCAGGACCGGTGCCCGGAATGCCACCCCGGCGGACGCCTTGATCACAAGTGGGTCGATCGCAGGTACCCCGCGGCGGGGCACGAGGATGCCGTCAATACCCGCCGCCGTCGCTGTGCGCAGCACCATCCCGACATTGCCCGGGTTCGTCACACCGTCGAGTACGAGCAGCGCGCACGGGGTGTCATAGGGCAGGTCGGCCAACTCGTCGAGGTACTCGGCCAATGGCCGCATCCGCGGCGCGACCACGTCGGCCAGTACTCCCTGGTCATGGTGCCCGTTCCCGGCGAGCACCTTGACTCGATGCGGGCTGGCTTGCTGTACCGGCACCCCCCGGCTCCGGGCGGCGGACAGGATCGCGGACAGGGAGTCGCCCCGGGCGTTGTCGGCCGTAATGATCTTGTCGACGGTCAACGCCGGGTCGTTGAGTGCTTCGAGCACGGGCTTGCGCCCGTAGACCGTGATAAATGTGTCTTTCGGGCTGCGCGGCGGCACGGTCGTCAGCATCGCATGCGAGGATCGCGCCATGCCGGATCGCCTCTCGGCGTTGGACGCGTCGTTCCTTTACCTCGAACATCCGACCACTCCGATGCATGTCGGCGCAGTGGCGATCTTTCGCCGACCCCGCTCTGGCTTCGACTATGAGCGACTGCTGCGGCTGATCGACCAGCGCATCGGGCTTGTGCCCAGGTACCGGCAGAAGGTGCGCCACGTGCCGGCGGCGTTGGCGCGTCCGGTGTGGGTGGACGACCCGGATTTCGACCTCACCTATCACGTCCGGCGCTCGGCTCTGCCCAAGCCAGGCACCGACCGTGCCTTCAACGACCTGATCGCCAGGCTGATGTCCCGCCCGTTGGATCACACACGCCCGCTGTGGGAGATGTACCTGGTTGAGGGGTTGGACCGGAACCGCGTAGCGATGCTCACCAAGACGCACCAGGCAATGGTCGATGGAATTCGGGCGATCGACATTGCGCAGGTGATTCTGGATGTCTCGCCGACTCCAAGAGAGGACTTCGGCGTCGCGTGGGCTCCGCGCCGTGAGCCGGGTCGGGTCAAGCTGGTGACCGATGCCGTGGTGGAGGCATGGCGCCGGCCAACCGAGGTTGTGGACAACGTGCGCGCTGCCGCCGGCGATGCGGCCGCCACAGCCGGCAAGGTGGTGGACGTGCTGAGTCAGGTCGCCACGGTGATCAGAACGGCGGCCAGCCGTGCTCCGGGCAGTCCGTTGAACGTAGCGATCTCCACGCAGCGTAGGTTCGCGGTCGCGCGAACCAAGTTGGACGACTACCGGGCGGTCCGCGCAACGCACGGTTGCTCGGTCAATGACGTCGTGCTGGCTGTGGTCACCGGTGCGATGCGTAACTGGCTGTTGTCCCGGGGAGAGCCGGTGACCGGGTCTAGCACCGTGCGCGCCATGGTGCCGCTGTCGGTGCGCGCCGAGCCGGACGACTCCGGTGTGCTGGACGCCGCTCCGGGCAATCGGGTGGCGTCGTTCCTGGTCGATCTCCCGGTGGGTGAGCCGAATGCGGTCATCCGGCTGCACCAGGTGACCCACCAGATGCGCGCACACGCCGACAGCGGCAGGTCGGTCGGCGCCGAGACCCTCGTCCGACTCGGTGGGTTCGCTCCGCCAACGTTGCACGCACTGGGCGTGCGGGCGGCGAGCGGCATCTCCAAGCGGATCTTCAATCTGGTGCTCACGAACGTTCCCGGCCCGCAGGTTCCACTGTATGCGGCGGGGGCCACCATGCTCGAGATGTTCCCCGTGGTGCCCCTCGCCAGAGGACAGGCTCTGGCGATTGGGCTGACCTCCTACGACGGCGGCGTGTACTACGGCTTCAACGCCGACCGCGATGCGATGGGGGATGTCGAGATGCTCGCTGGCATGATCCCTGAATCGCTCGATGAACTGGTTGGCTCGGTGGGCTGAATATGCGGATCTATGTGCCGGCGACTTTGACGATGCTCCGACGGCTGGTGGCCGACGGCAAGTTTGATCCTCTGGGTGGGACAGCGTTTGCATTGACTCCCTCGCTGCGTGAGGCGTACGTGTCTGGAGATACCGAGGAGCTGGAGTACGTCGCCATGCGCGACGCGGCTCGGGCATCGTTGCGCCTACTGGCGATTGAGTTGGCCGGCGATCAGCCCGCACGGCCGCGTCGTGTCGTCGTTTCGGTCGACAGCGACGCGGCCGTGGCACGCCCCGATCTGGACGACGCCGCGGTGCGGGTGACCGGGCCCATCCCCGTCACCGCGGTTGCCGCCGTGCACATCGACGAGCCCGAGGCGGAGTACGCGGTACGTGAGGCCGCCGCGGTGGTGGATGCCGCCGACCTGGGCGACCCCGATGCCGAGTTCACCCTCGGTGAGGCCGAAGACTTCGAACTTGCCTGGTACGACCCCTCTGAGCTGTCATTTTTCCTGGAGTTGCTCGACCTGTAGTGGCGTGTCGGCCCGCGGCCGCACCCTCGAGCCGACCGTGGCCTGGGGCGCTCTTTCCTGGGCGCCCGGGTGTGTACCGCTCGTGATGACGACCAACGCCGGTTGCCAGGCCGCGCCGATGTGATGTCCGCGCGCCCGTGCTCGGAATCAGCGTCTGAATGAGATGTTGACGGGGTTGAGTCATAGGCCTATCATCGAACATGTGTTCGAAGATGTCAAGATGTCTGGCCCTGGCGGAGCGACCCGACCTCCGATTGATCCCGCGCGGCATGCAGTGCCGGTCGTTTCGGTGTGTCGTCGAGGGCGAGTCGGCGAGTCGCTCGGCCCGTCGGTCATGTCACCGCGCTCAGGTGAGCCGTGGAGACCGGTCGTCGCCCGAGTCGTCCGGCGTGCCCCGGGTGGTGAGGTCGTGCGCCCCCGAGTTCCTCGACTTTCTCGGGCCGCCGCCTCGCGCGCACGGCGTTGTGGGCCGCCTGGAGGGCGTCATGGCCAGCCCCGCTTGGGTGGTGCCGGCCCAGGCGATCGCCACCGGCGTGACCGGAGGGGCGGGAGAGGCCGGTGAGTTGGTCAGGGCGACAGGTACGCGAGATCGGCAGCGCCGTACGACTGTCACAGGAGCGGATCCGCTCAGTTGCCAACGACCTGAGAGGCATCCGGGACTGGGATGTTGACCGGCTGCCCCCAGTCCCGGTACCGGACTGTGACGACATAGGTGGAATGTGCACCAGTCTCGTCGGACATGGTGCGGCTGAGTACGAGTCTGAGCGGACGGTTTCGCCCGTCGAGCCAGAGCTGGGTGTCGTCCGACACGCCGCCCGTCTGCACCATGTCGGCGAGCGCCCGCATCACAGCGGGGTTGTCGCGTTCTTGGCTCGCCTTGGTCAGATCCAGGCTGATGGTGTAGCGAACAGCTGGAACGCCGCTGAGGGTGTCATCGGTCGCCTGGACGACGCTGGCCGCGTCTCCGAGCTCGGCGAAGGTCTGTGTGGGGTCGGCGCTGGCCCGCATGCTCTCGATCATCTGGTTGAACTGCGTGACGGTGGGGCTAGCCGGATTCTGTCTGATCGGGAACCAGCTCTTGCCTTGCGGGACGGAGACGGTTCCTGGGGGAGGTTTCAGGAAGGCCTGGTTCGGCAGTATCAGCAAGGTGAACGCTGGACCAGGCGTGGCGTTCAGCGGCTGGATGGTCTGTACGAGCTGCATGACGGTGCCGCTCGGGTCGAACGAAATCTCGCCGTCGCCGAGCATGCTCTGCGGCGGATTGTCGGTGGTGACGCCGGTGACGTGCAGTTTGGCGAATCGGTCAGCCCGCTGTTGGGCAGACGCCACCGCGACCAGCTGCGACGCCGACGCGTAATGCTGCAGCGGGTGAGGTTGTGCCGACGCTGGGGGCGCGCTGTGGCTGCACCCCGTCGCCAAGGCCGCGCAGAGCATGGCGCCCGGTGCGGCAAGTACCGATACCAGTCGTCGCATCGACCCCCCAAGAATGCAGCTGTCACGCTACTGCTCGGAGCGTCGGCGTCCCAGCAACTCTGCCGGTCCGGGTCATGGAGCGCATCGTCCTCCCGGCGCACAGGTACCGAAGGACGGGGGCATGCGATGGTGTTCAGACGGACCGGCTCGTCGTGCCGGTGCGGATCAACTTGGGGCGACCTGATCAGGCGGTGGCGGGGAGATCTCAACGGGCACACCCCAGTCCCGGTATCGCGCGTCCACCGTATAGGTGCCCTGTTCAGCGGGCATCGGCTGCTGCAACAGCACCCGCAATGGCCGGTTGCGGGCATCAAGCCAGAGCGACGAGTCCACAATGGCCATCCCCCGTTGCACCGTCTGCTCCAGCTCCAGCTTCAGTGTCGGATCCCCCTCCAGCGCGGCGGCTTTGGTTATGTCGACGCGGATCTGATAGCGAACGGCGGGCACGCCGTCCAGGGGGTCCTCCGCCGACTGCACGATCTGGGCCGCGTCCCCGAACTGGGTGAAGCTCTGCGTAGGATCAGCGTTCGCTCGAACGCTCCGCACCAGCTGGGCAAACTGTTGCGTGATGGGGTCCGCCGCGTTGGGCTGGATCCGGAGCCACGACTTGCCGGGCGGGACAGGGACGCCAGCATCGGCGGGTGGCTTGACGTATGCCTGGTCGGGAAGCACGACGAGGCTCAGTTCCGTGGCCGCCGGCGCTCCGGCTTGCTGGACCCGTTCGGTGATCCGCATCGAGGGGCCGGCGGGGTCGAAGCTGATGGCACCCTCCCCGGTGGTGCTGGCCTGCATCTGGCCGCCGCTGGTCCCGCCGGTAACCGTGATTTTGGCGGTCCGGTCGGCCTTCATCTGGGCGCCGGTCGCCGCGGCCAGCTGGGCGAGGGTGGTGAAGCGGGTCAACGCGGGCTGTGGTCCGGGGGTACCAGGCATGGTGCTCCCACCACAACCGGCGGCGAATGCCGCAATCAGCGCCGCTGTCACGCTCAACAGCGCACCGCGCGGCAGGGCGGGTCGTCGCATCGGCGGCCTCCAAGCCGGGGGCATGCCAAACCACCGTATCGGCCGACAGCCGGCCATACCGGACTGAAGCGTCTGGCGCACGGCGCGCTTCGACAAACGGGCGAATGGCGCCCAGGCAACGAAGAGGTATATCGCGTCGACCGAGAGCGAGACGGATCAGGACCAGGACGGGGCGGCGAGTGCGACGAGCACCCGACGCAGTGCCACCAGCCGTCCGTGACCCACCCCGCCGTGGGCTGCCAGCTCGTCGAGTGCGCATTCCGGATCAGCCGGCGGGCCGAGGTGCCCGCACCCACGCGGGCAGTCCGCGATTGCGGCGGCCAAGTCGGCGAAGGCACTGACCACCTCGGTAGCCGAGACATGTGCCAGCCCGAACGACCGTATGCCGGGTGTATCAATCACCCAACCGGCCGGCTTAGCAATCGGGACATCGGCGTCCGCGGACGGCGCACCGGGCGGTTCGGTGGAGATCCGCGGGAGAGGCATGGCCACCGCGGAGGAAGAGGTGTGCCGACCCTTGCCGACCCCGGAGACTCGCCCTACAGCCCGCAGGGCGTCCGGAACCAATGCGTTGACCAGCGTCGATTTGCCAACGCCGGAGTGCCCGATAAACGCGGACAAGCGCCCGGTGAGCACGGCGCGCAGCTCATCGGGGGGCCGGTCGTACCGCGTGACCACTACTGGGAGGTCAAGCTCGGCCCACGCCGCGGCGACATCCGAGGGCTCGGCCGTCGACCGGGTATCAGCAAGATCGGCCTTGGTCAGGCACAACAGCGGTCGGAGACCACCCGCATAGGCGGCGACGAGCGCTCGGTCCACGAACCCGATACTCGGCGGCGGGTCGGCCAACGCGGCGACGATCACGAGTTGCTCGGCGTTGGCCACCACGAGCCGCTCGTACGGGTCAGTGTCGTCAGCGGTACGCCGCAGCACGCTGGTTCGGTCGGCCACCCGGACGATCCGAGCGAGCGTGTCCGGCTTTCCCGACAGGTCGCCGACCAACCCCACCCGGTCGCCCACCACAATCGGCGTGCGGCCAAGCTCGCGGGCCCGCATGGCCACGACCCGGGCTTGCATGTCGTCGTCGGGGACGCACGTCCAGCGTCCCCGATCCACGGCGATCACCATCGCGGGCTCAGCGTCGGTGTGCTCGGGCCGGCGCTTGGTTCGTGGTCGGGAACCCCGCCGACCAGGCCGGACCCGGACATCGGACTCGTCGTACTCCCGCTGTGCCGGAGCCATCAGCCCCCCGAGGTCCCGGGCGGAGCGGTGCTTGCCCGCGCGGATTCGTGGGATGTCGGCCCCAGGGCCGTGGCACCCGACAGCAGGGCTGCCCAGCGGCCCGGGAAATCGGGAATGGTCTTGTCCGTGCACTGGATGTCGTCCACCGTGACTCCGGGTACAACCAGCCCGAGCAGCGCGCCGGCGGTGGCCATCCGATGATCGGCGTACGCCCTCCAGGGGCGGTCCGGTCGGCCGTGCAGCTGTCGTGGCCGGATCTCCAGCCCGTCAGGGGTCTCGGCAGCTTCGGCACCACACTCGGTGAGTTCGGTCGCGAGCGCCGCCAGCCGGTCGGTCTCGTGACCGCGCAAGTGAGCGATACCGCGCAGCCTGGAAGGACCACTGGCCAGGGCCGCCAGCGCGGCAATCGTCGGTGCGAGTTCGCCGACATCGTGCAGGTCGACATCGACGCCGGTGAGCCGATCGGGCCCGGTCACGGTTGTACCGCCAGAGCGGGGCGTCACGTTGCAGCCGAACTGGAGCAGTACCTCCAGGATCGCCACACCCGGTTGCGTGGTGTCGGCCGGCCAGCCCAACACGGTGACTTCACCGCCGGTTGCCGCCGCGGCGGCCAGGAAGACCGAGGCGTTGGACAAATCGGGCTCCACGACCCAGTCGCGTGCCATGATCGGGCCGGGTGCCACTCGCCAGGTATTCGGCTCGGTGTCGTCCACGTGCACCCCAGCGGCGCGCAGCATCTGGACGGTCATGTCGATGTGCGGCAGGGACGGCACCGGCTTGCCGTCGTGGTGCACCACCAGCCCCTTCTCATAGGTCGCCCCGGACAGCAGCAGTCCGGAGACGAACTGCGACGAGCCGGATGCGTCGAGCACCACCTCGCCACCGGGCAGCCCACCAGTGCCATGGAGGGTGAAGGGCAGCGCGTCCCCCACACCGTGCGTCTCGACCTGGGCGCCCAGGGCGCGCAGCGCGTCGAGTACTGGGCCCATCGGCCGCTCGCGTGCGCGCGGGTCGCCGTCGAACCGCACCGGACCGTCGGCGAGCACGGCCGCTGGTGGGACGAACCGCATGACCGTCCCGGCCAGGCCCACACCCACCTCCGTGTCGCCCCGCAAGCCGTGGTGAGCGCCGACCTCGATCCGCTCACCGACGCCGAGCACCGGTATACCCAGCGCGCACAGTGCCCCCACCATCAGCGAGGTGTCCCGGCTGGCGGCCGCGCCGGCCACCACGCAGTCCCCGCCGGACAGCGCCGCGAGCAGCAGGGCCCTGTTGCTCTGCGATTTGGACCCCGGCACCGTGACCGATCCGGCTACCGGCCCGGACACGGTAGGAGCCGGCCAAGGGGCGGCGGCCGGGGGGTCGGTGGGTGTGGGCCGGTGTTTCGACGGATCGTGCATGTGCTCATGATTCCGCACTCGTGGGAGCATGGGGCACATGTGTGGCCGGTATGCCTCAACGAAGGCGTCGGCGGACATCGCGGACGAGTTCCAGGCGGTGGACGCCACGGGGGACGCCGCGCCCGATGCCGACTACAACGTGGCGCCCACCAAGCCGGTGCTGGCCGTCGTGCAGCGTCACCCCCGGGACGCCGAGGGCACGGTGGACAAGAGCCGCACCGAGCGGAGCGTGCGGGTGCTCCGCTGGGGGTTGGTGCCGTCCTGGGCGAAGGATCCGTCGGTGGGCTCCCGCATGATCAACGCGCGGTCCGAGACAGCAGCGGACAAACCGGCGTTCCGCAAGGCACTCGCCGCCCGCCGCTGTCTGTTGCCCGCCGATGGCTGGTACGAGTGGCGTCGGGACGGCACGGCGAAGCAGCCGTACTTCATCACCGGATCGGCGAACGGCAGGTCAGGGGGCTCGCTGGCGATGGCCGGCGTGTGGGAGTTCTGGCGCTCGGCGGACGGTGCGGAGTCGCTGCTCACCACGGCGGTGCTTACCACCGCGGCCGTCGGCCCGCTGCTGGACATCCACGAACGGATGCCGCTGCTGCTAGCTCCCTCGGACTGGGCGGCCTGGTTGGACCCGGACTCCGGCCCGCACGCGGGGCTCCTTGCACCGCCCTCCCTGGAGCTGGTCGACAAGCTGGAGCTGCGCCCGGTGTCAGCCAAGGTGAACAACGTGCGCAACGAGGGACCGGAACTGCTGGAGCGGGTCGAGGTCGCCGAACCGGCGCTGGCCCTGGAGCTGCCCGCCGGCGAATCACCCGCCGGCGAATCGCCCACTGGCGAACGGCCCAGCGCCAGGACAGGGCGGGGATCCACTCGTTCGGGCGCCAGCGGCGAGGACCGCTCCGAGGCGCGTCGATGAGCACTTTGGAGATCGAGACGCCGCATGGACCGGCACGGGTGGCCCTGCACTGTGCCCCGGAGGGACGGGCCGGACTGTTGCTCGGCCATGGGGCCGGCGGTGGCCTTGCGGCGCCGGATCTGGTGGCCGCTGCCCAGTCAGCGCGGCGCGCCGGGGTTCATGTCGCGCTGGTCGAGCAGCCTTACCGGGTGGCCGGGAGGCGTGCGCCGGCGCCGGCGGGTCAGCTCGACACTGCCTGGCTGGCCGTGGCGGAGTACCTCGGAGCGGGCGTCCTCGAGGGGTTGCCGCTGGTATTCGGCGGGCGCTCGTCCGGTGCCAGGGTGGCGTGTCGCACCGCGGACGACGGAGGCGCGGCGGCGGTGCTTTGCCTGGCCTTCCCCGTCCATCCTCCGGGTAAGCCCGAGAAGGACCGGCTGCCTGAACTGGCCGCGGTGGACGTACCGGTGCTCGTGGTGCAGGGCGAACGTGACCCGTTCGGCCGCCCTGATCCCGCGCCGCACCGGGACGTGGTGCTCCTCCCCGGAGACCATTCGCTCAAAGGTGACCTGGACGGACTGGCCCGCGCGGTCGGCGAGTGGCTCGAGCGGGTGCTGCGCCCGATAGCGTGAGTCCAGCCGAAGCGGCCCAGGATCGGCCGGCGCGGACGGGCTCAGAGCGGGATGTCGACCCCGAGTGAACGGTCCCGGGCGGCGGCGAGTACCAGGGACGCCGCCACCGCGTCCTGCACCGCGACCCCGACCGACTTGTACAGCGTGATCTCCGTGTCGTTGGCGCGGCCCGGGCGGGCGCCGGCCACCACCTCACCGAGTTCGGCGCGGATGTGCTCGGCGGTGATCAGGCCCCGCTCCAGCGGCTGAGCCAGATCCAGGTTCGGCGGCACGGCGTGCAATGCGGCCTCGCGGGACTCCACGAACAGCGCCGCGTCAGCCACCGTCTGGTCGTCGAGCTCACGGCCGGCGGGGTTGTAGCCGACCGAGGTGATGTGCGTGCCCGGCGCCAACCAGCCCCGGCGCACCACGGGATCCACCGCGAAGGTGGCGGCGCACACCACGTCCGCACCGTCGAGCGCGGCTTCGTACGAGTCAGCGGCGCGCACCCGAACCTCGTTGCCGGCGGCGAGAGCTCGGTCGGCGAGAGCGGGGTCGGCGGTGAGTTCCGCGCACAAGGCGTGCACTTTCGACGGATCCCGTCCGGCCACTCGGATCTCGGTGAACGGCCGGACCCGTACAACGGTGCGAGCGTGCGCCCGCGCTTGTGCGCCGGTGCCCAGCACCGCAAGGGTGCTCGCGTTCGTGCGGGCCAGCAGCCGCGTCGATAGCGCCGAGCATGCTCCGGTGCGTATCGCGGTGATGTAGGTGCCGTCGAGCAGCGCGGCCGGCGAGCCGTCCTCCGGGTCGAATATCACGATCGCTGCCTGCCGCACTGGCGCAGGCCCGCCGGCGTTGCCCGGGAACACCGTGACAAGCTTGCTGACCAGGGCATTCTCGGACGGCGAGTAGCACGGCATGTCCAGTAGGCCGGTGAAGCCCGGCCGGTCGGGCAGGACTACGGCGCTGCGCGGGGGCAGTGCGGCGCGCCCTGAGCTCAGCTCCGCCATCGCGGGTCCCAACGCATCGATCAGTGCGTCGAGATCCAGTAGCGCTGTCACCGCGGCGTGGTCCAGTACAAGCACCCACCCACGGTAAGGGCAGGGCGCTGTACCGGCGGTCCGGGGGCGGGCGGTGACTGGACGCGGCGGTCCGGGGGCGGGCGGTGACTGGACGCGGCGGTCCGGGGGCGGGCGGTGACTGGACGCGGCGTCCGGGGGCGGGGCAGCAACTGGGCGCCCCGCCCGTGGCGGGCGGTGCCTTGGCGCCCTGTCAGTGGGCGGGCATCCCGGCGGTCACAGTGAACGACGAGATCATCTCGGTGAGGATGTGCTCGTCGACCTCGGCTCGCTCGGTGAGGCAGCTGCCGACCAGGGCATACACGCTTCGTACGCCGGTGGGGGAGCGATCCGGCCCCTCGGTGGTCACGGCCAACTGGCGGACCATCCGGCCCTGCAGCATCAGATCCGTGCGCCGGGCGGCGCTGGGCAGCTGCTCCTCGGACTCCGCGCCGTCCACACCGATCGCCACGATGTCGGTGGCTCCGGCGCCGAGCAGCGCCTCCTCGGCCAGCTCGCCCAGATCCTTGTCCGCCGGCACCCGCTCGCCGAACACCACCAGGTTGACCCGGAAGTTGTCGCTCGGATCGTCGCTCGGGTTATCGGGCGGTGGAGCCAGGAAGGCAATCAGTCCGCCAACCGGCTCAATGGCCGACCAGTCGGACGGCACATCGATTCGGAATGCGCCGATGCCAGGGGAGACCGAGTTCGGCCACCCCACGTTCTGCATCGACCCGTTCGTGTTCATCGCGCTACCTTAACGTCATCTTAGGGAATGGATCTTAGCGGACGGACTGATCCTGCCACAGAGCGTTATATCTTGTAACCTGGCCCGGTGGCTCCGCTTGGGCTCCGGCGGATCCGCTCGGCCGTTCATCGCTCGGCGGCCCAATCGCGGAAAGCGCGCGTACGCACGAGATATGCCAGGACGAGCCATGCCGCGGCGAGCCCACCGGCTGCCCCGGCGACCGAGCGGAAGTCCAGCGGTGGCGCGACCAACAACACGTCCTGTAACCATGCGCCGCCAGACACCGCCGCCGCCACCATGATCGCTCCCAGCAGTGGTCGGGCCACCCAGGACAGCCGTTCGGAGAACGTCGGCGCGGACATCACCACGTCGACGGTCGCCGCTCCGGCGAGCAGCAGGAAGGGCACGGCCGATCGGGGGAACCCGGTGCCGGCCAACAGCGCCCACATCACGCACCTGTATGCCAGGTAAGCCGCCGTCACCGCCGTCGCCGACCACCGCCAACCGATCATCCACCGGGTGATCACCAGTACCAACATCGCGCCGGCGACGATCCAGGCCAGGTACACCCAGGCCGGCACCGGTAGCGCGAAGTGGACCAGCGAGGCGCGGTCGACCGGGCGGCCGATCTGGTCGGCGGCGAACTGCAGCAAGCTCGGTTCGGCCTCCGGATGCCCGGCGTCCCAGGCCGCCACGGCGAACACGCCGTACTCCTGCTGTCCAGCCACGAACATCACGTTCTCCAGGAAGAACACCCAGAGCGCGCCCAGTGTCAGTCGCCGCCAGCGGTTGGCCGGCCCGTACAGCCCCCAGCCGCGGATCACTCCGGCCAGCATGACCGCGGTGCCCAGGTAGAGCATCGCGTGGGTGAGGCTCCAGGTGGTGATGTCCAAGCCGTTGACCCGGTGGTTGATCACGTCCAGTGGGATGGCGACCAGGAAGGTGCCCACGCCGACCTGCATCAGCCGTAGCGCCCCTCGGTCCACTCCGTAACCGGTGTAGCTGTGGAAGGCGACCAGCGCCACGGCCATCGTGGTGCCCACCGAGTTGAGCAGGTGTGGCGGCGCCAGGTCGTCGCGCAGCCAGCGGAAGTGCCAGGACACGTCCCACCCGGCGCCCAGCATCTTCAGCAGGAGGGCGGCCAGCCACAGCCGATACACGGTGACGAGTTCAGGTGCGGGCAGTGCTCTCGGGGCTGTCCCCGGGGTGACCCAGGAGTGCCATAGCTCCCGAGCACGAACCACCGACACCTGCGACATCCGGCCATGATGGTCGTTCTGTCGCGCGGGGAGAAGACCAAAGGGGTCAGAAGCAACCGCCAGGTCCCCTGGTTGAGTTACATCTCAGCGCGCCTACCAGCGGGTAGCTGCCGCGTGAAGGCCGCGAGGCGACCTGCTTCCCGACACGGTGGTGAGCGGTTCGCGCTCAGTAGGACGTGATCGCGGCCACCGTGGCGCCGGTCAGCCGGACCAGGTCGTCCGGCGCCAGCTCGACCTCAAGGCCCCGTCGCCCGCCGCTGCAGAACAGCGTGTCGAGGTGGGTCGCGCTGACGTCCAGCACCACCCGCAGTCGCCTCTTCTGACCGAGCGGGGAGATGCCGCCGGCCACGTACCCGGTGGCCCGTTCGGCGGCTTTGATCTCGGCCATCTTGGCGCGCTTGCCGCCGACCGCGGCGGCCAGCGCCTTCAGGTCCAGGGTGCCGGTGATGGGGAGCACCCCGACGGTGAGGCCGCCGTCCACGTCGGCGACGAGCGTCTTGAACACCCGGGCGGGGTCCAGCCCGAGCGCCCGGGCGGCCTCCGGCCCATAGGCCTCACCGGGTCGGTGCGGATAGCTGTGTGTCCGGTACGTCACCCGCTGGGCGTCGAGCAATGCGGTGGCCGGGGTGCCCGCCATGGGCGCGAGCCTACGACGGCCGGATCCGACGTGGCTCCGCCGGCCCGATCCGGCCGGCGGCGAGCACACGATCCGGTGGTCGGCCGGATCCGATGTGGCTCCGCCGGCCCTGTCGGCCGGATCTGACGCCGCTCCGCGGGCCCCTCGGCCGTCGGCATGGTCGTGGGATGGCTGGTACGGAGTGGCCAGGGGCACACCCGGTGGTGGGGAATGCCCGTCCCGCGCCGGGCGTTCCACCGGACGTGCCACACGCCGTACTGACTCATGAGGCGGGAGAGCTCTTGCCCGATCTTCTGCGTGATCTCACACCGGCTTCGAATGTGCCGGTCCCCACTGTCGCGCCGCTCGGCCGCGCCATGCGGCGGGGCGTATCCTCAGCAGCGATTGATGTTGCCGCCACCGCGGAGGTGGCCGGCAAGCTGGGGACGCCGCGACGGCGGCGCGGAGGGAGCTCGGTGCCAGCTGAGGGCGTGCCAGCAAACGAGCGGGCCGTCAACGAGGTCGCCGAGATCGAGGACAGCACCGTCGGGGACGCTGCCGCGCAGAGCAGCTTCGCTGAGGACAGCGCCGAGGTCGCGGAGAGCCTGGACGGCGAGGCTGCCGGTGGGAGCTTGGGCGGCGAGGCCGTCGCGGAGAGCTTGGACGGCGAGGCTGCCAGTGCGAGCTTGGGCGGCGAGGCCGTTGTGGACGGCCCGGGCGGCGAGGCCGTTGCGGAGGAGGACCCGGACGGCGAGCCGGTCGAGGTGGAGTCAGCGGAGCGGTTGGCCGCCCGGTTCGAGCGCGACGCAATGCCGTTGCTGGACCAGCTCTACGGCGCCGCGCTGCGGATGACCCGCAACCCGGCGGACGCGGAGGATCTGGTCCAGGAGACCTACCTCAAGGCGTACGCCGCGTTCGGTTCGTTCCGCGCCGGCACCAACCTGAAGGCGTGGCTGTACCGCATCCTCACCAACACCTACATCAATGGATACCGCAAGCGGCAGCGTCAACCCGCTCAGCACCCCACCGACGAGATCACCGACTGGCAGCTGGCCCAGGCTGGCGAGCACAGCTCGGTAGGTCTGCGGTCGGCCGAGGTGGAGGCGCTGGACCTGCTCCCGGACAGTGATGTGAAGGCGGCACTACAGGAACTGCCGGAGGACTTCCGGATGGCGGTGTACCTCGCCGATGTCGAGGGCTTCGCGTACAAGGAGATCGCTGACATCATGGGTACCCCGATCGGGACCGTGATGTCGCGCCTGCACCGGGGCCGGCGTCAGCTGCGTGACCTGCTGACCGACACCGCGCGCGACCGTGGTTTCCTGCGAGGGCAGGAGGTGGCCAGGTGAGCTGCGGGAACGAGCACGAGACCGACTGCGACGAGGTTCTCGCCGAGGTCTGGCTGTTCCTTGACCAGGAGTGCAACCAGACACGTCGAGACCTGCTGCGCCACCACCTCGACGAGTGCCACCCGTGCCTGGCCCAGTACGGCCTCGAGGAGAAGCTGAAGGAGCTGCTGGCCCGCAAGTGTGGTGGCGAGCATGCGCCGCACACGCTGAAGGCGAAGTTGCGCGACCAGATCCGCCTCGCGGTGCTCGAGCAGGCCGAGGTCAGGGTGGAGAGCGGCCCGCACGGTACCAGCATCGAAGTGCGCAGCGCCCGGATCGAGCGGCGAGGCTGAACGGCACGGCCGGACCAGAACAGACGCGAAGGGCCGGGGTGGACACGCCACTCCGGCCCTTCGCCGCGTTCTGGCCTGTGCGGTCCCATGACCGGGGCACTCAGGCGTTGGGCCGCTTGCCGTGGTTCGCGCCGCCCTTCTTGCGGTCGCGCCTCTTGCGTGCTCGACGGGACATGTTCTCCCCTCCTTAGTTCCGCGTAGGGCCCGAGTCTGTCATGCGTGGTTGGATGACTGCTGATCGCGGCGGGCCGAACCGCCGCGATGAGCAGCCGAGACGGTCGAGCCGGAGGGTGGAGTGGCCGAGGAGATCCGGGCCGAGATGGTGGCCAACGTGTTGAGCGTCGTGGTGGCGCCGGGCGCCCGGGTAGCCGACGGCGACACGCTGGTCATCCTTGAGTCCATGAAGATGGAGATCCCGGTGATTACCGAGGTCCCGGGGACGGTGACCTCCGTCGAGGTGGCCGAGGGTGACGTGGTGCAGAGCGGCGACCTGATCGCCGTCGTGGAATGACCCGTGCACACGGCTTCGCAAGGAGCCGCTGATGTCGACCCTGACCGAGCTGGTCGCCGAGCACACCCGGCTGTCCGGACTCGCGGTGGACCACCTGCAGCGGTTGGTCGCCGAGTGGCAGCTGCTCGCCGACCTGTCGTTCGCCGACTTCATGCTCTGGATCCCGCTGCCCGACGAGGCCGGGACGCCGGACGGTAACGGCTCGACACCTGCCGGCAGCCGGTTCTTGTGCGTCGCGCAGGCCCGGCCGACCACCGCGCCGACCGCGCACCCGGAGGACGCGGTGGGCTCCATCGTGCTCGAGCCGGAGCACGCGCCGCTGCGCCGGGCGCTGCTCGACCAGCGGATCTGTCGGGAGGAGGACCCGCGCTGGCACCAGGGAGTACCGGTGCGGCGGGAGACCATCCCGGTGTGCCGGGACGGCATAGCCCTGGCCGTGCTCTCCCGGGATACCAACCTGGCGGTTGCCAGGGTGCCCAGTCCGCTGGAGATCGCCTACCTCGGCGGCGCCGCCGACCTCTGCCAGATGATCGCCGACGGAACCTTCCCGGCGCCGGACGCCGTGGTGGATACGCAGACCAACCCGAGGGTGGGGGACGGGTTGATCCGGCTGGACACCGGCGGCCGGGTGGTGTTCGCCAGCCCCAACGCGCTGTCCGCCTACCACCGGATGGGCTATGCGTCGGACCTGGTCGGCGCCGTGCTGAGCAGCGTGACCAGGCCGCTGGTGCGGGATCCGTTCGACGGCGCCGAGGTGGTCAAGCGGATCCGGGCCGCGCTGGACGGTCGCCCCTCGCTGCGCATGGAAGTGGAGGCGGGCGGCGCCGCGATGCTGCTGCGGGCCCTGCCACTGCGCCCGCGTGGCGCCCCGGCCGGCGCGTTGGTGCTGGTCAGAGACGTGACGGAGGTCAAGCGGCGGGACCGGGCGCTGCTCACCAAGGACGCCACCATCCGGGAGATCCACCACCGCGTGAAGAACAACCTGCAGACGGTGGCCGCGCTGCTGCGGCTACAGTCCCGGCGCACGCCGAACCTCGAGGCTCGCAAGGTGCTGGCCGAGTCGGTGCGCCGGGTGACCTCGATCGCGCTGGTGCACGAGACGTTGTCCATGTCCGTCGACGAGCGGCTGAACCTGGACGAGGTGGTCGACCGGGTCATTCCGATGATGGCCGACGTGGCGATGGCCGAGTCCAGGGTGATCGTGCGCCGGGAGGGCAGCTTCGGGGTGGTGGCCAGCGCCCTGGCCACGCCGCTGGTCATGGTGCTCACCGAGCTGGTGCACAACGCGCTCGCGCACGCCTACGCGCCGGGTGCCCGGGGCGAGGTCGTGATCACCGTGCGCCGCTCGGCCGGCTGGCTCGACGTGGTGGTCAGCGACGACGGGCGGGGGCTGCCCAAGGGGTTCTCCCTGGAGCGGTCGCGGGGGCTCGGGTTGCAGATCGTCCGCACGCTGGTGGACTCCGAGCTGGACGCCTCGCTCAGCATGCGGCCGCGCACTCCGAAGGGGACCGACGCGGTGCTCCGGGTGCCGTTGCTGCGCGGCTGAGCGGCGGGGGCAGGCGCCGAGGCTCGGCCCGACCGTTCGCCCTGCCGAGGCTCGGCCGACCGTTCGCCCTTTGGCCCGCTCACCTGGCCGTTCACCCGCTCGACCCTCCGCTCATCGGCGGTTTTAGCCGGTCGTTCACCGAGCCCGGACAGACCGCGAGCCCGGGGCCATGGGTAGGCGCCGGGCTCGCGGATCGGGGAGCGTGAATTAACAGGCTCGGTTGTCGTGCTCTCAGGCTCCGCTTCGGGCCCGAGTGCGAGCGTTGCGGCGCTTGAGCGCGCGACGCTCGTCTTCACTCATGCCGCCCCACACACCGGCATCTTGGCCGCTCTCAAGTGCCCAGGTCAGGCACTCGGTGCTCACGGGGCAGCGCCGGCAGACGGTCTTAGCCTCGGCGACCTGCAACAATGCGGGACCGGAAGTCCCTACCGGGAAGAACAGCTCCGGATCCTCGTCACGGCAGCTCGCGCGGTGGCGCCAGTCCATGATTGCTCTGCTCCTTGCTTCTGCGCGCTGT
>Ga0137415_10002813_pt1 | contig 17239 bp, 16 predicted proteins | sample CZODoug3_1_1_16f_FD_183082 | JGI IMG/M metagenome (GOLD analysis project Ga0137415, IMG submission 183082) | Vadose zone soil fungal communities from Angelo Coast Range Reserve, California, USA - CZODoug3_1_1_16fungal (Hybrid Assembly) | ecosystem: Environmental > Terrestrial > Soil > Vadose...
TGAATTGGTATTTGTACTGGGAGAAATCGTGGTCAGTGCGCTTCTGGGAGGACTCACCCTCGCCGCGGCAACCGCCTATCTGATCGTCCGGTTCCCGGCGACGCATGTCCAGTTCTCAGCCGACCTTCCCCGGGTCGGTCCCCAGAAATTCCATTTCCATCCGACGCCGCGCATCGGCGGCATTGCAGTCCTGCTCGGCTCGGTGGCCGCCGCGTCGGGCTTGCGCGAGGAGCTGGCCGCGGCTTTCGAGCTGCTGGGCGCTGCGCTCCTGTGCGCCCTCTTTGCGTTTGGCGGCGGCCTTGCCGAGGACTTCACCAAGCGCGTCGCAGGGCGCTTCAGGCTTTCGCTGACGCTCGTCTCGGCGGCGCTGGGCTACTTCCTCCTCGACGCGCGCATCTCCGCGCTGCACGTTCCGGGCGTCGACTGGGCGCTCGGCTTCACGCTGGTTTCCTTCGCTTTCACGCTGTTCGCCGTGGGCGGCTTTACCCACGCCATGAACATCGTCGACGGGTTCAACGGCCTGGCGGGCGTCGTGTCGCTGATCTACCTCGGCGCGATCGCCTGCGTGGCGGGCGCGGTCGGCGACCAGGCGCTGCTGTGGGCGAGCCTCGCGCTCGGCGCCGCGATCCTCGGTTTCCTGCTTTTCAACTATCCGAGGGGGCTCATCTTTCTCGGCGACGGCGGCGCCTACCTGGTCGGCTTCCTGATCGCCGAGCTCACGGTCCTGCTGGTGCAGCGCAACAGCGAGGTTTCGCCCTGGTTCGCGCTGGCGCTGCTCGCGTATCCGGTCATCGAGACGCTGTTTTCCATGTATCGCAAGCGGGTGCTCTGCGGGCAATCGCCCGCCGACCCGGACGGCCTGCACCTGCACATGCTCGTCTACAAGCGCCTGGTGCGGCGCTATCGCGGCCTGCCTGCCGACGCCGCGGCGAACGCCCTGACCGCCCCCTTTCTCTGGATCCTGTCGCTGCTGGGAGTCGTGCCGGCGGTCCTGTTCTGGGATCACACCAGCCTCCTGCAGTGCGCCGTGGCGGCCTTCGCATCGATCTACCTCTGGCTGTACTGGCAGATCGTGCGCTTCCGCACGCCAAGGCCGCTTGCAGCGCGACGGGGAGCACTACGCGGCAACAACAGGGAGGGGGCATGGACAGCGCAGCTCGACACCTCGGCAGATTCGTAGCCGCCCTGGCGACGACGGCGGTCTTTGCCGGCAGCGCGCTCGCCGCAGGCGTGGTGCAGACGCTGCACGGCGACGTCCGTGCGGCGCAGCGGCCCGTTTCCGTCAACCAGCGCTTGCTGCCCGGGACGACGGTGACTACGGGGTCGGGAGCGCAGGCCGTCATTCTCTTCGACGACGGCGCGCAAGTGGTCCTTCACCAGAACACCGAGTTCCGCATCGTCGATTTCCGCTATAACGACGCCGACGCGACGACGGACCGCTCGATCCTCGACCTGGTCAAAGGCGCGCTGCGGATGGTGAGCGGGACGATCGGGCGCCGCAGCCGGCCGGCTTTCGCGCTGCGCACCCCGCAGATGACGATCGGCATCCGCGGCACGGATTTCATGGTGGCGGTCGTGAATCCGACGTACGTCCAGGTGATCCAGGGCGCAGTGGGCGCCAGCAACACGGCAGGCACGGTGGTCTTCGGTGCCGGGGCGACCGGCGCAGCCACGACTTCGGCCACCCTCGCGGCGCCGATTGCGGCCGGCGCGCTGCCGCCAGCCGCCTCCTCGGCGTTCAACGCGCTCGGTGCGGTGAAGCTCGGATATGGCGCAAGCTATGGCGTAGCCGGCGGGGTCGCCACGGGCGCGCCGGATGCGGCAACCGGCTTCACGCCCGGCACCCCCTCGACGTGGGCTGGCATCGCGGCGGGCGCCGCTGCGGCGGCAGCCCTGGCAGTCTCGGGTGGTCACAAGGGGAGCACGTCGCACGCGCCATGAAGCAAGCAGCCGTTGCCCTGGTATTGCTCGCCATCGCATCGTGGCTCGCGTACACGCATGTGGCGGGCCTGATCTACTACCCGGTGGTGCAGCTCAGGTCCCCGGAGGGACTGACCTATACCGCGGTGCAGGACTCCACCAATGATCGCCAGGGCTGCGGCGCGGCGAACGACCGCTTCCTTCGCCCGCTGAAGGAGCAGTGCAAGCAATGCAAGGTGGTGTTCGCGCGCTGCGCGCGCACGCTGGAAGGCCTGGAGGCTGAATTGCAGGATGGCGTCCCGCTTCCTTACCACCGCGTATTCGCGCCCGGAATCCGCCTGGCGATCGTCGGCTCGGCCGCGCCGGCGAAGATCACCTGCGAGCTCATCGCCGGCGGCATGGTGCAGCGCGGGCTCTCGTCCGCCGCCTGCGTCTATCCGAGCACGCCGTCGAAGAGGACCAGCGCTGATCTCGCTATAATCCCCATCGGGCGAATATAGGGAGGGCAGTCGGGATGTTGAGAGCGCTTTGGCGTCGCGCCGCGCTGGGAGGCGTTGCAGCCATGCTGGCCTGCCCGCTCGCGCTCGCACAGGAGGGCCTCGGAGGGGCGCCGGCCACCGCACAGGGCGGAGCGACCTCCGTTACCGTTACGCCGACGCCTGTCGTCATCCCGCCGGTCCAGGCACCCACCATCACCAACGTCGCGGGCCGGCAGCAAGTCCCGGCCGAGATCCAGCGCTCGCTTCAGCAGCAACGCAGCGCCGCGGAGCAAAAGGGTCCCTTGTCCGCCGCGGTGGAAAGCGCCGAGCGCAACGAGTTCCAGGAATTCATCGCCGAGTCCACCGGGCAGCGCCTCCCGCTGTTTGGCTACAACCTGTTCGGCGATGCGCCCACCACGTTCGCGCCGGTTGAAAACATCCCCGTGACGGGCGAGTACGTCATCGGCCCGGGGGACGAGCTGCTGATTCGCGCTTGGGGTCAGATCGACGTCGACTTCCGCGCCGTGGTGGACCGCAACGGCATGATCAACATCCCGCGCGTCGGCTCGATCCCGGTCGCCGGCGTGCAGTTCAAGGACATCACCGCGCACGTCCGGACCGCGGTGTCGCGTAACTTCCGCAACTTCGAGCTCATGGTCACCATGGGCCAGCTGCGCGCGATCCAGGTGTTCGTGGTCGGCAATGCGCAGCGCCCCGGCGCGTACACGCTGAGCTCGCTCAGCACTCTGGTGAACGCCATCTTCGCAGTCGGCGGCCCTTCCGGGCGCGGCTCCATGCGTGCGATCCAGCTCAAGCGCGGCAACAGCATCGTCAGCGAGTTTGACCTCTATGACCTGCTGCTCTCGGGGGACAAGTCGAGAGACGTTCAGCTTCTCCCCGGCGACGTCATCTACTTCCCGCCGATCGGCCCGCTCGCCGCGGTCTCGGGCAGCGTCAACAACGCGGCCATCTTCGAGCTGAAAGGCGCGGCCGACGTCGGCAAGCTCCTCGACCTCGCCGGCGGCCTCACCACCACTGCTCAGACCCGACGCGCGAGCATCGAGCGCATCGACGAGCGCAAGACGCGCACCGTCGACCAATTCGCCCTCGACTACGACGGCCTCAAGCTCAAGATCAAGGACGGCGACCTGGTTTCCGTCTTTTCGATCTCTCCACGCTTCGAGAACGCGGTCAGTCTCCGCGGCCACGTGGCCCTACCGCTTCGCTACCCCTGGCGCGAAGGCCTTCGCATCCACGACCTGATCCCGGACAAGCAAGCCCTTATTACGCCCGACTACTACCAGCGCGCCAACCTCGCGGTGCGCGTCGTGCCCTCTGGCGCTCAGCTCGCGTCCGATCTGCGCAAGCTCGCCGACGAGATCAATTGGGACTATGCGGTGATCGAGCGGCTCAACCAATCCGATCTCTCGGCTTCGCTCATCCCCTTCAACCTCGGCAAGGTGGTCCTGGAGAACGACCCAGCCAACAACTTGCCGCTCATGCCGGGCGATGTCGTCACCGTGTTCTCCAAGACAGACGTCGGCGCTCCGGCGCAACGCCGTCCGGTCGTGGTCAGCTTCGAAGGCGAGTTCAACTTCGCGGGTGTCTACCAGGCGACGCCCGGAGAAACGCTCCGCCAGCTCGTCACCCGCGTCGGCGGTGTCACACCGCAGGCTTATCTCTTCGGCGCCGAGTTGACCCGCGAGTCGACGCGCAAGAACCAGGAAGAACGCCTCAAGCAGGCCATCCTGCAGTTCGAGCAGGACCTCCAGCGCGCCGCGGCCACACGCGCGCGCAATGTCACCAGCGCAGAAGACGCGGCGTCGTTGAAAGCGGAGGCCGAGGCTCAACAGGCCATGGTAGCGCGGCTCCGCACGCTAAAACCTACGGGACGAATTGTTCTGGAACTCCCGGAGAATGCGTCGCCCGCTGATTTCCCCGACATCGCATTAGAAGACGGCGATCGCCTGGCTATCCCTCAACGTCCGGGCATGGTGAGCGTTTTCGGCACCGTCTTCAACGAATCCTCGTTTCTCTACCGTCCGGAGAAGAACGTCTCCGACTACCTCGCCCAAGCGGGCGGTCCACGCAAAGAGGCTGATGCGCGAAGCATCTATGTTCTGAGAGCTGACGGCTCGGTAATCAGCAAGCGGGGTAGCGGCCTTTTAGTTAGCTCACTGGACCGCATGCGCCCGATGCCCGGCGACGCCATCGTGGTTCCCGAGGACCTCACGCGAACCACGCTGACCAAGGACCTCAAAGATTGGACGCAGATCTTCTACCAGTTCGGCCTCGGCGCCGCAGCGCTCAAGGTCATCAGCAGACCCTAGCATGGCTGAACAACCACTCGAAGGCGCAGCCGAATCGGAGCAAGCTCAAGAAGAATGTTCGTTACTTGATTTTCTTTTAGTTCTCGCTCGTCATAAGAGATTGGTGCTTGGCCTGCCCGCCGCAGCAGGCGCTGTCGCTCTCGTCGTCGCGTTTCTGATGCCCAAGTGGTATACGGCGACAGCAAAGCTCCTGCCCCCGCAGCAGAGCCAGTCATCCGCGTTAGCGATCCTCGGGCAGCTAGGGGGACTCGCCGGGGGCGCCAGCCAGGCCCTAGGCCTCAAGAATCCCAGCGACATCTACGTCGCCATGCTCAAGAGCCGCACTGTCGCCGATAATCTCATCGAGCGCTTCGACCTCAAGAAGGTTTACGACGAAGATCTGCTCTTCTACACGCGCAAGGAGCTCACTCGGAACTCTTCCATCAACGCAAGCAGGGAAGGCGTCATTACCGTCGAAGTCGAGGACAAGGATCCCAAGCGTGCTGCGGACATCGCAAACACGTATGTAGAAGAACTCCGAAATCTGAGTGGACATCTTGCGATCAGTGAGGCAGCCCAGCGCCGGGTGTTTTTTGAAGGACAACTCAAGAAAGCCAAAAACGACCTCACTGTCGCCGAAGTTGAGCTGAAACAATTTAGCCAAGACGCCGGGCTTGTTAGCCCGCAGGGGCAGATCAGCCTGTCGGTGTCCGCAGCGGCTGCGTTGCGTGCACAGATCGCAGCAAAAGAAATCCAGTTATCGGCGATGCGGACCTTTGCGACGGAAAGTAATCCCGACATGAAGCGCACCCTTCAGGAACTAAATGGGCTGCGCACAGAGCTGGCGAAAATGGAAAAAGACACGAATGCCGGAAAGGGCGACGTCATGGTTCCCTTCGGGAAGGCACCGGAAGTTGGGCTCGAGTACATCCGCAGATACCGTGACATGAAGTACTTCGAAACGCTCTTCGAGGTACTCGCGAAGCAATACGAAATTGCGCGTATTGATGAGGCGAAGGATGCAACCTTAATACAAGTGCTCGACGTTGCAGTGCAACCGGAGCATAGGTCCAAGCCGCATCGCTCAATAATTGTAGTTTTAGCCTGTATGATCGCTTGCGCAATTGCCCTTGGTATTGCATTGGCTCAAGAGGCTATGCGCCGGGTATCCGAAGACGACCAGGGCTCAAAACGTCTTGCGGAGTTGCGCGCGATGATTTCAAACTGGCGCGCCTTCTAAATAAGTGTTTCAGCAAGCACGGTTGAGACGTAAAACAGTCGGTTTGCCCAAATCTAGCGAGGGCTGATTTGTGAAGTACGCGGTATTAATAGTGAATTTCAATACCGCCCGGTTTGTTGCACAAGCGGTAGAGAGTGTTCTTCGATGTGCTACTGCTGACGATTTCACGATAACGATTGTTGATAATAATTCTGTCCAGTCAGATCTCCTTCTCCTCAGGCAGATCAAACACCCGCGCGTTTGCATACGGGAACTTAATTGCAATGGCGGTTTCGCTGTGGGGTACAACACTGCAGCAAAGTTTGCCGCACAAGATTTCAGGCCGGACTTTCTAATAGTCATGAATCCGGATGTGCAGCTCCTAGCGAAGGGATCAATTGAAACTTTGATCCATGCGGTAGAACAATCAGAGGTTAGCGTTGTTGGTGCACAGCCATTAATTGATAACTACCGTCTTCCAGGCAAGCCGGCCGAGCAGATCTCCATTCGGAGGGTTCCAGATTTTTGGGACCTATTCATAGCGGAGAGCGTGATTCTCCGCTATGTGTGCGTCAAACGAATCAAGAGGTTTCGGATGGACGATGCTCGACCCTACGGTCGACATACCCGCTTCTCAGTTCCCTCTGGAGCCTTTTTCCTTATACGAGCACAAGCCTTCTGGAGCGTTGGTGGTTTCGACGAGAATACTTTCCTTTATGGCGAAGAACAGATTCTCGGGAAGAAACTTCAAATGCACGACAAGTGTTTCATGTTTGAACCGTCAGTCACGGTTCAGCATTTCCACGCGGCCGCTACTGAAATGGACCGGTTTCGACCGAACCGCCGCATGTATAAGTATGCGCGCGATAGCCATCTCTATTACGCGCAAGAATATTTGGAAGCAGGGCGGTTAAAGCGTCGATTGCTCTTCGCCGCAAGTGAATTGGGTTACATCATTCGGTACGTTGCATCTCTGGTTCTTAGTGCGCGCCGTTTCTTCGAGACGCTGTCGGAAAGACGATCATAGAAATCTTCATCTCATTCGCGATCCACGGTAGTACTTAAAGTGACTCTAAGCGGATTGCGAGCCGGCTTTTGTTTGTCTTCATTGTTAATCGTCACATATGTGTGGCCATTACGTGTAATAACGGATTCAAAAATCGCATATGCAATTATGGGAGGGCTCCTCGTTTTGGTTGCCTTAATGTCGCCTTTGGCAAAGGGGTCCGTATGGTTATACGGGTATGCACTAACAATCCTTAGCATAGGTGTTCTGCAATTTAGCTTTCTTGGTTCCTCAGAGCACTTTTGGCTTTCTACAACCACTTACCTAATCATTCCCTTAATTTGCGGAAGAAACGTGATTACTTCCGAGCAGTTCGACCGTGTATTGCTCGGCCTGTCAGTCATCGCGTTTCCTAATGTTCTGGGCCTTCTCGCTCAATTCGCCGGCTATCAATCAGCCTTTCTCACTGAAGAGTTCACCATGACCTCAGAAGAGGTCCATACCCGCTATACGTCCTTGGTTGGTGGCGCGTTAGCTTTGGGTTTGATGTCTGCTATTAGCGGTATCTCTTCGGCGTATTGGCTCATAATTCGCCAGCAGCATCGGATCTACTGTGGCTTGGTGTTCATGGCGTCCGTCATGTGTCTTTACTTTTCTTATTCCAGGAGGGCTTACGTTTTCTTCGCAATCGGACTACTAATAATTATTTGGCGGCGAGCGCCCACATACACCCGAGTAAACCTAGGAATGGCGGGATTGTTTATGCTTCTCGCAATTGGGACCCTTGTCGCCATAGCTTTGGGTGACGTCCAGGGAATACTTGCCAGACTTGCCTCAATAGGCGACGTCGCATCGGAAACGGAGGGCTTAAGGGTCATAAAGTGGCTGGAAGCGGTCGACACGATGTTAATGCACCCCATTTTGGGTGTTGGATTTGGGGCGAGCGGAACTATTGGACGGGAGCCCTCTGATTTCTGGGATATTAGATCGGCCATCTCCGCGGAAAGCTATTACCTCCAGATGGGAATGGAGGGAGGTCTGTTGACGGAAATAGTGGTCGTCCTAGTAGTTGGACACACTGCTATGGCCTCGTTGACCAAACTGGCTCACCGGCCACAATTATTGCTGACAACGAGTTTGCTGGTCTGCTTTGCAATCGAGTCTTTTCCTGGCACTTCTCTGATATCCCCATTCGCCGCCACAATATATTGGTTAGCCTTTGGTATTAACCGAGCTTTTTTGCGGGTAGGCGACCAGGTAATCCTGAGACCTAGTTCAACGACGGTCCACACGGTGTAACGCGGGTTGGGAGTTTGAATGGCTCCCTTCGACTTCCACGCCGCAATTCCCCGGTGCGATAGTGTTTAAGGCCTGAATAGCCTGCGGTGCCTAAGGTGGATAGCCACGATGTTCAAGCAACATTTGTTCGGTCAACCGCTCTGCTACCAGGGCGATTAACAAGTGGCAGCGTGTTGTTGCGAAGCACCATTTGGAACTTAGTTGGCCAGCTAATACCTCTGTTAATCGCGATACCGGTACTGCCGATTTTCTTGGCAAAGATTGGTATCGATCGCTTTGGGATTCTTTCGCTGATATGGGTCGCAGTGGGGTACTTCAGTTTGTTTGACCTAGGGTTGGCACGCGCCCTAACGCAAATCGTCGCAAAAAAAATCGGCGAGCAACGTGACGCCGATGCGCAAAACGTAACCGCTACCGCTCTGACACTTATGATTCCAATAAGCGTCGGCGGTGCGGCCGCTCTGTGGGCAGCGGCTCCATGGCTAACAAGTCGAGCATTAAATGTGCCACCGCCGCTTTACGATGAGACGGTGATGTCTCTTCGGTTAGTGGCAATAGCGCTTCCATTCGTCACAACCTCGAGCGGTTTTGTCGGCGTACTCATGGCGTACCAGCGCTTCGGCGCAATAAACGTGATACGCACGCCAGCGATGATTCTAACGGTCGTGCTGCCCCTCGCGGTCGCCTTCTTCACGCCGACATTAGAGTGGCTTACAGCTCCTTTGCTTGCCGCCCGAATATTGGCGTGGATAGCTTATTCGATAGTGTGCGCGCACCTATTGCTTCGGCGAGGTGCACCACTGAGACCGGCGCGGGAGGAGATTGCCCCTTTGCTTCGCCTCGGCAGCTGGATGACTGTTTCAAACACGGTAGGGCCAATTCTCGTCTATGTGGATCGATTCATCATCGCAGCATACGTTTCCGCTGCAGCAGTTGCTTACTACTCTACGCCTTATGAGGTCGTTACTAAGCTGTTGGTTATTCCGGGCGCGATCGTGATGGTTCTTTTTTCTGCATTCACTATGTCGTTTGTAAGTAATAGAGACAGAACTTCTTTCCTCTTTCGGCAAGCTGTTAAATACATTTTTCTGGCGGTTTTTCCTGCGACTTTTCTAATAGTTCTCTTTGCAGACGAAATTCTAAGGGTGTGGCTCGGAAGCGAATTCGCTGAAAATAGCCGGGCCGTCTTTCAGATCCTCGCGGTTGGCGTTCTAATAAATAGCGTTGCGTTCGCTCCAAATGTCCTTGTCCAGGGAATCGGACGTCCGGATAGAGTGGCAACGCTTCATGTCATTGAACTACTCGTGTACCTCCCCTCGCTCTGGTACGCGACGACTCATTTTGGCATTGAGGGGGCAGCCGTAGCGTGGACTGCAAGGGTCGCGGTTGATGCAACAGTGCTCTATTGGAGCGCGGCGCTCCTATTGAGCTTTAAGAAAGGCGCTCTTATTCGTATGGCCGCTGCATGTAGTGGGGTAAGTCTCTTGTTAATTGGCAGCGCGCTAATGACGACTGTTTTAGTTAAGGCAGCATATCTTTTTGCTGTCGCCGGCTTGTTTTGTTTTGTGGTATGGAATGGTTTGCTGGAACCAAATGAGCGTGCAGCGGTACGGGTCGCATTACAAAGAACCCTCGAGCGATCGGTGCGAAAGCAACGAAGGGGATAGACGATAGACGCCATATTGACGTCACCCCGGAATATCGGCACAGATTAAAACTAGAGTAAGGTCGCTTTGAGGCTCCTTATGAGGATAAGGAGAAGCGATGAAGAAGTCGAGATTCACCGAGGAGCAAATCACGTTTGCGTTGCGGCAGGCGGACTCCGGGACGCCGGTAGCGGATGTGTGCCGGCAGCTAGGGCTCAGCGAAGCCACGTTCTACATCTGGAAGAAGAAGTACGGCAACCTGGGTGTGAGCGAGCTGCGCCAGCTCAGGCAGTTGCGAGACGAGAATGCACGGTTGAAGCGCCTGGTGGCCGATCTGACTCTGGATCGGCACATTCTGCAGGAGGTGCTCAAAAAAAAGACCTAAGGCCGGCACGAAGCGTTCGTGCCGGCTGGCGCTGCTGCAGCGGGCGACGTTCTACTACCGCTCGAGGGCGAAGGACCAAAGCGTGCTGCGGATGCGCATTCGCGAGCTCGCCCACAGCCGGCCGCGGTTTGGCTACGAGCGCATCCACATCCTGCTGCGTCGCGAGGGCTGGCTGGTCGGACGAAACCGCGTTCACAGGCTTTACCGGCTGGAGGGCTTACAGGTGCGCATGCGTGTGAGAAGGCGAAAGCGTATCAGCCTGCATCGAGGTCCGGTGCCGGCAGCCACGACCAGGAACGAGTACTGGAGCATGGACTTCGTGCACGATCAGCTGGCAAACGGCAGGGCATTTCGTGTGCTCACGGTGATCGATAAGTGGAGTCGCGAGAGCGTGTTGCTGGAGACCAGTTTCTCGCTCACCGGCCAGAGCGTCGTCGATGCCTTGCAGCAGATGTCCCTGAAGCGTCCGCTGCCCAAGGCGATCACCGTGGATCACGGCACGGGGTTCACCTCGAAATCGCTGGACGAATGGGCTTGGAACAACGGCGTGAAGCTCGACTTCATCCGGCCTGGAAAGCCCACGGAGAACGCGTTCATTGAGTCGTTCAACGGGCGGCTACGCGACGAATGCCTGAACGTGAACGAGTTCGTCTCGATCGAGGATGCTCGGCACCGAATCGAGATCTGGCGGCAGGACTACAATCATCACAGACCACACAGCTCACTCGGTCACCTGACCCCGAATGAGTTCGCAATGCAAGGTCAGGAAACAGCCTTAGAAACGGCAAAACTCTCTAGATTAAAAGTGTCAGAGAACCGGACCAACCTCAAACGGCTGGTGACCCAAGCGCTAAACCGTCCACTGAAACGGGTCACCTCCAAACAATGTGAAAGCAAAAGAGACTGCAGTAAAGCCCAGCAGCCAATCTACGCCTGGGATGTCAACTCCGGTGATTCGCGCGTCAAGAGCGATGAATCCCGCCGCAGCGGATACAAACAGCCAACAAAGTGGGGCAGCCATCGGATCTGAGCGTGACTATTCGGTCCTAATGGCAGTCTATTGGCGAGAGTCGCCAGTCTTTTTGGATGAAGCATTGCAGAGTATCTATACGCAAACGTGGCCTCCCAGAGAAATCGTTCTCGTTAAGGACGGGCCGCTTACTGCCGAATTGGAAGCCACCATCGCAGCCCATGTCCGAGCGGCTCGCTCTCGCTTTGTGGTCGTTGTACTTGAACGCAATCAAGGGCTAGGCACAGCTCTGCAGACTGGCCTCATGAATTGTTCATGCCTGATCGTTGCCAGGATGGATGCAGACGACATTGCAATCCCTAGCCGCTGCGAAAAGCAGCTTCGATTTTTAGATGAGCATTCGGAAGTGGACGCGGTGGGTTCATGGATTGCCGAATTTGAGGCGGATGAAAAAGAGATTCAGGCCTATCGCCTCGTTCCGGCGGAGCCGCGGGATGTTGCGCGCTTCGCAAGAAAAAGAAATCCGTTCAACCACATGACAGTAATGATGCGAAAGAGCGCGGCATTACAGGCCGGCGGCTATCGTCCCTTTACTGGTTTCGAGGACTACTACTTGTGGGTGCGGATGTTGCTGAACGGATCAAAGCTGGCAAATCTGCCCGAATGTCTAGTTAATGTGCGGGCGGGTCTAGCGCAAATTGAGCGTAGAGGCGGGTGGAATTACGCGCGCGCCGAGATCAATTTTCAGTGCGAGCTGCGAAGGCTGCGTTTCACCGGCTCGCTTCAATTTTTCGTAAACTGTCTTCTTCGGGCTGGAGTCAGAATCGTCCCCGTACAAACGAGGAGGCTAATATATCGCCTCATACGAAGGATTAGAGAGCTGTAATTGCAGGGGAATGCTTCGATGAGAAATTACAACATCCGCAAGCGCATCCTCGTTACAGGCGGAGCCGGTTTTTTGGGCTCACATCTTTGCGAGCGACTGGTTGCTCAGGGGCACGACGTGCTGTGCGCGGATAATTTCTTCACCGGAACGCGTGACAACATTGCCCACTTGTTCGCTGATCCTCACTTTGAACTCATTCGGCACGACGTCACCTTTCCCCTTTACGTCGAAGTTGACCAAATCTACAACCTGGCTTGCCCGGCCGCCCCGATTCATTATCAACATGATCCCGTCCAAACTACTAAGACAAGCGTGCACGGCGCTATAAATATGCTCGGTTTAGCCAAACGGGTTAAAGCGAAGATTCTTCAGGCGTCCACGAGCGAGGTCTATGGCGATCCAACGGTGCACCCTCAAACCGAAAGTTACTGGGGAAATGTCAATCCTATTGGCCTACGCTCCTGCTACGACGAAGGAAAGCGATGTGCGGAAACCCTATTCTTTGATTATTGGCGACAGCACAAATTACGCATTAAGGTCGCACGCATCTTCAATACATACGGTCCACGCATGCATCCCAACGATGGGCGGGTGGTGTCCAACTTTATTGTGCAGGCATTGAAGGGCGAGCCCATCACCGTCTATGGGGATGGTAAGCAGACCCGGTCGTTTTGCTACGTTGATGACCTGGTAGGTGGGCTTCTTGCGCTGATGGAGTCAGATGACGATTTCACCGGGCCTGTTAACTTAGGCAACCCCAGAGAACTGACTATTCGTGAGTTGGCTGACATGATTGTAGCAGAAGCTCACTCACCATCCAAAGTCCTGAGCCGGCCGCTGCCTTCTGATGATCCAGCACAGCGGAAACCTGATATCAGTCTAGCGAAACAAGTCTTGGGATGGGAGCCGTCCGTCTCGTTGCATGATGGTCTTAAAAAAACCGTTCACTATTTTCGTGACTTCAACGCTGCAACGTAGGAGCCGGAGGTGAGCAAACGGATTTTGATGGTGACGGGATCGGCCGGCTTAATCGGGTCCGAGGTCGTTGAGTCTCTACATTCGGATTACGACAGTGTTTTTGGAGTGGACAACAATCAGCGAAAGCAATTTTTCGGTGAGCTCGGCGACACCACGTGGCGCCGTAACGAGATTGAAAAGTCCGTAAAGAACTATGCCCACGCTGATTTGGATATCAGAAATAGAGAAGCTGTCTTGGGCTTACTTGAACGCTTGAGGCCTGCGGCCATCGTGCATTGTGCTGCGCAGCCTAGTCACGATCTGGCAGCTAAGATCCCTTTCGATGACTTCGACGTAAATGCTGTCGGGACGTTGAATCTCTTGGAAGGAGTACGGCGTTCCGTACCAAAGTCCAGCTTCGTTTATATGTCGACTAACAAGGTCTATGGAGACGGACCGAATTCCATTGGGCTCAGGGAGCTGGAAACTCGCTTCGACTATGCGGATTCGACCTACTCCAACGGCATACCGGAGGAGTTTTCAATCGACCAATGTTTGCATTCAGTCTTTGGTGCTTCCAAGGTTGCGGCAGATATCCTTGTCCAAGAGTACGGCCGCTATTTCGATATGTGGACATGTTGCTTACGAGGTGGATGTCTAACGGGCCCGAACCACTCCGGCGTGGAGTTGCACGGGTTCTTGAGTTATCTCGTTAAGGCGAACATCGAACACAGGAAATACACAATTTTTGGATACAAAGGGAAGCAAGTCAGGGACAACATCCACTCCGAGGATGTTGCAGAGTTTATTCGTCATTTTTTAGAAAGACCTCGCGTCGCAGAGGTCTACAACATCGGCGGTGGTAAGGAGAATTCCGTTTCTATCCTTGAAGCTTTTAACATTGCCAGGAGTGTTACGGGAAAAGAGATGGACTACACTTACTCTGACCGCGCGCGAATCGGTGACCACATCTGCTACTACAGCGATCTGCGAAAAATGAAGAGCCACTACCCGGGCTGGGGGATTAGTAAGGATGTAAAGCAAACAATCGAGGAGATCGTCGAGCGAACTCTCAGAACTCCAACGAACGCATGATCGTAGTAAATCTGAAGGGTGGGCTTGGAAACCAAATGTTCCAGTATGCCCTCGGGCTCACTCTTTCGCACAAGACGGGCTCAGAACTCAAGCTAGATCTCCGTTACCTGCAGGATCGCACGCCGCGGAAAAACTTCGTCTTCCGAGATTACGACCTGGATATTTTTGCAATCTCGCCTAAGCAAGCTAGTAAGCAAGAGCTCAAGCGGTTCGCACTTAATGTCGACAATACAAAATTAAGGGAAATGTGGCTGCGATTGCGCAGTCGCATTCCAACTAAGGCTTCGGTAGTACAAGAGAAACGATTCTCCTTTGACAGCGACATTTTGTTAGCGACGGGTGATGTTTATCTAAATGGCTATTGGCAAAGCGAAAAGTACTTCAGCGAAAGCGCTGCTTTGGTACGCCAGCATTTTGTCGTTAGTACACCACTCAAGCCGAACGCCGACAAATTGCTGCAACGAATTAGTTCCGAGGAGAGTGTTTGTTTAAATGTGAGACGAGCGGACTTCGTAGGTCACAGTGCACATAAAGCCCTAGAGGTGGAATACTTCAAGCTGGCCGTTGGGGAGATGGAGCGACGAATTGGACAACGATTGATGCTATTTGTGTTCTCAGACGATGTCGAATGGTGTCGAAACAATCTTCAGCTTAGTCACAATCAGGAAGTGGTGGATCATCAGTACGCCGGGCCAAAGTTCTGCAATTACTTTTTGCTGATGTCCACGTGCAAGCATTTCATCATACCGAACAGCACATTTGCTTGGTGGGCTGCTTGGCTAGCCAAGAATCCAAAGAAGGTGGTGATCGGACCGAAGCGCTGGATAGCAGACCCAAAGATAGACACCAAAGACGTGCTGCCGGAAGGCTGGATTGCGATCTAAAACGACATGACAAATATCGCGCCAGAGTAAGAAAATGATTCAGTTGGGATTGTGGCCTTTTCTTCTTGGCCGGCATTCTCGGAATTTGCGCGCGAGGATTACGTACCCGCTTTGGATAGCAGCCGGAAAGGCCGCTCCAGACAATCATGCCTATAAGACAAAACGGATACTCCGGGTGGCAAGAGAGTATTCCTGTGAAACGTTTGTCGAAACGGGGACGTTCTATGGTCAAACGGTCGCAGCGATGTCTAGTCACTTCCGGAAAGTGTTCTCTTGTGAATTATCGGCTCGATTGTGGGATCTCAATCGCCGTTCATTCGCGGCGAAATCTAATGTGAATATCTTGCTGGGCGACAGTGCAACGGTCCTGAACGAAGTAATACGTGAGATATCTGGTAGAACCCTGTTTTGGCTTGATGGCCATTACAGTGGACCAGGTACAGCGCTAGGTGACCAGGTCAGTCCCGTTTTGGGTGAACTCGCTGCAATCCGAAAGCATCACCGCAATGACCACTGCATATTAGTTGATGACGCCCGTCTTTTTACGGGCTCTAATGGCTACCCGACCCTGGCATCCTTACGTCTAGGGCTACGAAAAATAAATGCGGCCTATGAAATATCGGTGAACGGCGATTGTATTATCGCCCTTCCCTAGTTGACTTTATTCCATTCTGATTGATGATCTTGCCGTTTGTGCCAGCACCACGAGCGGCTTGCTCGAAAGCACTGTACCAAAGACCGAACTACTTGGACGGAGAGAGCTCTGCGCTAGGCACTGCCTGTGATTTATGCCTGATACATTAAAGCTTTCCGAGGAACAGGTTCGGCGTTTCGACACTGAGTATGTCGATGATCTGCGCTTTCATCCGATTGAGGTTTGCATCAATCGAGATTTCCCTTCCGGTAAATTTAACTTTCTAGATCTGGGCGCTGGTAACGGCCTATTCGCCGATCGTGTGTTGAGGCGCTATCCAGAAGCCAGTGGGGTTGTTTTCGATTCGTCAGAGGCGATGATCGCACGGAACACACGCTCCGAAAGGAAAGGGATGCTTTGTGGCGATGCCGCAAAGCTTGGCTCTTATAGTATCGGCCAATTTGACCTCATTTTCTGCAATTGGATTCTTCACCATCTCGTCGGGGACTCTTACGAGAGGACGAGGCGTAACGTAAAGGCGATTCTCCGGTTATGCAGCAACCACCTCCGTTCGAAAGGCCGGATTTCTGTCTACGAGAACGAATACAATGGAATAGTAGACAATTTGCCAAGCCGGCTGATTTATTGGCTCACATCGTCGCAGCAATTGGCGACTATTGTTCGAAGACTTGGTGCCAACACGGCTGGCGTCGGAGTGTGTTTCCTATCACACAAAGAGTGGTGTACTGTCTTTAGCTCTGTAGGGCTGGAAATATCGTCTTACACGCCGGACGAAAAACGCGCTGTGAAGCCGATCTATAAAGTCGCTTTCCTAATTCGGAATGTTAGATACGGTCACTTTTGGCTTCGGGTGAAGCAGCCCGACGCTGTAGTTATTTAGCGGATGGCGAACCAGGCGCAAATTTCAAGATCGTCGCCTGCAAGATAATGTAACGCATTCTCGAGACAAAATATCCTTCTTTAGCGCTTGCTCCACAAATGCAATCTTCAATTGATCATAAGGCCGTAGGTTCTTTTCGCTTTCCGGCAAACTGCTTTGGATATTCTTGCTAGCTTGATACATCGAGCGAAGTTGAGGCATCCAATCGGCATGCCGCAGGTGGGTAAAGCCTACGTGTAGAAGAAGTTCAGAAAGATTTGCTGCATTGAAAAGTACTAGATGACGTGGGACTTCCAGCCCTCGCCAGTGCCGCCCAAATAGCTTTCTCCCATACCCGTTAAAGTTGGGTGACTCCAACCACAAAATCCCGCCGACTTTAAGCAACTTGTGGCATGTGCGTAATAGTGATAGCGGATCATGAACATGTTCCACAACATGATTCATAGTGATGATGTCGAATAACTCTTGTTCGCCTTCCAGCAAGCGGATATCGCCTACATGTGCATCCAAACCGGCAGATTTTGCTGCTGCGATTGCTAACGGATCCATATCAATGCCTTGACAGCGCCAGCCAACTGCTCGCGCCAAGCGCAGAAAACTGCCGTCCCCGCAGCCCACGTCCAAGAGCCTCCCTACACTTCCCCGTGGG
>Ga0137415_10002814_pt1 | contig 17238 bp, 17 predicted proteins | sample CZODoug3_1_1_16f_FD_183082 | JGI IMG/M metagenome (GOLD analysis project Ga0137415, IMG submission 183082) | Vadose zone soil fungal communities from Angelo Coast Range Reserve, California, USA - CZODoug3_1_1_16fungal (Hybrid Assembly) | ecosystem: Environmental > Terrestrial > Soil > Vadose...
CTGCCGTTCGTGATCCGCGCCGCCGTGGTCGAGGGCATCGCCACCGCGACCGAGGTTTCCACCATCGGCATCGTCTATGGTTTGGTCGTCGGTCTTCTGGTCTATCGCCGCTTCGACTGGCGGCGGCTGGTGCCGATGCTGGTCGAGACAGCCTGCCTGTCTGGCGCAATCCTGCTGATCATCGGCACCGCAACCGGCATGGCCTGGGGATTGACCCAGTCCGGATTTTCACGCGCTCTCGCCGGCGCAATGACCGGGCTGCCCGGCGGCTCCGCAACCTTCATTGCGGTATCGATCGTCGCGTTCACGGTGTTGGGCAGCGTGCTGGAAGGCATTCCCGCGATCGTGCTGTTCGGGCCGCTGCTGTTCCCAATCGCTCGGACGGTGGGCGTTCACGAAGTCCATTATGCGATGATCATTATCCTCGCCATGGGTATCGGATTGTTCGCGCCGCCGTTCGGAGTAGGATATTATGCCGCCTGTGCCATCGGCCGCGTCGATCCTGCCGAGGGTATCAGGCCGATCTGGGGCTATCTATTGGCGCTGCTGGTGGGCCTGATCGTGGTAGCGATTTTTCCGTGGATCTCGATCGGTTTCCTGTAAGCGGCATCAAAGGGAGGATGATCGATGAGTGGCAAGCAAAGCCAATACAGCATCGGTTTGGACAAGACGCCCGCCAACTTCGTAGCCTTAACGCCGTTGAGCTTCCTGGCGCGCAGCGCCGCCGTCTATCCCAATCATGTCAGCACCGTTTACGAAGGCCGCGTCTTCACCTGGTCGCAGACCTATGCACGCTGCCGGCGCTTCGCGTCGTATCTCGCAGGTCGCAATATCGGTGATGGCGATACGGTCGCGGCGATGCTGCCGAACGTCCCCGCGATGAATGAGGTGCATTTCGCGGTCCCGATGGCAGGCGCGGTGCTCAATGCGCTCAACATCCGGCTTGATGCCGCCTCGATCGCCTTCCAGCTCGATCATGGCGGCGCGAAAATCATCCTGGTCGACCCGGAATTTGCCGGCGTGATAGCGGAGGCGCTGACCCTGATGACGGGACCAAAACCTTTCGTCATCGATGTCGACGATGCGGCTTTTGCCGGAGGAAAGCGGATCGGCGAGATCGAATACGAGGACGCGTTGTCGCAAGGCGACCAAAGCTTCGCCGCAACGCCGCCGCAGGACGAGTGGGACGCCATCGCGCTGAGCTATACCTCTGGCACCACGGGTAACCCCAAGGGCGTGGTGACCCACCACCGCGGCGCCTATCTCAACGCCGTCAGCAACATCCTGGCGGCGAATCTCGGCCAGCACCCGGTCTATCTCTGGACGCTGCCGATGTTCCACTGCAACGGCTGGTGTTTTCCGTGGACCATCGCGGCGGCGGCCGGCGTCAACGTGTGCTTGCGCAAGGTCGATCCCGGCAAGATCTTCGAGCTGATCGCAAAGCACGGCGTCACCCACATGTGCGGCGCGCCGATCGTCTATAATACGATGATCAACGCCCCCGACGCGCCGAAACGCGCGAGCGCGCGGCCGGTCGTTGGACTGATCGCAGGCGCCGCCCCCCCGGTTGCCGTGCTGGAAGGCGCCGAAAGCATCGGGATCAAGCTGACCCATGTCTACGGCCTGACCGAAGTCTATGGCCCTGCCTCGGTGTGCGCGGAGCAGCCCGGCTGGAACGAGCTGGCAGCCGACCAACGCGCGCAACTCAAGCGCCGCCAGGGCGTGCCCTACCCGCTGCAGGAAGCGGTGACCGTGATCGACCCCGAAACCATGAGCGAGGTGCCGCGCGACGGCGAGACCATCGGGGAAGTCATGTTCCGCGGCAACATCGTGATGAAGGGGTACCTCAAGAACGAGAAAGCGACGCGCGAAGCCTTTGCCGGCGGCTGGTTTCACACCGGCGACCTCGGCGTGCTCGATGAAACCGGCTATGTCATTATCAAGGATCGCTCCAAGGACATCATCATCTCGGGCGGCGAGAACATCTCCTCGATCGAGGTCGAGGATGTGCTCCACAAACATCCCGCGGTGCTGTTCGCCGCCGTGGTGGCAAAGCCGGATTCAAAGTGGGGCGAAGTGCCCTGCGCCTTCGTCGAATTGAAGGACAACGCCCGCGCTACCGAGGCAGAGATTATCGCGTTTTGCCGCGCTCATATGCCGGGATTCAAGACGCCGAAGGCCGTGGTGTTCGGCCCGATCCCAAAGACCTCGACCGGAAAAATCCAGAAGTTCATGTTGCGCGACGAGGTCAAGTCGGCGAAGGCGATTTCAGCCTGAGGGCTTGGGGCCTGTACTCATAGACGCGAAGTAAAAAGCCGTGCGCTCCAGGCGCAGCGGATTGATGCCTGTAAAAAAGGCAACTCAACAAGAGTTTATCACTTCGCGATTGCGCTCGCGCTGGGAATACCGCGCTAGTATGCGCAGCGCTCGGCATCGACTAAATTTACCCACAGACCTCGAATAGTTGGGCGTGATCCGATTGATTGTTTTACAGGGGTACAGATGACCACATCGTTCAGAACGACACTCGCGCTGCTTGCCGTTTTCGCTGCAGCGGGTTTCACGCCGGTCGCGGCGCAAACGCCATCGCCAGCGGGAGCCAAAGCTTACTTCATCAATTTGAAGGACGGCGACACCGTGAGTAGTCCATTCCTCGTGCAGTTCGGGTTATCTGGCATGGGTGTGGCTCCAGCCGGCGTGGAGAAGCCGAATACCGGCCACCATCATCTCTTGATCGATGCCGCCACATTGACTGAAGATCAGATGAAAGAACCGCTTCCAATGGACGATAGTCACAAGCATTTCGGCGGCGGCCAGACCGAAGCCATGGTGACATTGCCGGAGGGCAAGCACACAATCCAACTCCTGCTCGGCGATTGGACCCATATCCCGCATGTCCCACCGGTAATGTCCGAGCCGATCACCATCACGGTGCATTAGCCTCGCGCTAGCTCTTAGCGGGTCGTCCCGGCGAACGCAGGGACCCACCACCCCTGGCCTCGAAAGTCAAATGGGCCGATGCGGACGATCACCGCGCCGACTTGTTTCAGTCCGCGCGCTCCAGCGTCAGCCGCATGCCGTCATAGGCCGGAATCACGGTCGGCGGCAGACTCTGGCGCAGCACCTCGTAGTCCAGATCGGAATGCATGTTGGTGATGACGGCACGCCTCGGCTTGAAGCGGTCGATCCATGACAGCGCGTCGTTGACGCTGAAATGGCTGGGATGTCCGGCATAGCGCAGCCCGTCGATGATCCAGAGATCGAGGTTTTCCAGGAAAGGCCAGCTCTCGGGCGGGATGTCGCTGACGTCGGGCGTGTAGGCGGCATCGCCGATCCGATAACCGAGGGCTGGAATATTGCCGTGCCGCAGGATGAAGGCGGAAAGCGTCACCGCACCGCCCTTCCCTTCGATGGTGCGGCTTTCGCCGGCTTCGATCGAATGATTGTCCAGGATCGGTGGATAGTCGCTGCCCGGCGGCGCCACGAAGCAGTATGAAAACCGCAGCAGGACATGCTTCGCAGTCGATTGGTTCAGATAGACCGGAATGCGCCGGCGCTGATGCAGCACGACCGAACGAAGATCGTCGATGCCGTGGGTCTGATCGGCATGCTCATGCGTGAGAAACACCGCATCGATGTGATCGACGCTGGCGTCGATCAACTGCTCGCGCAGATCGGGCGCGGTATCGATCACGATCCGCGTCACCCCGTTGTCCGATGTCCGTTCGGCAAGCAGCGAACAGCGGCGGCGGCGATTCTTCGGATTGCCGGGATCGCAGGCACCCCAGCCGAGCGCCGGGCGCGGCACCCCGGCGGAGGATCCGCAACCGAGTATAGTCAGGCTCAGCGTCATGCCATCGCTTTCGCGGACGGCACTTTGGAGAACAGGCGAAAGAAATTCTCGGTGGTTTGACGCGATATCTCGTCGATCGAAACGCCGCGGGTTTCCGCCAGCACCTTGGCAACTTCAACCACATAAGACGGTTCGTTGCGCTTGCCGCGAAATTTGCCGGGCGCCAGATACGGCGAATCGGTCTCAACCATGATGCGATCGGCCGGCAGTTCGGCCGCGAGATCGCGCAAAGCTTGCGACTTCTTGAAGGTCAGAATGCCCGTGAACGAAATCGAGAGGCCCAGGGAGATCGCTTTCATCGCCAGCTCGCGTCCGCCGGTATAGCAATGCAACACCGCGCGAAACGATCCCTTTGTCATTTCATCATCGAGGACGCGGCCGCAGTCGTCGTCGGCGTCGCGGGTATGGATAACCAGCGGCAGGCCGGTTTTTCGCGCGGCGGCAATGTGCGCACGAAAGCCGCGTTCCTGGGCTTCGCTTGAGCCATGCTGGTAGAAATTATCCAGTCCCGCCTCGCCCAGCGCCACGACTTTTGGATGCTTCGTCAGCGCGATCAGTTCGTCAGCTGGGATCCCGTCTTCTTCGTCGGCATAATGAGGATGGGTGCCGACCGAGCAATAGACATCAGGAAATCGCTCCGCGATATCAAGCAACTCGCCGAGGCGCTTCACCCGCGTCGAGATGGTGACCATGCGCCCGATGCCGGCGGCCGCGGCCCTTGCCACGATCGCGTCGAGGTCATCGGCGAAGTCGGGAAAATCGAGATGGCAGTGACTATCGACGAGCATTGTTTTTCCAACCGTTCAGGTCGCGGTCGGTTCGATGTAGCGCGGAAAGATTCCGACCGGCGACGGCAGCCTTGTGCCCGGCTCGATGCGGGTAGCGCCACCCAGGCTCGCGAAATCGCGCGCATCCGCGGGGATGCCGAGGCTATCCAGCAATTTTGCGGACGACTCCGGCATGACAGGTTGCGCCAGAATAGCGATCTGACGAACCACTTCCGCGGTCACGTACAACACGGTTCGCTGGCGCGGCGGATCGGTTTTCGCCAGCGCCCACGGCGCCTCGCCCGCAAAATAGCGGTTGGCTTCCGCCACAACGGCCCAGACGGCGTTCAGGTAATGGTGAATCTGCTGAGTCGCCATCGCCGTTCGGGCCAGCTCAATCATGCCGTCGGCCTGCGCCAGGATCGCCTTGTCGTTGTCGCTGAAGGCACCAGGCTCGGGCAGCGCGCGCTCATATTGCTTGGCGATCATCGACAGCGAACGCTGCGCCAGGTTGCCGAGATCGTTGGCAAGATCGGCGTTGATGCGCGCGACAATCGCTTCGTGATTGTAGCTGCCGTCCTGCCCGAACGGCACCTCGCGCAGGAAGAAGTAGCGCATCTGATCGACGCCGTATTGATTGGCGAGGTTGAAGGGATCGACGACATTGCCGACCGACTTCGACATCTTCTCGCCCTTGTTGAACAGAAAGCCATGGGCGTAGACGCGCTTCTGCAGCGGAATGCCCGCCGACATCAGGAACGCCGGCCAGTACACCGCGTGAAAACGAATGATGTCCTTGCCGATGATGTGCACATCCGCTGGCCAGTAGCGCCAGTTCGCGTCGCTCTCATCGGGAAAGCCGACGCCGGTGATGTAATTGGTCAAGGCATCGACCCACACATACATGACGTGCTCGGGATCGCCGGGAACCTTGACGCCCCAGTCGAATGTGGTTCGTGAAATCGACAGGTCGCGCAATCCGCTTTTGACGAAGCTGACAACCTCGTTCCTGCGCGAGTCCGGGCCAATGAAATCCGGCTGGTCGTCGTAGAGAGCCAGGAGCTTGTCCTGATAGGCGGACAATTTGAAGAAATAGCTCTTCTCCTCGACCCATTCCACGGGTGAGCCCTGCGGTCCGCGCCGAACATCGTCGTCGCCGACGACGGTTTCGTCCTCGGCATAATAGGCTTCGTCGCGCACCGAGTACCAGCCCGCGTAGCTATCCAGATAGATGTCACCATTGTCGGCCATCCGCTGCCAGATCGCGTGGCTGGAGCGATGATGTTGTTGTTCCGTGGTGCGGATGAAACGATCGAACGAGACGTTCAGACGCTGGTCCATCTCCTTGAACCTGAGGGCATTGCGCGTCGCGACTTCCAGCGTCGGCAGTTTTTCGGCTTCCGCGGTCTGGATCATCTTCAGCCCGTGCTCGTCGGTTCCGGTGAGAAAGAACACGTCCTTGCCGTCGAGCCGCTGAAAGCGCGCGATGGCGTCGGTCGCGATCGCCTCATAGGCGTGGCCGATATGCGGCACCCCATTCGGGTACGCGATCGCGGTTGTGATGTAGAAGGACTTTCGTTCCGCCGGCGACGACGGGCTTGCAGCGCGAGCGGCTTTCTTTTTCGGAGTGCCAACCTTTGCGCTTGTGCCAGCCGATAACGTCTTTTCGGCAACGCTGGTCTCGTTCGCGGCTGGGCTGGGTTTGTTCGGCCTGCTTTGCGATGATTTCCTGGTCGGCTTCCTGGACGGCTTTTTGGGAACCTTCTTTGCAGCGGTTTTCTTCACGGTTTTCTTGGCGATTTTCTTGGCCTTCTTCACCGAGCGCTTGCCGGTCTTGGCGCGCGTTTTTGACGCTGCCGCTTTGACGGCACGGCTCGGTGATTTGCGGGCCTTTTTCGCACCGCGCTTCTTGGCAGTTTTCTTCTTAGCCGTCGCCACCACGATTTCCTTTATTGCTCAAACGCGACTGTCGGGAATAATCGCCGGCGCGTTTACCGCGTCGCCTCCGCGAGCAGCCCGAACACCGAGAAAACCAGCGGTTTTCGCTCGAGATTATATTCGGCGGTGTCGCGCGCGGCGCGGTTGATCTTTTCCCACACCTCCGCCAGCCGTGCAAGGCGGGGAAGGTTCGCGTTGGCATTGGCGTCGTCGGCCCGCAGGCGTTGGCTCACCCAGCGATCGACGCTGTCGATGAACGCCGCCAGCGCCACCCGGTCGCTGCCGCCGAGTGCGTCACCAAGGGCATGAAGTTCGCGCGGATCGACCCGCGGCAGGGTCGCCAGCAGCGCCGCCGTCCGCTGCTGAAGCTGGAGCGCGTCGCCTCCAAGCAGGGTCAGCGCGCGCGCGACACTCCCCTCCGAAGCTTCGGCCGCCTTTGACAGCGCGGGATCATCGTTTCCGACGTTTGCGGCCTGGGCCGCGGCGCGGATGACGTCCTCGACAGCGAGCGGCCGCAACGCCAGTTTGCGGCAGCGTGACTGTATGGTCGGCAGCACCCGCGCGGGAGCGTGGCTGACCAGAAGGAAGAGCGATTGACGCGGCGGCTCCTCCAGGATCTTGAGCAGCGCGTTGGCGGCGTTGGGATTGAGCTCATCGACGGTATCGACGATACAGACCCGCCATCCCTCGACTGCAGCCGTTGAACCGAAAAAAGAAATCGTCTCCCGGGTTTCGTCAACCGTAATCACGGTCCGCATCACGCCCTTGTCGTTGAGGCTGCGCTCAAGCGTGAGCAGGCCGCCATGGGCCCCCGCCGCGACATGTCGCGCGACCGGATCGGATGGATCGACCCACAGCGTCTCGGCGTGTTGCACATCTGATGCAAGCGGATTGCGATGGGCAAGCACGAACCGCGCCATCCGATAGGCCAGCGTCGCCTTGCCGATACCTTGCGCGCCTCCGATCAACCAGGCATGCGGAATACGTCCGCTGCGGTAGGCATTCAGCAAGGCCTGCTCGGCTTCGCGATGACCGGATAGCGCCGTGGTCTCGCGCGGATGAACCACGGCGATTTTCGGTTCGACCTGACGGGCGCTCATGCCGAATTGGCCACGTTGCCGACACCGACGGCAAAGAAGCGGTCGCGCAAGGCGGCCCACACGCTGGCGGCAACCGTGTTGGCGTCGGCGTTTGCATCGATCAGGATGCATCGCTGCGGTTCGTCAGCGGCGATCTGCCGGTAGGCCTCGCGCAAGTCCTGATGAAATTTGAGATCTTCGGCTTCGAATCTGTCAGGTGCTCCGCTACCGCGGCGGGCGGCCGCGCGCCTCATCCCGACTTCCACCGGGACGTCGAGAATAACGGTCAAGTCGGGCTTGAGATCGCCGATGGTGACCCGCTCCATCGCATTGAGCACCGCTGGAGAGACCTGCCCCAGCCTGCCCTGATACACGCGCGTCGAGTCCGAAAACCGGTCGCACAGCACCCATAGTCCCTGATTGAGGGCCGGCTGGATCACGGTGCGCACGTGGTCGTCGCGCGCGGCTGCAAACAACAGCGTTTCCGCGTCGGGACCCAGCAGCTTGCCCATCCCGGACAACACGACATGGCGAATGATTTCCGCGCCCGGCGATCCGCCGGGCTCGCGGGTGACAATGGTATGCAATTTTGCCGCGCCGAGACGTTCGGCGAGCAGTTTGATTTGCGTGGATTTGCCGGATCCCTCGCCGCCCTCAAAGGAGATGAATCGTCCGCGCCCGGGAGTTCTTTTGACCGCTGCCTCGGCCATGGTCAGAGTTTCTCGGCGCCTGCGCGAAACATTCCGATCACGAGTTCGCTCGCGCCATCGATCGCCCGCCGCATCGTCGATCCCTTGCCGACCGGTTCCGCCGCAAAAACCGGCGCCTCCATGGCGACGTTGGTGCCTCGCCATACCCTGACGACGCCGACCGGCTGACCGGCTTCAATCGGCGCGCGTACCGGCCCGCTGTAAATCACGCGGGCGATCAATTTATCGGCGCCGTTTTTCTGGACCATCACCTTGATCGGTTCGGGGCTGGCGAGCTTGACCGAGCGGCTCTCGCCGCCAAACACCTTGGCGTAACCGACCAGCTGCTGTGCCGCGAACAATGTCCGCGCCTCGAAATTTCGAAATCCCCACTCCAGCATTTTCTTCGCTTCGGATGCCCGATCGTCGGGGTCTTCGAGGCCGTTGACGACGACGATCAACCGCAAGCCATTCTGCACGGCGGAGCCGACCATGCCATAGCCGCCTTCCTTGGTAAAACCGGTCTTGAGCCCGTCGGCGCCTTCGAGCGAGGTCAGCAGCGGATTGCGGTTCTGCTGCCGGATCTTGTTCCAGGTGAATTCACGCTCGCCGAACAATTTATACAAATCGGGATAGGTCTGGACGACGTAGCGCGCGAGCTTTGCAAGTTCACGCACCGTCATCTTGTTGCCGGGGTCGGGCAGACCGTTGGAATTGGCAAAGGTCGATTGCGTCAACCCGAGTTCGCGCGCCCGCTTGGTCATCATGTCAGCGAAAATGCGCTCGTTGCCGGCGATTCCTTCGGCCAGGGCGATGCAGGCATCGTTGCCGCTGTGAATGATGGCGCCGTGCAAGAGATCGTCCACGGAGATCTTGCTGTGAATGGCTGCAAACATCGTCGAGCCCCCTGAGGGGGCGCCGCCCTTGCGCCAGGCGTTTTCGCTGATGCGATATTCGTCGGTGAGCTTGACCTCGCCCTGCTTGATGGCGTGGAAGACGGTTTCGGCGGTCATCAGCTTCATCATGCTGGACGGTGCTCGCAACTCGTCCGCATTCTTCTCGAACAGCACGCTGCCGCTATTGGCTTCGATCAGGATTGCGGTCGGCGCGTCGCCGTCGAATCCCCCCTCCTCTTTCTTGGCGCCCTGCACGCTGTTGTTGGCGGCATAAACCACCCCGCCCCATCCGACCGCGATGGCGACAACGGCCGCAATCAGGCTGCGCCACGCGCGTCCCGTCGCGGCCCTGGATTTGCGGGAAAGTGATAATTCGACTGTCATCGGCGATGCCCTGAGCGTCGTTCTAACAGCTGCAAGTATCAGTTGGAAGCATCGCAAACAACACGGGTTTTGCGCGCTGGCCGGGGCCGATCCGATTGCGGCGCTGGTCAAACGACCCTATCGTGTCGCATCCCAAGACCGGTAACAAAATCCGGAAAACAAGGCGGAAACGCGATGCCATCCTCACGCACGATTTCCGCCAACGGAATCGAGATCTTTCTGCTTGAGCAGGGCGAAGGCCCGCTCGTTCTGTTTTGCCACGGCTGGCCTGAATTATCCTATTCCTGGCGGCATCAAATCCCGGCGCTTGCGGCGGCGGGTTTCCATGTTGTCGCGCCGGATATGAGGGGCTTTGGGCGAACCAGCGCGCCCGCCGATGTCAACGCGTACAGCATCCTCGATCACGTCGGCGACATGGTCGCGCTGGTCGCGTCGCTGCAGGAAAAGCAGGCCGTCATTGTCGGGCACGACTGGGGCGCGCCGGTTGCCTGGCACGCGGCGATGTTCCGCCCGGATATTTTCACAGCCGTCGCGGGGTTGAGCGTTCCCCCGCCATTCCGTGGGCGCGGCCGGCCGCTCGACACCTTGCGCGAAAGCGGGATCACCAATTTCTACTGGCAATATTTTCAGCCGCCCGGCGTCGCGGAGGCCGAGTTCGAGCGCGATGTCAACTTGACGATGCGAACCCTGCTGGGGCGCGGATTTTCCGATCCGGCCGCCTCGCTGTTCGTCGAAGACGGCAAGGGGTTTCTCGGCAATCCCGATGCCGATCGGCCGCTGCCGGGCTGGCTCAGCGAAGCCGACCTCTCCTATTTCAGTGAGACCTACCGGAAGTCCGGTTTCCGTGGCGGGCTCAACTGGTACCGCAACATCGACCGCAACTGGGAACTCACCGCGCCCTGGCAAGGCGCGCAAATCCATCAACCGTCACTGTTCATTGCCGGATCGAACGATTCCGTCATTACCGGCTTGATCGGCGCCAAACGGGTGGCTGACATGGAACGGGTGCTGCCGAACTTGAGACAAAAGCTCATCATCCACGGCGCCGGCCACTGGATTCAGCAGGAACGCGCCGACGAGGTCAACGCGGCCTTGATCGCTTTTCTCAAGGGAAATGCCGCGACAGCCCCGGCTCAATAGAGCCCGCGTCCGGCCAGCAACTCGCTGGGACCACGCGGATCGATCGGCGCGTAAGCGGAAACAGACCTGGCATCGACAGACCTGGCATCGGGCGCATAAGCGCCATCATTGTCATACGAGACCGCGCGCGGGTTTTGCAAGATCCGGCTGCCGGACCGCACGCGGCTGGAGGCGGACATCTCGGACGTGGCATTAATCGAGGCCATGTCTGCCGAGCTATTGCCGAGGCTGTAGGGCCGCCCCTCCGGCATCGGAACTTCGCCCCGGATCGGACGCGCCGAGGCGGAAAGTTCCGGAATGAATGAATGGGCGGACGCAACCCGGACCAAAGACGGCGATGGTGCCGGCTCGCCGGTGCGCAGGGTCGCCATCAGCTGACGGTCGTCGGAACCTTCAAGCGGCGCCCGGGCAACATATTCGACCCGCACGCGGGCCACGCCATTGCCTTTGAATTCAAGAAGTTCAGCGGCTCTGTTGGAGACATCGATGAGCCGGTTACCGTGGTACGGCCCCCGGTCATTGACGCGGACGACCAGCGATTTGCCGTTGCCAAGGTTGGTCACGCGCGCATAACAGGGCATCGGGAGGGTTGGATGGGCGGCGGTCAGCGAAGCCATGTCGAACACTTCGCCATTGGCGGTGAGCCGGCCATGGAAATCATCGCCATACCAGGAGGCCATGCCCTCCTCGCGATAACTGGTGTCCTCTTCCGGAACGTAAATCCGTCCCCCGACGGTATACGGTTTGCCTATACGGTAGGTGCCACCGCCCTTTGGCACGGGTTCGCCGAGAGCGACCACCCGGGGGCTGGAAGAAACGCCATATTTGGGATCGACCCTGCTGGCAAACTTGTCCGATGAGGCGCAGTTGGCGAGAGCAAGGCATGCGGCCACCGCAGCAACACCCCGCGCCGTCCGCAATATCGGATCTGACCGCCGAATCCCCATACGCCCCAATTACCATTCCACCGGCCGCGCGCCTACTTCAATGCGCTCGGCAATTGTACGCCCCGATGCAGCCCACCCCAGCATCAAACAAAAAGATATCGCAACGCGAACACGGCGGAAATGGGGAGAGTACACCCGCATGATGAATCGATGGTTGCTTTGGCACGCCGTGGATTTACGGACGCGCTGGATTTGAACCGGCGACAGCGGTAATCAACGCCGGCCCCAGGCGACCGCCGCCCAGACGCGCTCGTGAAAATAATACCACCCGATTTTGGTGACGAACTCGAGCCCGGCAATCAAACCCGCCAACTCGAGCTTGCCCGTCAGGTACCAGCTGATCGCGAACGTATCGAGCGTTCCCAGCGTCCGCCAACTGACGGCCTTAAGGATCGACCTTGCGTGCGTCTCTGCTCCACTGAACGAACCCACCCGGCATCTCCTTGCCTGCCACCAGCAAGCCGTCTGCCTGCGTTGATTGGACTGACGACGCAACTCCTTTGCTTGCCATTGCGCTCCGCCGGGAAGATGCTGGCCCGCGGGGGGACAGAGGAGAGCAATATGAGCAAGCCAGGCCTCGACGGACGCCATCGCGACAAGAACGGCGAAATCAGCCACAAGCACGGCAACACCCTGCTCGGCACCTTACGCAAGATTTACGGAAAGGGCTTTGCAGCCGGTTATCCCGAAACCACCGAGCTTGCCGAAGTGCTGCTTCAGCTCAACGAGACGTCACTTAGCCAGCTGCGTCGTGATCACGAGACCGGTCATTTGGAACACAAGATCAGCCAGGCTTTGAAGTAGACGCCTCCAGCCCAGGACGCGTTGACGAAGCACCGCAGGCTACCATAAACAAGCGCATCAGGGGCGTTGGCTGGCAAAGCGACGGCAAACGGGCCTTTTGGCCCCGAGCGTTTCTTAAGTCGCTAACAACTTCAATGGTTTGGAAGGGTGGCCGAGTGGTTTAAGGCACCGGTCTTGAAAACCGGCGTGCCTGCAAGGGTACCGTGGGTTCGAATCCCACCCCTTCCGCCAGTATACTGTTCTTCCATGTTCGCCATTGTTCGGAAGACTCAATAAAATCAACGTGTTATCTGGCTGAGTGTATTTACTTGTTCACCGGCGTTCGCCAGAATTGAGAGCGTTGACCGTGGTTTTTTCCGTGGGTTTGGCGGACGGTTTTGTCGGAGAACAAACATGGCTGGGAAGCTCAAACCCTTGGAAGTCGCCCGACAGGTCACCCCCGGGAAATACCCGGACGGCGATGGTCTCTACCTCATCGTGGCCGGCCCGACATCGAGGAACTGGTCCTATCGGTATTGGATCAAGGGCAAAGAACGCTGGCACGGCCTGGGCTCCTTGCAGGATGTGTCGCTCAAGGACGCCCGGATCAAGCGCGACGCAGCGCGCCAGGAAGTGCGTGCCGGAGTCGATATCGTTCAAGCGAAACGATCGGCCAGAGAGGGCGCAAGAGCCGAAGCGGCCGTCGCCGCGGCGTCTACGTTCAAGGAGTGCGCGGAAAGGTACATCAAGGACAATGAGGCCAAGTGGAGCAAAAAGCATGCCGCACAATGGCCGTCATCGCTCAAACAATACGCCTACCCGACGATCGGTCATTTGCGCATCGCGGAGATATTGCCGAGCCACATCTTCGAGCTGCTCAATCGCGAAGAATGTCGACATCGACGACAATGAGTTTCGCAATCCCGCCGAACTGACAAAGCAGCTTCGGGAAAAGCTTCCGAAGCGGCCGAAGCTAAGCCCCGTCATCACCCCGCCCTGCCCTACGCCGAAATACCGCAATTCATGCCTCAGTTGGCCGGCGCCGATGGCAGCGGCGCAGGCACTCCGCTTTCTGATTTTTACAGTTTGTCGGACGAACGAAGTGCTCGGAGCTCGGTGGACCGAAATTGATCGGCCACGCGCAATCTGGAAAATTCCGGGCGAGCGGATGAAGATGGACGAGGATCACAGCGTGCCGCTTTCCGATCCAGCGCTGGCAATTCTCGGCAAAATGAGAGACGGCAGCCAAAGCGAATTGATTTTTCCAAGCGTCGGAGATGAGCCGCACTTGCGCACAAATACAAGAACGAGACGGTTGCCGCTTATCAACGCGGAGCCAAGCTCGAGAAGCGGCGCGCCCTCATGAGCGACTGGGCGAACTTCTGTGACGCGGCCGACAAGGTCGTGGCGCTGCGATCGGCGTGATGCTCCGGCCGGCTTCGTCGGAATCCGCGGTAGCGCCCGTCCAGATCAATCTGCCAGGAGGGGGCGCATGTCAGATCAGGTAATCCCAAGCGTTCTATTACATGCGTTTCTGATGGAATTCGCCCCGCGGATAACGAGAAAAACATCTGCCTATCCCGTAAACCTTAGACGCCGAGAGGCTGCAAAACCTGACACATCGTCATCAAAAACCCCTACGCTGCAGCGTTATCTCGTCGCTGCCTATCCCGCAAACCTATCGCTACACACGTCAACTTGTCGTAGTGCTCGAAAATCACAGTCGTAAAAATCCCGCCGGGGATGAGCCGGCGGGTTGTTCTTGATAGGTGTTGGCCGGGCCCCTCACTCCGCCAGCGACGCCCTTCAGCGCAGCAACCCGTTCGGCCAGCGGCGCCCCGCAAAGCCTATCGATCAGCTTCTCAATTCGATCCAAAACATTGGTCGCGACGAACAACATCGACTCCAGCTGCTGCGGCTCGTTAATCCACTCCTCATTCACGGCGCACCATGCCTGGTGATGCGCCATGCGCGGGATTGAAAATAGGTCTTCACGTTCCTGTTCGGCATCTAAAATGCTCGTCATGGTTTCCCCCTGCTGAATCGTCGAACGCAGGATCGCCCTCGACGGGCGACAATCTGCCACGAAAATCAAACCAACGTAAAGACAAATTCTTCAATAATTACAATATGATAATTCCTATTTCGAAATAGGAAAATTCTTTCGAAATAGGAAAATTCCTACGGCCGGCTTCCTCATGAGGCGCAGATTGCGCCGCATTAGTGATTATCCACTCCGCGATATTCTCGTCCCGCTCCGAGGCGACCGGGCGGCCGGTAAGGCTCGGGCTGAAGGCGAAGGCGAAATGATCCGCCGAGCACTGACATTGGTAGCTCTACTGATAGGCGCGACCGCTCCGGCTTCCGCACAAAACAAGTTGTCTTGGGGAGAGGGCAGCGCTCCGTGCAGCGATTGGACCAAAGAGCATAAGGCCAACTCCGCCGTGAGTATGCAGATGTCATCGTGGTTGCGAGGATATGTGTCGGGCGCGAATGTTATGCAGAACTTCAAGGGTAACATCTTTGCAAAGACGAGGGCGGAGATGGATTTAATGGCGCGCTATATCGATCACTACTGTTTGGAACATCCCGCCGACTCCGTTGTCGTTGCCACCGACAAGCTTGTGAAAGAATTGATCGCACGTTAGCTAGGCGCTGCCCGAAGCCATCCGCCCGCTTGTAGAGATCGGGCTGAAGGCGAAAGGGAAATGATGGCGCGAGTCGGCAAACGAAAAATAGGTACGTGGTCGTACAAACAACAGCGAGAGCTGATCGAGCTTGCCGCGGCGTCGCGATCGCTAGAAACCATTGCCAATCGTATGGGGAGGCCAACAGCCACAATTCTCAGGAAGGCGACCCAGTTGGGCATTTCGATCAAACGTCAGAAGGCGAAGGGATGAGTCTCCGGCGAGGCTCATCCCACAGCTCGCCTCGCGGCGGGTTGTCGATGGTCGGGCGATCGTCTTCAGGTTCGAGGTCCCTCGAAGCTGATTTCTTTTTGGTGTCGCGAACAGTCCATTCACTGACCCCGGCCTTCTCGGCGAGGTCGTAGTTCGACTTCTGCGGGTTCTTGGCGATCGCCCCCGCGGCGCGTTGGCCGGCGTCCACCCCCGTCGCAGATATTGACCCCGCCTGTGTCCTACATATCTCCGCACCATGATGACCGAGCGCCCGAAGAAAATAACGATCGGCGAAACGGCTCCAATCAAGCCGCGCCGGTTCGTGCGACCGTGGAGCGTCACCGAGCGCGATGGCGCCTACGAAGTCCGGGACGCCGCGGGCCTGAACTTGGCAACGGTCCACTTCGAAGATGAGCCGGCCCGCCAATCGCACTTGAGCCGTCTATCAAAAGACGAAGCTCGCCGCGTCGCAGCTCAAATCGCGCGGTTGCCGAAGTTGCTGCGGATTGAAAAGGGTATCGATCCCGGCGAAGCGTAGTTCACGCGATCGCGACCACAGCGCGTCGACATCCGTTGTAGTATCGTCCCAGCCGAACCGTTTCGCCCCCGCGTTCCGTTCGCCCGGCCCGGCGCGCTCCTCCGTCGACGACAACGCGCCGGGCTGCCTCGTGGTTTTCTTTGCTTTCGCGCCGCCAAGCATGCAGGGCAGAAGAATGATACGTCACCAATGGGCGATCGCGCACTGGCGGCAATGTCATCGAGCGCGGTCGCAAAGACTCCGACGGACAAGGCAAAAACCGATTGCGTGGCTGCTGCCCACTTGAAGTACAGCGAGACAAGCGTCGCTCTTTATAACCGTCAGGATAACCGTCAGGGGATGGCACCAACCATTGACGACATCGTTGCAAAACGCCGTCTCTTAGAAGCCTACTGCGTTCAATACGTGCGCTGCGTCAATCCTCCAGAACTCATGATGGGCATCGAGTTTTCCGGTTGCTTAGACGATGAGGACGCGGATCGCCTAAAGGAAGTGAAACGACCAGAGAAAATCACGTTCGGAGAGCTTCGCTCCGCCGGGCTAACCGGAATCCTGGCGTATTGCGGCCGATCATCACTGCAGTCATTCGGTCAGTCTCAACTCCGATCGCTGGGCCGACGAGGTCAGATTATCCGACATCGAATGGGGCGCGCAAAAGTAAGTGAGGCATATCACGCGATCGGGACCACATCGCGCCGGCGTCTCCTGTATATCGTCACCAGCCGAACTGCTCGGTGCCCCCCTAGTAGCTCGGCCGGCCCGGCGCGCGCCGTCCAGGTTGCTCGCGCGTCGGGCTGTCTCTGTTTCCCGGCCTTGCCGACGCGCTTCTCTTGCCGATCTACATAGGCGATCGACTTGGGCAGACGGGATCGCTGTTCCTGCTCGGGCCGATCTTCAACTTCGAGACGCGCGTAGACGAAAAAATTCGATTTCAGACAAAAACAACGCATACTACGCAGCCAACGGCTATATTGATCCGCGCGCGGGCGATGCCAGGCAAATCAATTTATTCCTTGTGCACTATGCCATTTGCTGACTACGCCAGTCGATCACATTATTACTGCGATGTTGACCGATGAGCCAACAATAGTCGTTGGCCACTCACTTGGCTCCGTGGTCCCTCCTCACCGCGATCCGACGCGCTGCCGCCAGCGCTATTCGTGCCCACGTGACGAGCTCATCGGGTTCGTCGAACAGCCGCTCCGGCGCGCGCCAAAAGGAGAGGTCTATGGTGCCGCCCTTCTTCTCGTAGTTGAGAGGCGGAAAGGACTCGGCTTCCTTGAAGGCCGCCCGGTTGTCGTCATCAACCCGGAAGTAGAGCGTG
>Ga0137415_10002817_pt1 | contig 17231 bp, 15 predicted proteins | sample CZODoug3_1_1_16f_FD_183082 | JGI IMG/M metagenome (GOLD analysis project Ga0137415, IMG submission 183082) | Vadose zone soil fungal communities from Angelo Coast Range Reserve, California, USA - CZODoug3_1_1_16fungal (Hybrid Assembly) | ecosystem: Environmental > Terrestrial > Soil > Vadose...
CAGGACGTATGGGACAAAGCCGTCGCCCAGCTTGCCGCGGAGGCCCGGACAGGGCGCCTCACCGACGCCCTTGCGAATACGATCCGCGGGCTGGGCGTGCTTCTCGCGGAGCATTTCCCCCGCGCGAAGGGTGACCGCAACGAACTGCCGAACCGCATCGTAGAGGTATGAGTTCGTGCTTCTCCGCGCGTATGAACCGGAACGGCGTCCTTGAATTAACCAAGAAAAGCAGCCGCTTCGGGAAGGTTCGCAATCGTTCAACTGTCAGATTTTCTTACAGGTCGCGGGGAATAGACCGCGCATCATGTGCAACCGTTTGATTCATCAGCAGAAAAAAATCACATACGTCAACTAGAACTGGTTGTCCTGAGAAACTTTTATGGGCGCAATAGCCTTTTCAAGAAAGCCGGATGAGAGTTGGGTTGTCGCAGGGTGGGCCTTCCGACAGGTACTGGATGACGTCGAGGAATTTCGTCTCCGAGACGGAGGTGAGTTTCTCCGAGAGCCCGGCGATCGAATCGTTGGTGATCGGAGGACCTTTCATCTTGCCTTCTCTTTGAGCGCTTCAAGCCGCTCGACGATGTCGATATCGACCTCTCCGGTGCGCCAGTCCTCGCCGCAGCGCACCCATTTGCGGCGCAAGCCATCGATTTCCGACATCAGGAATGATTTTTTCCAGCCCTCCAATTCCTCGCGCGGCAGCAGCGGCAGCATCTGGAGGATCTCTTGAAGCGCCTCGGCGCGCGGACCGACCTCCATTGACCGGCAGCCGAACCAAATCTCGGCGACCGGATCCCAGCCATCGAGCAACCAGGCAAGCCGCCCCGAGGCCTTCTCGATCTCGCCTTTGCGCTCGTCCCAGCTCTTGATGATCGCTAGCGGACTCGTCATCGCGGCATCGAAATCAGCCAAGACTTTGGTACTGATACGGAGCGTGTGCTCGGCTATTTCGGCGCAGAAGCGCGCCTGATCGCCGACATCACCGAGCTGCGCCACGGCCCAGCCGCCGAGCGAGTCATGCAACATCTGCAGCGTCTTCAGCGATTGGCGCAGCCGCCCGTCGGTCGGGTTCCACGCGGTGCCGACCGAGTAACTCGCCTGCCCGAGCTCGGAGATGCGTTTGTCGAGGACCTCGCGCTTCAGGCCGATCGTGCCGGCGATCGAGAAGAAGGCCTCGCGGACGCGGGCCTGGCCTTCCGGGGTGGCGATTTCCCGCGTCAGCGTCTCGGCGCTGGAGCGCTCGGTTTCTTCGACCACTCTCAGAATCAGCATCAGCTGATTCAGCGCTTTGAATTTCTCGTTCTCGATCAGCGCCAAGGTCGCGGCCTCCGCCGCCTTCGGCCCGGCAAGACCGGTCTTGGCGACGCCGAGCGCGGCGAGCCGCATGTCATAGGGATTGAGTACCTTCTTGGCCGACACCTCCTCGTAGAGCATCACGTCGTGCGTCGTGAGCGCCGCGATGTCTGGCACCATCGGCCAGGGCACGACATAGACCCCCGCGGCGGCGGCAAAGCGCGTCACCATGAGCTCGAGGCGATCACGGTAATCCTTGCGCACCCGGGCATAGGCGAACATGGGCGTGGTGAAGGGTATGGCGGCGCCACGGTCCTCGAAGGTCGAGGGCAGAAATTGCTCCGGCGTGCGGAGCGGGAGGTCCCTTTCCGTCAGCGCCATGGCCGCCCGCGCCGTATCTGCGGCCCGTCCCCGCCCCGCGCCGAATGCGCGGATTCCGAGCCGACGGTCCAGGACCAATTCATTGGGATCTCGCGATCAAGTTACGATATCGACCCAATTCTCCGTCCATTTGGTGAATTTCTGGCTAATTTCCGGATCAGCCTGGCGCCCAGGTGTTGGTCCGGCCGTTAACGTTTTCGGCCCAATGGCGGCGATCGCGCGCCTAAACAATTTGTCATGTTTCCGGCTGGAAGATCGGCGCTGGAGCCACGTTGTGCGGGTGAGGAATCGCTCACCAGTCGGAGATCACAAATGAATACGACCAAGTTTCTGCTGCTGGCCTTCGCCGGCCTCATCATGACCGGATGCGTCGTCAGGGAAGGCGGCGGCTATTACGGTCGCGGCTACGGCGGTTACGAGCAGCGCAGTTATTACGAGCATCGCGGCGATTACGAACGCCACGGCGATTACGACCACCCGCGCTACTGGCGCTAGGGAGCCATCCGCGGTTGCCGGTAGGGCACGTCGATCTCGATGATTTTGGCGGCGGAGCGGCGGCGCGCGCGTTCATCGCGGAGCGCGCTGCGACGCTGCCGTAGCCTGGATAGAGCGTATTGCGCCGCAAGATGCCGCCCGAGACGAGGCCGGCGGCCCACCATGCCGAATATTGCCATTTGCGGCTCTTGAACCCACGCCGATGCACCGCGTTACCCGCGAAAGCACTTGTAGAATCTTACTCCTTTAATGCCGATCTCATCACAAGTATCCTTTAGCCTTTGATCGCAAAATACATCCACGAGAGAATATGGCGTCACAAATACGTGAGATTGGCCAATGACTGTCTCGTTGAAAATAAGATCTTCCTTTCGACCTAAAAGATCGAAATATTTATTTCCGGTCGCCTGACGATATGAATAGACTTCCTGCAAAATTTCTTCACCGAAGGCCTCAAGGACGCGGACCACGTCGCACAGCCAATAGGTCGGGCCCGCCGACCCGTCGCGAAGCCTCACATCGCAAGCTTGGAACGCAAAGGCCAATGGATCAACAGATTCAAAGGTCGATTTGAGACGATCTGAAATGAGCCAATAGGCGTGATACAGCTCTATGTCGCTCGGTGGCGGTCCGCTTTTTCGCTTGCCTATCACGACGCGCGGCTTCTCTGGATAAATTGGAAATCCACGCTCTCCCTCGGGTGGGCGAAGAGCAAATTCGCTCCCGTGCAAAGCTGTCAAATTCTCAACTTCAAAATCCGCCCGTTTGTGAGCAAGGTTATAGCTTATGATGTAGAACTTGCGTGCTTTCGGCTTTCGCTGATCTGGCTTCTTTTCGGCAGATTTCCTTGTCATATCCGCATGCCCTGTCCGAATCGGCGGGAGGTCGTGGCGCGACGCATCCTGCTTCGCTCCATGCGGGGTACCGGCGGGCCGCCCTCACTCCGGCAATTCGATCTTCACCTCGTCGACGATCTTGCGCCACAGCGTCATCTCGCCCGCGAGCCAGGCCTTGGCGTCCTCGGGCGAGGAGGTCGGCACGGCGCGCATCATCTGCACCTTGAGCTTGTCGACCACACCGGGCGCGGCCGCGGCGTCGGCGGCAGCCTTGTGCAGGGTCGCGATCACGTCCTTCGACACGCCGCTCGGCGCGAAGATGGCGAGCCATTGCAGGGTGCCGATGCCGGGATAGCCGAGCTCGGTCAAGGTCGGCAGGTCGGGATATTCGGGCAGCCGTTTCTCGGTCACCATGGCGAGCGGACGGAGCTGCCCGGCGCGCACCATCGGGCCGGCGGTCGCCAGATTGAGGAAGCCGACCTGGGTGTCGCCGCTCACCAGGTCGTTGAGCATGCCCGAGGCGCCGGCCTTGTTGGGGATGTGGATGAGCTCGAGGCCCGCGCGGTGCGCCAGGATCTCCATGTCGAATTGCGGGAAGCTGCCGACGCCGACGCTGCCGTAGCGCACCTTGCCGGTGTTCTGCTTCGCATAGGCGAGGAATTCGGCGAAGCTCTTGGGCGGAAAATTCTGCGAGGTCGCCACCACGAAGGCCGGCACGTCGGCCACGCGCGCCACCGGAACCACGTCGCGCTCGTAATCGATGGTGAACTTCTTGCGGTAGAGAATCGGCGTGATCACATTTGCATTGTTGTTGCCGAACATCAGCGTGTAGCCGTCGGGCCGTGCGCGCGCCATTTCCTCGATCGCCAGGATCCCGAAGGCGCCGGGCTTGTTCTCGATCACGAAGGGCTGGCCCAGCGTCTGGCGCATCTGCTCGGTGACGATGCGCGCCACGATGTCGACCGCGCCGCCCGGCGCATAGGGCACCAGGACCTTGACCGGCTTGGCCGGATATTTGTCCTGCGCGGCGCCCCCCTGCACGCCGATCACGACACACAAGGCCGACACGAGCAGCAATGCGGTGCGTTTCACGATGTTGCCTCCCAGGCTGCGGACGATTTCGCCGCATCATAGGCGACTTGCGGCAGGGTTTCTAACGCGGCTTTTCCTGCTATGCCGATGGCCCGCCGCGACCCATCACCGCAAGGACCCCGGATGACCGACCCGATCCAGATCCGCATGGGCGGCTACGGCCCCGCCACCACCGGTTTCTCGCGCGCCCTCAAATTCATCGGCGACCGCCTGGAACGGGAATTCGGCGACCGGGTGCAGATCAAATATGTCTGGAACATCATGGATTTCGGCTACCGCGCCGAGGACATCCTGTGGCTGGTCGAGCATGGGGTGCTGACCCTCGGCTACCAGTCGTCGAGCTACCTGACCGATCGCGTCCCCGAGCTCGGCTTCGTCGACCTGCCGTTCCTGTTCGCCGACAACACGCAGGCGCGCGGCGCGATGGACGGCGCGCTCGGGGCCTATCTGGCGCGCAAGATCGAGGACAAGGTGAGCTACCGCATTCTCGGCTGGTTCGAGAACGGTTTCCGCCAGATCTCGAACCGGTTGCGCAGCGTGCGTCGGCCCGCGGACCTCGCCGGCATGCGCATCCGCGTGCTGCCGAGCGAGGTGCAGAAGCGCACCTTCGCGCTGCTCGGCGCCGTGCCGATGCGCCTCGACCTCACCGAGGCGATCGAGATGATCAAGGCCGGCACGATCGACGCGCAGGAAAACCCCTTCGCCAACACGGTGACCTACGGGGTGCACAAGTTCCACCGCTTCCACACCGTCTCCAATCATTTCTATGTCTCGCGGCCGATCTTCCTGCACCGCGGGGCGTTCGACGCCTGGCCGCAGGACGTGCAAGCTGCCATGCGCAAGGCCGTGACGGACGCCGTCGCCTTCCAGCGCGGTCTCGCGCTCGAGGAGGACCGCGATGCGCGGCGCGCGATCGAGATCCAGGGCTGCGAGATCGTGGAATTGTCGGCCCCCGAGCACGCCGCCTTCGCGGCGGCCGTGCAACCGCTGCTCGATGAGGCGAAGACGACGTACGGATCGAAGATGGTTGCGATGGCGGGGGACGGATGAGCGAGTAGCAAATAGTGGCTCCTTCTATTCGCTACTCGCCATTCACCACTCTTATCCCTTCGCGTCGTCCGGCGCCGCCAGGATGAGCGCCCAGAACACCTTGTATTTCGAGTTCGGCGTGTAGACGGCCGCGATTCCCATCCGGGTCACGCCGCTCTTGAGCATGTTGGCGCGGTGCGGCGGGGAATCGCGCCAGCCCGAGAAGGCTTCGGCGAGCGTGTGGTAGCCGGCCGAGACGTTCTCGACCGCGATCTTGGCGTCGAAGCCGGACGCCTTCATGCGCTTGCCGAAATCGCCCTTGGTGTCATGGTCGAGCTTGTCGCGCGCCGCCATGGCATGCGCCTGCTCGTCGGCAAGCCGCATCAGGGTCGGATCGAGCGCAACCCCGGAAAGAGCGTTGTTCTGGCGATAACCGGAAATCATCGATGCCGCCGCCACGGCGTCGAGCTCCGCATTGGGGCTCGCAAGGCTGCGATAAAACGTCGGCTGGCCCGCCGGCGGGGTCTCGGCCGCACAGCCGGCGAGCGCCAGCGCGAGCGCGGCGATCGACACGGTCTTGCGGGTCAGCGAAAAAATCATCGAGGGTCTCCGAATCGCAGGCGCCGCAATATGGGCCACGACCGTAGCCGAAAGATGAACATCAGGGGCCCGGCGCGCCTTTTTGCGCCGGTGGCTTGCCGTCGGCGGGCGCGGGGTGCTCATGGGGCAGCAGCGGGATAGGGATGCCGGCGGCGCGAAAGCGCTGCAGGATCGTCATCTGCAGGTCGCTTTTCACCGCCAGCGCGGTGGTCACATTGGCGACGAAGCAGCGCAGCTCGAATTCGAGCGCAAAGTCGCCGAGCGCCATGAGAAACACGCGGGGCTGCGGCGTCTGCAGCACCTGCGGATGATCGTTGGCGCAACCCATGAGGGTTTGGCGCACCGTCTCGACATCGCCGTCATAGGGGGCGCGGACCTTCACGGTGATGCGGCTGACGGTGTCGGAGCGCGTCAGGTTCTTCACCGCGCCGGTGATGAAGTCGGAATTGGGGATGATGACGCTGGCATGGTCGAAGGTCTCGATCTCGGTCGCGCGAACGCTGATACGGCGCACGATGCCCTCCTCGTTCTTGACCACCACCCAGTCGCCGACGCGGATCGGACGCTCCGCCAGCAGGACGATGCCGGAGACGAAGTTCGAGACCACGGATTGCAACCCGAAACCGATGCCGACCGAGAGCGCCCCGGCGACCAGCGCGATCTGCTGCGCCTCAATTCCGAGCTGCCCGAGCGCGAGGGCAATGGCGGCGAGCAGCAGCACATAGCCGAGGAGCGTCGCGACCGAATGCTGCAGGCCGGGCTCGATCCCGGTGCGCGGCATGAACCGCGTCTCCAGCCAGCGTTGCGTCCCGCGCGCCGCCAGCACGCCGACGACGAGCCAGATGAACGCCGTCAGGACGGCCGTGAGAGAGAGCGTGATCCCGGCGACGCGAATGCCCGACGTCACCTGCCGGATGAAATCGGAGAAATCGCCGGCAAAGAGACCCCATGGGCCGACAACCGGCGGTAGAACGACGAGCACGATGACGATCCGCAGCGCCGCCGAGAGCAACGTGCCGGCGAGCTCCAGGCCGCGCGGCGTGATCCCGAACAGCCGCGCCATCGCGCGGCCCCGGTCGGTGTCGCCGGTGAGGACCTCGGTGAACAAGGCGTCGACCCACACGAGCACGACGTAAAGCGCGCACAGGGTCGCCAGCAGGGCGATAAACCGCGCGGCGAGGAAGGAGGCAAATCCGATATAGCCGGCCGTGAGCGCGATCAGGATCGCAGCCACGAAGAGCCACAGCACCACGCGCAGCCCGGGCAGGCGGATGCTGGCGCCTGCGCCATCGGGGTCGGCTTGCGGGAATCGGGCGAGTTGGTGGATCGCGACCCCCGCGATCGCCAGCGACATCAGCACGCTGGTCGCGACCGTCAGCGCGAGCGGCGCCTCGGTCGCCCGCAAGACGGCATTGCAGAAGACGGCGACCCCGAGCAGACCCGCGCCCCATGCCAAGTGATCGGCGAGGAAACGCGCCTCTTCGTCGCTGAGCCCGATCAACCGCCTGCCGGGCTCGTCCGGCGCGAACAGCGCCAGCGCGGCGGCGCCGCCGAAGCATGCGACCGCAACGGCGGCGGCGATCCCGTAGCCGATGCCGGACAGACCTGGCGAGAGCACCCCGAGGCTCTCCAGCGTCAGCAGGACGATGATCACGAGTGCCGGCGCGAACAGCGCCCCGCTGAGAAGAACGATCAGGGCCTTCAGGGCGCGGCCAAACCGCGTCTCGGCGGGCCGCGCGAGAAGCCGGCGGCGCCACGCCCGCACCAGCATCGCGGCGGCCGCCGCGACCCCCGCCAGGATCAGCGCCGCCGCCGCTATTCCGGCGAGCCCGATCTTGTCGCGCGCGATGATCCACGAGGACCGCAGCAGCAGGCCGATCGCCACCATCTCGCCGGGGGCGGCGTGGACCGCCTCGCGCCAGAATGCGGGATCGAGCAGACCGGCCGAGCGCGCGAACAATCGGCCGGCCACCAGGGCGCGCCGGAGGTCGCCAATATGGGCAACGAGCTGGTCGGCACGCAACGCCAGCAAGCGGGTCTGCTTGAGCGCGGCGTCGAGCTCGCGTTGCTCGGCGGTGAGCCGCGCGCGCTCGGCGGCGAGCGCCGGATCCTCGGGTGGCGCATTGGGCGGCGGCGGAGCCCCGAGCTCCTTGAGCCGCGCCTCGGCGCGGGCGAGCCGCGACTCGAGCGCCGCGATCTTCTGGCCCAATTCGTCGCGCAACGGCGCAACCCGACTTGCCAGATCGGCGAGCGCCTGGTCGCTGCGGGCGTCCAGGACAGCCCCCTCGATCAGGTCGAGGGAAGTTTTAAGCGGCTCGAGCGAAGCCGTGAGATCGGCGTTGGTCTGCGCGCGGCTCGCTGCCGCGAATATGCAAACGAGCGCCGCGATCACCGCGACGGCACGGCCGGCATGGAGCATTCGAAACCACATGGGTTGTTTCCGGTGGCGGCCACAGGTCAGCGAGCAGGGATTAGCGAATAGCGGTCGGTGCACCTCCTCTATTCGCTGTTCGTCACTCGCTCTTCGCTTATTCCCTGACGCCTCACGCGCTCAGCCGCGGGACGAGCCGCGTCACGTTTCCGCTTTCGATCGCTTGCATGTCGGCGGCCGGCAGCCCCATCTTGCGCAGCGTCTCGATCTGGCTGACCGGGAAATAGGGGTAATCCGAACCGAAGGTGATCTGCGAGACCGGCACGAGCTTCATCAGGGCCGCCATGGTGGGCGCGCTGGTGGCGTTGGCGGTGTCGTAATGCAGACGGCGGAACTCGTCCGCGATGCTCTCCTCGGTGAACGCGCCCTGCTCGCCGCGCGTGCTGTGGCCGTAGAACGCCTGGATGCGCCCGGCGAGCATCGGGATGGTGCCGCCCGCATGCGAGAACAGCCACTTGATGTCGCGCAGACGCGTGAGCGTGCCGCTGAGCAACAGGCTGGTGACGGTGCGGGTGGTGTCGTGCGGAACCTCGAGCACCGCCGGGAAGGCGCCGACGCTGAGCTGGCCGCAGCAGGCGGCGACGAGCGGATGGACATAGACCACCGCCTTGCGCCGGTTGAGCTCCTCGAACACCGGCTTGTAGACCGGATTGCCGAGCCATTTGTCGCCGTAATTCGATTGCAGGCCGACGCCGTCGGCCTGCAAGGTATCGAAGGCATATTCGATCTCCTTGAGGGTCGAGTCGATGTCGATCATCGAGAGCGTTGCGAACAGGCCGAAGCGGCCCTTGTGGTCGCGCACCATCTCGGCCCCGAAATCGTTGCAGGTGCGCGCCATCGCTCCCGCGCCGGCGGCATCGAGATTGAACCAGGTGCCGGGCGTGGAGGCGAGCGAGAGCACGCCGGTCGCGACGCTGTTCTTGTCGAGCTCCTCGACCGCCTTGTCGCGCGTCCAGGCGACCTGGGTCTTGAAATGCGGAATCTTGCGGGCGTCTTCCCAGTCGAGCCATGCCTTCTGGTAGGCCGGCGGATAGAAATGATGATGGGTGTCGATCACCTTGGCGCCCGCGCCCTGCGCTCCTGCCCCGTGGGCCGGCAGCAAGCTCGCCGCCCCTAGCGCGCCGGCGCCGGCCAGAAACCTCCGCCGCGAGACGGGCGTGTAAGACATGGATGGATGGCAGGAGCAGCCGAAGCCGTGGTTCGATGCAGCCTGAGTCATGACGCCGTTTCCTCCGAGGTTTTGCGGGCAGGAGCGTAATACAAAGTGCGCGGGGCGGGTACAGCGTTATTCGGCAAGAGGGCGTCTGCGCTCCCGCTCTCCGCCCTTGCGGGGGAGCGGTGAAGACCGCTCACCCCATGGTGGGATCGAGCACGATCTTGCCCTGCGCCTCGCCCGACTCGACCATCCGATGCGCCGCGACCGCCTGCGACAGCGGCAGGACATGCGCGATCTGCGCCTTGATCTTGCCCTCGGCCGCGGCCGCGAAGCAGGTGGCGCGGTCCTCGGCGCGGTGACCCGGCATGCCCATGATGGTGATGCGGCTGTCATAAAGATGGCGGAAGTCGATCGACACGTCCGGCCCGCCATGGGCGCCCGCGGTCACCAGCCGGCCCTCGCGGCCGAGCGCCTTGAAGGCGCGTGGCAATATCTTCGGGTTGGCGATGTTGTCGTAGAGGACATTGACCCCGCGCCCGCCGGTGATCTCCATCACGGCGTCGCGGATGTCGCGCGTATTGTAGTTGACGCCGTGATCGGCGCCGAGATCGAGGCCGCGCTGGACGCGATCGTCCGATCCGGCCGCCGCGATCACGGTCGCCCCGATCACATTCTTGGCGATCTGGATGCCGACGGTGCCGAGATTGCCGCCCGCCCCCATGACCAGCACGGTCTCGCCGGCCTTGAGCCGCGCCACGTTGCACAACAGGTTCCACGCGGTCGGCGCATGCCGCATGATCACGGCCGCCTGGTGGAAGCCGAGACCCGCCGGCACCGCGACGGCGGTGCAGGCCGGCAGCGCGACCTGCTCGGCGAAGCCGCCGGGCCGCCGTATCCCCATCATGCCGAGGGGTCCACGGTAATCCGCCTCTGCCTCCGTGCAGACGTCGAGCGGCATCATGCCGGCGACGGCGACGCGGTCGCCGACCCGCCAGCGCGTGACGCCGGCGCCGAGCGCCTCGATCACGCCGGCGCAATCGACGCCGGGAATGAGCGGCAGCGTGATGCCGGGCTGCACCGGCTTTCCCGCCCGCAACCCGACGTCGAGCACACGATTGACGGTGGCGGCGTGAATGCGAATCCGGATCTCGCCGGCGCGCGGCACCGGCTCGGGCACGTCCTCGTAGCTCATCACCTCGGGCGGGCCGAAGCGGCGGATCACGATCGCTTTCATGATGCTAATCGACCCTGGCGCCCGAGGCGCGCACGATGCGTTCCCATTTGGCGGCATCCGTCTTGACCTCGGCGGCGAATTGCGCGGCCGTCATCGGGGCCGGATCGACGAAATTCCCCGCCAGTCGGCGGTGCGAGTCGGCATCCGCCACCATGTCGCGCACATCGGCGTTGAGCTGCTCGACGATATCCCTCGGCGTCCCGCGCGGCGCAAACAGCGCGAACCAGGTCGACACCGCGAAACCCGGGAATCCCTGCTCGCCGAAGGTCGGGACGTCGGGCAGGTAAGGCAGCCGCTTGTCGGCCGCGACGGCGAGAATGCGCAGATCGCCGCGCCGCACGAATTCCATATGCGGGCCGGTCGAGATGAAGGTCATCGGAATATTGCCGCTGATGACGTCCATGACGCCGGGCGCGGAGCCGCGATACGGCACATGCACGATATTGAGGCCGGCGCGGCGGATGAACTCGTCGGCGGCGAGATGCGGCGTGGTGCCGGTGCCGGCCGACGCATAGCTGAGCTTGCCGGGCTCGCGTTTGGCATAGGCGACGAATTCCTGCAGCGTGCGGGCCGGCACCTTGCCGTTCACCACCAGGAACAGCGGCACCTGCCCGAGCGATCCGACCGGGACCAGATCGGTGAGCGGATCGTAGGGCATGTGGCGGTAGAGAAATGGATTGATCACGATGTTGCCGGTATTGGCGACGCCGAGCGTGTAGCCGTCGGGCGCCGCCTTGGCGACCGCGTCCATCGCGATGTTGCCGCCGGCGCCCGACTTGTTGTCGATCACCACGGTCTGGCCGCTGCGTGCCGTCACGAAGGCGCCGAAAATGCGGGCGCAAAGATCGGTGACGCCGCCCGCCGAGGTCGACACGATGACGTGGATCGGCCTGGCCGGATAGGGCTCGGCATGCGCCGACGCGAAGCTCGCGGCGCCGGCCACCGCGAGCAATCGGGCCAAGCGGGTCACGGTGCGGGCAGCGCTGCCGCGCATCACACGTCCTTCGGCTTTTTCAGACCTAGCTCCTCGAAGCGCGCATAGGCCGCGTCGGCGTCCTTCTTGTCGGGCCAGGCCAGCGGCGGAAAGCGCGCGCCGTCGAAATCGGGATCGGGGTCGTAGTCGAGATTCATGGTGGCGTCGATCAGCACCCGGTTCCATTTGCCGGTGCCGAACAGCGCCGGATTGCGGTCGCGCCGCCGGGTCGAGGGATCGAGCCCCATCCCGAAGGTCGCCGGCATGATGACGATATCGTCCTCGCCCGCATTGACCCGGTAGGCGATCGCCCAGTCGACCGCCGCATAGTCGTGGATGTCGATGTCGTCGTCGACCACCGTGATGTGCTTGTAGCGCACATGGGCGGCGGACGACCCCCAGATCGCATTGGCGGCCTGCTTGGCCTGGCCGCGATAGCTCTGCTGCATCCGGATCAGCAGGTTGATGCCGGCCTGCACAGGCGGGCACCACACGTCGGTGATGCCGGGCACGCCGGCGCGATCGAGCACGTTCCAGGCGGCGCCCGCGCGCATGATCGAGGAGGTCATCGCATTCTCCGAATACGACCCCGGCAGCGCGCCCTCGATGGTGCCGCGCAGGATCGGATCGTTGCGGTGCGTGATGGCGGTGACCCGGATGGTCGGCTTGGGGACGCGGTCGCCCGCGAAATAGCCGGTGAACTCGGCGAAGGGCCCTTCCATCTGGAAGGTCGCAGGGTCGAGATCGAGATAGCCTTCGATCACGATCTCGGCGCTCGCCGGCACGTAAAGGTCCACCGTCTCGCACTTGACGAGATCGACCGGCTCGCCGCGGATCGCTCCGACCACATCGTATTCGCAAACGCCCTTCTGCACCGGCGCGCCGCCGACGAAGTCGAGCGCCGGCTCCCACCCCATCGCAACCGCGATCGGCATCTCGGCCTTGCCGCCCTGCTGCCAGGCCGTGACGTGATGGCCGATATGCTGGGCGCGCCACATCAGGATCGGGATGCGGTCGCGGCTCGCGATCATGCCGCGATAGACGCCGACATTCATCACGCCGTTGGTCGGATCCTTGGTGACGACGCCCCCATAGGTCATGACGTAGCGGCCGCCGTCGAGCCGGTTCCAGTAGGGCACCGGGAGCTGGTAGAGATCGACATCGCCGCCCGTGATGACATTCTGCTTGACGGGACCGTCCTTGACGATCCGCGGCGGGATGCTGCCGCTCATGATGTTGCGGCCGACCCGGACCAGGTCGCGCGGATGCGCGTCGGGCGGCAGTCCCAGCAGCATGGCCATGCGGCGATAGCTCGACAGCCCGCCGGTGAACACCCGCCGGCATCGGCTGGTGGGCGCGTTGTAGTCCTTGATGTTGTTGAACAGCAGCGCCGGCCCGGTCCCGGCGCCTTGCGCCAGCCGCGCGATGGTGCCGAGCTCGATGTTCCAGTCGACCTCGCCGTTGATCTCGCGCAGCTCCCCGGCCGTCTCCAGCGCCTTGAGCCAGCCGCGCATGTCGCCGTAAGCAACCGGTTTTCGTTTTGGCGTCATACGTACCTGTCTCCGAAGGGTCCTGGTCCGGCGAACCCCTGGATCGCCGGGCCGGGACCTTAGCCGATCTACCCGCCGCTCGCGAGGTCCGTGGTTGCGGCCGGGCCATGCGTCCGCCCGCGGGCCTACATGTCGCAGCCTGTGTTATAGAGGGCCGGACGCCGTATCTTGTATGAGCGGCGGCGACGCCTTGGCCCTGTTCCAATCAGACAGATTGGCATGAGCCCAAGATTCTACATCTGGTCGCATTTTCCCGAGCTTTCCTGGTCCAAGCCGTGCGGGCTTGAAGTTTGGCTTGAGATTCTGCGTATCGTGCAAGATAAACTGCGGGGCGGCCCGGGAAATCATGACATCAACCACAAAATTGCGTGACGGCACGCGTCTCGTCTACGACATCCATGGTCGCGACGACGGTCGGCCGCGTCTCGTCCTCATCCATTCGCTCGGCATGGACCGCTTCTTCTGGGAGCGGGTCATCCCGATCGTCGCCGACGACGCCGCCATCCTGACCTATGACTGCCGCGGCCACGGCGCCTCCGACAAGCCCAAAGGGCCCTACCGCGTCGAGAAATTCGCCGACGATCTCGCCGAGCTGATGGATCACCTCGGCTGGCGTTCGGCGATCGTCGCCGGCGCCTCGATGGGGGGCTGCATCACGCTGGCCTTCGCGGCGCGCCATGCAGCCCGCGCGACCGCGCTCGGCCTGATCGACACCACGGCCTGGTACAACGCCGCCGACAAGTGGGAGGAGCGCGCCGCCACCGCGACCGGTGCCGGCCTCGCCGCGATGATCGACTTCCAGGTGACCCGCTGGTTCACCGACGGCTTTCGGGCGTCTCACTCCGACCTGGTGAAACGCAATGTCGACCGCTTCCTCGCCAACGACCCCGCCGCCTATGCGGAAACCTGCCGGATGCTGGGCGCCTGCAATCTCGAAAGCGCCCTGCCCGGGATGAAAGTGCCGGCCGCGATCGTGGTGGGCGACGAGGACTATGCCACCCCGGTCGCCATGGCCGAGACCCTGTGCCGCGGCATCAAGGGCTCGACCTTGACGATCCTCAAGGGCGCGCGCCACCTCACCCCGCTCGAGGCGCCGGCCGACATCGCGGCCGTGCTGCAGCGCCTGATCCAGCTCGCGCCAGTCCGATGAACATCTCCGGCGAGATCACGGTTCCGGCGCCGCGCGCGGCGGTGTTCGACAAGCTCAAGGATGCGCCCTTCTTCGCCTCCTGCCTCGAGGGCGTGAAAGACCTCAAGGAGATCGACGCGACGCATTACGATGCCGTGCTCGAGACCAAGGTCGCCTACATGAAATTCAGCTTCAAGGTGAGCGTCGAGATCACCAAGCTGTCGCCGCCCGACACCATCGAGGCGAAGGTCGAGGGCACGCCGATCGGCGTGGTCGGCCGCCTCACCGCGATCTCGCGCACCCATCTCACCGAATCGAACGGACAGACGATGGTGAGCTACTCGATCGACTCCACGCTCGCCGGCAAGCTCGGCAGCATCGGCCAGCCGGTGCTCAAATCCAAAGCCAAGGACATGGAAAAGAAATTCACCGAACGTTTGCGCGCCGCGTTCGCGGCGAAGGAGACGCAATGACGCCCTTCGAGTTGCTCGAGCCCAATTCGCTCAAGGAGGCTCTCGGCCTGCTCGATCCCGACGATCCGTCGGTCCGCCCGGTCGGCGGCGGCACCGCGCTGATGCTGATGATGAAGGCGGGCGTCTTCCGCCCGACCCGCCTGATCAGCCTGCGCAAGATCGGCGGCCGCCTCTCCGGCATCAAGGCCGGCCGCGATGGCGGCCTCACGATCGGCGCGATGACCCCGCTCGCCGCGCTCGAGCACTCGGCCGACGTCGCGCGCGTCGCGCCCGTGATCACGCGCGCCATGCGGCGGCTGTCGAATGTGCGCGTGCGCAACGTGGCGACCGTCGGCGGCGCCATCGCGCATGGCGATCCGCACATGGACCTGCCGCCGGTGCTGATCGCGCTCGGCGCCAGCGTGACGTTGATCAGCCCGACCGGCGAGCGCACCATCAAGGTCGAGGACGTCCTGACCGGCTATTACGAGACGGCGCTGGAGAAGAACGAGCTGATTTCCGAGCTCACCATTCCGGCCCAGGGCGCGCGCCGCGCCGCCTACATCAAGTTCACCGCCGGCTCGTTCGAGGACTGGCCGGCGCTCGGCATCGCGGTCTCGCTCGACGCCGATGGCGATACGGTGCGCAGCGCCACCGTGGTGGCGAGCGCCGCGACCGCCAGGGCGGTCCGGCTCGCCGGCGCCGAAAGCGCGCTCAAAGGCGCGCGCATCGACGACAAGACCCTGGCGCGCGCCGGCGACGCCGGCGCGCAGGAAGCCGAGGTGATCTCGGACGTGCGCGGATCGGCGCCCTACAAGCGCGAGCTCATCCGCGTCCATGTCGGGCGCGCGGTGCGCCAGGCGCTCGCCCAGAATGGAGCAACCCACTGATGGCCACGACCACTGTTCCCGGCGCCCAAGGGGGCGCGAAGGCCGGCAGCCAGATCGGGCGTTCCCTGCCGCGGCTCGAAGCGCGCGACAAGGTCTCGGGCCGCGCCGAATACACCCATAATCTGCGTCTGCCCGGCATGCTGTATGGCAAGATCTTCCGCAGCACCATCGCGCATGGCCGCATCAAGTCGATCGACACCAGCGCCGCCAAGAAGATCCCGGGCGTCTTCCGCGTCGTCACGGCGGACGATATCCGCACCGTCATCCCGCACCCCTATTATGGACCGGCATTCCACGACCAGCCGATCCTGGCGATCGACAAAGTCCGCTTCGTGGGCGAACCCGTGGCGGTCGTGCTCGCCTCCGACCCGCATGTCGCCGAGCAGGCGGTGCAGGAGATCGTCGCCGAATACGAGGAGCTGCCGGCGATCTACGACGAGATCGAGGCGATGACCTCGAAGGTCTATGTGCATGACGAGCTCAAGCCGGCCGGCGCCTTCGCGGATCTCAAGCATCTGACCGGGCGCAAGAACACCAACGTGGCGCTCGACTTCAAGCTGCGGCGGGGCGACGTCGAGAAGGGATTCGCGGAGTCGGCGCACGTCTTCGAGCACACCTTCCACACCCAGAAGGTGCTGCATCTCGCTTTCGAGCCATTCGTGTCGATCGCCGACGCAAAACCCTCGGCAGTAACGATCTACACGTCGTCGCAGGGCCCCTCCTTCGTGCGCGTCGAGATCGCGCGCCTGCTCGGCCTGCCGGAGAACCGCGTGCGCATCCGCGTGCCTTATGTGGGCGGCGGCTACGGCTCCAAGCTCTACATCAAGCTCGAGGCGCTGGTTACCGCGCTCTCGCTGCTGTCACGGCGGCCGGTCAAGATCGCGCTCACCATGGAGGAGCAGTTCTACCAGATCACCAAGCATCCCTGCACGTTCCGCATCAAGAGCGGGCTCGACAAGGATGGCCGCATCATCGCGCGCAAATGCGAGGTCTACTGGAATGGCGGCGCCTATGCGGATGTCGGCCCACGGGTGACGCAGAAATCCGGCTTCACGGCGTCGGGGCCCTACGACATCGAGCATGTGCATGTCGATTCCTACGCGCTCTATACCAACGTGACGCCCTCCGGCGCGCTGCGCGGCTTCGGCATTCCGCAGCTGGTGTGGTCCTACGAGAGCCATACCGACATGATCGCGCGCGCTCTCAAGATCGATCCGGTCGCCTTCCGCAAGAAGAACATCCTGCGCAAGGGCCAGAAGCATGCGACCGGCACCCCGGTGAACGATGCGCCGCTCGAGGCGATCCTCGACCGCATCGCGGCGCGCCTGAACTGGGGCAAGCCGTTCGAGCGCGGCAACGGGGCGATCAAGCGCGGCCGCGGTCTCGCGATCGCCATCAAGGCCGTGATCGCGCCCACCACCTCGGTGGCGATCCTCAACGTCACGGCCGACGGCAGCCCGATCCTTTATTGCGGCACCGTCGACATGGGCCAGGGCTCCGACACCGCCATGGCGCAGATCGTCGGCGAGGTGCTCAACCTGCCGGCCGAGTCGGTGCGGGTCACCCCGCGCGACACCGACATCACGCCCTACGACATGGGCACGCTCGGCTCGCGCTCGCTCTTCCACATGGGCCACGCGGTGCGGCTCGCGGCCGAGGAGGCGCGCGGCAAGATCGCCGCGCTCGCGCG
>Ga0137415_10002821_pt1 | contig 17219 bp, 21 predicted proteins | sample CZODoug3_1_1_16f_FD_183082 | JGI IMG/M metagenome (GOLD analysis project Ga0137415, IMG submission 183082) | Vadose zone soil fungal communities from Angelo Coast Range Reserve, California, USA - CZODoug3_1_1_16fungal (Hybrid Assembly) | ecosystem: Environmental > Terrestrial > Soil > Vadose...
CCCCGCGCAGTGGACGCGGGGGCAGCGACGCGGCGCCGGGCCCCTTGACGCAGGCTTCAGCGCCGCGGCTTCAGCCGCCGCGCCCGACCGCCTAGGCCGCGAGGATGCAACGAACTTCCGGCGCCGGACGCAAGGTTTTTCTGTTGGGGCAGGGAATCAGCTATTCGCGCAGTCCCGCCATGCACAACGCGGCGTTCAGCTCATTGGGGATGGACTGGAGCTACGACCTGCTCGATGTGCCGCCCGAAGACCTTCGGGGCGCCTTGACCCGGCTGCGCGCACCGGATGTCGGCGGCGCCAACGTCACGATCCCGTACAAGCAGGCGGTGATGGAACATCTCGACACGATTGCTCCTGAGGCGCTCCGCGCCCGTGCCGTCAACACCATCGTCAACGAGGGCGGGAGGCTGGGTGGCTTCAACACGGACATCCCCGCGATCCGCGCGGCGGTCGAGCAGGTCGGGCTCGAGCCCGGCGGCGTGAACGCCGTGATCCTCGGCGCGGGTGGGGCGGCGCGAGCCGCAGCCGCGGCCCTGGAAGGGGCTCACCTCACCTTCGTCTCGCGACATCCTCGCGATGCCGACGTCCCTGGCAAGGTGGTCGCCTGGGAGGATGCCGCCGTCCCCTCGCTGACGCGCTCCGCCGACCTGCTCATCAACGCCACACCCCTGGGCAGGCACGACGAGATGCCCCTGCGGCCCGCGGCGCTGCCCAAGGCGGGAGCGGTCATCGACCTCGTCTACGTCACCGGAGGAACGCCGCTCATCCGCAAGGCGCGCTCGCTCGGCCTGGCCGCCGTGGATGGGTGGGAGGTGCTGCTCTCCCAGGGCGAGATCTCGTTCCTTCTCTGGACCGGACACAGCGCGCCCATCGACGCGATGCGACAAACTCTCCAACCGTGAATCAGTACCTCCTCGCGGTGCTGTGGGCGGTCGTCGGCGCGGGCGCGGGATGGCTGGTGCGTTGGGGCTCCGTCAAGCTGGCGCGCCTGGAGGAGCTCGAGCCCGGCAGCAAGTGGTGGCAGGTGTTTGGCCCGCCGGTGCTGTCCGCCCTGGTCTTCGGGCTCTACGGATTCGAGATCAGCTCGTTCCCGACCCTGGTGGTGAGGAGCATCTTCGTGCTGGTGCTCGTCCAGGTGATCTTCTTCGACTTCGAGCACCGGCTCATCCTCGACCGCGTGATGTTTCCTTCGATCCTTCTCGCCCTGCTGGTCACGCTGTCGCCCCTGATCAGCCCGCGCCTCGGCCTGTGGCAGCAGCCATGGTGGGCGGGCATCGTGATGGGACTCGCGGCCGGGCTGTTGTTTCTGCTCCTATCACTCGCCGGCTCGGCGATCTTCAAGGCTGAGGCGCTCGGTTTTGGCGATGTGAAGCTGGCTTTGTTCATGGGCCTGCTGCTTGGCTGGCCGTACACATTCACCGCGCTCTTTTACGGCGTGTTGCTGGCCGCGGTCGGCGCGATCACGTTCATCGTCATCCACCGCTCGATGAAAGGCACCATCGCGTACGGCCCGTACCTGGCGGCCGGAGCCATCCTCGTGCTCCTCCAACTGCCCTAAGTAGGGGAAAATACGCGGCCATGAGCAAGCTCCTTCCCGGCGAGAATCTCGTCTTGAAGGATCACCCGCACTGGATCACCCTCGTCAAGAGCGTGATCGTGCCCGTGGTCCTTGTCATCGTCGTCGCCGTCGCCGACTTCACAGTGCTGTTCGACAACTACGTCCCGCACTTGCGGACGTTCCTCAGCCTGGGCGTGATCGCGCTCGCGCTGCTCTGGTTTATCGTCGTCTGGATTCGGTGGCAGTCGATCACCTACACGCTGACCGACCAGCGCATCACGATCGAGACGGGCGTCTTCGGCCGCCAGCAGAAGATCATCCCGATCGACCGCGTGCAGGACTGCACGACGCGGCAATCCGTCTTCGGCCGCATCCTCGGCTACGGACGTGTCGAGATCGACGCGGCGGGGACGCAGGGCGCCGAGGTGCTCGACCACCTGCCCAACCCCGGAGACTTCCGCGACCAGGTCTTCATGCAGTCGGAGAAGCGGCGTGGCGGGGGCATGCCGGCGGGGTCATCGACGTCACCGTTACCGGCCAATCCAAGCGGCGTCTAGCACCCCGCGCAAACCGCTCGCGCTGCTCGGCTTCATGGGGTCGGGCAAGACGCTTGTCGGCGCGCTTGCGGCCGATCGGTCGCACGCCAGATTTTTCGATCTCGACCTGATGGTCGAGGACAAAGTCGGGATGCCGATCGCCGACATTTTCGCCATCCACAGCGAGGCGACCTTTCGCGCCTACGAGAAGGAGATGCTGCCCGTGGCCCTGCAGCCCGACACGGTGGTCGCACTGGGCGGCGGCGTCGTGATCGATGACGACAACTGGCGCCTGATCTCCGGCATGGCGACCACCGTCTATCTCGAAGTGCCGTTCGCTGCGCTCTGGGAGCGCGTCAACCACCTGCCCGGGCGACCGCTGATCGCCAACCGCACGCCGGCTGAGGTCGAGGAGCTCTTCGAACTCAGGCGACCGCGCTACGAGGAGGCCGAGCACCGCGTGGACGGCACCCGGCCGCTGGGCGACGTCGCCGACGAGGTGTTGAAGCTGTGGTCCGGCTGATCCTCGACTCGTCGTCGGGCGGTTATCCGGTGCTGATCGGCACCAACCTCAATCGCGAGCTTCGCAACGTCGTCACGCGACTCGACCCGACCGGCGCCGCGATCGTCACCGACACCAACGCGAGGCCGTGGGCGGTGAAGGTGGCCAAGGCGATCAAGCGAGCCGGCCTGAGGACCGCCATCCACGTGGTTCCCGCGAGTGAGCGCTCGAAGTCGATGGCGCAGCTGCAAAGCGTGCTCACGTTCCTCGAACGGCGGCAGATCGACCGAGGCGGCTGCGTGATCGCGGTGGGTGGAGGCACCGTCGGCGACCTGGCCGGGCTTGCCGCCGCGGTCTGGCAGCGTGGCGTACGACTCGTCGCGGTGCCGACCACGCTCCTGGCCATGGTCGACTCGAGCGTCGGCGGCAAGACAGGCGTCAACGGCATGCGGTCGAAGAACGCGATCGGCGCCTTCTGGCATCCCTCCGCGGTGATCTCGGACATCGCCGCCATCGAAACTCTGCCCGAGCCAAACTTCCGAGACGCTTTCGCCGAGGTTGTAAAGTACGCCGTCGCCATGGACCGAGGACTTTTCGAGCTGCTGCAGCGCAACAGCCCGCGACTGCTGGAGCGCGAGGCCCCGATGCTGGAGCGAGTCGTTTTTCGCTGCGTCGCGGCCAAGGGGTTGGTCGTGGCCAAAGACGAGCGCGATCGCGGCCCGAGGGCGATCCTCAACTATGGCCACACCGCCGGACACGCCCTCGAGGCGGCGACTGGATTTCGGGTCACGCACGGCCGGGCCGTGGCGTTCGGGATGCGGGTGGCGGCGCGCATCGCCCTCTCCATGGACCTGTGCAGCAAGCGCGTCGTCGAATCCCAGGACGCGCTCCTCGACGCGTTCGGCCTGCCTGACAAGCCGCCCCACGCCGACCCCAAACGGGTCCTTGCCGCGGTCGCGGTCGACAAGAAGGCGCGCCGCGGCAAGGTTGCCTGGGTGATGCCGCGCCGGATCGGCCACGCTGAGGTCGGGCACGCCGTGCCTGGCGCGCTGGTGCGCCGCGTGATCACGAGGTCGCTGGCGTGAAGCGCGTCGTCGTGGTCCACGGGCCCAATCTCAACCTGCTCGGGAAGCGCGAGCCGCACATCTACGGCACCCGGTCCCTGGACGACCTGAACAAGACGGTCCGGGACGCAGCGGCCAGGCTGGGCCTCGAGGTGACCATCTTCCAGAGCAACCATGAAGGCGAGATCATCGACTTCCTGCAGAAGGAGGGTCCCGGGTCGGCCGGGATCGTGATCAACCCAGCCGCCCTGACCCACTACTCGATCGCCGTCTTCGACTGCCTGCAGGCGCTTGCGCTGCCCGTGGTGGAGGTCCACCTCTCGAACATCCACGCCCGCGAGGAATTCCGGTCCAAAAGCGTGACCGCGCGCGCGGCCAGAGGCGTGATTACCGGGCTTGGGTTTGTGGGATATGAGCTGGCACTGGAGTACCTCGCAAGAGAGCAATGATTTCAACCAACGACTTTCGCCCGGGCACTATGTTCGAGATGGACGGGCAGCTGCTGTCCGTCGTCACCGTCGAGCACATCAAGCTCGCGCGCGCGGGCGCGGTGATCAAAGCCAAGCTGCGCAACGTGCTGACCGGCTCGAACTTCGAGCAGAGCTTTCGGAGCGGAGACAAGTACCGGCCGGTCCGCATCGACAGCCAGGAGGCGACCTACAGCTACTCGGACGGGAGCCACCATTACTTCATGGATGCGAAGACATACGACCAGGTCCCGGTCGATGAGGACATGCTCGAATCCGTGCTCCCGCTGTTGAAGGAAGGTAGCACCGTCTTTCTGCAGCGCTACCAGGACAAGCTGATCGGCGTCGAGCTGCCCATCAACGTGGACCTGAAAGTGGTGTCGACCGACCCTGGATTCAAGGGCGACACGGTGTCCGGCGCAACCAAGCCCGCCAAGCTCGAGACCGGCGCGACCATCCAGGTGCCGCTCTTCATCCACTCGGGCGACGTGATCCGCGTCGACACGCGCGACCTCTCGTACGTCGAACGCGCTTAGACTGCCCGGTCTCCTCCCCATTCATGGGGAGGTGTCGGCGCAGCCGACGGTGGGGCCGCGGCCCGGCCGGATGGGGGCTCTGGAGCGTAGGATCAGCCGGTTATGAGTGAGAACGGTTCGCTGGGGGCGGTTCGTGTGGCCAATGAGGTGATCGCCAGCATCGCCGCGTTGGCCGCGTGCGAAGTCGAAGGTGTGGAAGGCATGGACGAGGCGGCTGCGCGTCACTTCGGGGACTTCGTTCGACGTCAAGCTGCCCATCGCGGTGTGCGTGTGCACATCGAGGGCGATCGTTCCATCCATCTCGAGGTCTTCATCACCGTCGAGTCGGAGGCCAAGCTCGCCGATGTAGCCGCGGCCGTGCAGGCCAACGTCGTGGAGGCGACAGAGCGCATGCTGGGCCTGGAGGTCGGCGAGGTGAATGTCTTCGTATCGAGCGTCGCCTTCGCCACGTAGGAAAACTGTGGGGAAGCGCCACCAGGCAAGGGAGCTGGCGCTCAAGGTCCTCTTTCAGCTCGAGGGCAGCGACGACGACGTGGAAGAAGTGCTGCGGTACCACGCGTCGGAAGGTGCGGCCACTGAGGATGTCGCCAACTTCGCGGGCCAGCTCGTCCGCGGAGTGCTGGCGAACCAGGAGAAGCTCGACGCGATCCTCAGCGAGACCTCCGAGCACTGGAAGCTCGACCAGATGGCGAAGGTGGACCGCATCATCCTTCGCATCGCGATCTATGAGATCGCGATCGATCGCAAGGTGCCGACCAAAGCCGCGATCAACGAGTCGATCGAGCTGGCCAAAACATTTTCGGGCGACGAGGCCGGGCGATTCGTCAACGGCATCCTGGGTCGTGTCGCCGCGACGGCAACTTGACAGAGAGCCAGCTCGACGACATCCTGGCCGGCCTCGAGAATACGATCGCGAAGCTGGCTGACGGGACGGCGCCGCTGGAAGACCTGGTCGCGGCGCATCACCAGGCTCTGAAGCTGCTGGCGGAGGCGCAGTCCCGCATGGCCGAGTTGAAATCGCACGCGGACGAAACCGCAAAATTGCTGTCCGAGTGAAGTATCTCCTCGCGCCGTTGGTGGCCTGGGTCATTGCTCAGGTTGCCAAGGTGACGCTGACATCTGTCCGCGAGCGGCGGCTGAACCTGCGGGTTCTGGCCGAGACCGGCGGCATGCCCAGCAGCCACAGCGCAATCGTCATGGGCCTGACCGCGGCGATCGGTAAATATTCGGGGCTCGCTTCCGCTCCTTTCGCGATCGCCCTTATCTTCACGTTCGTGGTGATGTACGACGCGGCCGGCCTGCGCCGGGCAGCGGGCCGCCAGGCCGAGGTCCTCAATCGCCTGGTCGAGGACTTGGTCCACATGAGGGGTGTACAGGAAGCCCGGCTGCGCGAGCTGCTCGGACACACTCCCTTCGAGGTCCTGGTCGGCGCCGTGATCGGGCTCGCGGTCGGAATCCTCCTACCGGCCGGCTGATGCTGAGGCTTGACGTGCTGGTGACGAAGAGCGGGCTCGCCCCCTCGAGGCAGCGAGCGCAGGCCCTCATCCTCGCGGGCAAGGTCCGCGTCGGGGGCGAGACCGTGCGGAGCCCCGACCGCACGGTGCGTGAAGACGCGCCGATCGCCGTCGACGCCGAGCCCGGCTTCGCCAGCCGAGGCGCGCTGAAACTTGGGCCGGCGCTCGATCACTTCGGCGTTGATCCAAAAGGGCGCGTCTGCGCCGACATCGGCGCCTCCACGGGTGGCTTCACCGACGTCCTGCTGCGGCGAGGCGCGTCGAAGGTCTACGCGATCGACGTCGGGCGCGGACTTCTGGATTGGAGGCTGCGCCAGGACCCGCGGGTCGTCGTCATCGAGCGCGTGAACGCGCGCGACCTCCAGGAATTTCCCGAACCCGTGAATCTTGTCGTGATCGACGTCTCATTCATCGGCCTGGAGAAGGTGCTTCCAGCCATTCGGCACGCAGCCCCCGACTCTGAAGTTGTCGCGCTGTTCAAGCCCCAATTCGAGGTGGGGCGGTCCGAGGTGGGGAAGGGCGGCATCGTTCGCAACGCGCCGGCGGTCGACGCCGCACTCGCGCGCTTTCGCGATTGGTGTGAGGGCAACGGGTACCTGGTCGCTGGGGCAGAGCCGTCGGAGGTGACCGGCGCGGAAGGCAATCGAGAGATATTCGTCCACCTGCTTCCCAAAAAGCTGTGAAAGTCGGCCTCCTGCGCGGATCAGGCGTCGACCAGGACATGATCGACCACGCCTTTCAAGCGATGAGGGCGCGGCACGTCGAAGCCGTCGAGCTACAGCGAGACGCGCCGGCCGAAAAGACCGCGGCTCTTTTAAAGGACACCGGGCTCATCCTCACGCTGGGCGGCGACGGAACCTTCCTGGCCGGCGCGCGTCTGGCGGTGGAGCGGGGCATCCCGATCCTGGGGGTCAATCATGGTCATCTTGGATTTCTGACCGAGATCGAAGCGGACGAGATGGATGACGGCCTCGGCCGATACCTCGACGGCTCATACCGAATCGAAGAGCGGACCATGCTCCAGGTCACGCTGTTGCGGAATGGCCGTGGCATTTTGCAGGAGATCGGCCTCAACGAGGTGGTGGTCGATCATTCAGGCGAGGCGCGCATCCTGCGCCTCGAGATCGACGTCAGCGGGCAGCGGGTGGGCGTGATCGATGCCGACGGCGCGATCGTCGCCACCGCCAGCGGTTCGACTGCTTACGCCCTCGCGAGCGGGGGCCCGATCCTCGAGCCGACGCTGGAGGACCTGGTGCTCGTTCCGATGAGCCCGTTCGCGCTCACTGTGCGTCCCATCGTCTTCGCACCTGGCCAGGACATCAGCCTGTCCGTCATACGCGGGCCGGCCGAGTTGCGGGTCGACGGCGGCGCGCGGGGCCACCAGGTCGACGTCGGCGACGTCGTTCGCTGCGGTTCGCACGCCAAGCGCCTGAAGGTTGTTCGCTTCAGCCCGCCCGAGAGCTTCTACCAGCGCCTGGCCGACAAGCTGGGTTGGGGCCGGCCGCTGGTCCCCAAGAAGTAAGTGGTCGGCCCCGACCACTAGTGCTCAAGGAGCTGAGGGTCCGCGACCTGGCGTTGGTCGCGGAATCGACCGTGCGCTTTGGCAAGGGGCTCAACCTTCTCACCGGCGAGACGGGCAGCGGCAAGTCGCTGATCATCGATGCTCTCAGCCTCGCGCTCGGTGCGCGCGGCGGAGCGGACCAGGTCCGCCACGGCGCGGATCGCGCCACCGTGGAGGCGGTGTTTGACGCTGTGAGCCTGCAGCGCGAGATCGGCAAGAGGAGCGGGGCGCGAATTGATGGGCGCACCGCGTCGCCGAGTCAGCTGCGCGAGCTGGGCAACGACCTGGTCGCGATCCACGGCCAGCATGAGCACCACGCGCTGCTCGACACCGACACCCAGACCGAGCTGCTCGACGCCTACGGGGCTTTCCTCCCCATTCATGGGGAGGTGTCCGGCTCAGCCGGACGGAGGGGCCCGGCCGGAGGGGCCGCGCCGGAGAGTCTGCGCGCGGCGGTGGTCAGCACCCACGCCGCGTGGATGGCCGCGGCCAGCGCACTGCGCGACCTCGAGCAGCTTCGCTCCCGTGGCCGCCGTGAGGAGGAGTACCTGCGGTGGCAGCTCGACGAGCTGCGAAACGCAGAACTAAAGCCGGGCGAAGACGACTCGCTCACCGCCGAACGCACCGCCACGCGGCACGCCGCCCGCCTCGCCGAGCTCGGACAGCAAGCCGTGGACGCGCTGCACGAGGACGGCTTGGCCCGCGCTTCCGTCGCGGTCGGCTCAGCGGCCGCGCTTGATGGTCGACTCGCCGATCAAGCGTCGCGCCTCCAGCTGCTGGCGGAGGAGATGGCGGACGTGGCCGCCGCGGTCCGGCACTACATGGAGATGCTCGACTCCGACCCGCGCCGGCTCGAGGCGATCGAATCGCGGCTCGCTGTTCTGGACGGCGTCAAGCGCAAGTACGGGGGCTCCCTCGAGGCGGCGATCCAGGAGATGAAGCGCCTGGAGCTGCAGGTCGGGGCCACTCAGGACCTCGACTCCGCCGTTGCGTCCGCCGAACGTGAGAAAGCGACGCGCCGCGCCGACCTGGAGGCGGCTGCCGCCCGCCTCACCAAAGCACGCACCGCCGCCGCGCGCCGGATGGAGAAGGCGGTCGCTACGGAATTGCAGGGGCTGCGCCTCGAGGGCGCGCGCTTCGAGGTCGCGCTGCGCCCGGAGCCGGAGATCACACCGACCGGCGCAGAGGCCGCCGAGATGATGTTCTCGGCCAACCCGGGTGAGCCCATCGCGCCTCTGGCGAGGGTCGCGTCGGGCGGTGAGCTGGCTCGAGTCATGCTCGCGATCAAAACCGTCGGCGCCGACGCAGACCGAATGCCGACGTTGGTCTTCGACGAGGTCGATGCGGGCATCGGTGGCGAGGCCGCCATCCAGGTCGGGTTGCGTCTGAAGGCGCTCGGCACGCGCCACCAGGTGCTCGTCGTCACGCACCTCGCGCAGATCGCGTCGTTCGCCGACCACCACCTGGTGGTTGAGAAGACACGCGCGAACGGACGCAACGTGGTCACTGTCCGCGAGCTGACGAGTGAAGAAGAGAAGGCTCGGGAGCTCGCGCGCATGATGAGCGGCGGGGTCACCGCGAAGGCCGTGGCCCGCGCCCATGAGCTCCTGGAAGAAGCCGCAAGGCCTGTGAGGTAGCCTTACCGGACGTATTGGACGTAACGACCCCGGTCTTCGAAGGTCCGCTGGAGCTGCTCCTCGCATTGGTCGAGCGCGAGGAAGTCGACATCTTCAAGGTCTCACTCGCCAAGGTGACCGACGCGTATCTCGCCGAGCTGGCGTCGCGAGAGATCGCGGACCCGCAGGAGATGGCCGAGTTTCTGTGGATGGCGGCGCGGCTGCTGCTCCTCAAGTCGATTCGTCTATTGCCTGGCGAAACGCCGTCCGATGAAGAGACCGAGCTGCTCGGCTGGGAGGACGAGGTCCGGCAGCGCCTCGAGGAGTACCGCGCCTACAAGGAGATCGCAGGCGAGCTTCTGGAACGCGCGCAGCAGGAGACCTTCGCATTTCCACCGCCGGCGCGACCGGTCGAGGCTGGAGGACAGGAAGAGCCGCTCGACGTCGACTTCCTGGTCGCGGCGTTCAACAGCGTCCTGGCGCGCATCCCGCCAAGGCCGCTCGTCGTCACCGGCCGGACCTGGACCCTCCAGGAGAAGCTCGACCTGATCACAGACCGCCTGCGCCAGGGACCGATCGAGCTCGTTGAGCTGATCCTCGAGTCCGAGGACCGCCTCGAGGCGGTGGTCACATTCGTGGCGGTGCTCGAGCTGGTCCGCCGCTCCGCCATTCGCGTCAAGCAGAAGGAGCGATTCGGCCCGATCCACGTCGAGCTGCGGGAGCCGGCCGTTGACTGATGTCTCCGCGGCGCTCGAGGCGATCCTCTTCAGCTCCAACAGGCCGCTGAAGGTCCGGGAGCTTCAGCAGGCGACGGACAGCGACCGCAACAGCGTCGAGGGGGCGTTGGAAAAGCTGCGCTCGTCGCTCGAAGGACGCGGCGTGATGCTGATGCGGCATCACGATGAGATCCACCTTGCGACCCGACCCGAGTATGCAGGGGCCGTGCGCCGCGCCCTGCGCCCCGAAGTCTCGGGCCGGCTCTCCCAGGCGGCGTACGAGACGCTCGCGATCGTCGCCTATCAGCAGCCAGTCTCTCGCGCGCGCGTTGAAGAGGTGCGCGGCGTCAACTGCGAAAGCGTGTTGGGCAACCTCGAGCTCCGCGACCTCATCACCGAGGTCGGCCGCGGCTCGGGGCCCGGCCAGCCGAAGCTGTACGGCACGACGATGAGGTTCCTCCAGGTGATGGGCCTCGAGTCGCTCGACCATCTACCGACTGCCAAAGTAGCGGGTGTAGAACGAGCGAACGGCTGAACCACTTCCTCGCGCGAGCGGGTGTGGCAAGCCGTCGCGCCGCCGATGCCCTCATCGCCTCCGGCGCGGTCCGCGTCAATGGCGAGCGACCGCCCGCATCCGGGCTGCTGGTCGACCCTGATCGCGACCGGGTGACTGTTGACGGGCGTCAAGTCAGGCCGATTACCACGCATCGCTACGTGATGCTGAACAAACCTCTCGGTGTGATCACCACAGCGCGGGATCAAGCGGCTCGCACTACTGTGCTGGACGTGATCGGCGAGGAAGGGAGCCTCGGGCATCGCCTTTTTCCGGTCGGCAGGTTGGACGCCGACAGCACCGGACTCCTCCTGCTCACGGACGACGGGGAGCTCGCCTACCGGCTCACCCATCCGCGCTATAAGGTCGCAAAGGAGTACGAGGCCGTTGTCGCCGGCGTGCCCACCGGCAAAGACTTGCAAGCCCTCCGGGGTGGCGTGAAGCTCGACGACGAGACGTCAGCGCCGGCGGAAATCGAGCTCGTCCGAGCCACGACGGGCGATCGCGATTCAGGACGCGCCGAGCTGCGCATCGTGATTCGCGAAGGCCGGCATCGTCAAGTGCGCCGCATGGTCGAGGCCGTCGGGCACAAGGTGGTCTCATTGCGGCGAGCCGGATTCGGACCTCTGCGTCTCGGCCGTCTCAAGACAGGCGGGTGGCGCGTTCTGTCGAGCGGTGAGGTGGCGGCACTGCGGCGCGCTGCCGGCCTTGAGGCGAAGTGATCGTCACCATCGACGGTGGCGTCGCTTCAGGCAAATCGGCGGTTGGCAGGCGGGTGGCGGAAAAGCTTGGTCTTCCATTCATCGACAGCGGGCTGATGTATCGGGCCATCACGCGACTGGCGGCGCAGCGCGGCATCGACCCGCACGATGACGCCGCCGTGACCCGGCTTGCCGACTCAACCCGGATCCGCATCGATGGGGAGCGCGTGTGGGCCGACGGAGTAGAGCTGACCGAGGGTATCTATGACAGCGACCATGCTGACGCGCTGCCGATCATCTCCGCCATCCCCGGCGTGCGCAAGGCCCTTGTGGAGCAGCAGCGAGAGATGGGTGAATCCGGCGTCGTGATGGCCGGCCGCGACATCGGCACGGTCGTCTTTCCGCAGGCCGACCACAAATTCTTCCTGGTCGCGAGCCTGGACGAGAAAGTGCGCCGGCGCGCGGCTCAGTACGAGCGCCGCGGCGAGCGGGTCGACGAGGACGCGATGCGCAAGGAAGTGGAGCTGCGTGACCGCGTCGACTCCAACCGGCCCGTCGCGCCACTCCGACCGGCGGATGACGCGGTCATCATCGACACGGACCAACTCGATGTCGACCAAGTAGTCGACCGCATGGTGCAGCGCGTGCGAGCAGGCAAGTGATCTACGCGTTTCTGCGTGGCTTCATGCGATTCATTACGCGCGCTTACCTGCTCGGTCTGTTCAAGGTCGAAGGCATCGAAAACGTGCCGAGGCAGGGACCGCTCATCGTGTGCTCGAACCATTCCGCCACGCTCGACCCGCCGATGGTCCCGGCTTTCCTGCCGCGCTCGGACAGCTGGAGCATGGCGAAGTCCGAATACTTTCGTCATCCCATCCTTCGATGGCTGTTCACCAGCTACCACGCCTTCCCGGTGGTCCGACACACCGCCGACCGCGCCGCACTCCGCAGGTCGTTCGATCTCCTGAAGGCGGGACACGTGCTGATCATCTATCCGGAAGGGACGCGCACCGAGACAGCGGCGCTCGCCGAGCCAGAGTCTGGCGCGGGGTTCATCGCCCAAAAGGCCGGATGCCCGATTCTTCCGGTTGCCTTGACCGGGACTCGGGAATGTTTCCCGAAAGGCGCGCACTGGCCGAGGCGCGTCCCCGTCACGATCCGCTTCGGCAAACCCTTCCTTGTGCAGCAGCGCCGCGCAAACGGCCAGCGGGTGACGCACGAGGAGGCTTCTGAGGCGATCATGCTCGCCATCGCCGAGCTGCTGCCGCCGGAGATGCGCGGCCTGTTCAGCGACGTGGAGGCGCTTCGAGCCCGCCTGGAGGGAGCAACGTCTCCCTCTCCCCTCTAGGGGAGAGGGGCGGGGGCGAAAGCCCTAGCCGATCGCGGGTCGCGCCCAGTCGTCTTCGACCAGGCTGCCGAGCGCGGGGTTGAAGCAGGCGTCGAAGGCCTCCTTCAGCGACTGTGGGGTGAGATGGGGCGGCTGCTGGCGGTAGTTCGCGAGGTCGACCAATCGCGCGACGAGCGCTCGGGGGTGAGAGCCGCGAAGGGGTTTCTTTCCGTAAAGGTTGTTGAGCAGGTATCCGATGGCCTTCTCATCAAAAGGAACGCCCTGGCGGTCGCACTCGAAGCGAAGGATCCGCCCGAACGCCTCAGGCGTCGGGTTCCCGATTCCGATCTTGTACGCCATGCGGCGGAGGAACGCCTCGTCGACCAGCTCCGTGGGCGAGAGGTTCGTTGAGAAGACCACCTGGCAGAGGAAGGGCAGCTCGATCTTGCGGCCCGAGGCCGAAAGGTCGAGGTAGTCGATCTTCTTTTCCATCGGCACGATGAAGCGGTTGAGGAGGCGCATCGGCGGCACTTCCTGGCGGCCGAAGTCGTCGATCACGAACACGCCCGCGTTTGCCTTCCACTGCAGCGGCGCCTCGTAGTAGCGGTTCTGTTGGTCGTAGGTGAGGTCGAGCTGCTGCAGCTTCAGCTCTCCACCGGCTGTAACCACCGGGCGCTCCACCTTGACCAACCGGCGGTCGACGGGTTGCTCGCCTTCGGCGATCTTGTGATAGACCGGGTCGATCACACGGATGATCTCGTCGCCGACAGCGACCGCGTGGGGGATCTCGATCGGCGCGCCCATCAGCAGCGCCATGCGCTCGGTGATCGTGCTCTTGCCGTTGCCGGGCGCGCCGAAGATGAAGAGCGACGCGCGCGAGACCATCGCGCCGCCGATCTGGTCGATCACATGCTGCTCGAGCTCGAGCTCACCGAGTGCCTTCTTCAGCTGTGCGTCGGTGACTGGAGATTTGCCGACCACCTGGGACTCGATCAGCGCGAGGTAGTCTTCGAAGTTGACGGGGCACGGGCCGAGGTAGCGCGTCTGCACAGCCGACATCTCGGCGGCGCGCTGGCGTCCGGCGCCGGAGATCGCGTAGTTCATCTTGACCGGATACGGGCGCCCCTCCAGACCCGGGTCGTTGGAGACGCCGCGCGTGTCCATGAGCTGGTTCTTCTCGAACTCGTCGATGAGCGGCGAGAATGTCTCAAACGGAAGGCCCAGACGCTGCTCGAGGGCTGAGCCGGTCAGCTGGTCGGCGAAGGCAAGGGTCCGGAGCAGGAGGCTCGCGACGAGGTCCCGCCTGACATGGAGATCTTCCAGACGCTTGGGAGCCTCGATCGCCCCAGTTACCATCGGGCCGACATATTACTGCCTGGGATCGAGGTCGGAACCCGGTTCGGGAAGGCTTTCGTAGAATCGGTGCACCGTTGCCGGAGTACGCAGCCCTCGATCTCGAGACCACTGGTCTCGACCCGGCCCGAGACCGAGTCATCGAAATCGGCGCCGTCGCCTTCACGCCCGACTATGTCGTCTCGACCCTCGAGGAGCTGGTCGACCCCGGCCGGGCGGTGCCGGACACCGTCCTCCGCCTCACGGGCATCCGACAGGAGGAGCTGCGGGGCGCGGCGACCCCGGAGGCCGCCCTCCAGAAGCTCGCTGATTTTCTCCGTGGCAGGCAGCCCGTCGGGCATGGCGCACGCCTGGACGTGGAGTTCCTCGAGGCGGCGGGCCTATGGGATCCCTCCCAGCAGATCCTCGATACCCTCGACCTGGCCCGCATCCTGCTGCCGGGTGCGGCCAGCCACAGCCTGCCGTTGCTCTCGACCGAGATGGGTTTCACTCAGCCCAGACCCCACCGCGCGCTCGACGACGCCGACGCCACGCGCCAGCTGCTGCTCCGCCTGCGAGAAGAGGCGGCTGCGCTGGACGAAGGATTGAAAGAATCGATGCTCGCCCTGGTCGCGCCTTATCCATGGTCGGCGGCCCGATTCTTCGCCGAGGCGCTGACCGCGCTTAACCCGAGCCCTGAGCCCGCCCCCGCTGTGCGCCGCGATTCCAGCAGCCGAGGCAAACTGGCCCAGGCGCCACCCGACGACCCCATGGCGCTCGCGGGCTTGCTCGGACCCGACGGCCCGCTTGCACAGGCGTTGCCGGGCTACGAGCACCGCGAGTCGCAGATGCAGATGCTCCTCGCGGTCGCGCAGATCCAGGCGCGCGGCGGGACGCTCGTCGTCGAGGCTGGCACCGGCACCGGAAAGAGCCTCGCCTACCTCTTGCCTTCCATTGCGCGCGCCGTTCGTCACCGTCAACGCGTCGTGGTCTCGACGAACACCCACACGCTGCAGGAGCAGCTGATGAACAAAGACCTCCCAGGTCTCCGCGAATGGCTGCCCTGGGACTTCAAGGCGGTCCTGCTCAAGGGGCGTTCGAATTACGTCTCGCTGCGGCGCTGGCGGCGCTACCTCGCCGAACCGTGCAGCGACGCGGACGAGCTGATGTTCAAGCTGAAGATCCTCATCTGGCTGCACTCAACTGAGAGCGGGGATCGCTCCGAGCTGCGTCTGCACGGTCGAGAGGAAGTTTTCTGGACTCGCATCGCGAGCGACCCGTTGGACTGCGTCGGCATCCATTGCACGAAAGAGGACTGCTACGTGCATCGAGCGCGCGCCGAGGCCGAAACCGCGGACCTCGTTGTCATCAACCACGCGCTGCTCCTTGCGGACGCCGAGGTGGGGGGTGGGCTGCTCCCGGAGTACGACCACCTGGTGATCGACGAGGCACATCACCTCGAGGAAGCGGCGACGCGCGGCCTGCGGCAAGAGGCGGATGGGCCTGGGCTGGTGGCGCTTCTCGAACGACTGGCGCAAGGACTTCTGGGCGATCTTCAGCGACAGCCGCATCTCGGCGCATCCGACGATACGTTCGGCGAGGCGGTGCCGCAGGCAACCGCGGCGGCGGAGCGCGTGCGCGAGCTCTTCCGCATCGCCGACGCGTGGGTCGCCGCCCGACTTGGCGAGAGTGAGCGTCGAGAGGAATCGGTCCGCATCACGCCCGCTCTCCGCGGCGACGAAGGCTGGACCGCGGTACGCCTGTCCGCCGAGAACACAGTCACGGCCCTGACCGCGCTCGACGTCACGCTCAGAAGAGCGGTCGGCGGCGTGCGGGAGTGGCTCGGCGGCGAAGAGCCCAACCAGGGCATCCGTGAGCTCGAGATGATTCGCGGACGCCTGGAGGCAGCGATGGCGCTGCTTGATGGAGCGCTGCTGCGGCCTGACGCGAACCGCGTCTACTGGTTCAGCCAGGTTTCTCGAGCCGAGAACCTGCTGCTTCGTGCCGCGCCGATCAACGTGGGCTCGCTGCTGCGCGACCGTGTCTACGCGGAGCGGCGCTCGACGGTGTTCACGTCCGCCACGCTCGCGGTGGGAGGAACGTTCGACTACTTCAGCTCGCGTGTCGGTCTCGGCCCCGAGGCCGAGGAGCTCATCCTGCCCTCACCGTTCGATTTCTATCACCAGGCGCTCGTCTGTCTGCCGACCGATATGCCTCTGCCTGAGGACGAATCCTTCGACGGGGCGGTCGAAGATTTGATCGCGGCGGTCGCACGGCGGGTCGGCGGCCGCACCCTCGCGCTGTTTACGTCGCACCGCCAGCTGCGCGACGTGCACACCGCGCTCAAGCAGCGCGTCGATCTCGACGAGGTGCTCATCCTCGGCCAGGGTATCGACGGCCAGCGGCGCCAGCTGCTCAAGACCTTTGAAGAGGCGGAGCGCCCGCTGCTGCTCGGCACCGCAAGCTTCTGGGAGGGGATCGACATCCCAGGCGAGCGTCTCAGCTGCGTGATCGTCGTCCGCCTGCCGTTCCCGGTGCCCACCGACCCGGTGTACGCGGCGCGGGCAGAGCAGGTCCGCGATCCTTTCTCGCAGCTTGCTCTTCCACAAGCCGCGCTGCGGCTCAAGCAGGGATTCGGCAGGTTGATCCGCCGCTCCACCGACCGCGGAGCCGTGGTGATCCTCGACAACCGCATCCTCGGACGCGACTACGGCAAGGCCTTCCTTGACGTGTTGCCCCCGGCTTCGCGTTTCGTGGGTCCGGGCGCGGAGGTCGCGGAACGTGTCGGGGCCTGGCTCGACGGAGTTTGATTCCCTTCCCCAGTCGCTGGGGAAGGTGGCCCCGCCGCGCAGCGGCCGGGCCGGATGGGGGTAAATGAGCAGGCTATTTGTGGTCGCAACACCAATAGGGAATCTCGAGGACATAACCGCTCGAGCTCTGCACATCCTCGCCGAGGTTTCATCGATCGCGGCCGAAGACACTCGGGTCACCTCTCGACTGCTCGCCCGGCACGGCATCCGCAAGCCCCTGATCAGCTATCGGGCCCCTGTAGAACGCCGGGGCCTGCCCCGCGTGCTGGCCGCGCTGGACGAGGGCGACGTGGCGCTGGTCAGTGACGCCGGCACGCCGACCCTGTCCGACCCCGGACAGGCGCTGGTCACCGCCGCGTGGGCGGCGGGCCACACGGTGGTGCCCATACCGGGTCCCAGCTCAATCACGGCCGCGCTCTCCATCGC
>Ga0137415_10002823_pt1 | contig 17212 bp, 18 predicted proteins | sample CZODoug3_1_1_16f_FD_183082 | JGI IMG/M metagenome (GOLD analysis project Ga0137415, IMG submission 183082) | Vadose zone soil fungal communities from Angelo Coast Range Reserve, California, USA - CZODoug3_1_1_16fungal (Hybrid Assembly) | ecosystem: Environmental > Terrestrial > Soil > Vadose...
GCCACCCGCGATGCCTTGGCGACCGTCATGATGTCGCCGGTGCCCTCGATGCCGAAGCCGGTCACCGGCTTGCCGGTCTTCTTGATGCCGTCGACCACCCGCTTGGTCCAGCCGTCCTCGATGCCGATCACCACGACGGCGGCCACATTCGGATTGGCGCCGGTGCCGATCAGGGTGCGGAAGAAGGTCTCGAGATCCTCGCCGAATTGCAGCCGCCCATAGGCGTGCGGGATCGCGAGCGTGCCCTTGATGTTGTGTGCCACCGACTCGCAGGCGGAGTTGGAGAGATCGTCGAGCGGCAGGATGACCACATGGTTGCGCACCCCGACGCGGCCGTTCTCACGCCGCCAGCCGGAGAATGTCATGTTCGACTTGCCGGACCTGCGGCGGGACTTGCCGTTGCGTTTACCGTTTCTGGCCATGGCTCACCACCGCTTGGTCTTGAGATTGTGGACGTGCACATGCTCGCCCTTCTTGATGTCGGCGACGGTCTTGCCGATGTCCTGGCCGTATTTCACGACCGTATCGCCCTTCTTGATGTCGACAAGCGCGATCTTGTGACCGATCGGCACGTTCATCTTGGACTTGAGCCGGAAGGAGGAATTGTTGGCCGTGACCACGCAGGTCATGTTCGTGCCGGCCTTGAGGCCTTCGACCACCACGACGCCGACCGTGTCCTTCTTGTTGTGCACCAACAGCTGGGGGGCGCCCATGACTCCTCCAATGCGATAGACCAAGCAATTAAAGTCTTCTATGAGACATAAGAGACCGGAGTCAACGCAAGGATCGGCCCATCAAAACGGGCCCGCTGCGACGGCGCGTCCCTTGACCGGGCCGGCCAAAATGCTTCGCTCCCGGGCAAGCCAGCAGCAAAAGGTGAACCCCCATGGCGCCGCATGAAATCCGTTCCTCCTTGATCGCCGCCGCGTTGGCGACCGCCATCGTGGCCCTCGGTACGCCCTCCGCCGGCGCCGAAACCCGGACCATCCGGATCGCCAAGCAGTTCGGCATCTCCTATCTGCCGCTGACCGTGATGGAGGAGAAGAAATTCCTGGAGGAGCGCGGCAAGAGCCTTGGGATCGACATCAAGACCGAATGGGTGCAGTTCGTCAGCGGCGCGCCGATGAACGAAGCCATCATCTCGGGTAACCTCGACTTCGCCTCGGGCGGCGTCGGCCCGCTGCTCACGATCTGGGGCAAGACGCGCGGCAATATCGGCGTCAAAGGCGTCGCCGCGATCAACGCGATGCCGCTCTATCTCAATTCCATTGACCCCAAGGTCAAGACGATCAAGGATTTCACCGAAAAGGACCGCATCGCGCTGCCGGCCGTCAAAGTGTCGATCCAGGCAGTCACGCTGCAGATGGCGGCCGAGAAGGTTTTTGGACCTGGCCAGCAGAACAAGCTCGACAATCTTACGGTCTCGCTCAGCCATCCCGACGGCATGACCAACATGATGAGCGGCAGATCGGAGATCACCGCCCATTTCACCTCCGCGCCGATCATGTACCAGGAACTGGAGGACAGCCGCGTGCACAAGGTGCTCGACAGCTACGAGGTACTGGACGGGCCGCACACATTCAACGCGGTGTGGGCCTCGAGCAAGCTCTACAACGAGAACCGCAAGGTGATCGACGCGTTCCTCGCCGCGCTGGAGGACGCGCTCAAGCTGATCAATTCGGACCCGGCGGGCGTGGCCGCGCTCTGGATCAAGGCCGAGAACTCGAAGCTCCCGCTGGCGATGGCGGAGAAGATCATCCGGCTGCCCGAGAACGAATGGACCGACGTGCCGAAGAAGATCATGGCCTATGCCGATTTCATGCACCGCACCGGAGCGCTGCCGGTCGAGCCGAAGAACTGGCAGGAGGTCTTCTTCGAGGGTATTCACAAGCGGCCGGGGAGCTGACCCTATCCGTCATTGCCCGCGAAGACGAGATCGTAGGGTGGGTTGAGCGAAGCGAAACCCACCGAATTGCGTACGACGACAAGGAGAAACGGGCCTGGTGGCGGAGCAACATTCGAATCTCCGAGTCGACGTCTGGCGCGGCACCGACACCGGCGCGTTCCAGGCCTTCGATGTGCCGCGCCGCCTCAATCAGACCGTGCTCGACGTCGTCACCGAGATCCAGCGCGACCAGGACCCGACGCTCTCCTATCGCTTTGCCTGCCGGGTCGGCATGTGCGGATCCTGCGCCATGGTGGTGAACGGCCGGCCGCGCTGGACCTGCCGCACGCGCGTATCCGAAGTCGCGGGTCCCGACGGCGCGCTGCGGCTCGAGCCGCTGCGCAATTTCACCGTGGTCAAGGATCTGGCGGTCGAGATGACGCGGTTCTTCGACAAATGGGAGAAAGCGCACGGTTATTTCGAGCCGGGCGCGCGGGCGGGGCAGGATTTCGCGGTGGTGCCGCCGGCGACGCCCGAGCGCCTAGCCGCCGACGCGGCGATCGAATGCATCGGCTGCGGGATCTGCTATTCGGCCTGCGACGTGGTGGCCTGGGACAAGGAATACCTCGGGCCTGCCGCGCTCAACCGCGCCTGGACGCTGCTCAACGACGTGCGCGACGCCGGAGATGATGCGCGGCTGGCGGCGGTGTCGGGCGATTCCGGCTGCCAGGCCTGCCATACGCATATGAGCTGCACCTCCTTCTGCCCCAAGGCGATCGCGCCGACCTATTCGATCGCCGGCCTCAAGCGCGCGATGCTCCGGCACGCGCTCAAGGGCGCCCGATGACCCCGCTGCTGTTCCTCGCCCAGCGCCTGAGCGCGGCGATTTTGGCCGTCGCCGTGGGGGTGCATCTCGCGACCATTCTTTATGCGGTGCGCGGCGGGCTGACGGCCGGCGAGATCCTCGGGCGCACCCACGGCAACCTGGCCTTCTTCTGTTTCTACGCGGTGTTCGTCGTCGCGGTCGCGGTCCATGCCCCGATCGGGCTGCGCAACGTCGTCCGTGAATGGACGCCCTGGCGCGGGCCTACGCTCGACGCGGCGCTGGCGGTTTTCGCGCTGTGCCTGCTGCTGCTCGGCTTGCGCGCCGTCTTCGCGGTCTACGCCGCATGATGCGCGCCTCCCACACGCAGCCCGGTTTTCTGGCGGCGCTGCTGCATCGCCTGTCGGGCATCGCGCTGGCGATTTTCCTGCCGCTGCATTTTCTGGCGCTGGCGACCGCGCTCGACGGCGCCGCCGCCTTCGACAGCTTCCTGACGGCCACCCATACGCCTTTCGTCAAGCTGACCGAGGGTGCGCTGGTCGTGGCGCTGGCGACGCATATGAGCCTGGGGCTGCGCGTCCTCGCAATCGAATTCCTGAACATTCGCGAGCGCACGGTCGCGGTGCTCTCGGGCTGCGCGGCCGCGGTGTTCGCGGTCGGGCTCGCCTTCCTGCTCAACGCCGGGTGACGGTCACACGATCCGGATGAAGGGCCGTTCCGCGGTCGGGTCGACCTCGACCAGCGCGCCGTTCGGGATCGCCTGCGTGATGTCCTGGTCGAAGCCCGAGATCATCGTGAAGCCGGCGAGCGCGGCGCCCTGCACCATGATCGGGTTGATCGCGTTCAGGACGAGCGCCGCCGGCACGACGCCGCGCGCCTTCATGTCGTGCAGCATCCAGGCGGTGGCGACGCCGCCCTTGGCGGCATCGAGCACCAGCACGCGGCCGACGTAATTCTCGCCGGCGAGCTTGTGCTGCGGGCGCGAGAACACGCCCCGGATGCGGTCGAGGTCGTAGCGGGCCGAGAAGCCGTCCTTGGCGACCAGCGCCGGCGCCTGAACCTTGGCGCCCATGCCGGCCGCCGCATGGAAGATCCGGCTCATGCGCCGATCCTCCCGCCCGCGCAGGCGGCCGCCACGCAGGCCTCCATCGACAGCAGCGCCGGCCGGTAGCCATAGCCGCCGATGATGTTGGTGAGCTTCGCCGAATTGGTGGCGAGCCGCTGCCACCCGTTCGCCTCGGCCATCTCGCGGGCATAGCTCTGGTAGAAGCACATGCCCGACAGCACGGTGCCGCCCGCCGCCTCGATGCGCGCGGTGAGCCCCATGCGGTCGGCGTCCGGCTTGACCTGCGGGCTGGTGACGGCGAGCAGCGGGATGTCGGCGCGCCGGCCGTCGAGCAGGCCGGCCAGTTGCCGCATCTCGACCAGGCTGAGCTGCGGCGCCGAGAACACCACGAGGTCGACCTTGTCGATCTGCTGCGCATAGGCGGCCTGGAACGCCCGGATGTCGTGCGCGGCGACGTCATGGGTGCGGATCTCGCCGTCCGGGATGACGTCATCGAGGCGCTGCGCTTCCGGCGTGATGCCGACCATATGGAACAGCGCGACCGAGCCGTAGCTCGCCAGCGCGGCGCCGAAATGCTTCATCTCGTCGGAGCCGGGAACGCGGTCGATGCCGACCAGCGCCGGGACCTGCCAATAGTCGCCCGCGAGCCGCCCGACGATCCCGCCCAGCGCCCCCCAGTCGTTGAGATCGCGCGGCGTCGCGGCGACCTGGACCAGCAGCGTCGCCCGCCGGTGCGCGTCGAGATGATAGCCGTAGCGCGGCGTGCGGCCGGTGAGGCCGGCGCTCAAGGCCGAGGGGCCGCCTTCGAAATTCGAGCGCGCCCCGCAGACGCTGTTGCAATAGATCACCACGCCGGTGTCGCCATAGGCGACGTGCTCGCCGCGCACCGGCGGCATGATGGTCTGGTAGTTGATGCAGGTGTCGGTCATGAGAATGCCGAGCGCCTCGAAGGCGCGAATCGCGCGGCGCTCCAGATCGAGCATCCAGGACTGCTGCTTGAGGCGATGCGCGGCCGCGAAGTCGGTGCCGCGCGGATCCGTGATGGTCGGGATCCTCACGCGCCGTTGCGCCTCGGGAAGGCGCGCCCAATGCTCGAGCCATTCGACGCCGGCGACCCCGAGCGACTCCGTGTCGGCCATGATATGGGCCTGGGAGACCGGCACGAAATCGGCGGCGCCGAGGTAACGCCCGACCCCGATCTGGTGCTCGATCGCCCATTGGGTCGCGGGGCCGAATTCGCCGGCCCGCATCGCCTGTTCCTCGTCGTTGAGTCTCACCGCGCGGCCCCGGGTCTGTCCGATGTCCAGCATTCATTCAGCAGTGATGCCGGTCTGCTGGATGATCTTCGACCATTTGACGATCTCATTCTCGATCAGCGCCTTGAATTCATCCGGGCTGCTGACAATCACCTCGGCGCCTTGCTTGGCGAGTGCCGCACGGGTTTCGGGCGCCTGTAGGATGGCCGAGCTCTCGGCGGCGAGTCTGTCGACGATGTCGCGCGGCGTCCCCGCCGGCGCGAGCAGTCCGAGCCAGTAGCTAACCGCGAAACCGGGGAAGCCGGCCTCGGCGACGGTCGGCAGGTCCGGCAAGAACACGGAGCGTTTCGCGTCGGTGACCGCGAGCGGGCGAAGCTTGCCGGTCGGGATGTGCGGCATGACCGCCGGTAGGCCTATGGAGCCGATCAGGATGTGGCCGCCGATCAGGTCGTTGAGTTGCGGCGCGCCGCCCTTGTAGGGAATGTGCACGATGTCGATGCCGGCGGAAGACTTGAAAAGCTCCATCGCGAGGTGCTGTGGCCCCCCTGCGCCCGATGATCCGTAGCTCAGTTGTCCAGGCTTGGCTCGCGCGAGGGCGACGAGGTCTTGTAGCGTCGCCACCGGCAGGGCGGAGTTGGCTACGAACGCGATCGGAATCATCGCGGTCAGAGTAATTGCGGCAAAATCCTTGGCCGAATCGTAGGGGCGCGGCTTGATCAGGCTGTCATTCATCCCATGCGTATTCACGCCGCCCATGACCAGCGTGTAGCCGTCCGGTCGCGCCCTCGCCACCGCGATACTGCCGACCGCGCCATTCGCTCCGGACCGGTTGTCGATAACCACCGACTGCCCCATCCGATCGGAAAGGCCCTTCGCGAGGACGCGTGCGACGATGTCGGTCGCCCCTCCGGCCGGGAACGGCACCACAATCGTCACGGGTCGCGAAGGATAACCCTGCGCGTGAGCGGCGGATGCAGCAAGCGTCAGCAGAGTGCCGAGCAGAACGGCTTTCGTGACGAGACGGTGCATCGCGTCCTCCCCACGGGTAAAACCGCGTCCTCCCGACGATGATAGCGCGCATTGTCCCCAAAAAATCCAAAGGATAAAGACGAATATCGGCCCCCCGACGAGTTCTTGCCTCCCCATGAGGGCGCGGATATGAACGGTCGCAAACCCGTCCTTTCCAGCGGCTGTCCGCGACAGATGACTCGATCGACCACGCCTCCCGGCTGCCCCCTCTCATGCGACGCCGACTGATCGCAGCGTGGCGGACGTCACCCTCGACATTCTCGGTTTCGTGTGGCTGGGCGCGTTCCTCGGCGCCTTCGCGGTCGGCACCGCGGGCTTCGCCTTTGCGCTGGCGGCGACCGCCCTGTGGCTGCACGTGCTCGATCCGCTGCACACAACGTTGCTGGTGGTGGCCTGCGGCACGTTGCTGCATATCGGGTTGATCTGGCGCATTCGCCGCACGATCGAGCCGCGGCGCGTCTCGCCCTTCATCGTCAGCGGGCTGTTCGGGGTCCCCATCGGCGTCTACGTGCTCACGCACTCCGATCCGCACGCCATCAAGACGGCGCTCGGCGTCTTTCTGATCGCCTATGGGGTCTATGCGCTGGCGACGCCGCGGTTGCCCTGCATCAAGGCCGGCGGCCGCGCGGCCGACGCCGCGGTCGGCTTCGTGTCCGGCATCCTGGGCGGGATCGGCGGCTACTCGGGCGTTCTGCCCACCATCTGGACCCAGCTGCGCGGCTGGCCGAAAGACGTCGCGCGCGGCGTCTATCAACCCTTCATCCTGGTCATGCAAATTGCTACGCTGCTGGTTGCCGGCTTCGTCACGTTCGATACGTTCTCGCTTGTGCTGATCGGCGCCGCGCTGCCGGCCCTGCTGGCAGGAGCCTGGCTCGGCTGGCTGGCCTTCGGGAAGCTCGACGAGCGCGCCTTCCGGCAGGTGCTGGCGGCGATGATCATCGTTTCCGGCGCGACCCTTGTGTTTTAGGAGATTGACGCCATGCAGCTCGATCCGAACGAGGTCGAAGAACTCGCCAAGGCGCTCTATGTGCGCGCCCTCAAGCTGCTGCCGCCGGATATCAAGCAGGGCTTCGCGCGGCTCACGCGCGACGAGACCGACGCGACCGCCCGCACCATCCTGGGCACCATGGTGGAGAACATCGCGGTCGCCGAGCGCACCAACAACCTGCTGTGCCAGGATACGGGCATCCCGATCTACAACGTCACCATCGGGCGTCATGTCGAGCTCGACGGCGTCGCCATGACGGCGGCGATCCGGCGCGGCTGCGAGCGTGCGACCCGCGAGCATCCGTTGCGTTCCTCGGTGGTTCATCCGATCACCCGCAAGAACGAGCAGACCTCCTGCGGCATCCGCATCCCCATCATCAACATCGAATTCGACGAGCGCGACGAGACGGTGGCGATCGAGATGATCCCGAAGGGCTCGGGCTCGGAGAACGGCTCGTTCCTGCAGATGCTGATCCCGGCGGACGGCGCCGCCGCCGTCAAGCGCTTCGTGATCGACCGCGTGATCGAATGCGGCGGCCGGGTCTGCCCGCCAACCATCGTCGGGGTTGGCATCGGAGGAACCTCCGATCTCTGCATGCATCTCGCCAAGATCGCGGCGACCCGGCCGCTCGGTACGACCTGCTCCGAACCCGAGGGCGCCAAGATCGAGGCGGAGCTGAGCGAGGCCGTCAACGAGCTCGGCATCGGCCCGCAGGGGCTCGGCGGCCGGGCCACCTCGTTCCGCGTCCATGTCGAGATCGCGGCGACCCACATCACCATGAATCCGGTCGCCGTGAACATCCAGTGCCATTCGGCGCGGCGCGCCGCGGCGCTGATCACGCCGGGCGGCATCTCGTTTGTCTAGCGCATGTTCCGGCGAAGTGGTCACCGGTTCGCCGATAAGAACATGCGCCCAAATCAGGAGCCGTCATGGCACACCATATCCTCGACATGCCGGTGACCGAGGTGCAGGCGCGCGCCTTGCGGGTCGGCGACACAGTCACGCTGGAACAGACGCTGTTCGGCATCCGCGACGCCACGCTGATCGCCATGTTCGACCGCGGCCGCACCACGCGCTTCGACCTGAAGGGACATGCGGTGGTGCATACCGCGCCGAATGTGCGCAAGGTCGATCCGCGCCCGGGAAATTCCTCCGGCTACGAGCCGCTGTGCATCGGCACCACGACCTCGATGCGCATGGAGCGCTTCACCCGGCCGCTGATGGAACGCGAGGGCGTGCGCATCATCATCGGCAAGGGCGGCATGGGGCAGGGCACGCTCGATGCGTTCCGCGACGTCGGCGGCGCCTATTTGGCGGTGGTCGGCGGCGCGGCCGCGCTCGAGACCACCTGGGTCGAGGCGATCGAGGAGGTCGACATGGACGATCTTCATCCCGAAAGCCTGTGGAAGTTCCGCATCAAGGGCTTTGGCCCGCTGCTGGTCACGATGGACTCGCATGGCGGCTCGCTGCATGCCGACGTCAATGCGGCCGCGCTGGCGCGGCGCGACGCCATCCTGGCGAAGCTCGGCGCAAGCGGCCCGGCGCGCGCATGAACCAGGTCGAGACCGACATTCTCATCCTCGGCGCCGGCGGCGCCGGGCTGTTCGCGGCGCTGCATGCCAAGAAGGCGAACCCGGATCTCGACGTCACCATCGCGGTCAAGGGCCTGCTCGGAAAATGCGGCTGCACCCGCATGGTGCAGGGCGGCTACAACGTCGCGCTCGCCAAGGACGATTCGATCGAGCGTCATTTCATGGACACGATCGAGGGCGGCGCGTGGCTCAACGACCAGGATCTCGCCTGGCTCTTGGTGACCACCGCGCCGGTGCGCATCCGCGAGCTCGAGAACGAGCTCGGCTGCTTCTTCGACCGCAACCCGGACGGCACCGTCCATCAGAAGGCCTTTGCGGGGCAGACCTTCGACCGCACGGTCCACAAGGGCGACCTCACCGGCATCGAGATCATCAACCGCCTGGCCGAGCAGGTGTGGCGGCGCCACGTCCGCCGGCTCGAGGATCATCGCGCAATCGACCTGATCCCGGCGGCCGACGGCTCCGGCCTCGCCGGGGTGCTGATGCTGGACATGCGCAGCGGCGAGCCGCTGCTGGTGCGCGCCCGCGCGACGCTGCTGGCGACCGGCGGCGGCCCGACCATGTACAAATATCACACGCCCTCGGGCGACAAGTCATGCGACGGCATGGCGATGGCGCTGCGCGCCGGCCTGCCGCTGCGCGACATCGAGATGGTGCAGTTCCATCCGACCGGCCTCCTGGCCGGCGAAGGCACGCGCATGACCGGCACCGTGCTCGAGGAAGGATTGCGCGGCGCCGGCGGCTACCTGACCGACCGGATCGGCGAGCGCTTCATGTTCGGCTACGAGCCGCGCGGCGAGCGCGCGACCCGCGACATCGTCAGCCGCGCCATCATGGACCGCATCCGCGCCGGCTTCGCGAGCCCGCATGGCGGGGTCTGGATCGAGATGGGACATCTGGGGCCGGAGAATGTGCGGCGCGATTTCAAGGGCATGGTCGAGCGCTGCGCCGATTGCGGCTTCGATCTCGCGGGCGGCCGGGTCGAGGTGATCCCGACCGCGCATTACATGATGGGCGGCGTCGTGTTCGCGCCCGACTGCAGCACCGAAATGCCGCGCCTGTTCGCGGCCGGCGAGGACACCGGCGGGGTGCACGGCGCCAACCGCCTCGGCGGCAACGGGGTGGCGAATTCCACCGTATTCGGCGGGCTCGCTGGCGACGCGATGGCGGCACGGACGATCCGAACGACGGCGCTGCCCGATCCCGACCGCGCTGCGCTGGAGCGCGCGCGCTCGCGCGCCTTCGCGCCGCTCGGCAACAAGCGCGGCGATCTCGGCGCGATCCGGGAAAAGCTCTACGACGTGATGTGGAACGAGGTCGGGATCCTGCGCACGGCCGAAAGTCTCGTGCGCGGACAGGCGGCGCTCGACACCCTGTGGCGCGACATCGGCGAGAGCGGCGTCGCCGACACCGACCGGCGCTATAACCTGACCTGGATGGACCGGCTCAATCTGGAAAGCCTGATCCTGGTGAGCCGCGCCATCTGCGCTGCGGCGATAGCGCGCACCGACAGCCGCGGCGCGCATTTCCGCGAGGATTTCCCGGCCGCCTCGGATCTGGCGACCTCGCGCTACACGCTCACCCGGCTGCGCGGTGACGCGCCGGCGGTCGACACCGCGCCGGTCGCCTTCACGCGCGTGCGGCCGGGCGAGTCGCTGATCGAAAAAGCGGCGTAGCGTCGCATCCACCGAAGGTCCCGGCGCCCGTTGCGGTCACGTCGCGGCCTCCCCACATGCCAAGCGCACGCGGGCCTCGCGCGTGGCGTAGCAGGGGTGTCCTCGATGAGCGAACCTCGGTCTGAACCGGAGATCATCCCGCCCGACCGGACGCGTCCGGAATGGGCGCGCGGCCACCGCGACCCATGGGCATCGGCCGATTCATTCGGCAGCCGCCGGATTTATGTCCGCAGGATCGGGCCGGGCGGGATTTTCCTGCTGGCGCTCCTGATCGCCACCTTGGCGGCGGTGATCTTCGTCATCCTGATCGGCGCCGTCCTCATCTGGATCCCGGTCGCGATCCTGATTTTTTTCGCGGCCGCCGTCGCCGGGATGATGCGGCGATATTTTTTGCGGCGTTAGTGCCGGGTAGGGTGGGTTGAGACACGCAGATCGGGTTTACCCGACCTGCGCACTGAAAATTGCCGATCTCGGGCAAGCCCGAGATCGGTGGCCGAAACCCACCGTCTAGGTTCGACGAGTCACACGGTGGGTTTCGCTGCGCTCAACCCACCCTACATTTCAGCTCAGCTTCGCGTTCAGCAACTTCTCGGCGTTGCCGACGTAGATCTTGCGCCGGTCGGCGTCGCTGAGCTCCAGCCGGTCGATCGCCTCGATGGTCGGCTTGATCGGCCCGAGCGGCGTGTCGGTCGCGAACACGATCTTGTCGGGGCCGAAGAACTCCAGCCCGCACGCAATGCCGTATTTGCCGCCGAACATGGCGGTGTCGCCGTAGAAGTCGCGGAAATAATCGAGATGCGGCCGCTTCAGGTTGGGCAGGATCTTTGAATAATCCTCGTCCGAGGTCCGGCTCCCGAGCACCTCCATGCCGGCCCCGATGCGGCCGTCGAAATACGGGATCATGCCGCCGCAATGATGCGTGATGATCTTGATGGCGGGATGGCGGTCGAACAGGCCGGAGAACACGAGGCGGCTCATCGCCACCGAGGTGTCATAGGGCCAGCCGAAGCACCACCACATCTCGAAGCGCGACTTCGGCTCGGCCGCGTAGTCGCTCATGCCGGCGGTGCGGGCGGGATGCAGCCAGATCGGCAGGTCGAGCTTCGCCATCTCGGCGAAGACCGGGCGGAAGGCGGCGTCGTCGAGCGGGCGGCCCGCGATGCTGGTGAAGACCTGGATGCCGCAGGCGCCGAGATCGCCGACCGCGCGGCGCGCCTCCGCGATCGAGCCGTCCACGTCGGTCAGCGACACCGCCGCGACGAAGCCCGCGAACCGGTCGGGATGTTTCCGCGCCAGCTCCGCCATGGCGTCGTTGCCGATGCGGGCGAGCGCGAGCCCGGTCTCGCCGCCGGCCAAGTCCTCGATCGGCGGATTCGGCAGCGAGATCACCTGCCGGTAGTCGCCATACTGGTCCATCTCGCCAAAACGCAGGTCGAGGTCGAACAGCTTTTTGACGTTGCGCAGGCGCTGGCCGATGTTGGTGAGATTGGGCGCGACCCTGATCATTTCCTGGAAAAAGCGCTCGGGAAAAATGTGGCAATAGATGTCGATCAACGGACAGGCGGCCATGTGTTTCTCCCGAAATCTGCCATCGCTGGCTGGTCAGCGTGCATATCTTCCGCTACTGGCAGTGCGGCGTAAACCACAAGTGCAACACCATGCTGCCCCGGCTCAGCGGCGCGACCCGCATCCACCTCATCGTCGGCGACCCGATCGACCAGGCGAAATCGCCGGCCGGGCTCACGCGCGTTTTCGCCGAGCGCGGGGCCGACGCCGTCTGCATTCCCATGCAGGTGCCGGCGCCGGATTTCGACGCCTTCCTGGCGGCGGCGAAGCGCGTGCAGAATATCGACGGCATCGTGATCACGGTGCCGCACAAATTCTCGGCCACGCGTCACTGCGAGACACTCTCCGCGCGCGCCCACAAGCTCGCGGCGGTCAATGTCATGCGGCGGGAGCCAGACGGGCGCTGGTCCGGCGACATGACCGACGGCATCGCGCTGGTGGCGGCGCTGCGCGCCCGGGGCTTCGAGCCGAAGGGCCGCCGGGCGCTGGTGGTCGGCGCGGGCGGCGCCGGATCGGCGGTCGCTCTCGCGCTCGCCGAGGCGGGTGCGTCGCTGGCCATATCCGAGGTCGATCCCGCCCGGCGCGACGGCCTGCGGCAAAGGCTCGCCGGCGTCGCGGTCGGCTCCGGCGACCCGCGCGGCTTCGACCTTGTCGTCAACGCGTCGCCCATGGGCATGGCGCCGGGCGATCCCCTGCCGGTGGACGCCGCCAGGCTCGACGCCGGGGCCTTTGTGGCCGATCTGGTCACCAAGCCGGCGGTGACGCCGCTGCTCGAGGCGGCCCGCCGTCGCGGCTCGCCGACCCTGACCGGCGAGGGCATGTTCGAGCCGCAGGCCGGGATTCTGGCCGATTTCCTCTTGTTTTCGTCCGGCTGAGGCCGCGGGATGGCTGGTCGACCCCTGTCCGGGCGGCTTTCAGGGCAGTGCCGGAGCGCCGGGCGCATGCCCCCGCGTCGGCCGTATTTTTGCTGGAAATCCAATCCCTTGATGACACGCGCACCCGACCCGGAATAATATCCGGCGGTTTTTGGCCACGCAGACCGCGGCTTTCAGGGTTCAATCGTAGAGGGGTTCCCATGTTCCGTATCATCATCACGTCCGCCGCACTGGTGCTCGCGGCGCTCACGGGCTCGGCCCAGGCGCAGGATCGCGTTCAGTCGGGATCGCTGACCTGCGATGTGTCGGCGGGCATCGGGCTGATCATCGGCTCGCAACGCAACGTGAGCTGCACGTTCACGCCGTCGCTGCCGGGGCCGATCGAGTATTACACCGGCACGATCTCGAAGCTCGGCGTCGACCTCGGCGTCACCGCGGGCGGGGTGATGGTCTGGCTCGTCTTTGCCCCGACCAGCCGTCCGGTCGGCGCGTTGGCCGGCACCTATGTGGGCGGGTCCGCGGAGGCATCGGTGATTGCCGGCGTCGGCGCCAATGCGCTGGTCGGCGGCTCCAACCGTTCCGTCGCGCTGCAGCCGCTCTCGGTCTCGGGCCAGGTCGGCCTCAATATCGCGGCCGGAGTCGCCGGGCTCGATCTGCGCTTCGTCCGCTGAGCTGATCTGCATCCATCGTCGATGACAGACCCCGCCCGGCAATTGCCGGGCGGTTCGCTTTTCGGACCGCGGGTTTTTTGCCGCACGGTATTTTCCGCCATCGGCAACGAAGCGCCGTCGCGACCGGACAGCGGATCGCGGCCGCGACGCATGGAACCCCGGGCGCGCGCGCCATTTTGCCGCCTCTTGCCAATGCCCCCGATTCCCTGAAACGATAACCGTCCGGACCCCCAATCTCTGATGACGGTGAGGGAGGTATGGCAATGGCAGACAACGGCGCGAACCCGCGAGGGCCCCGGTGCATTGCACTGGTCGGGCCTTTCCAGAGCGGCAAGACCACGCTCCTGGAAGCGCTGCTCGCCCGCACCAACGCGATCCAGCGCCAGGGCACGGTCGATGCCGGCACGACGGTGGGCGACGCCAGCAAGGAGGCGCGCCATCACAAGATGAGCGTCGAGGTCACGGTCGCCACCACCCGTTTCATGGGCGACGACTATACGTTCCTCGACTGTCCGGGTTCGGTCGAGTTCGTCCACGAGATGCGCGCCGCGCTGCCGGCGGTCGACGCCGCGGTGGTGGTGTGCGAGGCGGACGAGCGCAAGGTGTCGCAGCTGCAGCTCGTGCTGCGCGAGCTTGAAGATCTGAAAATCCCGCGCTTTCTCTTCCTCAACAAGATCGACAAGGCCGACCGGCGGGTGCGCGAGACGCTCAAGCTGTTGCAGCCGGCGTCGCGCGCGCGGCTGCTGTTGCGCCAGATTCCGATCTGGAAGAACGAGATCATCACCGGTTTCGTCGACCTCGCGCTCGAGCGCGCCTTCGTGTACCGCGAGCATGTTCCCTCCGAGGTGGTCCCGCTCGACGGCGAGGACCTGAGCCGCGAGAAGGAGGCCCGTTTCACCATGCTCGAGACGCTCGCCGACCACGACGACGAGCTGATGGAGCAGCTGCTCGAGGATATTCCGCCGCCGCGCGACAAGGTGTTCGACGATCTCGCCAAGGAGCAGCGCGACGGATTGATCTGCCCGGTGCTGATCGGCGTTGCGACCCGCACCAACGGCGTGCTGCGCCTGCTCAAGGCGCTGCGTCACGAGACCCACGGCGTCGCCGAAACGGCCAAACGCCTCGGGGTGAAGTCCGGCAACGATCCGGTCGCCTATGTGATCAAGACCTTCCATACCGCTCATGGCGGCAAGTTGTCGGTGGCGCGCGTGCTGGCGGGCCAGGTCGGCGACGGCACGACGCTGAACTCGCCCTCCCAGGAGGCGGGCCGCGTGTCGGGCGTGCTCAAGCTGGTCGGCCAGGTGACCGAGAAGCGCGGGCCCGCGATGGCCGGCGAGACGGTCGGGCTCGGCAAGCTCGATCACGCCAAGACCGGCGAAACCCTGTCGGCCGGCAAGAAGGTGCACCCGCCGGTCGCCGAGGTTGCGCCGTTTGCGCCCGTGCTCGCGCTCGCGATCTCGGCCAAGGATCGCAAGGACGACGTGAAGCTCGGCCTCGCCTTCACCAAGCTGGTCGACGAGGATCCCTCGCTCAGCGTGCACCACAATCCCGAGACCCACGAGATCGTCGTCTGGGGACAGGGCGAGATGCATCTGCGGGTCGCGACCGAGCGGCTCGCCGATCGCTTCGGCGTCGCGATCGAGCGCCGCACCCCGAGCGTCGGCTACCGCGAGACGATCCGCAAATCGATCACCCAGCGTGGCCGGCACAAGAAGCAGTCGGGCGGTCATGGCCAGTTCGGCGACGTCGTGCTCGACATCAAGCCGCTTCCGCGCAGCGCCGGCTTCGCGTTCGAGGAGAAGATCACCGGCGGCGTGGTGCCGCGCAATTACATTCCGTCGGTCGAGGAGGGCGTGATCGACGGCCTCAAGCACGGGCCGCTCGGCTTCCCGGTGGTCGACGTGGCGGTGGCGCTGACCGACGGCTCCTACCATGCGGTCGACTCGTCCGACATGGCATTCCGCATCGCGGGCCGCATCGGCGTCGTCGAGGCGCTGCCGCAATGCAGCCCGGTGCTGCTCGAGCCGATCCATACCGTGGAGATCGTCTGTCCGTCGGAGGCGACCGCGAAGATCAATGCCATCCTGTCGGGGCGGCGCGGCCAGATCCTGAGCTTCGACACGCGCGAAGGCTGGGAGGGCTGGGACGTGGTGCGGGCCAAGATGCCCGAATCCGAGATCGGCGATCTCATCATCGAGGTGCGGTCCGCGACCGCCGGCGTCGGCAGCTTCACCTTCAAGTTCGACCACATGGCGGAGCTCACCGGCAAGCAGGCCGACCAGATCGTGGCGGCGCGCCGGGCGGCGGCCGCCGAGTAATCAGCCGCTTCGGCGAACCTGCATTGGTCCGCACCCGAGCCGGATCTTGGCAACGATGCCCGCGCGGTTCGCCGGCCTGACAGGACCGCAACGATCCATTAACCGGGCCAGGCTTGCGCCATCCGGGCCGCCGTCATGCCGCGTTGATTACCATTTGGTCGCGTTTCGGCGCGCGCCGCTAACCGAAAATACATCGCGGATGGACAGGATGGCGGCGATCGGCGGGTCGGCGCGGACCACCGCGCCGGCGAATGCTTGGGCGAGATACCGTCATGTTCAAGGCCCTGAAGGGCATGTTCGCGCGGGCGGACGCGCCCATCGTTCACGACGAGCGCGACGCGGCCGGCAAGCCCAAGGTGACGCTTGCCGGGGCGCTCAGGCACGGCTGGCTCGACGTCTGGTACCAGCCCAAGGTCAGCCTGCAGACCCACCACTGGGTCGGCGCCGAAGCCCTCATCCGGCTGCGCCATCCCGAGCTCGGCATTCTCGGGCCCGGCGCGTTTCTGCCCGGCGCGTCCGAAGCCGACATGCTGACGCTGACCGAAACCGTGATCGCGACCGCGCTGCGCGACTGGAACGACTGCGCCGCGCTCGGCATGCCGGGACTCCATCTCGCCGTCAACGTGCCGGCGAGCGCCTTCGTGGAGATCCCGATCGCCCGCATCATCCGCGAGGAACGGCCCAAGTCCGACAAGTGGCCGGGCTTGATCCTCGAGGTCACCGAGGACCAGATCGTCAACGACCTGAAAATGGCGAACGAGGTGGCCAACGAGCTGCGCCAGCAGAATTGCAGCCTCGCGATCGACGACTTCGGCGCCGGCTACTCCTCGCTCGGCCGGCTGCGCCAGCTTCCCTTCAGCGAGCTCAAGATCGACCGCGCCTATGTGATGGACTGTCACCTCGACAAGATGAAAGCGGGCATGCTCGAATCCATCATCGAGCTGGCGCGCCGGTTCGGCCTCAAGACCGTGGCGGAAGGAATCGAGAGCTCGCACGAGAGCCACAAGCTCCAGGGCCTGGGGGTCGCGGTCGGTCAGGGCTTCCTGTTCGCCAAGCCGATGTCGAAGGAGGATCTGCTGGCCAGGATCTCCGCCACCACCGGCAAGCGGCGGGTCGAGCAGCCCCGTTCCTGGTGGCAGTTCGGCGCCGTCCCGACGCTCCGCGCCGGCTGAGTTCTGCCGCAAGTCCGCCCCGGATTCGCTAGATGGACAGCGGGGATTGCCGGCGCATGCGGACCCGATCACGATCCGCTCAGACAGGTGTGACTTGCCGGTGAGCGGCCTTGCCCGTAGCAAAGGGGGGTTACGCCCCAGGAGCCCGTCATGCCCGTGATCCATCGCCGCGGTTGGGAGCTGCCCGAGCACCAGGCGACCCCGGAAAAGCTGTTCCTCGACCGCCGCCGGTTCCTGGCCGCCGCCGGCGCCGCGGCGGGCGCGCTGTCGCCGGCGCTTGCCTTCGCCCAGCGCG
>Ga0137415_10002824_pt1 | contig 17206 bp, 12 predicted proteins | sample CZODoug3_1_1_16f_FD_183082 | JGI IMG/M metagenome (GOLD analysis project Ga0137415, IMG submission 183082) | Vadose zone soil fungal communities from Angelo Coast Range Reserve, California, USA - CZODoug3_1_1_16fungal (Hybrid Assembly) | ecosystem: Environmental > Terrestrial > Soil > Vadose...
GGGCTGATGCGGACGCGTCTAGTCAGTCTCGTTCTCATGATCGTCTGTGTGGTGGGGATTACATCCGCCAGTCATGTTGCGGCTGGATCCTTGCCGCTTGAACCCGATGTAAGCACCCGGGTCGACGAATTGTACGATAGTGAATCGCGGCTCTATCTGTTTCTGTATTCCTTGAAAGGGGACGGCACCGTGGATTACGTCGCCGGTCGCTTCGTGCGCGAGCACGCCCGCAGCGAGTACGGCAATCCGGTATACGACACTGAACGTTTTCCGATTTTCTATTGGTGGAATCATACCCTGTGGGCCGATCGTGAGCAGGACGGCGTGAACGGGAACGAGACGGTGTACAAGGAGAACGTCGACTTTGATCGGTCCCGGTACAAGCCTTGCCTGTTCAATGGCCAGGTGTGCTGAACCACACTTCCCACGACGAAACGACATACTGACCTGCCTGTTTGGGTGATGCGGGGCGCATTCTCTCTCCACTACAGGATTGTTGCGGGGAAAAGGCTTGACAGCCGGTCTTGGCGTGGGTTAAAAATTGATCTCCAATGTAAATTATTTTAACTCATTTGGGGACCATCTATCCGCAGGTTAAGTCTACCCCCAATAAAATCATCGAAAGACTTGATAAAGGTTCTCTTTTTCCGCCAAGCTTTTTTGTTTAGGAGGCCGGTTATGAAAGGGTCAAACTTCCGTAACGTGTTTTCTCCTTCCTTCATCATCTACTCTCTGATTCTCGCTGTCTGTCTTGTCGTTCCTTCCCCTGTGCTCGCTGCTGACTCTGACGCCCATCAAGGCCACGGGGTGAGCCATGCCGCCATGGGGATGGTCGACAACTCGAACGAGCCATGGGCGCAGCAGCTCAAAGGCCAAACGATTGTGGAAGATGCGATATCGGGCCGTGCCAATCGCTCGGCATTGGTCGAGTTGCAGCACAGCCGGCTCATGGAACAGATGGCCAGGCAGGTGGAAGCTGGACTGGTCACCAACACCGGCCTGTTCAACGGCATGTCCACGATGCACCAGTACGATGGCCAGGGTTACTTGCTGGCATCGCAGCCAGGTGTTGAACCAGTAGCGACGTCCGGTGGCCGATGTCCCTCGACCGCCCCAGTGAGGAAGTATGACATCTCCGCCATCAACGTCGAGATCACACTGAACCAGTGGCTCGATTTCTACCCCGGGTATATGTACGTCCTGACGGAGAACATTGAAAAGGTCCGAGCAGAAGAGGCCAAGAACGCCAAGGCGCGTGAGAACGAAAAGGACCAGTACGATCCTGGGTCTGTCACCAACGGTATTCAGGGCGACTACATCCAGCCCCTCGTGATCCGTGGCAACCAGGGCGACTGCATCAAGATCACTTTGCGGAATGCCTTGGAAGGCGGAGACGCGGTCAGCCTTCATATCCATGGCTCCAGCATGGTCATCAGCGCGACGGGCAAGCCGGCCACAACGACCAATCCTGACGCCGTGGCGACGAAGAACAAGCCCGTGGAGATGGAATGGTATATCCATCCCAACACGCAGGAAGGAGGGCGTCAGTTTCATTCTTACAGCAACGATCGCGAGTTGACGGTCTTAGGCATGTTCGGCACCTTTGTGGTCGAGCCGAAAGGGTCGCGCTATCTCGATCCGATCGGTACCGGCGAGCCCACCGAGATGCGGAGTGGATGGCAGGCGATCATTCAGAACGGGGCCGGCCCGGACTTCCGCGAGTTTGTCATTATCTACCATGAGGTGGGGGATGAGGCTTTCCGTCCGGTCAACAAGAAGGGGGACTTCCTTCCTCAGCGCGATCCCCTGACCGACACCTACCGCCCGGGCGGTCGCGCGCTCAATTACCGCAGCGAGCCGTTCGGCATCAACAACATGCACGTTCAGCATGAATACTTCGGATTCGAAGACGAGTCCATGGGGTACAGCTCCTACACGTTTGGAGATGCCCCGACCACGATTCCCCGGTCTTACCTGGGCGATCCGGCAAAGTTCCGCTTGGTCCATGGCGGGTCCGAAGTCTTCCATTCACACCATCCGCACGGCGGGACGATCCGCTGGCTGCGTAGCCCGCGGTCCAGCGATGAGATGCCGCTCTGGTTCACGGCCAAGAACGGGCCGGTCAAGTATCCGGTGGTGCGCACCAAGTCGGACCGGGTGGATGTACAGGTGATCGGACCGTCGGAGGCCTTCGACCTGGACACCGAATGCGGATCCGGCCTGTGCCAGCAATTGGCGGGGGACTTTCTGTTTCACTGCCATGTGGCCCACCACTACGTGTCCGGCATGTGGGGTTACTGGCGGGTGTACAACACCATGCAGCAGGGTGAACTCCACACCGATGTGATGCCGGACCTCCGTGAGTTGCCGGATCGCAAGGGCCGGATGAAGTTCGGGGCGACCTCGGACAAGCTGATCGGCAAGACGGTGGACTGGTTCGGAAAGACCTTCCAGATTGTGGAGAAGGGTAAGACCAACTGGAAGAGCAATCCGGCTGTCGTCACGATCAAGGATTGGGTCGAAATGCAGCTGCCGACTCAAGGCAAGCCCGGTCACAAGGATGACGAAGCCGGGCAGATTAAGTCCTATGACGCGACCGTTCTGGACTGGGCCTGGAAGGGCAACACGGCGATGACCGAAAAGGAAAGCACCATCGCCAACCCCAAATATAAGTCCAAGACGCCAGGGGAACGGCAGCCGATTCTCTTCGAACCGACCACCGGAAAGGTGTCATGGCCGCATTTGAGGCCGCACTTCGGAAAGCGCGTGATGTTCTCACCAAACCATAACCCGGCTCCCTGGCTGGAGATGATCCATCAGAATGAGGATGGCAGTCGCAGCGTCGATCCAGCCAAGCCGGGAGAGAACGGCGTCTGGAGCCTCTGCCCTGAAAACGCGGGCCGTAAGTATTACAACCTCCACTTCATTAATGTACCGATTGAAATCAGCAAAGGGGAAGGCAAGGAACCTCCGATCGTCGATAAATTGGGGTTGATCTATGTCTTGCACGAAGAGGAAGAGGCCGTTCGGAAGAACAACGATCTCCGATACCCGCTGGTCTTCCGGGCAAGCGTGTACGACTGTGTGGATTGGACCCTCACCAGCGAATGGTTGGACGACGACTTTACGAACTTTCAGTCCTCCAAGATCAATCTCCATCCACACTTCCTCCAGTTCGATAACCAGTCGACAGACGGCGTGATCACGGGCATGTCCTATGAGCAATCGATCCGTCCCTTCACGATGTTGGAGAAGAAGGAGAAGAAGGGGCTACCCGTTCCGATGAACACAGTGCTCACAGCTCCGGCCAAGAAGGGGAGCAAGAGCATTACGGTCAAGAACGCGGCTCAGTATCACGTGAAGACGGAGTTGCTGGTGGGCGCGGATAACGTACAGGGCAATGAGATCCAGCGCATCGCTTCGATTTCCGGCAACGCGATCACGTTCGAGAATCCGCTAAAGCATGACCATCCGAATGGCGACATCGTGACCGTGGAGTTCGTCCGTCAGCGGCTCTGGGTGGATGCTGATGTGGGTACCGTGTTCTGGCACGACCATGCCTTCGGCGCCACTACCTGGCCGCACGGCGGGTTCGGGACTCTTATTGTGGAGCCGGCGGGCTCGACCTACCACGATCCCAAGACCGGCAAGCTGATCCGCAGCGGCCCCATTGCCGATATCCATACGGTGGAACCGGTGGGCTATGGTGTGAACGGCAGTTTCAGAGAGTTGGTCGTGCAGGTGCATGATACTGTGCCGCACACAGTCAATATCGTGACGACCGGCAATCCGCCAGGGCAGCCGGTGGAGGTGGGGTTGGAAGCCGGCAAAACCGTGTCTTTCATGATGCCTGAGAAGATCGCCATGACGCCCATGCCGTTCCTTAACGGAGGAACGCACACCACGGGTAGTGGCTTGAACTTCAGGGCCGAGCCGGTCGCCAAGCGGTTGGCCAACAACCCGGATGCTTCGAAGATCTTTAGCAGTCTGGTCCACGGCGACCCCTCTACACCGTTGCTCAGAGCATACCTAGGGGACACTGTTGTCTTCCGGCTTCTGCATACCCTGATGAACGAGAGTATGGACTGGGTCCTGTCCGGCCATACCTTCCTCACGGAACGGTATGCAGGTGATGCGAATCGAAAGAACGCGATTCATATCGGTATTGCAGAGCGATATGACCTCGTGGTGCCTCAAGCTGGCGGCCCGCAGTTGATGCCGGGGGACTATCTCCATTTCAACGGGCGCTCATCCCATTTCTCGGAGGGCGCGTGGGGGATACTCCGGGTTCTGGACAAGGAAGTGCCGGACCTGAAGAAGTTGCCGGCTGGGTATACGGGACGAAACGAGATCCCGACGCCCTCGAAGTCCGTCTGTCCGGAAAACTCGCCAGTGAAGTCGTTCAACGTGGTCGCCATGGACCATGATCTCAAGTTCAATCCGAAAGCGCCTGACTTGATCGAAGTAGACTTCGAGCGGAAGATTATGACGAGAAATCCGGCCGGCAAGATCTACGCGCTCGAGGAGGAAGCGACCAAGGTGGCTTCAGGATTGATGCCCAGTCCGCTGACCCTCCATGTGAACGTGGGCGATTGCGTCAAGGTCAATCTCAAGAACAAGATGGCGAACAGCCGGGCATCGTTCTCGGCCTTCTCGCTGGCCTTTGATCCGAAAGACTCGCTCGGGGCGAACGTGGGGAACAATCCTGGCGACCAGACGATCGGGCCTGGCGGGAGCCGGACCTACACTTACTACGCGCATCCGTTCAACGGAGAGATCACGTCACTGGTCTGGGATTTCGGGAATGTGATGGTCAATCCGAGAAACGGATTGTTCGGCGCGGTCGTTGTGGGGCCGAAGGGCTCCAAGTATCGCGATCCCAAGACCGGCGCGGATATTTCACAAAAGAACAGTTGGGTCGCCGATGTGATCGTGGATCGGACGATCGAAGGGAATGAGAGTCGCGCGAACTATCGTGATGCGGCCCTGTTCTTCCAGGACGAAGACAACATCATCGGCACGAGCTTCATGCCTTACGTGCAGAACGTGGCGGGGCTCACCGGAGTGAATTACCGGAATGAGCCGTACAAGGCCAGGGAAGAGCAGGGATGTGACCTGGGTCATATGTTCCAACCCTGCAAGGTGGACAAGCCGGAAGATCCAGTGACGCCGATCATCGAAGCCCATGCCGGGGATCCGGTGAGGATCCATATCCTTGGAGCCAACAACGAGCAGAACGGGATCTTTGGGTTGGAGAAGCATGAGTGGCCGATTGAGCCATTCATGGGGGGAGCTGACCAACTCAGCGCTGTTCAGTTCTCAGGGGCGGAAGTCCTTGACGCCTTCATCCCCTCGGCCGGCGGTCCTTACAAGCTGCCGGGAGATTACGTCTGGGGCAACCAGCGCTTGCCGTATTCTCAGTCAGGACAGTGGGGGTATTTCCGCGTCTTGCCGACGGGGGATTCCCATATCCTGCCTCTGTCCAAGAGTGATGTGGGGAGCCAGAAGGCCGAAGCGCAGCCGGTCGAGGGGCAGGCGTTACCGACCGCTTTGAAGTAAGGCGGTGACGACAGAGTAGGACGTTTGGGTGGGGGAGCCGCACACGTGTTTGTGGCTCCCCCGCTCTTTTTCTCGCTGTGGTATAGTTTTTATTGGGAGGCAAGAGGTAATTGGCATGAAACAGTTACAGCGTCGGCGGTGGAAATATTCCTTCGCATTGTTGGTGAGCCTGAGTGTCGGTAGCCTGCTGACGGCATCGAGCGTATTTGCGTATCAAGAGGTGACGGTGACCGACGGAGGGACGATCACTGGCAAGGTGACGCTGAAAGGAAACAAACCGGCTCCCCGCGGATTTAACCTCGTCATCTTTCCGGATCCGGTCTATTGTGGTCGGATCTCAAACGGCCGAGGGTTTCGGCTTCTGAAAGAATTCACGATTGCGGAGGATCTGGGCCTCAAAGATGTTCTTGTGATGCTCACCGGCATTCAGCGAGGAAAACCCTTCGACTTTCCCGCAACTCGCATCGAAGCCCGCGACTGCCGATTTCTTCCATACATCAATGTCCTGCGGGGCGTTGGCAAGGTTGAGGTTGTTAACATGGATCCGGTCATGCATGACATTCAGGCTTACGAAACCTCGGAGCTGGGGCCACGCGTTCTTTTCAACGTGCCGTTGCCTATGAATCCCCACCATCCCAAAACGGCGGGTGCCAACGCCGAGTATCACAAGCACATACCCGGCGAATCCAAGACGCAGGAGATTAGCATGTCGAAGGGGCGGCGGATTTTCGTGATGCAGTGTGGGTTTCATGCATATATGGAGAGCTTCGGATATGCGGTGGACAATCCCTATTACGCGCTGACGGACCAGTCGGGCCACTTCACAATCCCTGATGTCCCGCCGGGGACCTACAAGCTTGTGGCATGGCATCCACAAGAGCGTTCTCTCGTGGAGCAGGAGATCACGGTCACGGCCAAGGGATCGGTAACAGTGAATTTCGAAGTTCAAGCACGTGAAGGGGCGCGCGCCGGTATGGAGGTCGAGGAAAACCCTCATTTTGGGTTAGGCATTTTAGGCGAAAAAGAGATCAAGCCCACTCTCGAGCTGCAGCAGCCCTAAACGCAACGCAGCGGCTCTTTAGGATTTAGGTAGAGGGTGAACGCGGCATGAAGGTCAGTAGACGCGTCACGGCGGAGGTGAGTGCGTTGACACTCTTGGCTTTGAGCACCTTGGCCACAGGTGCTCTGGCTGTCACCAGCGGCGGCAGTGATGTGGCCGATGTGGTGCCGGAATGGACGCCCGAGGGCAAGAAGGCCGCCGCGCATCTGGCCACCTTGCCGCCGAAAGACGAGACGGTCCTGGTCCCTGCGGGGCCGTTCCTCATGGGAAGCAACCGCCAGGTGGACCGCAATGCCTATCCCCAGGAGCTCCCTCAGCGGACTGTCGACCTCGACGCGTATGAGATCGACAAGTACGAGGTGACCACGGTCCAATACCTGCGATATGTCTTAGCCAACAATCTGCCCCCGTTGGTGGATTGGAAGTGGGGAGGCGCGTTTCAGGAAACCATGGCGAGCCATCCTGTGATGCATGTCTCGTGGTTCGAGGCGGATGCGTACTGCAAGTGGGCCGGCAAGCGACTCCCCACTTCGGCCGAATGGGAAAAAGCGGCCCGTGGCACAGACGGGCGGATATATCCCTGGGGGAATCAGCCGGCTGGCCTGTCCCGCGCGAATTTCGGACGCACGGGACTGTCCGGGCCGGTGCGGGATCGGCCTGAGCGACTCCTTCTCTATCCGCCGATTGTGTCGGTGGACAAGTACGAGAACGCGGTCAGCCCGTACGGAGTCTTCAACATGGCAGGCAATGTCGCCGAATGGACCGCCGATTGGTACGATCCTTACTATTACAGATATGGGCCCAACCGAAATCCGAAAGGCCCGGATCATGGTTCCCACAAGGCTTTCCGTGGTGGTGGGTGGGTTGATAGCACGCCAAGTGTCCGACCCGCCCAGAGAAATGGAGCGGACCCCAAGACTCGCATGAACTGGCTCGGCTTCCGCTGCGCCCGCGATCCTGTCGATAAGGGGCAGACGGGCGAATCGGCCCCCGCTGGCCTCCAGTCTCAATGACGCAGGGTGATGCAGCAAGACGCGTTCGCCCGGTCGATGGCCGAATGCTGTTCGCAGTTCTCGTGGGTCTGTTCCTCGCCGTGATGGTAGAAGGCCCCGCCTGTGCATTGGAGTTCACCGCCGACCTCATCATGCACGCCAATGGCAAGACGCATGTATCGAATCTGTACTACCGGGATGATCGCTGGCGTTTGGAACATCAGGACATCGGCCCGGTCAATGTGACGATCGTCCGTAAAGACAAGCAGGTGACCTGGTTGCTCATATCCCGCCTCAAGCATTTCAAAGAGATCCCCTACGATGCCAGCCAGGCCCCGAAGGTTCAGGAGACATTAGACGGGGAGCTCTCGCGGAGCGTGATCGGCACGGAAACTCTGGACGGGCACCCGACTACGCTTTACGAAGTCCACGTGAAAGAGGGAGAGGTGACTGTGGACTACTACCAATGGCTGGCGACCGATATTCATTTCCCGCTGAAGCTCGTGAGGAAGGACGGCTCATGGAGCGTCGAATACCGGCGTGTTCGGATGGGGCACGTCTCGGATTTCCTGTTCCAACTGCCGGTCAATTTTCAACCGCTGGAAGAGTTTGACAGTCCTAACCGCAAGGAACAGAGCCAGCCCCCCACCTGATGACAACGTGTGAATGAGCTGGCTACCGTACGCTCATGGCTGTGGTGTCCATTGCGCAACGGAAGCCGAGGCTGTGATTCCGATTGCGCGGATCGCTGTTGAGGCGATGCGCTGAGCGGAGGAGGGGCGCTTCCGATTCCCAACCGGAACCACGGATGACCTTTCGAGTCCCCTCCGGCGGACCCTTCGGATTCCGGTTGGGGCCTTTCTCGTAATAGTGTGCGTCATACCAGTCTGTCACCCATTCCCAAACGTTGCCTTGAAGGTCCTGCACTCCTTCCTGGCTGGCGCCTTGGGGATGGCTCCCGACCGGCTCCAAGCCAGCGCCGTTCCGCCATTGGTTGAGATAGTTCGCCAGCGTTCGAGTGGGCTCGGCATTGCCCCAGGGGAAGCGGCGCCCAGTCGTGCCGCGCGCGCTACGTTCCCATTCAGCCTCGGTCGGCAAGCGCTTTCCCGCCCATCGACAGTAGGCGTCTGCGTCATACCAATCGACGTTGACCACCGGATGGTCCTTGAAGGCGTCGGGTACGGTACTCCCCTGCCAAAGGGTCAGCTTCTTGTCCCGTGGATGCTCCGGAATTCGGTGACCGGTTGCCTTGACGAACTCCAGGTACCGGCTGTTGGTCACCTCATAGATGTCCATGTAAAACGCGTCAAGGGGGATCCGCCGTTCAGGATACTCGTCTCGGCCACCATCCCGATTGCTGAGGGCTGTCCCCATCAGAAATTCACCGGCCGGGATCAGGCTCATCGGCGCTCCGTCCTTGCCTGTCACGGTTGGGGGAAGCTCGCTTGGGTCGGCGACCAGAGGCGCAGCCAGAATCAAACCACCTAAGAGCAACGTGCGTATCCAACAATGTAAAGGCATCAACGCTCCCTTACCTTCAAGTCTTCATGGTAAGTTATCTCTATCAACCGGTCACGGGAGTGTCAAGGACAGCGGTGAAGACATGGGCGCGAATGTGGTTGCTTCTCCGTCAGACGGCCATGGCTGTTCTGGCTTGTGTCTGGCTTTCGCCGTCGATTGCGAGCATTGCCGCTGATTCTCTAGACGAAGCGCGCGCCGCCTACCAGCAACAGAAGTACGAGCAAGCCTTGAAACTTCTAGATCCGGCGATCGGAAACGGGGTCGGGCCTCCCGGCGCCCTGGAGCTGCGGGTCCGAACCTTCCTCAAGCTTGGCCGAACCGACAAAGCCGTCGCGGATTACCTTCGATGGGCGGACCATCGGGGCAAAGATGACACCGCACTCTTGCGGGAACTCACGCTCCAGGTCATCGGCGCCTCCATCGGTGATATGCGCGAGCAGATGCGCGGGGCGGCTGTGACGGCGCTCAAGGAGATGGGCGGAGCCGAGGCTCTTCCGCTGCTGGAAAAGGCCTTGGCCGATCAGTCGGGGCTCATCCGAGCCTTAGCGGTTGAAGGCATGGCGAGGCATGGCCATGCCGACAGATCCAAGCGCCTGCGTGAGCTGCTGCATGATCCTGCCGCTCTCGTCCGGGTTGCTGTCCTACGCGCGCTCGGTGAGTCGGGCAATCGGGGGTTGATTCTCGAAATCGAGCCCCTCTTAAGAGACGAACAACCTCGGGTGAAGGCTGCAGCTGGGGCGTCTCTCGTTGCCTTGGGCCGAAGCGAGGCGTTCCCGGGCGCTCTGGAGTTGGTCAAACATCCCAAGCCTGATGAGCGAGCGGCTGTGCTCAGTATCCTGGGGCACCTGAAAGACGGCAGGGTAGCCCCAGCACTCTTTAGCGCCTTGTCGGACCGAGACGCGGCCGTTCGGGCGACCGCGGCCGGCATCCTCGCCGAGCGGAAAGAGGCTGGTGCGGCCGCAGCGCTCATTCCCCTTTTGAATGACCCCGTCCCTCTAGTGTGCGGTGTCGCGGCCACTGGGCTGACGAAATTGCAGGGGGCCAAGGCGGTCCCCCTCGTTGAACCGCTTCTGCAGGAAACCGTTCCGGCTGTTCGCGCCGAAGTGGCTGCCGCGCTTCTGCCTTTCAATCCGGCTTCGGCCGACCCGGTCTTGCACGAGGCGATGAATTCGCCCGATCCTGGTGTCCGCTCGACGGTGGCGAAGCACCTTGGCCAAGCGGGGAACCAAGCCGTCCCCTATTTGCTCGACCTTCTACACGACCAGACGCCACGGCCCCGCATTTCGGCCATCCGGGCATTTGGTCATGTCGGGACCATCAAACACGTGGCTGTCTTGAGGCCAATCCTCGGTGATCCAGATGTCGCAGTGCGTGTGACTGCCGCTGGCGCCATCGGCAGGTTGCTGAATGGAGGAAGCTGACGGTTCATTAGCTACACGAATGGATAGCCTGTTTCTTGCCTCCTTGAGGGCATGAGTACATGTAAGTTCTTGAAATGCTTTATTCTTTTCGTGCAGATTGCAGGATCTCGGCGAAAAAGAAGGAAAAAGAAGAATGTGGGACGGTCAATTTTCAAACTTGACAAAGTTTGGTGGTCCTGTGTTATACATTATTTTCTTCCCACGGTAAACTAATGGCTATCAGTTTTTCCTTTTCGGATGCCACTCTTTCAAGTAAGGAGGTTTGTGTCATGAGCAAGGTAGGAATCTTAACAGTGATCGCCATAGGCGCGATCGGGCTCCTGGCGGTCCCGATGACATCATGGGCGGGCGGGACAGTCGAAGGGAAGGTGTCGTTTTCGGGCAAGCCCCCGGCGCCGAAAGAGTTCCTGTTCTCGAAGTTCCCCAATCCAAGGTTCTGTGTGAAGAATCCCAACAAGGATGCGAAAGGTGAGAAGCGGCTCCTTCATGAGGTCCAAGTCGCGAAAGATGGGGGCCTGAAAAACGCGGTCGTTGCTATCGAAGGCATCAATGATGAAAAGTTTGTGGCGGACTTCATAGGGCAGGACATCGAGGCAGAACTTTGCGAGTTCAAGCCTTATACGACGGTGGTAGTCGAGAATCAAAAGTCGTTTCGAGTGGTCAACACCGATGAAGAGGCGGCTAAAGTTGAGTTCATCAAAAAGGACGGGGACCAGTTATTTTTCAAGGACGTTGAGCCAGATCCAAAAGATGGAAAGTTCAAAGAGACGAAGCTCAAGGCATCCGATGCTATCCGTACAGACACCGGTACTCTTCATGAGGCAGATTTAAAGCCGGACGCTAAAATCGCCATCGTAAGGGGCGTGCTCCATAATCCACACTCATTTAAGGTTAAGGGCCCCTCTTCAGCGACCATCTTTAACATTGCATTGCCGGAGAAAGGAAGCAAACTCGACAAGCCGCTGAAGCCGAATTCGCCGAAACCCGGCGAGTCGGTTTTCAGGATGCAATGCGACCAACACGAGTTTATGCAGGTCTGGGCATTACCGGTGACCAATCCTTACTACGCCGTAGTAGGCGAAGACGGGAAGTTTGAAATCAAAGACGTGCCGGCCGGCAAATACAAGCTCGTGGCATGGCATCCTGCCCTGAACAAGGGTAAGCCGATCGAGCAGGAAATCGAAGTGAAGGATGGAGCCTCAGCGACGGCCAAGTTCGAATTCAAACCCTAAGCACATAGGTGTCGAGCAGTAGTGAGAGGCGGCGGAATCGCCATTCCGCCGCCTCTTTTTTGTCTGTCGCGCGGCCTGTCTGCGCCTTGCCTTCCCCGCAACGGATGACTTAGAATCGATTCCCGTTCTGACGAGGAGAAGAATGCCGCATGGCGCGGACGCTCTCACTGGCCGAAATCTTCCAGCTCGGCTACTACTGGGAAGGCAAAGTCCTGCTCACGGCGGTCAAGCTCGACGTCTTTGGTGCTCTGGCTAAAGGGGCTCGCACTGTCGCTGACGTATCCCGCCGTCTACGGACCGACCGCAAGGCCACAGAAATTCTCATGAACGCGCTCGCTTCGATCGGCCTCCTCCGCAAGAGCGGCGAGCAGTTTCTGAACGCGCCGGAGACCCAGGAATACCTCGTGAGGGAAAGCCCAAAGTATGCCGGCCATTTGCTCTTGTTGCAGGAGGCCGAGTGGGACAACTGGGGCAAGCTGGAGTCGGTCGTTCGCACCGGGCGCTCCCCTGTGAAGGGACACATGTTTCAGACGGATCCTCAGTTGGCGGAGAACGTGCTGATGGTGCTCCATCATGTGGCCATGCATCATGCGCCGACTTTGGCCAAACAGATCGACCTCAGCCGCGCGCAGACCATCTTGGATCTGGGGGGTGGTGCCGGGACTTACGCGATAGCGTTCTGCCGGACCTATCCGACCCTGAAGGCAACTGTCTTTGACCTGCCAGAGACCCTGCTGACCACCGAACGTCTGATCAAGGAGGCCGGGCTTGAAGGGCGCATCCGCCTCCACCCGGGTGATTTCAACCGAGACGACTTGGGTGGCCCGCACGATGCGGTGTTGATGTCCGACATCCTGCACTACCAGGACGCTGACGCCAATGCCGCCTTGGTGCGGAAAGCCCATCGGGCGCTGGCTCCTTCGGGCCGGCTCGTGATCAAGGACCGTTTTCTGGATGACGGGAGAACCAGCCCAGCCTGGACCGCCGTCTTTGCCGTGCATATCCTGGTCAATACCGAAAGAGGTCGGTGCTACACCATGGCTGAAGCCGTCCAGTGGTTGAAAGACGCCGGGTTCACGTCGGTAAATGAACTCGAACGTTCGACTTTAGTCCAGGGGGTCAAATGAAGGAACTCCTGACGCGACCTGGTTTCCTCGGAACGGCAGCGACATTGGGCGGGGACCTGAGCCAGGTCATGGCCATGTTGTTCACCGGATTGTTCATCATCGGCTGGGTGCAAGCAAGAAAGAAAAAGGGCAACGCGCACCACTGGCTCGTCTTCGGCGGCGTGGTCGCGATGCTCGCGTTCTTCACCAGCTACTACCTGTTCCGCCAACTTGGGGTCCTGGCGTTCGAGGGCCGGACCGGATTCGGCGGGTCTGATTTCATGTATTACAAGGTCTTCCTGCCGCTCCTGACGGTTCACATCATGCTGGTCAGCGTCGGCCTGATCATGGCGACCTACATGATCATTCTCGGGTTCCGGGCGCAGCAGCTTGTCGGAGGCAAACGGGAACTCAGGCCCGGTGAGCTCAAGGTCGGGCAAGAGAAATTAACCAAAGTGTTTGTGATCAGCGGGGCCGTGCTGCTTGTACTGTACGTGGTCAGCGGGCTCCTGTTTGGGACTGGGTTTACACTCCGGCGGTCCATCGTGTATGTCGCCGGCCTGCTCGTCGTCGGACTGGTGTTGGGGGTGGAGAAGACCATCGAACGATTCTGGCCTGATGGAGGGAAGCGCCACCGGGCGTTGGGCCGCTTCACGATGGTGATCTATTGCATCCTGTTCGTGACCGGCAGCATCACGTACACGATGCTGTATATCCTGTATCCCGGCAAAATCGGTTGAGGCTGGTTCCCCATGAAGGCACGGTGCTGCTGCGGAGCTTTGCTGGAAGCCAAGGCGCTGGAAGAAGAGTCGCCGCTCAGCTACCACCTCCGCCTTGGCTGCACGGCTTGTGCAAACTGTGTGACGGCGTCAGGCCGATTGGAGGAGATCACACCGCTGGTTGAGCGAACCTTGTGGTCCAACGAGGCTCGGCACGAGTTGGACCGGCTACCTCCCTACATTGAGTCCTTGGTCCGCGAGGAGGTGGAGTCCTACGCGGCGAAGGCAGGATGCCGCCTCATTACGGTGGCGGTGTTCCATGAGGCCCGTAACCGGGGGAAGGTGACCTGGGTACCGGCGGCTAAGGACCGGCTGGCCAATATCCCGGCTCCGATCCGTTCCATGGCGAAGGTGGAGATCGAGCGGATGGCGCTCGAACAGGGCCTGTCGGAGGTAACGGAAGCGTTGATGGATGAAGCGAAGGCCAAGTTCCTGGGCATGAGGGGAAGGCCGTAGGCGGAGCCATGCTGCACCGGATGACGATGCGGGTGGTGCCAGCCCTGACCGTGGCCGTCACGGATGAAGAGTTCCGGAGGCGCAAACGAATCCTCATGGTGTTTCCCTGGCTCATTGCCTTTGCCCTGTACCGCGGCCTCAAGGCCATGGCCTGGCACGACGATATCATCGCACTGTTGCTATCGAGTGGCCTCTATTCCAGCGTGGTAGCCCTGGGCGCTTATGCCTACGGCCGGGAACGGCGGGCCGTGGAACTGCTCCGGGAAGAGGACCCCCGGATGCTGGCCTGGATCGTTCTCCGAATCGGGTTTCTGTATGCCGTCCAGCTCTCGTTGATGGTCCTCGCCCTCCTCAAGGTCGCAACGTATAGTTATCTCGATCATCCTGACGGACCGGCTCTGATGGCGTTGATCATTGCTTCGACGTCGGTTGCGCGTGATGCGTTCGAGATCGGGCATGTACGCTTGTTGCAACAGCAAGGCCGGCCATTCGTCACCTTTCCGGACTGCAAGGCGCTGTGGGCGCTGGTCACCGGCCGTGTGGATCTCTGGGCGGTGCGGGTTGTCGTCGCGACCGTGGCGGTCGGCCTTGTGTATCTCGCGCTGACTGCGATGATGCCGGCTGCGACGACGGATCTGGGAGAGTTGATCGTCATCGGCGTGCTGGCCGGGGCGGCCTGCACGCTGGCCTTCGTGCAAGGGCTCCATCCGTCGTTGAGGACGTGGGAAGGGCTCACGCGATACTCGTGGCGGGAACTGCTCCGCTTTTTCCTGTGGCCGGGAATGGCTTTCGGATGGACGTATTATCTCATTGCAGACGGAGCGATTAGCTTTCTGTTGGCCGTTCCCGACCCGTCGGTCTGGGTCCGGCTCCTTGTCACTGCAGGCACAGCCGGCCTCCTGAGCCTGTACGGCTATTACATGGGACGTTCGCGATGGCAGGAGGAGACGCTTCATGCTACAATTCCGGCGTCTTTGCTGCGGTGCCCCTTTATCTCAAGCATCCTGGCCTCCAAGAAAGCCTGACATGCGCGCACTTTTTGACAGACCGAGGCACCGGCGTCTTTTGTCCTTCTGGTTATCAGTCCCAAGCGCTCAGCGGGTTTGGTTCGCTGTCGCCGCCTTCTCGCTGTCCTTCCTGTTCAGCGGGAGCGTTGGAGGAGACCTGGCGCTAGCCCGGGAAGGCAGCGCCTACAGCAGTCTCGCTGAGCCTTACGAACTCGAGCTCTCTCCACAGGCTCATCCCGATACCGACATCTACTATGGCACGCCGGGCAGGCCGGCGAGCGAACCGGCTCCCCGTCTCACTGCAACCGACTATCCACGCTATGGAAAAGTGGACAGTCGGCTCGCCATTTGGGTGGTCACCCAGCAGCACACGTACTTCGGCGGGTTCGTGCTGGCCTTGCCGATCTTCTGTCTCATCATCGAAGTGATGGGGCTGCTGACCCGTGATCCTGTCGCAGCCGTCCGGTACGACCGGCTTGCGCGCGATTTCCTGCGCATCAGCTTGATCGCGTTTTCCATTTCGTCGTTGCTGGGGGTCACCCTCGTGGCTGCCCTGCTGGCGTTCTACCCCACGTTCCTCCGCTATATCACTGGGGTCTTCAAGTCGATGATGGGCATCTATGCCGTGGTTTTCCTGGCCGAGAGTTGGGCGCTGTACCTGTACTACTATTCGTGGGATCGGCTGAGCGAGGGCGGCCACAAGTGGTTCCACGCTGCCATTGGGGTGGTAGTGAATGTCTGCGGAACCCTTCTGCTCTTCCTTGCGAATTCGTGGGTGTCCTTCATGATGTCGCCGGCCGGCGTGGATCAGGCCGGCCGGTTCCTCGGAAATTCCTGGCACACCCTCCACACTGCCTTGTGGAATCCCTTCAACGTGCACCGGTTTTTGGCCGACATGATGACCGGCGGGGCCGTGGTCTTGGGGTACTCGGCCTTCCGTTTCCTCACGGCGAAGAGCCAGGACCAGAAAGGCTACTATGACTGGATGGGATACGTGTTCCTGTTCATCACGATGGCGGCGTTGATCCCCATGCCGTTTGCCGGTTACTGGCTGATGCGGTCGGTGTACGAGTTCCGCCAACAGTTGGGGGTCACGATGATGGGCGGGATGCTGACCTGGATGTTCGTCCTCCAGGCGATCGCGGTCGGCGCGTTATTCATCGGCGCGAATTACTACCTCTGGCAAGGGATGGCGCGCCTGCCAGGCTCGGAGCGGTACCACCGGTACATCAAGTATATCCTATATGGCCTCGTCCTCAGCTTTTTGGTGTGGTTTACGCCCCACACGTTGGTGCTGACCTCAGAGGAAGCAAAGGACATTGGGGGGGCACAACATCCGGTGATCGGCAATTACGGGGTGATGTCGGCTAAAAACGGCGCGATCAATACGATGATCCTCCTGTCAGCGCTGAACTATATCCTCTACAAGCGGGCGAACAAGGTCATCACCGCGCCGTGGGCACGGACCGGGGATCTTGTTATCGGAACGGTCTTCTGCGGCGCGCTTGTGAACGTCATTGGAGTATCGGTCTATGGATTCTATCTGCCCGCGAACGTTCGTGTCGGCCTTTCGCTGCCTCAAGCCCTGAGCACGCTCACGGCGTTGATCGTCGGCCTGCTCGTCAATCGGGCAATTGTGAAAAATGCGCATTCGGTCGGGCCGATTGCATGGGGCAAGATGCCGGTCCGTGGTCAGGTAACCCTCTTTCTGTTGGGGATGGCGTTCACCTGGGTCATGGGTCTCATGGGCTTTATCCGATCCTCCGGACGGTTGGGATGGCATGTCCACGAGATCATGCGTGATGGGTCGCCCTGGGCCTTCACCCCAGGATTCGGGTTTGCTGCCGGCATGGTCACGCTCAACATGGCGTTGTTCTGGATCTTGCTCTTAGGGGTGTTCTGGCTGAGCCAGCGGGGTCTCCGACAGGCCGAGGCGACCGAGTGGGCCTGGGCTGGGCGCGTTCGGTCCTGTGAAGGCTCGATCAACCCCGCAATGACGAAGCAAGGGCTGCTTGGGGATGGGTGAGCCAGCGATGCAACTCGCCAGCGCCTTCCTCACCTTCCTCATCTTCC
>Ga0137415_10002826_pt1 | contig 17202 bp, 16 predicted proteins | sample CZODoug3_1_1_16f_FD_183082 | JGI IMG/M metagenome (GOLD analysis project Ga0137415, IMG submission 183082) | Vadose zone soil fungal communities from Angelo Coast Range Reserve, California, USA - CZODoug3_1_1_16fungal (Hybrid Assembly) | ecosystem: Environmental > Terrestrial > Soil > Vadose...
AGAAACGGCGGCAGAAATCGCACCACTGTATCCTGCGTGCTGTTGAACAGAACCCCTTGCTCGAGCGCCGCATCCACGATGGGGCGCGCAGGAACGTCAAGCTGAATTCCCTGGATGAAGCCTCGTCCGCGAACCTCCTTGGCCGCAGCTCGCTTTTCTACCAGCGCTTTCAGTTCCTGCTGCAAATAAGCCCCGACCTTGTTCACATTCTCCAGCAGCTTCTCTTCTTCGACCACAGCCAGAAACTCCAGCGCCACGCGGCAAGCCAGCGGTCCGCCGCCAAATGTGGTGCCATGCTGCCCCGGTGAAATCGCTGTGGCAAATTCTTCCTTCGACAGAAATGCGCCAAGAGGCAGCCCTGCCGCAATCGGTTTCGCGATGGCCACAATGTCCGGCGTAACCCCAAAACTCTGAAACGCGAAAATCGTGCCCGTACGTCCAAGGCCGCACTGAATCTCGTCAAAGATCAACGCCACCCGGTGACGATCAGCTAGCGTCCGGCACTCCCGCAAAAATTCCACCGAGCATTCGTAGATTCCGCCCTCGCCAAAAATCGGCTCCAGCACAATCGCGCAAGTGTTTTCGTCAACGGCTGCGCGCAGTGCGTCCGCATCGTTCCGCGCGACGAATGTCACCTCTTCCAGCAGGGGCTCAAAGCCCTTGCGATGCTTGTCCTGCCCGGTCAGCGAGAGCGCTCCGAACGTCCGCCCGTGATACGACCCCTCCAGCGCCACCAGCCGGCACTTCGCGTCGCCACCGGCCCTATGGCCAGCCAGCCGCGCCAGCTTGATCGCCCCCTCGATCGCCTCTGTCCCACTGTTCGAGAAGAACGCGCGATTCAATCCAGAAAGCGAGCAGAGCTTTTCCGCCAGCAGCCCCTGGTATTCGTGGTAATAGAGGTTCGAAACGTGAATCAGCTTCGCCGCCTGCTCCCGAATGGTCTTCACAATCCGCGGATGCGCGTGCCCCAGCGCATTCACGCCCAGCCCCGCCACGAAATCCAAGTAGCGTTTGCCCTCAAGGTCATAAAGAAAAACGCCCTTACCCCGGCTCAGCACAACGGGATACCGGTTGTAGGTCTGCAGCAAATATTTCCGCTCGAGTTCCACAATTTGTTCAAGAGTAGCCATAGGAAGATTCGATTCTACCGGAATATGCGCGCGCGGAGATGCCGAGCGGGCATGCATCTCTGTGACGCCAGCAGGGATCCCAGTGTTAGGCCGTCCGGGTATCCCAAGATGGCCGTTCAGCGTGGGTGATGTAAAGCCTGATTTCGATAACTGCGGCCAATTTTGAAAATGTACAATGTCTCTCGATGGTGCGCACGGCGTTTGACATCTTCGCGCAGATCTTTCGCAACCTCTGGGCGCACAAGCTGCGCTCGATTCTCACCATGTTCGGGATCGCCTGGGGTGTGGGATCCTTACTGCTGCTGGTGGGCGTGGGCGAAGGCTTTCGCTCGGGCAACAAGCGCGAGTTGGCCGAGTTCGGCAGGGACATCATGTTTCTCTTTCCCGGGCGCGCACCAGCACTAAAGGGCAGCATGAACTCCGCCCGTCCCTATTTGCTCACCTATCAGGATTACGTGGATATCCGTGCGCAGGCCCCACACGTCCGCACTGCCTGCCCTATACTTTCCCGCACCGACCTGCATCAGGTCAGCGAATTCGCCACTGCAGGCGTCGAAATCCTGGGCGTGGAGCCCCAACTGAATGAGATAAGTTATCTTCCCCTCAAGGAGGGACGATGGCTCAATGAAATGGACGAAGCGCAGAGACGCAATGTGATCGTCCTCGGCAGCGAACTAGTGAAAACCCTCTTCCCCGGCCGCCCGGCGATGGGTGCTTTCGTCCTTCTGAACGGCCTCAGGTTCCAAGTAATCGGCAGCATGCCGCACCTCGGCCGCGGCGACAACACTTGGTTGAATATGCGTGGCTACATCCCTTTCCCCGTGATGGCAACGTACTTCGCGCTCAAGGGAGAAAATCACCAGAACTCCATTTCGTTTATTGAATATCAGCCCCGCTTAACCGCCGAACATCGCCTAGCCCAGGACGATGTGCACAAGATCATTGCACGCAATCACGGATTTGATGCCGGCGATGAAAACGCCTTTGACGGCTGGGATTCGATCCAGTCATCGCAAATGGTGGGAACCATTTTCGACGTCATGAATATGTTCCTGGGAGCTGTGGGAATGGTCACCCTGGCTCTTGGGGCCATCGGGGTTGTGAACATTATGCTGGTCGCAGTCAGCGAACGCACCCGTGAGATCGGATTGCGAAAGGCCTTAGGCGCCACCAATCGCAGTATTCTATTTCATTTTTTTCTGGAAGGACTGCTTCTCACCCTGAGTAGCGGGCTGATCGGCATGGGTCTGGCGACAGCTTTGATGGCCATGGCGGGAACGGTGCGCGGGCCGGGCGGATTTGATCCGCCCAAACTGGTACCGATGTCGGCCGTGCTCGCGATTGGCAGCCTGACATTGGCCGGAGTGGTCGCAGGTCTTTATCCCGCGCGCAAAGCGGCCATGTTGCAGCCGGTGGAAGCCCTGCGGCAGGAGTGATTCGATGTTCCGGGATCTGCTCCACGAAGCCTACGGCGCCATGCGGCACAATCGCCGCCGCACCGCCCTCACCATGCTGGGCATGGCTTGGGGCATTGCGACGGTGGTCATGCTGCTCGCTTATGGCGATGGTTTTGGCCGGGCCTGCGCCAACATCTTTGCCAATTTCGGCACCAAGCTCGTCATCGTAGTGCCGGGCCGTACTTCCATGCAGGCGGGTGGGCAGAAGGCGGGAATCCTCGTCCGCTTTACTCAGGACGATGTAGAGACACTTACCAGCAACCTTCCCCAAATCACTCATATCACGCCCGAAGTCAGCAAGCAGGCAAGCATCCAGTACGACACCAGGGTTTTCACCTGGGCGGTCACCGGTAATTATTCCAACGTGATGGATGTCCGCGCCCTCAAACTCAGGCAGGGTCGCTTCTACAACCCCGAAGACGAGATGCAGCGCGCACGCGTAGCGGTGATCGGTTCAGAAGCGAAGGAAAAATTGTTTTCCGGACGCAACGCGCTGGGAGAGCACATCCGCGTTGACGGCCTCAGTTTCGAAGTCATCGGTGTTCTGAGCGCCAAAATGCAGGAGGGAAATGACGATATAAACCGCGTGATATACGTCCCGTTCAGCACCATGAGCGAGCTGAAGAATACCCATTACCTGGACACCGTATGGTTCACCTACCAGACACCGGAGTACGAGAGCCTGGAACAATCGGTCCGCACCATCCTGGCGACCCAGCACAAGTTCAACCAGAGGGACCGCCAGGCTGTGGAAGTGTTCAATCTCATGATGCAGGTCCACCAATTCGAGACCATTACACTCGGGTTGAAGATCCTGATGGGTTTCATTGGCACGCTTACGCTCGGCATCGGCGGGGTCGGTCTGATGAATATCATGCTGGTTTCGGTCACGCAGCGCACGCGTGAGATCGGCGTGCAGAAGGCGTTGGGCGCACGACGGCGGTACATCCTGCTGCAGTTCCTCGCCGAAGCTCTGACCATTACCTTCATCGGCGGTGTACTCGGGATCGTGCTGGCCTACACGGTCGCGCTTTCCGTGGGAAGGCTCACGTTGTACAGTGCCTTCGCCAAGAACGGGGAGGCCGGTGATATCCGCCTGATCATCGCCCCTGGAACGCTGATCGCGTCCACGCTCATTCTCGGCGCCGTGGGACTGGTCAGCGGCATGATTCCAGCCTTCCGTGCCTCGCGCTTGGATCCGATCGAGGCTTTGCGACACGAATAACCGTCGCCGGAGAGAGCCCGCAACGGGGCAGGAAAAAGGGTCTGATCGTGGCAGCAACCTTGAAACCCCGAAGCCTGAATTTTTCAATACAACCCCTTCTCCCCCTCCGGCCGCGTCTTCCACCTCCGGTGCACCCATAACCACTGCTCCGGATACTGCCGCACATAATCTTCAATGATCTTGGTGAACTGCCGTGTGTTGGCGACAATATCCGCTTCCAGGTGCCCTGTCCGGATCAACTTCACCGCCGGATCGAATCGCAGCCGATACTTCCGCAGCACCGGATCCCAAATCGTGAACCCCGGCACTACCGCCGCATCCGTGCGCAGCGCAATCCGCGCCAATCCGCTGGCGGTGCACGCTGGAATGCCGAAAAAATCCACAAAGACTCCCTGCGGCGGAGTCATATTCGTGTCCATCAGAATCCCCACCACTTCGCCAGCCTTCATGGCGGCAAGCAGCCCCCGCACGAAATCAGCTTTGTCCACGATCTTGTTGCCGTGCATGGTACGGTAGTTGCGAATCAACCGGTCCAGGTACGGATTGTCCAACGGACGCACCACAACATGCATCCAGTGCCCATGCATCGAATGAGTGAACGCCGAAAGCTCCCATCCTCCAAAGTGCGCAGTCAGAAATAGAACTCCCTTGCCGCGCGCACGAGCTCGTTCATAATTCTCAAAGCCCTCGTACCCTACGACCTGGTCTACGTTCTCCGGCGTGTACTTTGGAATTTGGCAGACTTCCGCCAGTTGCCGTCCCAACGAAGTGAACTCTCCCCGCAGGATACGCGCCCGCTGTGCTGCGCTTTTCTCTGGAAATGCCAGCGCGAGATTGCGCATGCCCACCTGCCGCAGACGGACGTGCAGCAGATAAACTACCCAGCCGATACCAATTCCAAATGCGCGAGCCAGGGGACGCGGCAGGATACCGAGGATTTTGATAAACGGCCAAGCCAGAGCGTACTCAAGTCGCTGCCGCATTCAGGAAGCGTGACGGTATCACTGGCAAAAATTGTTTGTCAAACCCCGCAACCGCAAGCGACCACTGCTTACGGATCTACTAGTCGAGAAGTTCGGAGTCATACTTGGTGAATACTGCGCGCAAGGCCGCGGGAGAGCGCTCCGCCATCAGGTGAATTTCCTGAATCAGGCGATAGATATTCGAGGTCATCACCAGCAGATACCGGACTCGTCCCGGGCCCGCATTCCAATAGGTATGCGGCGTTCCCCGAGGCACGAAAACCGATGAGCCTGTACCGGCCTCGATCTCATCCTTGCCAACTTGAAGGCGCAGTGCGCCCTCAAGCACATACCACGCTTCATCGTCACTGTGATGGAGGTGGCGGGGCGCAATTAAGCGAGGAGGGCCAGCCGGACCGCCCGCATCCTGCCACTCTGCAATCACAAAAGCATCGCCGATGGAACCGATGACGTGCCCGGCAAGGGACGGAGCAATGATCGCAGCGCTCATATTCGAACAGAATGCATCGCGGGTGGCATGTCTACGGACAGCCGCCGCAGTTGTTGATCGAGTATCTACTTCGAGGCTTCCTGCGCCCACTTCGCCAGCGCAGTCAGAAAAGCGTTGGCCCCTGCCGGCGGATCAACCTCCCCCGTCAGCGATGTCTTGAATGGAACCATGCGGCCGTAGAACTCCCGAGTGCTGTCCTTGTCCTGATTGATTACCGCCCCCGCCAGGCTGACTCCCGCAAAGATTCCGCGCGCGCGCGAATAGGTCAGCACCTGCGCCCTCATCTTCCAGTCGGTGTTGCCCTCCGCGTGCCGGCCTACCGGCCCCGCCGCTACCGACGCATCCGCTCCCAGGGAGAATTGGCTCGACAGCAGGTGCTGCATCCCGTCATTGTTCATGATCAGCATGACCAGATCGACGGCCTGCCCGCCAATCTGGAATCCAACGCTGCCGCCTTTCACGGTGAAGAACGCTGGGGCGCTCCAGCCTTTGGGTGTGCGGCAACTCGCCAGCCCCCGTCCGAAACGTCCGCCCACAATGAAGCCGCCTTTCAACAGCGACGGCACCACCGCCACGCATTCCGCCGATCCTAAAACTTCCTGAGGAATGCCTTTATCCGGCGCGCCCTGAATCTCGTCCAGCACATCGGCCGCCGCCTGCGCCCGGAGGGCAGCCTTGGACGTTCGTGATTGTTCGTCAGCACCAAAGGTAGCAACGTTGAGACACAGCACCAAAACAACGAGCAGGGACTTGTTCATGATTCCTCACCACGCTCATGATTCTCTGGGAGTAGCGTCGTTGGGATTGTAAATGATATCTGTTTGCTTCGATGCCTCGCGGGTTTACTGCGTTGGCTCAGCAGGCATCACCATTCCTCGGGAAAAAACCCGCCAGCACATCCCGCAGAGATAATGTATGGGCGCAACAGAAGCTGGAAAGGGCAAAGACCGTGATGGTGCGGCAAGGGCCCACCACCGACTTCATCTCTTGAGGACGGTTTCCCGCGGAACTAGGCAGCCGCAGGTTTGAGTGAGGAACGAAATGCCAGGATGGCTTTCAATGATGTCAAACTTCACAGCAGGACCAGAACAAGGGGGCTCACAAAAAAATCGGGGTCAAAAGTGGTGACCCTAATCGCCACTCTCAACCCCGTCTCCCAGGTTCTGTGGTAGGTGAGCCGAGTATGCTGGAGGCGGCTTTAGGCAGCAAGATTACGAAGGTAAGTGCCCCCAAGTAACGCTGGGCCGGGAGCCCAGAGCCGCGTTTGGTTTTCTTAGCTAGAAGCCAGCAGCTACAGCGAGTAGCGGTCTTTTACTTTACTTAGCAGTTGCAACCAGTGAATGCGTAATGGCGTGAACTGACAGCGCAATCCGGTTCTGCACGCCCACTTTGCGCATCAGCTTCGCTACGTGCGCCTTCACCGTACGTTCCTCAATACCCAGCGAAGCGCCAATCTCTTTGTTCGAGCGCCCCGCCACCAGCATTTCCAAGACTTCCTTCTCGCGGTCGGTAAAGGTCACGCGGCCCGCCGGAAAGATTCGTCCCGGAGCCGAGGACACTCGCTCGATAAACATCGACAACACCCGCCGCGGCGCCCACACCGACCCTTGATTGACAATGCGGATGGCCTGCGCAAACTCCGCCGGCGAAGCCGCTTCGTCCACATAGCCCTTTGCCCCTGAAGCGATGGCCTTCAGGATGGTCTCTTCATCAATGCCCGAGCCGGTCACGATAATTCGCAGATCGGGGCGCTGAGCTTTTAAGCTGGCCATCACGTCAAACAGGTTCTGTCCGGACCGGTTTCCCAGCAGGATGAGATCAATGTTTTGCAGCGTGCTGATCTCTGCCAACGTTGCGGAAACCAGTTCGAACTCCGGTTCGGAATCGAACAACGCACGGAACCCGACAAAACGCAGCGGATCACTCTCCACCACCGCAATCCGGATAATAGGCTTTCTGGCGACAGCTGCTTTCATAGTTTTCCCTGTTAGGATAGGTCCTTGGCTAGAGAATAGACATATTTGCCAACGATGCAAAGAACAGTCACTGAAGTGAAATTACGGGAGTAACATGCAGAATTGGGACTCAGATAGGCCTTTTGGCATGAAATTGGCGTCTTTAACCTTGAATAAATCGTGGCTCCGCGCGGGCTTGCTTGTAATCGGAATCATCACCACCGCGGCGCTGGCGGCGGCGCAGACTGCTGCTCCCGCTCCTGCCCCCGCGCAGTCTTCGCCAGCCGCCTCAGACACATACAAAACAAAATTTCCCGGCGACCCCGCGCGTTCAAATTCAGAAGCCGCCGCCCTGGGCTACATGCGTACGGTCCTGCGCGCTCAGCGCGAGTTCAACAAGAAGAATGACCGCTTCGCCACGTCGCTCGCGGAACTCGTCCACACCGGCTCGTTCACCAAGCGCATGGTCAATACCGATCGCGGCGATTACACCGTCGGCTTCCAGGGCAAGAAAGATAGCTTCGCTCTCACCATGACGCCCAAACAACTCGACGCGCAGCACCGCTCCTTCTACGCCGAGGACGACGGAAAGATCCACGCCGACGAAGAAAAGCCCGCCGACGCCAAGTCGCCAGTAGTGAAGTAAGTGGTCGCAGATTTTGGCTGGCGCGCCGCTTCAGCGCTGCAATTGCCGTGCTTATTTCGAATAATGTCCGCCGACTCTCGGCGCCAGCCGCAGGGGCGCAAGCCGGGGGTGGGTAGTCATTATGGAAAAGCGCCAGCGGGGCGAAACCCATTGCGCTCCGTGCTTCCGTAGCTAGAGGAGAGATCTGCTTGCGCTCGTTGCTGTTTTCCGGGGCACCAATGTACGCTCTGATTTTTTGGGGCGCATTCATGCTGTGGATACTGCTGGAACTCATCGCCTGGCGAGTCAAGCGATCGGGCGATTCTACAAAGGCTCGCGATCACGGCTCTCTCCATCTCATAGCCGTCCTTTGGTGGGTTGGAATAGCCCTGGACTTCCTACTCACGTTCCTCCTGCCGCAAGCTGCAATATCGTGGAAACGCAGGTCGCTCTTCTTTGTCGGCATCAGTCTGATGCTGGCGGGAATCGCTCTTCGCTGGTACTCCATAAATGTATTGGGCAAATTTTTTACGTTTGACGTGGCGATCCAGGCTGGTCACACCTTAGTAGAAGCAGGCCCCTATCGCTTCATCCGTCATCCTTCCTACAGTGGCGCTCTCCTGACTCTTCTCGGATTTGGTCTGGCTCTCGGAAATTGGGCGGGACTTGCCGCAAGTCTCCTCTGCCTGGGGTTGGCGTATGCGTATCGCATACCACTCGAGGAAGCGGTGCTCGCCGCGGCCCTCGGAGAACCTTATAAGCAGTGTGTAAATCGGACCTGGCGTCTCGTGCCATTCTTGTTCTAGATTAGGGGTTCGTCGCCAACCTTCGTTGACATTGGACAAATGATTTCGAGACGAGAGTTCATTGCTGGCTCGGTTGCTCTTGCCGTCGCCCCCATAACTGCGGCAAAGCAAGTGCCACAATCGGATACCGTCCTCGTCAACGATATCCACTCCCAACTAAATTCCACCAGGGTATTACAAGTTCTTAAGCCACGATCCCTGGAAGATGTGCAGAGCATTATTCGCAAAGCGCGTAAAGATCGAACAATAATCTCGGTTGCAGGGGGAAGGCACGCCATGGGCGGCCAGCAATTTGGCACTGACACTTTGCTGATCGACATCAGAGGCCTGAGCCGGATCCTTCATCTTGATCGAGAGCGCGGAATTATTGAGGTCGAAGCTGGCATCGAATGGCCAGAACTGATTAATGGTTATCTTGCACTGCAGAACGGCGATCGCAAGCCTTGGGGGATCGCACAAAAACAGACTGGCGCCGATCGACTAACCATGGCCGGAACGATTGCTGCCAACGCCCACGGGCGCGGCCTTAAAATGAAGCCGTTCATCAGCAACGTTGAATCCTGTGTTCTGGTAGATGCAACCGGCACCGTCCACACCTGCAGTAGAACCGAGAATCCTGAATTATTTCGATTGGTGCACGGCGGCTACGGCCTTTTCGGAATCATTACCTCGGTCCAATTGCGTCTGGTGCCGAGAAAGAAGATTGAGCGGGTGGTGGAGATTCGAACCGTAGACGATCTGATCTTCGCATTCGAGAAGCGCATTTCTGACGGATTTCTATATGGTGATTTCCAATTCTCCATCCAACACGACTCCGAAGACTTTCTACACAGAGGCGTTTTCTCTTGCTATAGGCCAGTTCCCATGGATACTCCCATCCTGTCCGGGAACAAGCAGCTATCCGACGAAAACTGGCGACAGCTCTTATTTCTCGCCCATACGGACGAGAAAAAAGCCTTCGAAACGTATTCCAACTACTATTTGTCTAGCAGCGGGCAGGTGTATTGGTCTGACACCCATCAGCTAAGTATTTACCCCGACAATTACCACCGAGAAATCGACGCAAAGATCCACGCTCCTTACGCTGCGACTGAGATCATCGCAGAAATCGACGTCCCAAGGCCGGCGCTGAAAGGATTTTTTGATGAGGTGCGAAAGGACTTTCGAGAACATCAAGTCGACTTGATCTACGGAACCGTCCGGCTTATCGAATCCGACGATGAAAGCTTCTTACCCTGGGCGAGACAGCCATACGCCTGCACGATCTTCAACCTGCACACGGCTCACACCGCCGATGGGCGTCAGCGTTCAGCCGATACCTTTCGAAGACTCATCGACATGGCAGCACGCCGGGAAGGCTCATACTATCTGACCTATAGTCGCGATGCTACGCGGAAGCAGGTCGAAACCTGCTATCCACAGTTTTCGGAATTTCTCCGGTTGAAGAAGAAGCACGACACGGAAGAACGTTTTCAAAGCGAATGGTATAGACACTACAGAACTACCTTCGCGGAAAGCATCTGACCCAAGCCGCTTGGTACAAGAATTACGACATCCCCTCGTCCCCGAAGTTCACGGAGTATCACGCGTAGCCGCAGTAAAATGACCAGCAATGATTCCGCCGAACCCCCGTGGGCGCTCACCTCCCCGGTTTGGAAAGACGGCGTCGGAACACTTTGACTATGGCTTCTCGGGCTTGATCTCCGCCGCCTTCCCGTCGCGATAGACCACCACCAGCGGCTTTCCGCCATTCGGATAACGTACCGTTTTCTCCAGCGAGCTCCCCGAGTCCGGAGTCCCCATTCCCACGGCGAAATCCGCCTGCAACTCGTTCATGCCCGGCTTGACCTCGTGCCTCGAAATTGCATCCCAGACATCCGCTGGCCAATGCTTGTACAACTCGTGCGGATCCTCAACGAAAAACATCTCGTCCGAATAGATCTTATAAGTGCGGCCTTCCTCCACCCCAATCGGAACCGCGTGGCTTTTCCCTTCTCTGTCAAACACCGCCATTACCTGCCGCTGATCTGCCGCCCTGGGCGACACATCGCTCACCACATCTTTAATCTCCAACCGCTCAAGGGGCAGCAACAATCCCGCCTCATGCGAGAAATCCGTGCGCCGCCGCGCACTGTCAAAAGGATAATAGGTGTAACGGTATCCTTCTTTCACCCACACCGGCTGCTGCGTCAACTGCTTGGCCGATTTCAAGTCGTACGGATACAACTTCTTCGGACTGACATAATAATCCGCATTGGCATATCCTGCGTTCTTTGTCGCCTGCTCCTTTTTTGCCGCGACATTCTCTTCGTGTCGTTCATAAAGAACGTAGCCCGCCCGCACCGCCGCCACAACAATCGCCAGCGCCAGCGCAAGTTGTAGTCGTTGCTTTGCTTCTTGACTCAGCATGGAAACAAACTCTATCAGATCGTGCCTCGCGCTCCGACCTGATTGCAAATCTTTATGGTCGAGACAGCGAAAGGAGCGCCGAGAAGACATTGTCGCCGCAGTTCGAGCATTGTTGGACTTCGCAACTTTCTTTTCATGAGTCCCGTAAATCTCTTAGTCTGTCATTCTGAGCGAAGCGAAAAACCCCTTGCAAGGCTGCATTACCGGTGACCCACAAAGGCGTTTCCACCACGGCTTCGGATCCACTTCGTGGGCTCACCGGACTGGATCAGACGGTCTTAGAGTAAACTGGGAAAGTCGATCCAGCTAGTTGACGAGTCCGGTGGACCACCTCGCAGCCCGTGCCGGACGCCCGTAGAGGAGCACCAATGCCAGTCACCGAACAAGACGTTCTAAGCGCGCTGAAAAGCTGCTACGACCCTGAGATTCCGGTCAACATCGTCGATCTCGGCCTCATCTACACCGTCCGCTTTGAACCTGTGCCCGCTGGCACGAACCCCATCGGCACAAATCACGACAAGCCTGAGGAAACCAAGCAGGACGTCGCCATCGACATGACTCTCACCGCCCAAGGCTGCCCCGAGCATGTCAACATTAGCGCACAGGTCAAGTCACGAATCGAGCAACTCCCCGGCATCCGCAACGTAAATGTAAACGTGGTGTGGACCCCGCCCTGGACCCCTGAGCGCCTCAGTCCCGACGCAAAGAAACAACTGGGAATCGAATAACTCTCCAGAGCCCGCCTTCTCAGCCACCAATTTCTTCCCACGCCTCGAACCCGCGGCCATTCGAGGAGTCCGCAATCCGCTTGCCCGCTCGAGCCGCCATCTCGAGCACGTGCATGCCGCGATCAAAATAATCCGGCAACGATCGCCGAATCCTCTCAAACTTTTCCGGATACTCCGCCGCCAGCACCGCCAATCCCACTCCCGTCGCCAGCACACCCGCCGGATGCTTCCGCTTAATAAACAAAACCGCTGCCGCTCCCAACGAACCCGCCACTACTGCCCGCTTCCACACGTCCATAAATTCCCCCAAATCTTCCGCCCGGGAAGTCTCTAGGCTGACCGTCCCCAAGCCTGCTTACAAAGTTGATTCTAGCGCAGCAAAGGTTGCCCCCTTGCTCTATACTTCGTCGAGTTCTTGGATGCAATCGAGTCTTTCCCAGGTGAAGAAAAGGTTCATGCGAAACTCTTGCGTTGCGCGGTTCTTGCTGGCCGCGGCAGTCGCCGTGCTAGCACTTCAATCATCGGCTCAATCCAAGCCTCGCGCCCGCGACCTCGGCGTCCCGTTCGACGGCACTCCCGGCGCCCACAACGCCATCACTGACGTCAAAGGAGTCGAGGTCGGCCACACCACTCTCATCTCCGGCGAGGGCAAACTTGTAGTCGGCAAGGGCCCGGTGCGCACCGGAGTCACCGCCATTCTCCCTCGCGGCAAAGCCTCCACTGACGCCGTTTTCGCCGCCTGGTTCACGCTCAACGGCAACGGCGAAATGACCGGCACCACCTGGGTTGACGACTCCGGATTTCTCGACGGCCCTGTCATGATCACCAATACCCATAGTGTGGGAGTCGTCCGCGACGCCGTCATCGCCTGGAAGGTCAAGCACAGCACGCCTGACATGGAAGGCTACTTCTGGTCACTGCCGGTGGTCGCCGAAACCTGGGACGGCTGGCTCAACGACATCAACGGATTTCATGTCCATCCCGAAGACGCCTTCCATGCGCTCGACACCGCCCATTCCGGCGCAGTCGAGGAAGGCAACGTAGGCGGCGGCACCGGAATGATCTGCAATGAATTTAAGGGAGGCATTGGCACGTCGTCCCGCGTGCTCAGCGGCAAAGCCGGAGGCTACACTGTCGGCGTCCTCGTGCAATGCAACTACGGATCCCGCGAGCAACTCCGCATAGCCGGAGTCAACCTCGGCCGCGAAATTCCCGAACACACCCTGGGGCAGAAAGACGTCGGCTCCATCATCGTCATCGTCGCCACCGACGCTCCACTCATTCCCACGCAACTCAAACGCATGGCCAGAAAAGTCTCGCTAGGCCTGGGCCGCGACGGCAGCTACTCCGGCGACGGCTCCGGAGACATCTTCCTGGCCTTTTCCACCGCCAACCCCGGCGCCGTCGGCGCCAAAGGACTGCATCAGCTCACCATGCTCCCCAACGAAAAGCTCGACCCAATTTTTCTAGCCACAGTACAAGCCACCGAAGAAGCCGTCATCAACGCCATGGTCGCCGCCGAAACCATGAAAGGCATCAACGACCGCGAGGTCATAGCCCTCCCCCACGACCGCCTACGCGAAGCCCTGAAAAAGTACAACCGCCTCACCAAATGACCGCGCTTAGCGGGCGTGAGCGAAGCGGCTGCGGTCATCCTGAGGAGAGCGAAGGATCTCCTGCCCGTGTGGGGACAGCCGCCCCCGGCTTTCCATGGCGAGCAAAGCTCGCCTGCGCCTCCAACACTCTCAACAAAATGAGGACTCTCTCATCACCCACACCCGCCCATTACCTTCGCCGCCCCACTACAGTGTCTACACGCTTGTTCCGCAACAAGGCTACAATTCCTTCAGTGAGATACTATACGACCAAGCGAGTGCAAGGCGGCATGCGCTTCACCTGTGTCCGCTGCGAGCACAGCGTCAGCACGCTCGACTTCGACACTCGCGACGGCAACCTCCGCACCCAGGCCGCCACCGCTCTCAACCAGCACGCCTCCAAAGCCCACAACCAGCCTGTGATGTATTCCAGCCTCGACCCGCAACAGCGCATCTGGCGCGCCTGAAAAATCTCCCAGTAAGGTCCTGCGATTTATACAAAGACCTCCACAGGGGACACTGTGGAAAGCCGGAAGCGTATCCGCCTGAGTTATTGATGAAATAAAGCACGATCGATTGGGCTGAAGTTGCCGGCCGGCAGTGATGGATACTTTCCCGTACTACCAACCCGACAAAACTTGACTTGACTTCGCACTTCAGCGTCGAATCCAACGTGGTGAATTACTCTCGCGCGCCCTCATCCTGAGCGCGCCGCATTTGCGCGCGGGGGAGCCACCGCGCAGCGATGCCGCACTCTGGCATCGCAATAAGCGCGAGGCCGACCTTCCATATAGCACTCTGCCGCGAGCGTCGCATCTCCAGCCAATCAGCCCGACGCTGTTCGTGCCACCAACGCCCCCACCTACTTCAACTTGACAAACAACAAAACAAAAATCGCCCACACCCCCACGGTCATCGGAAACTGCGCCAAGGCCGCGTCGCGCACCGGACCTCCTCTGGGAAGCGCAAACGTCAGAAAGAACATAACCAGTGCCGTGAGTATCCCAACCACCAACTTGCTTTTCCAGTTCATGGACGCTCTCCCCTCGACGTGCGCCGTCGCCCACATCGTCCCACAGGCCCAGCCACACGTCAGCGCAAGAGTATACCCCGAAGGTGCCAGGTACACCGAAGAGTGGGAGGGCCTAGCTTGCGTATTCACAAGCAGGGAATGGGGAGGGACGCGATTCAGTTTCTGAACCTGCCCCTAAGCGAAGTCAAACGGGGCATGAGCTCCATAGGATTGGCAAAGACTGGTGAAAAAAGAGTTGGAAGGCGCGGCTGAAGCCGCGCCCTTTCAACGGAGGCGAGTACGGGAGCCCGTACTAGTCGACCACGGCTTTATCAGTGATGAGCAGGCCACGATCAATGATGGCGAAGGCTTCGCGCAATTGCTGCTCGTTGATGCACAGCGGCGGATTGGTAAAGAAAGTGTTCCAGCGCACCAGCGTGTAGAGACCTTGCTCGCGGAAGAAGCGGCCGAGTGCGGCCATCTCTTCCGAGGTGCCGTTGAAGGGAGCCATGGGCTGGCGGGTCTTGCGATTGCGAATAAGTTCCACGATGCCGAACAGGCCGATGGAGCGCACGGCTCCCACCGACGGATGCTTCGCCAGCAATTCGGCGCCGAGTTGCTTCATCACAGCGCCCATTTTTTTGGCGTTGTCGATCAGGCCGTCTTCTTCATACACGCTAATCGTCGCCAGCGCCGCCGCGCATCCCATGGGATGGCTGTTGTAGGTGAGCCCTCCGTAAAACACTTTGTCCTGAAAATGTTGCGCGATGTGATGGCGCATGCCCACCGCTCCCAGCGGCAGATAGCTTGAAGTTAATCCCTTAGCCATCGAAATCAGATCAGGAACAACTTTCCAGTGATCGACGGCAAACCATTCGCCAGTGCGTCCGAAGCCAGCCATGACTTCATCTGCGATCATCAGGATTCCATACTTGTCGCACAGCGCGCGCACGCCCTGCATGTATCCATCCGGAGGAACGAGAATTCCGTTGGTGCCGACAACTGGCTCGAGGATGAACGCCGCAATCGTTTGCGCACCTTCAAGTTGGATGACTTCTTCGATCATGGTCAGCGACGTCTCCGCCGACTCCCATCCGCGCTCGATGCCATGATACGGATCGAGCACGCGCACCACGCCCGGAATGCCGGGCTCCGCGGCCCATCTGCGCGGATCACCGGTAAGACTGATCGCGCCTGCAGTCGCGCCGTGATACGAACGATAGCGCGCGATGATCTTGTGACGTCCGGTAAAGAAGCGCGCAATCTTGATCGCGTTCTCGTTGGCTTCAGCTCCGCCGTTGGTAAAGAAGAATGTGTCGATGTCTCCCGGAGTTATTTCCGCGAGCTTCGCCCCAAGCCGCGCGCGAACTTCAGTCGCCATGAACGGATTCGCGTAGGCGAGAGTCTGCGCCTGCTCGGTAATCGCCTGAATGACGCGCTCGTCGCCGTGTCCGATGTTGACCGACATTAACTGGCTGTTGAAGTCGATGAAGCGCTTCCCTTCCGGCGTGTAGAAGTAAATGCCCTTGGCGCGAGCAACCGGAATGGGATCGACCTTCGATTGCGCCGACCATTCATACAGCGTGTGCTTGCGTGCGAGATCGACGATTTCCTGGCCTGTCATGGAAGACGTCTCAGCGATCGTGGTCATGTCCATCCTTTGGGGAACCTCCTGTGATCCTCTGGGGTTGAATGAGTCTTAACCACAGAGGACACAGAGGTCACCGGGTAAAGCTGACGAACTTGCTAGAACTTGCGGCTGTGCTCTTTGGCCCAGCGTTCGACGACAACTTTCTTGTCGGTATAGAACTCGATGGCGTCGCGGCCTTGCCCGTGAAGATCGCCGAAGAAGCTGTTCTTCCATCCACTGAACGGGAAGTAAGCCATCGGCGCGGCGACTCCAATGTTGATGCCGATATTTCCCGCAGGTGCTTCATAGCGGAAGCGGCGCGCGGCCGCACCGCTCGAGGTGAACAGCGAGGCCTGATTGCCGTAGGCACTGCGCTCGAGGAAGGCGAGCGCTTCGTCCATGTCGCTGGCGTGGACGAGGCTGAGCACAGGACCGAAGATTTCGGTGTCGGACAACTCGCTGGTCTGAGGCACGTCGTCAAGGATAGTCGGGTTGACGAAATTTCCGGATTCGTACTTCGGGACTTTGGACTTGCGTCCATCGAGCAGAACCTTTGCTCCTTGCTTCTCGCCAATGCCGATCAGCGATTCGACTCGCTCTTTGCTCTGCGGCGTGATCACTGGTCCCATTTGCACGCCTTCGTCGAGCCCGTTGCCGACTTTGAGTTTCGAAGCCGCATCGGTGATCGAGTCGCGGAATGTCTTCTGCGCTTCGCCTATTGTGACCGCGACCGAGACCGCAAGGCAGCGCTGTCCCGCACACCCAAAGGCACTGTCGCTGATGATCTGCGTAGCCATTGGCATGTCGGCGTCGGGGAGAACGATGACGTGATTCTTGGCTCCGCCCTGACACTGCGCGCGTTTGCCATTCGCTGCTGCGCGTGAGTAAACGTATTTCGCCACTGGCGTCGAGCCGACGAAGCTGATGGCGCGAACCTTCGGGTGATCGAGGAGCGCATCGACAGCAGCTTTTCCTCCGTTGACCAGATTCACTACGCCTTTGGGCAATCCAGTCTTTTCGAGCAGTTCGTAGACGTAGTGCATGGTGAGCGGGACACGCTCGGACGGCTTGATGATGAACGTGTTTCCGGTAGCGATGGCGTAAGGCAGATACCAGAACGCGATCATGCCGGGAAAGTTGAAGGGCACGATGGCGGC
>Ga0137415_10002827_pt1 | contig 17198 bp, 21 predicted proteins | sample CZODoug3_1_1_16f_FD_183082 | JGI IMG/M metagenome (GOLD analysis project Ga0137415, IMG submission 183082) | Vadose zone soil fungal communities from Angelo Coast Range Reserve, California, USA - CZODoug3_1_1_16fungal (Hybrid Assembly) | ecosystem: Environmental > Terrestrial > Soil > Vadose...
CTTGAAATCACAACAAATGCGTGCGCCCTCCGAGCGCACCAAAAATCTCATAAAATAGCCTTCAGCCGAGGGCCGGGATGTGAGCGTATGCGGGCGGTGCGGCGAATCCCGGCAGGCCGAACCGGGTCGATGCCGCGCGGCTCGTCCGTTGCGTTGCAGTAACAACGTTGGCATACATCGGCAGGGGCGGGGTCCAGGGGTCGGATGCTGACCTGCCGTGGGAAGTCGTTCGGATCGCGTTCGACCAAGACGACCGGGCTGATCATCGATCGGAGCAGATGCATGAAATTCCTGGGCTATGCCTATCGGTTTCTCTCCAATTTCATTTTTTTGGCGCTGGTTTACTACAGCCTGAACTCGATGGAGAAGTATCAGCAACGCGCGGTCCTCGCGATTCTCGTGCTGGTTTACGCCTCGATGCGCGCGGCATCGGCGCTGCGCTCGTTTTATTTCTTCCAGCGCATCGAGCGGCTTGAGCTTGAGGCGCGCCGTCTCGCTGGGCTGGCCGGGGAGGGCCCTGCCGCATCGGCCTCACGCAAACAAATCGTCAGTGATGTCGGGGTTCTTCGCCGCGACGGCGAAATGAAATCGTATATCGATCTGTTGTTTCTCGCGCTGGTCGTGGTGCTATGCGCGGCAAAGATCGTGACGAATTGAGCTGTCGCAAGCTTCTTGGCATGGATTGATTGGCTCAGCGCGATCCGACCGGCGCGCGCTGCAAGCCGGGTTCGGCGACCGGGAGGCTTCCTGGAATCCTGCGCCGCGAATCGCCGGCGTCGAGCGAAATCCGCCGTGCGAGGCTGCCCGCTTCGGGCTCGGCTGGGACCGCCTGTTCGGCATGATGTGAGGACGTGGCGTCGGCCGGCACGCCCGCGCGCGGCTTTTCCTGGATCTCGAAAATGCTCTGCGCCGGCACTGGAAGGTCAATCGCGGCGTTTCCCGCCGGGTGCGGCGGTTGCCGTGGCCACGGCGCTTGCTGCGGCAGCGGAACGCTGTGCGCACGCCGTCTGGTGCGATCGAACGGCTCCGCGAGCCGTACCGGCTGTCCGTCACGCCAACCCGAATCCGACAATGAGGGGGCTGGGAGCACGCCGGCATCGGCAAAAACGAAATTGGGAATTCTTGGCCAGTACGAAATCGCCACCGTCTCCGACGGCGGATGCAACTGCCATTGCGGTGGTTCGGTCGGTGTGTTCGGTTGCTGCGGTGTTGCAGGCACGACGTGAACGATGCGATAGCCCCGCGCCTTCATCTCATGCAGGATCCTCGGCAGCGCGGCGACCGTTCGCGCCTGGATGTCGTGCAGCAGCAGGATGCCTTTTTTCTTGGCTTCGAGGCGTTTTATCGCCAGATCATAGACCCGCGATGCGGAAACATGACGCCAGTCGTCAGCGAGAAAATCGGCGCTCCAGATCTGGATGCCTTGCGATGCCAAATAGTCCTCAACGGCCGGCGAGCGCCGCAAGCCTGGCATCCGGAAGAACGGGGTGAGGCCGCCACCATCTCCCAGCGCTGCCGTCACCGACGCTATACCTTCGTCGATCTCCGGCTTGGCCCGCTCGATCGAGAACTTGTCGAAGCCGGTCGGATGATTCTGGGTGTGGCTGCCAACGCTATGGCCGGCGTCGCGGAGCTTGCGGACGCCTTCGGGAAAGCTTTGGGCCATGCGGCCGACGGTGAAGAAGGTCGCCTTGACGCATTGCGAGGCGAGAATTTCCAGAATCTGATCGCTGTTATGCGGCAGCGGGCCGTCGTCGAACGTCAGCACCACCTCGTGATCCCTCAGCGGCAGCGTCTCGGCATATTGCATGGTTCCGATGCGCGGATGCGCCTTCGGATCGACCACCAGCGTTCGCGAGATGCCGAGCGCGTCGGGATGGCCGGGGCAATCGGCGGCCGACGCGATTTGTGCGGTGATGCAGGTCAATAGCCCCAGGCAGAAGGCGGCCCATTGCCGTGTTCGAATGCCCGCCAACACACTACCGATCATGAAGCACCGTCATGCATTCCCGTTTACGCCCATTTGCGCTGATAATGACATGCGGCGCCATGAATGCGGCCTGAATTTTGCGTGTAGTCTCCAGAGCATTTTCCGGCAGAGCACGCCTTTGGGCCCAATCCAAGGCTGGAATACCGTCGGTCACGTTATTTTCATGACAGCCGCGCCGCGCGTGAGCCAGCGTCGTTGACGGTGCTTCGCCAAATTGAGCGGCATACAGGGCCGCAAACTAGCCCAGGTGCCGAAAGCCATTGGAAACTGCGCACGCTTTGATCTGCAGTTTCGCAGCTAAGAATCGATGAAGACACGGCTCCCGCACCCTGCACTGACCTCGAGCGTTTTCTCACCGGGTGAGCCCGCGTTTTCGTCGTTCTCACTGCCGATTGAGTTCCCGGTACGGCTCAGGGTGCGCCGTCAACGTCGGCGTGGTGCGCGGCCGGCACCACATGGACCAGGCGATAGTCATTGTCCCGTAGATAGCGCAAAAAAGCCGGCAGCATGGCCGCGGTGTGCGCCTTGGGGTCGTGAAACAGGATGATGCCCTTGCGGGCGGTTTTGAGCCGATCGATGATCAGCTTCAATTCCTGCTTCGGCGTCATCGGATTCCAGTCACTGGCCCAAAGGTCGGCACCGAACACGACGATGCCGCGCGATTGCAGCAGCTCAAGTGTCGCAGGCGTGGTTTCAAAGCCGGGGAAACGAAAGAACGGTGTGCTCGGAACCGAGGTCGCGACACCGTTAAGCGCCGTCTCAACTGCCGCAATACCGCGGTCGATTTCCTCTGTTGTCTCGCTCGGGTTGATTTGCATCAGGCTGCGATGCAACCAGGTATGATGGCCGATCGTGTGGCCCTGGGCCGCGATCCTTCGCACCAGCTCCGGGTGTTCTGAGCCGGGCTTTCCGATCAGAAAGAACGTCGCGCGCGCACACTCTTGGGCCAGCGCCGCCAGCACCCGCGGCGTGGTCGGCGGCCATGGGCCGTCATCGAATGTCAGCACGACCTCGTGGTCTCTGAGCGGCAGCGTCTGCGGAAAGTTTTTCAGTCCTACCTGCGGAGTGGTCGCGGCATCGACGCCAAGAATGCGCGAGGTGCCAAGCGTCCCCTTGCGCGGACAGTCCGCCGCCTGCGCCGCCGCCGTCCACGCGATCAAGGCGACAAGGGTAGCCCTTGGCAGGTTCACGAACTTCCGAGCCCATCTTCGCCGGCGGATATTTGTCATTGCGCTTGGTATTGCCCATTGGGTAATGCGTGATGCGACAACTCAGACGAGTTCAGCAATTCTGTCAAACCGGTGAGGCGTGGCATGGCCGATGATGTGGACGTTGCCCATTCCGCCGATGCGTCGGTGCTCGAGCGTCTCCCAATGCGCGCCGAAAATGGCGACATTCGGCCGGAGTTTGTCCAAGAAATCTCGCGCGCGATAGAAGCCGCCGACACAGCTTTTCTGCGCGAAATCGTCGCGGAACTCCACGAAGCCGATCTCGGCGATCTGATAGTGGCGCTCGAACCGGACGATCGCGTTAGCCTCGTGGAACTAACCGGCGCGGATTTCGACTTCTCGGCACTCAACGAAGTCGACGGCAGCGTCCGCGAGGAAATCCTCGAGGAACTCGAGCCGGAGACGGTTGCGGAGGGCGTTCGCGAACTGGAATCCGACGATGCCGTCGAATTGCTCGAAGGCCTCGACGAAGAAGACAAGGTCGAGATTCTCGAGAAGCTGCCGCCATCGGAGCGCGTGGCGCTCGAGCGCAGCCTGCTTTATCCGGAAAACTCCGCCGGACGGCGAATGCAGACCGAGTTCATCGCGGTGCCGCCGGACTGGACCGTGGGGCAGGCGATCGACTACATGCGCGACACGCCCGAGCTGCCGGACCGGTTTTATGAAATCTACGCGGTCGACAGTGCGCAACACTGGCAGGGCGCGATATCGCTGGACGCGCTGTTGCGCGCGCACAGGCCGGTCCCGCTCGCCGACCTGATCGATGAAGACCGCCGTCGCGTCTCTGTCATGGACGACCAGGGAGAGGTGGCGCGGCTGTTCGGCAAGTACAATCTGGTCGCAGCGCCCGTTGTCGATACCGCAAACCGGCTGGTCGGCGTCGTCACCATTGACGACGTGGTCGACGTGATCGAGGAAGAGGCGGACGAGGATTTGAGGGCGCTGGGTGGCGTCACCAGCGACGAAGAATTATCCGACAATGTCTGGACCATCGCCAAAGGCCGCTTCAACTGGCTGCTGGTCAATCTTGCCACCGCCTTCTTGGCGTCCTCGGTGCTGGGCCTGTTTGAAGGTCAGCTGGAAAAGATGGTGGCGCTGGCGGTGCTGGCGCCGATCGTCGCCAGCCAGGGCGGCAATGCCGCGACCCAGACCATGACGGTCGCGGTGCGCGCTTTGGCTACCCGTGAGCTCGGATCGAATAACGCCTTTCGCGTGGTGATGCGCGAAGGCCTGGTCGGCCTCGTCAATGGCCTCGCATTTGCCGTTATCACCGGTATCGCCGCCGTGGCCTGGTTCAGGATTCCAGCGCTTGGCGTCGTGATTGGGCTCGCGATCATATGCAATCTGGTGGCGGGCGCGCTTGGCGGCATTTTGATTCCGATGGTGCTGGAGCGGGTGCGCGCCGATCCGGCGGTGGCGTCGGGAACCTTTGTCACGACCATCACCGACGTGGTCGGCTTCTTTTCGTTTCTCGGCATCGCCACGCTATGGTTCGGTCTGAAATAGAACGATGCGGCCTTCGGGCTGCGCATCGTTAATCACGCCTTAACGCGCATCGCCGACTATTCCCGTGCGGAGTCGAATATGCAACGCTTGCGGCTGAAAGCGGATGGACGGATCGTCGAACTGCGGGACGGGCAGGAGTTTCCGCTCGCACCGGTGACGACTTCCGCGGCGCTCGCGGCTGTTCCCGTCCCGCCGGCGGAGATGGAAACGTTCCCGGCCGTGCGTGACCTTCGCCGCCGAGCCCGCCTGACCCAGCTGCAATTCGCAAGCCGGCTCGGCGTCCCCGTTGAGACCATCCGCAACTGGGAGCAGGGGAAACGCATGCCGCGCGGACCGGCGCGAGCGCTTCTCGCCGTGATCGCCCACGCCCCCGAGACGGTTTTCGCTGCTCTGGCAACGGACTCTTCGCCGGTCTGAGGGAAACTGCGGCCCGCGATGTTGGCGGCGCGACGCCCAGGGGACATAATGGGATGATTTAGTATAATCGGGTAGGTAGTCCGCGATGCAATTCGTTGAGGCCAATGGCGCAAAAATCCCCGCGATCGGGCTGGGCACCTGGGAACTGCGCGGGCGAACCTGCGCGCGCCTGGTCGAGCAGGCGCTGAAGCTCGGCTATCGCCACATCGACACCGCGCAGGTCTATGAGAACGAACGCGAGGTCGGCGAGGGTCTGCGCGCTTCGAGGGTCAAGCGCGACGAATTGTTCGTGACGACCAAAGTCTGGACTACCCATTTCGCACCGAATGATCTGGAACGATCCACCAAGGAGAGCCTGACGAAACTGCGCCTTTCCGAAGTCGATCTGTTGCTGCTGCATTGGCCAAATCCGCACGTGCCGCTGGCCGAGACGTTGGGCGCGCTGGCCCATGTCAGGAAGCTCGGCATGGCCAGGCACATCGGCGTCTCGAACTTCACCGTGGCTTTGATCGACGACGCGGTTGCCGCCTGTTCCGAGCCTCTGGTCTGCGATCAGGTGGAATACCATCCTTATCTCGACCAGACCAAGGTGCGGGATGCCTGCGCACGTCACGGCATGGCGGTTGTCGCCTATAGTCCGGTTGCGAAAGGGCGTATCAAGAACGACGAGACACTGGTGCAGATCGGACAGACCCACGGCAAGACGGCTGCGCAGGTCTGTCTGCGCTGGCTGGTGCAGCAGAATGTCTCCGCGATACCGCGGACGTCGCGGATCGAACGGCTGTCGGAAAACATCGACATTTTCGACTTCGCGCTGTCGCCCGACGAGATGCGGCTGATATCCCAGATGGGCAGCAGCAAAGGCCGGCTCACCGATTTCGGTTTCGCGCCGAAATGGGATTGAGACGCAGCGCCGTTGCCCCGCTATGCTGTCGGCCAGAGGCGGCATCGAAACGATCCAATACGATGGAACCCCTTCGGTTCATACGCTCGGGCTTCGCAGCATCGGCGCTTGGCCATCTGTCAATTCTGGCGGTGGTCCTGGTCTTTGCCGAGGTGCATCCGTTCGGTTCGGTAACTGCCGAGCCGATCACGGTTGATATAGTTTCGCCCGAAGAGGCCGTGCAGGTTCCGAGAAAGCCCCAACCGGAGCCGGAATCTCAAGGCTCTGACGCCTTCGCATCGAAATCCGTGCCTGCGGCTTCACCGGCGCCGCAGCGGGCCGCATCGCCGACGCCGGCGGCAACGGCTTCATCGCAACCCGATCGGCGAGAGGCCGTAGCACAGCCGCAAGCGCCATCGACATCGCCGGTTCCCGCCTACGTTCCTCCGGAGCCTGATCTTTCGATCAAATATCACGTGCTGCTCGGTCTGCCCGTGGATCTGCCCCCAGATGGGCCCAAAGACAGACCCGGTGACGGCTTCGACGCCCCGGCGTCAAAGCCAGCCGACGTGGCATCCAATCTCGTCGCGGAGTTTCGGCGCCATCTCAAAACCTGCTCGAAGCTGCCAGCAGCGGTCGCGCCCTCGGACAAGATCAAGATCAAGCTGCGGGTGGTCATGACGCTGGAAGGGAGGCTCGCGGCGGAGCCAGTCTTGATCGAGGCCAGTGCGTCTGCGAAGGGACCGGCACTGATGCAAAGCGCAATCGGCGCGCTGGAGGCCTGTCAGCCCTACGCGATGCTGCCGGCGGACAGATACGGCGAATGGAAAGTGCTCGACCTCAGCTTCACACCGCAGGATTTCGACGGCGCGTCTTAGGGCGGCTGGAAGCCGCTCTATTTTTTTCTATTTGACGCGTTTTCTTCGCGCGAGCCGGTATCCACCCCCGGATCAAGTCCGAGGGGCATGCTTCGCTTGAAAACGCTCTACTTCCCCATCGCGCGCCAGGCGTCGGAGGCGAACTGCCGGCGCCAGGTGACGATCACGACCAACGCCGTCGTTGCGAACAAGACCCAGGGACTGACGAACCAGCCGAGATAGCCCAGCGCGAAGAAGAACGCACGCTGGCCGCGATTGAAATGCCGGCCCGCGGCCTCGAACAACCTTGTCGTCCTGATGACATGCGCTTCGGCCTCCGGCGTGTCGCGTTGCGAGGCCGGCGGCATCGCCCCGAGCAGGATGGCCACGTAATTGAACAACCGGTAGGCCCAGGCAAACTTGAAGAACGCGTAGACAAAGATCAGGATCAAGCCGACGCATTTGATTTCCCAAAGCGCGGGCGAGGGGCTGAGATTGATCGGCAATGCGCCCAGGATAGCCAGTGCTTCGCTGGTCGATCGCAACAGGGCCAGCGCCCCGCCGACCGCGAGCAGGCTGGTGGAGGCAAAAAAGGCCGTGCCGTTCTGCAGCGACGCCATGATCTGTGTGTCGACCATCCGGGTCTCGCGATCGAGCAGGCGCCGGATCCAAACTTCGCGGTAGACATGCATGCGGGCGGACAGGCTGTCGCGCCCATAGACGGTATGCTCCAGCGTGACCGCGTACACCGTCCATTCGAGGATGAAGAAGCCCACTGCCAGAATATCGACCGAATATGCACCCATGTTGCATCCCCCGATGGTCGTGAATGCATGGCATGCATGACCGATCGCGGCAACCGCGAGGAAGGCCGGCGGGTTGAAAGCTTGACGCGCGCTATGGCAGGATGACAAGCGAAACAGGGATCTTCTCGCATGGCTTTGCAGCTCGTGATCGGCAACAAGAACTATTCGTCGTGGTCGATGCGGCCCTGGCTGGCGCTCAGAGCCAACCACATCGCGTTCGACGAAGTTTTCATTCCGCTCTATACCGGTGATGACGATAAGAAGCGGATCTTGAGCTTCACGCATTCGGGCAAGGTCCCGGCGCTGATCGATGGCGACGTCACGATCTGGGATTCGCTGGCCATTATCGAATATCTCGCCGAAGGTTTTCCGGAAGCGCGGCTATGGCCTGAGGACCGCGCTCGCCGCGCCCATGCGCGGTCGATTTCGGCGGAGATGCATTCGGGCTTTGTCGCGCTGCGCACCGAATGCGGCATGAACCTGCATCGGCCGGTCGGCGCCATAACGTTGTCGGCGGATGCATACGCCAACGTCGCGCGCATTCAGCAAATCTGGGTCGAGTGCCGCGAGCGCTACGGCAAGTTCGGGCCGTTCCTGTTCGGAGCCTTTGGCGGCGCGGACGCGATGTTTGCGCCGGTGGTGCATCGCTTTTGCACCTATGCCATTCCAGTGGCGCCCGAGGCGCAAGATTACATGAATACCGTGATGTCGCTGCCGGCCTTTCAGGAGTGGACCACCGCGGGCCTTGCCGAAATCCTCGTCATCGAGAGATTCGAGACCGTGTGAGTCTGGATGGCAAGACATTTGGCCATCATCGCGGCTTGACGGACGCAAGCGAAAGCGGTCTGAATCCGCAAAGCGGCGCTGCGCAATTAGCGGAAAGGGTTTGGCGATGGGAATTCTCGATTCACTGGAAAATTCACCGGCGTTCAAGGGCGCACTCGGCCAGCTCGAAGCGACTGTGGTTCCGGTCGTGCTGAGCGAGGTACTCGGCAACGGCAGCCAGGGCGGGCTCTCCGCGATCGTCGCCAAGCTCCAGCAGGCGGGCCTCGGCGACCAGGTCAAATCCTGGATCGGAAACGGACAGAACCTCCCGATCACTGCCGAGCAATTGCAGCAGGTGCTGGGCAGCGACACCGTCCGGCAATTGGCCGCACGGTTCAATATCCCGGTTGATCAACTCTCAAAGGTCTTGGCGCAACTGCTTCCCGCGGCGGTGGATCACGCCAGTCCGGATGGCAAGCTCCCTCACACGGCCTAGAGCTCGCGAGGACGGTTTCCGTCGACGGCGCGGCAGATTCCCACGCGACCGCCGGATCAGCGCTTATCGTACTGAAAAACCTGCAAAATTCTCGTACTGGCTATGTCCGGATGTAACTGGCCAACGTGATCAGCCCTGTGATATAGGCTGCCCCCGGGGTTTTCAGTCGGCCGTTGCAGCGGGACCGTGGGCATGGCCGACGTTTTTGCGTGATGGAGAGGGCGTTGAAGCACAAATATACCGTTGGAGAAACTGTCTATTTTACTGCCAGCAATGTCGCCCGTCCGGCCGCCAGCGGCACTTATGAGGTGATCCGGCTGCTTCCGACCGATGGTGATGACTGTCAGTATCGAATTAAAAGTTCGACCGAGGCTTTCGAACGGGTAGCCAAGGAAAGTCAGCTCGACATCTCCTGAAGAATCGACAACTCCTATAGAGTTGCGCGCATGGCCGGATGGCGGCTCCATTTCGCTCGTCGTCAAAAGACCTGGTTCGCAGGAGCATTATGCGGAAGCTGAATGCGGAAAAATCGGCATTCACTTCCGCCGAGTGCGTTCGATGCCGCGTTGAAGGACACCGCGCATGAACTGGGCCTGGACTACTTCGCTCGATCAGCTCTGGCGTTCGTCGACCTTCCCGATGTGGCTGACTTTGGCCGCAGCGGGATTCTTCGGGATCATCCTGCTGATCACGCTGTTGCGCGCCGAGAAATCCGTCGCCAACGGTGCACTGACGGTAATCACGCTGCTGGCCATCGGCATCGCGGCGGCCGCCGCCATGCGCGGGTTCGGTCCGGGCGACCGCGGCGCGTCCGGTGAAACCCGATCCTCGCAGCAGACGAGCGCCGTGCTGCCGGCATTGTCGTGTATCGACGATCTGGCGGGAGAAACCGTTTTGACGGCGTGCGAAAAAGCATTGTTCGGTTCCGCCGAATCCACCGCCGCGGCCGTATCTTATGCGGCCTCTCAGGTTACCCGGCTGTCCGCGTTCGGCGATGCCGCCGCAGCCAACAGGAACTTGAGCTACGAGCTGCTTGCGCTACGCCGCGCAATCGAGCGCGACCGGTATGGGTTGATAGCACAGGTGCTGGTGGCGCGGGACCAATGTACGCCGTCGCAATGCGCAGCTTTCCGGGCGCTGACGGATTCCCACCAGATCGTGGCCAACATGACGGGGCGGGTTTATGACGGTTTGGTCTCGCGTTACGCGGCGTCATGGAACGCGCCCGCGGCCGCAGCGCCGGTCGCCGCGCTTTCGCCATCGGTACCCACCGGTAAACCCACCAACGCCGAATTTCCCACGGCAGCCTCGACGCCGGCTGTCAGCATCATGACCCCGGAGCCGGGGTCGGCGGCCGCGCCATCCCCGCCGCGCGCGGCGGTATCGCCGCCGGCATCGCCGACAGCGTCGTCGCCAGCATCGGCGGCGAACGCGGCATTGCTGTCACCGCGCCCGACTTCGAGTGCAGCCCCGGCGGCGCTGGCGGCAGCCAAAAAGCAATCGGCGCCGAAGCCTTCGCACACCTCGTCCGCGCCGGTTCAACTCGCGCCTGCAGCCGCGCCTGCGGCGTCGACTGATTGACGCTTTCAAAAGCCGTCGCTGACCGCTAACTTAAGAAACCATGCCGCTTCATCTCATCAAGCTTGCCGTCGGCTGCGAATCCGTCAAGGAACTCAAGAGCTGGGTCGCCCAGCGCATGCGAACCGCCAGGCAAAAGGGCTTGCCGCGTCATCATATTCACATCACCCGGATGGCGCCGAAGCGGATCGAGGAATTGCTGGCGGGCGGCTCGCTGTACTGGGTGATCCGGGGTGAAATCGCGGCCCGCGAAAAAATCCTTGCCATAGAGCCGTTCCGTGATCGCGACGGGATCGGACGATGCCGGCTGGTGATGCAGCCCAAAGTGATTGCCGTAGCGCCGCGGCCGATGCGTCCGTTCCAGGGCTGGCGCTATTTCATGGAGGATGCCGCGCCACCGGATCTCGGCAAGGCCGCCGCCAGCGTCGCGGCGATGCCCGAGCCGTTGCGCCGCGAATTGCGCGATCTCGGGCTGCTTTAGCGCCAAAGCCCCCATTTTGCCTTTCGGCCACGGGATCGAGTTAAAGCGACGACGCAGTGACGATCCGCAGCCGAATCCATTCGGCTGGCGGCAATTCGATCTGACGGTGGGATTCTGAGTTCCTGTCGACGATGTCGAGTAGTTCCGGTTCGACGCCCATGTCTCGCAAGTACATGCGGAACTGTTCGCCAAATCGCAAAGTGAGACCCTCGCGTCGCTCGTCGGATACATTGGGCGCCAACCGGTTGCGGATGAACATGCCGCTCAGGATCATTTTGGTGCCGGGCGGGAGGCTGCGATGGACACCGCCGACCAGCATCAGCACGCAGGCGAGGTCGCAGCGCGCGTCCGATAAGCTTACCTGCGCGTCGAGCGGCCCGCCCGGACGCTTGAGCGCGAAGCATTCCGCTTCGGGTTTTCCATTGCAGGCTTCGGCTTCGGTCGACCCCACCGGGACTCGCCCCAGGAATGGATGACGACGGGAAGCTTGCGTCCGGCCTGCCGGTCGAGAATCGCGAGCAGTCGCTTGTGGGTATCCCACTGAACGGTCCCTTCGGCGGCAATCCATTCCGAGCAGCCTTGCCCGCATGCGCCGGCCGCGCCGCGCGCGACATAAAAGATCATGGCGTCGGGTGGCGAACCGAAGCCCGGTGGCCGCTGCGGCGTCTGCGCCTGCGCAAAACCGGCAGCGACAAAGGTCATCAGCCCGCCGAAAATGGTAACCCGTACTGACCAAGCGGCCACGCTGGCTGCCCCGGTTAATCCTTGGCGATATTCCGTCCCGGAGTCGTGTTGCGCAAGCGGGGCCACGGTCCTTGTTCCGGCGCAAGATCGACCATTGCCACCGCGCTGCGTTAGACCGCGATGTTGTCGATCAGGCGTGTCTTTCCAAGCCTGGCCGCAACCAGGATTCGCACTGGCCCGTGCTTCGCCGAGGCGAGCGGCGCGAGGGTATCGGCGTGCCGAGGCTCGTAATAGTCGAGGACGAAGCCGGCGTTCGCGATCAGTTCAGCGCCGCCGGCCATCGCAGCCTCGATATTGTCGCCCGCACGCAAACGCGAGGCGCTTTCCTTCATGGCGCGATACAGCGTCGGTGCTATCAGCCGCTCTTCCGGGGACAAATAGACGTTCCGCGAAGACATCGCGAGGCCATCGCGCTCACGGACCGTTCGCGAGCCGATCACCCTGACGCCAAGGTCGAGATCCTCGGCCATCCGGGTCACGACCCGCAGTTGTTGGAAATCCTTTTCGCCGAAGATCGCGAAATCCGGCCGGCACTGGGTGAACAGCTTGCCGACCACGGTGGTGACGCCGCCGAAGAAATGCGGCCGAAAGCGATCCTCCAGGCCCGCCGTAGCCGGCCCCTCGGTCAATATCCGGGTGGCGAAGCCGTCCGGGTACATGGTCTTGACGTCCGGATTCCAGATCAGGTCGACATTTTCTGCGGCCAGCCTGGCGACATCGGCCTTCCAGGTGCGCGGGTACGAACCGAAATCCTCCGTCGGCGCGAATTGGGTCGGGTTGACGAAGATGGAAACGATAACCCTTTTGGCGCGACGTTTCGCCAGCCGAACCAGCGACACATGGCCGTCATGGAGTGCTCCCATGGTTGGCACCAGCGCCGTTGTGTTCTTTTTTGCTCTGATGCCATCGAGGGCGCGACGTAACGCGGGGACCGTGCGGACGATCATCGGACTTCGCGACATCTGGACTCAATCTGCGTGGTCTAGAAGGCGGCGGCTTCTGACCTTGCGGCGGGGATGCGGACCTTATCAAAGCCAACGCGTCGTCGCCAAGCCGTCAGTCGACGCGCGGGCTTTCGGCCGGGCTTGGCGGGCAGCCGCTAGAGGTTGCGGCGAATCAGCTGCGCTACCACGTCGCGTCTGCGATCAATCATTAGGGCACACGACAAATGTTTCGAATGCGCTGTTGCGCATTTCACTTGACCGCGGTCGCGCGTAGTTGAAGATATTCGCAGGGGTCAAATCATGTTGATGCAAACGAGTCAGGGCCAATCGGGCTCGGCGCATGTCGTTGTACTGGGCAACGAGAAGGGCGGTTCGGGTAAATCCACCACCGCCTTGCACATTGCTGTGGCCTTGCTGAAAGCAGGCCAGCGCGTCGCCACCATCGATCTCGACTGCCGCCAGCAAAGTTTTACCCGCTATATCAACAACCGACGCGCCTGGGCGCGCCGCACCGGCATCGATCTGGAACTTCCGGTGCATTGCTGCATCAAGCTCGGCGAGACCATGCAGATCGCCGACAACGAATCCTCCGAGTTCCAGCAATTCATGGACGCCGTGAGCGCGGTCGAGCGGACTTTCGATTTCATCGTTATCGATACCCCCGGATCCGATAGTTACCTAATGCGCTTGGCGCATTCGATGGCCGATACCCTGGTGACGCCGATCAACGACAGCTTCCTCGATTTCGACGTGCTGGGAACCGTCGACCCCGCCACCTATTCGGTGACCGGCGAAAGCCATTATGCGGAGATGGTGCGCGATACCAGGCGCAAGCGCCGCCAACTCGATGGCGCCTCTACCGACTGGATCGTGGTTCGCAACCGGCTGTCGATGCTGGGATCGCGCAACAAGCAGCTGGTCGCCGACGGTCTCAAGGAGCTGTCGTTCAGGCTCGGCTTCCGCTCGATCGACGGTTTTGCCGAACGCGTTGTTTACCGCGAGTTTTTTCCGCGCGGGCTGACCGCGCTCGACGACCTCGACGAGACCACACTCGGCACCCGCCCGAGCATGGGCCACGTCACGGCGCGCGAGGAGGTCACGAGCCTGCTGCGCCAATTAAAACTGCCGCTCGATGAGCGCGGCCGCCGCCGTGCCGCGAACCGGGCCGAATGGTTCACGCAGGTCGACAAGCCACTCGAAGTCCACGACATCTTCAGCGCCTAAAGACCAGCCTATGGTAGCAGGTTACTACCTGCGGTGGAACGATCTTCGCTCGGCCACGTTTTTACCATGCCTTTACCAAACGACTGAACCAAACCTTGATTCATGCCGCCCAGAGTTGAGCGGGGTGGCCGATCCTCGTTTGTGCAACTGCACAATAAGAGGGTGCGTCGCACAACGATGAGGCGGTGGCTTCACAATATTTACTCTTCCTGTCACGCCTGCGTGACATGTATCATGGATAAGGGACCACAGAGCCCCGACCATTGGAACATAGGGCCCCTTGGGGGTCGCTGCGCCGAGGACGAAATATGAAACGCGGAATTGCCGTTCTTGCTTCGCTTCTTGCGCTGGTAACAGTCGCATATTTTACCGCGAGCAAGTGGGCGATCCGCCACGAGACTCTGACGTTCAACGATCCGGCGCGCGACAACCGCACGGTTGCGGTCGACATCGCCGTACGGCGCGACAAGGAAATGCAGGCGAATGCCGGCATGATTACGCTGCCGGTGGCGATCCTCAACCATGGCAATACCGTCAAATTCACCGAGTACTCCTTTTTGGCCAACGTGTTTGCCGCCCGCGGCTATCTTGCGGTCAGCATCCAACATGATCTTCCGACCGATGCGCCGCTGGTAACGAAAGTCGGTGAAATCTATGTCGGTCGCTTGCCGCAGTATCAGCGCGGCATTGCCAACATCCGCTTCGCGGTCGACCAAATGAAAAAGGTCGAGCCGAACGCGGATTATGATCGTCTGACCATGGTCGGGCATTCGAATGGCGGTGACATTTCGATGTATTTCGCCAAGATGTACCCCGACGAGATCAAGAAGGTCGTGACGCTGGATAATTTGCGGGTGCCGTTCATGACCGACGGCAGATTCAAGATCCTCTCGTTCCGTTCCAAGGATCCGGTCTTCAAGCCTGATCCCGGGGTTGTTCCCAATGAGGAGGTCTGCGAGAAGTCCGGCATCACCGTCGTGCAGACCGGCTACCAGCACACCGACATGAGCGACCGCGGTCCTGATGACGCCAAGAACACGATCCAGGGCATGCTCGATAAATTCCTCGATGACGACAGCCCGCTCAAACCGGTCGAGAGCAACACGCCGAAGATCACCGAGCCGGGACCCGTCGCGGTGTACGCGCCGGTCAAGAACTGACGGCAGGCATCGCGCCCCGATCGAAAAATCGTCTTAGCGTCCGGTCTGACTGGAATCAGCTTAACCTCCACTCATTGACCGCTCCCTTGTCCCGGCCCACATAAGACTCGCTGCAATCCGCGAGTGCCCATGTCCGGCGAACCGACCAAGCCCAAATCTTCAGGCGAAGTGTCTTCGGCGCAAACCGGCAAAGCCGGCGGGCTGCCTGAGGCGACGCCGTCAGCTTCCGAAGACATTGCCGCCTTTGTCGCCAAGGCCCGGGCGATGTCGCCCCGGGCCGCAGGCGCGAGGGGTCGGCTGGTGTTCGCGCTCGACGCTACCATGAGCCGGCAGCCGACATGGGATATGGCCTGTGCGCTGCAGGCCGATATGTTCCGCGAGGCGGCGGCGCTGGGCAGCCTCGATATCCGGCTTGTCTACTATCGCGGCCTCAACGAGTGCCGCGCCTCGGGCTGGATTTCCGACAGCGCGCAACTGGCAAAGCTGATGGGCAAGATCGATTGCCGCGGCGGCAACACCCAGATCGGCAAGGTGTTGTCGGAAGCGCGGCGGGAAGCCGTGGCCTCGGCCGTGCGGGCGGTGGTGTTCGTCGGCGACGCCATGGAGGAGAGGGTCGACGATCTCTGCGCCAAGGCGGGTGAACTCGGCCTGCTCAAGGTGCCGGTGTTCCTGTTCCAGGAGGGGCATGACGACGTCGCCGAACAGGCGTTCCGGGAGATCGCGCGCCTGACCGGTGGCGCGTGGTGCAGGTTCGATCCCGGCGCCGCGGCGCAACTGCGCGAGCTGCTGCGCGCAGCGGCGGCCTATGCCGCCGGCGGACGCGAAGCGCTGCTGCGGTTGTCGAAGAGCGGGAGCGGCGCCGCCAAATTGCTTGGCCAGATGAAGTGATCCCGATTCCTCTTCTTTGTCAGGCGGGGACACCCTGCAGGACGTCGCCGGTGCGGCCCGCGGGAGCACGCGGCGCTGCGCAATCAGGCGCAAAGTTCCAAATGCGATGAGGTCGACCGCGATGTTTGCGCTGGCGAAGAGATAGATAGGGCGGCGTCGGCCTGACGATGCCAAAGAAAACGGCGGGAACAATCGGCGGCTTGAAGCGGGAAGTCATTGCTTTCAGCTGCCTTGAAGTGTTGGCCCGGCACCCTTGCCCGGCGATCGCGATCGAGGGCGTCGGCAACAGATCAACATGGGCGATGCCCATCTGTGTGAGCAGCGTCAGATTGTCCTCGATACGCCAATTGTCTGAGATCCGGCCGTTTTCGACTTTCACGAGATCCGTGGCAATGCGCCCCAACTGACCGGTAAAATGGCCCGTGAATTTCATCTTTCCACCTCGCCCCCAAGGTCGGGCACCGCGCCCCGGTTACCCCGTCGTTGCGGCTTTCGCCACGGCTTCCAGTGCGCCAGCCATCATGTTGACGGCTGCCTCGGTTTCGCCGCTCAGCCCGTGCCGTTTCGCAAGCCAGGCCGGATCATTGTATGAAAGCCATGTCTTGCCTGAAGCATCCTGCCAAACCAGCGCCCTCAGCGGCAACTCCAGTCCGATGGTCTGAACCGATTGCATCAGCGGGGTGCCGGCTTTGGCATTGCCGAAGATCAAAACCTCGGTCGGCCGCAGCGACAATCCAGCGCCGGTCGCGCCGGCGGCATGATCGATGCGGGCAAACACCGTGATGCCCTTTGCCTTCACCGCGGCCTCAAGCCGGTTCATGGTATCTTGCGGCCCGTAGCTGCTCGGTATCGTCGTCAATCCCTGCGCCGCCATTGCGCGCTCCATGGCCATCCGGCTGCGGTCAGGCGGGAGAATAATAAATTTGTGCTGATAACGCTATCGGGATCGAACGGGCCTTACTTGATCAACCCCGCGAGCCTCGGCAGCGTCAGGCTGATCTCGGGGATGCAGATGATCAACAGCAGCCCGGCAAACAGCGCCAGCATGTACGGCACATAGGTGCGGAAGTGCTGCCCGACGCTCAGATTTGCAAAGCGCAGCGCCATCAATAGCCCGACGCCCATCGGCGGCAGGAACAGGCCGATGCCGACGGCCGCGGTCTGCACGATGTTGAAGTGGATCGGGTCGATGCCCATCGTTTCGGCGATTGGAAACACCACGGGGATGAG
>Ga0137415_10002828_pt1 | contig 17195 bp, 20 predicted proteins | sample CZODoug3_1_1_16f_FD_183082 | JGI IMG/M metagenome (GOLD analysis project Ga0137415, IMG submission 183082) | Vadose zone soil fungal communities from Angelo Coast Range Reserve, California, USA - CZODoug3_1_1_16fungal (Hybrid Assembly) | ecosystem: Environmental > Terrestrial > Soil > Vadose...
CACTGTAAATTCTGTTGAAACGTAACTTCATGCACAGACGCATATTATCACCTGCAGACCAGATCTTGAATCATCCCCACAAACTGCCGCCCCCGCACACGCGATAGCGTCCGCCGCGCCAGCGGCTTCGTCCAAATCGCCATTTCACTAGCAATCGGCACGGTCAAAAATGGTCCGACGAGAAGCTTCTCGGCCACGGCCCACGCACATCCGATGGGCCGTCCAGACCGACACGCCAAATTTCCTGGCGAGGTCCCTGAATGGAACGCCGCGCTGTGTCCGCTGCCGTCTGAGCTCGGCAACTTCTGTCCGCGTCAGCTTGCGCAATGGAGGTCGTCCCAATATCTTCCCTTCCGCCCGAGCATTGGCCAATCCCGACTTCACTCGTTCTGCGATCAGCGACCTCTCGGACTGGGCAACGGCTCCGATCATTTGAAATACCAGTTCACCCGCTGGCAGCGAGGTATCGATCCCTTCAGTCACAGAGACAAAATCGATTCCGAGGGCACGGCACATCTCGAGTCCCGACATGAGCTGCTTCAGTGAACGAGCAAATCTGTCGAACTTCCAAACCACGACGATGTCAACCGATCCGCGTCGACAAGCTTTTAACAATTCGTTCAGAGCAGGCCGGTTCGAACTGGCCCCCGAGATGCCATGGTCCCGGTAGATCTGCTGCAACTTCCAACGGCGACGCTGGACGTATTCTCGCAACGCTCGCTCTTGTGCTCCTGTGTTCTGCTCTCCAGAACTGACCCTCGTGTAGAGTGCTGCACGTTTTGTTTTCACTCTTTGTGATCCTCCACTCCGATTCATCTTTGCCGTGACCGACCTTAGGTCTTAGCGAACCTGCAAGAAACCTAGGGTCGGCGTCCTTCCAGAGGGCAAAGAAGTCCTGGCACGTACTGCGTGACTTGCTCTTGTCACCCAGAGATCGCGTACGCCCGGACGAGCCCCAGGAGAGCCAGTGCAGCGAAACCTCATTGAGCGGCAGACAGGGATGATTGAGAATCTTCTTGAACTCATCGGCAGCAGCCGCGCCCTGATGCTTTCCAACTCGACGTTGTTCACTGCGTTCGTACATTATCCAGATAGAAGGTACCCCCATTCCCGCTGCCGCCGTCGTTGAAGAATACCCACATGCCTTGCAAGACGCTGGTATCGGCTGGCAGGGATCCGCAAGCAGTGGTAGAGCTGAACAGGAATGCCAGATCAACCGTCACGGTGGTGCTTGTGCCGGAAGGGATGAAGCCGAAGTCGGTTTGGCACCAGTGGAAATCACTGCCCACCTGAAGGGCGACGGCTTGCGAAGTGCCCGCGGTTGTGGTCGCGATGTCCATCAGGACCTGGTGTACGCCGGCCAACGGAAGAGGTAGCGGAGGAGTGGAGAAAGCGGGGCCAAACCAGCCGCCGGCGTTGGGGAGTACGGTAACCTGCAGGCTGTGCGCGCAACTGGTCGCGTCAATCGTGCTTTGCGCCGTTGCGCCCGCCCCGGGATTGAAGCTGGCCGCCGTCCAGGTGTCCGTGCCATCTTCGAAGTTGTACAGTTCACCCGGAATGCCCTGAACCGTAACCGTGATGTTTGCGGGGTTCGAGATCCGTCCCAGCGCATCCTTGACGATGTAGGGAGTGCTCACGTTGCCCGAGACACAGGTGGAGGCGGGTGTGAATAGCACATTCCCGCCAGACTGCAGGTGGTAGCTGCCAAAGGCCGAAGTAAATTGCGTCTGCTGGCCCGGCGTTGCCGGGTCGAGATCGACCGAATTGATTTTGAGGGGTACGTTCTGGTAGGTGATGTCGTTGTTGGTAACTTTCGAGGTGACTGGCGTGTTGTTTGGAGTAGTGGCAGTGTCATTGTCCGCCACCGGCGCAAAGCTAAACGGCGGGCGGACCTCCATCAATCTGGCAAAGTTGGTAAATGCCATGCACACCGGGGTGGGACAGTACACGGTAAACCCATCGTAGTCGGGATAGAGTGTGCCATTGTCCTGCTTGTCGGAGAGGATCCAGTATAGCGCGCCGGCTCCGTCATCTTTGAGGACGGTTTGCTCCCACTGCTGGTAGATCGGATTGCGCAAAGCTTTGTTCAAGTCGCCAAATTCACCCAGGACCCCACGCTCCTGCAAACGGTGCGAATCCTGAATGTGCCGTGCGATCCATTGTGTCCCCCAAGCCGGGGTCTTGCCCCAGGAGTCGGGATAGAGGTGGAACGACAACGAATCCATGTTGGGCAAACTGGCAAGAGCAATGGTGTCCACGCCCTGGCTGCAGTTAATGGTGAAATCTGCGGACGCGGGATCACTGCAGTAGAAGCCTTCGTCTCCGGCGGACAGCAAATGCCTTTTGTCGATGCTCTTGACGAATGTGCTGACATCAGCCGCCCAGCTGGTCAACGTTTGCGTAATACAGTTGGGGGACGTCGGGTACACTCCGGAACCGCCGCAGCGCGGTTCGTTGGCCAGATCCCACGACATGATCGTGGCGTCGTCCTTGTACTTGATCCCGGTGTAGATGTTGACGTGATTCAGCACGTGGGAAATCCAGTCCTTGTACCACTGCCGGATGGTCGGATCGGTATAGAACTGGTCATGGTACTGGCCGCCCAGCCAGCGTACATATTGGTCCATTCCGCCGAAGTCCTTCCAGTTGTTGACGAACGGAATGATGACCTTGAGGTTCAGCTGCCCGGCCCTGTAAATCACATAGTCGAGATGTTGCAGACCCGTCGCTCCGTCATTAAATGCCGGCTCGGCGCCGCCCCAATAGTGGAAATAGACGCCGTTGTGAACGAGGCCATTCGATCCCTCCACGGAGTTGGAGCCGTCTTGATTGCCGATATCGAGAAAGCCCCAGAAGCGGAAGACGTTGAAGCTGTTGGTGGCGGCGGTGGTCAGGAGATCATTCACCATCGTCTGCGATACATACATCGGGTAGTAGTTGTTGGATCCGGCAACGCGGAAGGGGGTTCTGCGATGGTAAAATATCCGCCTCGTGCGGTTCACGAAGTGATGACCGCGTGCATCCGTCACATCGGGAATGGTCTGCGCGGCGGCCGTGCCGACATAAGCGACGGCTAAAATAATCAGAAGCACAACCAAACCAAGAGAATCAATTGAGGGTCGGCGCATAGCGCTGGTTCCTTTCTGGGCGAAGCCCGTCCGTTGTTTGTAACGTCAAGAACGACCTGGGTGAACGGATACCCACCGCCGCGAGCATTCAATCAAGACCGAATTTTTGCTCTAACTTGCTTGAAGTGCCGCAGCAAAGGATTCCGGCGCACAAAGGCCAACCGAGGAACCGGGCTAGTATGTTCAGTTTCGTTCTCATTTCTCCTCGTGAGAAATTGGATATCACGGTTACCTTGGAAGTTCGCTTTTGCGAACTCAACCACGACTGCTCGGGGATTGAGCATCAAATTGTAACTGCGGGACATCGGTCTTGTACCCGGCGCCGACGAACGGCCGCAAGACAACTCAAACCGCAAAGTAGTAGTGCTGCGAGAGTGGGGTTAGCAGAGGAGAGTACAGAAGAGTCCTTGAAACGTGCGAGACTCAGTCAACTGACCTACGTAAACCGGCAAAATTCTGCGGACACTGATCCTCCGCGACTGCGCAAATATTTTTGGCACAAACGCGGTGCCCGACTGTCGATATTCCCATGAAGAAGCATCCTTCTGAGCCACTATCTCATTTGTTGAAGTGTTAGCTTCGTCGAACTGTGTTTCTGGGACATCTGCCTTCGGCACCATCAAAACAAGCACGACGGTGAAGACCAGGTAAGCGGCCGCAAATCGGGCTACCCTCACATGGCGGAGGAACATAGACTTTACACCTGTGAAAGCTCAGAGGGTAGGTACGCCGCCGATCAGGCGGGCGGGGAACTGCTCTCTTGAGACGATTCAGATTCATCCATTGGTTTTTGTAAAGCTGAGCAAATATGCTCAGTCCTGGAGAAAAAAACTGTGTGCATTTTCACCATCTGTTTTACTGTCGTGGGGCTGTCCTCCGCAGAAACCTTCGGCGGCTCACGCAGCTACGCGGGGCGTGCGGAGGTGGATAACGATGTTGTCGTTCGTTCGCGCTTCATCGCAGATAGTCGTGAGGGCGTTCTACACCAGGGTGCGGAGTTTCTCCGAGCCAAGGCGGCTGGCTTAATCGGTGATGATCACATCGCCGGTGAGATTGGCCAGCCGTTGGCGGGCGAGATCGCTGGGCGCCGCTCCGCGTACGAGATCACGGTCTACAAGTAGGCCACGTCGTCCAAGATTTGGCGAGTGCGTGGGCGCAATGGCGGGTGGGGTCGGCATCTTTCCAGAGGGCGAGAAAGTCCTGGTACGCGGTGCGGGCCTTAACGGTGTCACCGGACATCGCATAGGCTTTGCCGAGTTGGAGATGAGCCAAGGCGCCGAGCGGAGAATTCCCCATCAGGCCGCAGTGGTCGAGGATCCTCTGGAACTCGGTTATTGCCGCACCGCCTTGCCGGAGGCGCAAATAGGCCAGCCCACGCGCATAGGCGGGGTACAGCCTTCCGCCCAATTCGTAGGGGCTAGTTGCTTGCAGAAGTTTGATTGCCTTCGCTGCATTGCCACGGTTGAGTTCCATCTCCGCCCGAATGGTAGGCAGCCAGCAACCCTGAATCATCGTGTATAGCGGGAACTCTTTATTCAACTTGTCAACGAGCATTTGTGTTTGGGCGGCATCGCCCGCCGTCGCCAGCACCCGTGCCGCCGATAACTGCACATCTCGCCCAGGAGCTAGAGCCAAAGCTCCATTGGCTACCTGACGTGCCTGAGCTGCATTGCCGAAATAGGCCTCCCATTCGGCCGTGTCAACTTGTTCGAGCGCAGCCGACTCCTTGTTGCCGTTGCGCCTCGCCGAGTCTGCTGCCCGCCGGGACAACTCGCGAGCCTTCTGTAGCCGGCCATAATAAGCCTGGGTATCGGACTCGTGAGACAGCAGGCTCTCTTCCATTCCTGGTTTGCCCATTGCCCAAGCCACCTGTTGCTGCATGCCTGCTGCGTCACCTCTCCACGGCGGAGAAGATTTACGGCAGCCTGGGCCTGGGTAGCAAGACCGATCTGCTTCAACACCGTGGGGGCTATGCTTCATGGGCCGCGATTCCGGTTTGCCGGTCACCCGACCGGAAGCGTCAATCGTCTGCGGCCTCGCTGTTGGCGGCTGGTGGGCTGATCCACGCGGACTTTGCTATTGTTAGCCCTTGGCACTGAGATCTTGTCCTAAGCAAGATTTCGTCGGCGGAGACTACGAAAGATGTATCGCGCAGGGATGAAGCTGAAAATTCGGCCTCTCACACCCAATCTGTGGCCTGTGCTCGAGGACCTATTCGGCGAAAACGGTGCTTGCAACGGCTGCTGGTGCATGCATTGGCGAATCGGCAACGCGTATCGCAAAAGGCCGCGCGAGATGAACAGAGCGGCGTTTCACGAAGTCGTGAAGAGCGGTCCACCTCCGGGCTTGCTCGCGTTCATGGCGATTTGGCCGTGGGCTGGTGTCAGCTTACCCCCCGTGATGCCTTGCCCTGGCTTGATCGTGCCTGGCGACTCAGGCGCGTGGACGATGTGCCGGTCTGGTCGATCTCTTGCTTTTACATTCGCAAGGGCTATCAAATCCCATTACTAACAAAACCAAGCTCAAGTAGTATCGCGAGTCGCCACTGCGGGCGTGGTCGGCAACTCGGAAACTGGGAACCTTGCTCGTAGTTGACGTTAAATCGCCATTATACCAACTACCATTGCGTCTCGATTTGAGCCTCTCTAAGCACGCGCCACCGAGATCCCGCTTAGGCAGGCATCGCCTCCACGATGGAATACGGACTGGGCGTTGGGATCACACGCAAGAACCGCCATCCTGAGTCGGCGAACAACCGCGCAAATTCATCTGATGTCCGCTCACGCCCGCCGGTGAGCACTAACATGTTGATGTCGAGGTGGTTGCCGAAGTGCTTGCCCTTGTCTGCTGCCCACGCGCTTTCATTCGGCAACACGGTCTCGACCACCAATAGTTTGGCCCCATCTGGCGCAGCATTACGAATTTGCTGGAGGATCTGCTGCGACTGCTCATCGGTCCAATCGTGGAGTACTTCCATAACGATGTAGGCGTCGCAGCGTGGCAGCGGGCCGCGAAAGAAATCTCCGCCTTGCGACGTCAATCGACTGCTTATTGCCTCCTCAGCCTCCACTCGCTCGATGACGTGTGGCTGGTCAAAGAGAACACCACGCGATTTCGGTGATGACTTGAGTATCGCCTTGAGCAAGTGCCCAAGGCCGCCGCCGATGTCAGCAATGGTGCCAAGGGTGGAAAAATCGTAAGCTGCAATGACTGGCGAAATGGCACTCTGGGCCTTCGACTTCATCCCCGCGTCGAAGATTTCCGTTTCCAGGGGATGCTCTTTGAAATATCCGAAAATGTCGCTCACCGCGGGCTTGCCGCTGCGCACTACCTGTCCAAGCGCTCCCCAGCTTTTCCAGAAAACAGGAAGCCCCACCAGTCGTACGTATGCACGCATCGACTGCGGATGGTCACTGCGCAACGCAAGCGAGAGCACATTGTGCGCGTATTTGCGGCCACGCCGATGGAACACGCCATACGAAGCGAGCAGTCGCAATACACGATCCAAAGCATCGGCATCGGCGCCAACTTTCTCGGCAAGATACTCAGCCGACCGTGGTTCCTCATCGAGTGCGTCTGCGACTGCGAGATCAGCCACAACGTGCAAGGCTCGCGGCAACCAGTAGCCCGCAGAGATCTCCACCAGCCTCATGACTGAGTCAGTGTTTTCATCAGTCTCCCGAACATGAATAGAAGATGATTCCATAATCACCCCAGGCTAGCACTGAGCATACTACTCGTGTGCGCCTCCCGTCGCGGGACGAGACCCTCATCGAAGCGCCGCAGTAGTCATCTCAAGCCATTGCGAGCGTGCCGGAGCAAAAGTCAATACACGTTCACAACCTGGCTAGGGTTCTCGGCAACTCGGAGGCAATCTGGGCGCATCATGGTTTTGCTTTATCCCTTGAAATTAACGAACGGATAACTGTCGTAACATCGCCATGTGCGCTCACTGACAGGGTGGGGCAATTTCTCAGTTTATGCAATGGCGGCCCCTTAGGTCCGATGATTGCCTTGGGCATACTCGCGGTGCTCGCCGCTTTGATTTTTTTCTCGCCGGAGTCGTTGTGGGCGCAGTCCTGACGTTCTTGTTCTTACGTCGTAGAAAAGCAACCCGCAAGAGCAGGGAGGAGCCTGTAATTGGGGCTTCACTCCCCCATAGTTGGTGGAGTGGCCTGCTTACGACAAGTATGCAAGTAGGCTGGGGCGTACTCAACACCAACCCGAGAACCCGAGCAGATGGCGAAATATCGCCATTACACTCATCGCCCCCCAGAGCACCGCACCCTGTCCCTGCCTTAATTGTCATAATACCCAGATCGCGCAGAGCCGCATTTGACGCGAGTGTAACGCATGTCATAGCGCGTGGAGCCGCATAAACACTGCGGGAGTCAAGAGAAATAAAGAGCCCCGATTTCAAGCGAGACTGGTAAGTCATGCGGACACTGCTTTTCCTTTCGGCGGTTCCAAAGTTTCTGCAACTCTCACCTGTTCCAACGGTTCCTCTCGGTGCAGGAAGAAGTAAACCACTAACAGCGTGAGCATCAGGAGGCCGAGCACAACCATCAGAAAGGCGAAACGGTCCAGCGTGCGAACCGGGGACATGGCTTCTTGTTCATCCTGACTGGCCAAAACAAGCCAGTTCAGGTTGGGGTAGTTCTTTTTAAGACTGGTGTCGGCGAATCCAACAATCCGTGCCCCATTCTTCATCGGCGCCACAATATAGGCGGTCTGCCGACCTTCCAACGTGCCCAGAGCATCACGAACAGCGGTGAACTCCTCGGATTTCAATTTCATGTCCGCGCTAACGTCTGGACCGCTTACCACCGTGCCGTCGTCCTTCACCAGGAGAATGTGCCCGGTGCGGCCGATGCGTTCGCGGCTTAGTAGAGCAAAGAGCCCAGAAACATCTACCAATGCGCTCACGGCTCCGATGAACCGCCCAGAACCCTCTTCTAGAACCGGGATACTTATGCCGATGTAATGGGACTTGGCTTGCTCATCGAACCGCACGTCCGTTACGTTCACCGCACCACGGCCTTGGGCGTAAACCGCCGGCCAGTACCCTTCATCGGCTTGGGCATAGTGCAGGGGCTTGTCAGTGGCCGCGACGGTGACGCCGCTTTCATCTGCCACGATGACCTTCAGCAACCTCGGATTGGTGTTGCGCTGGCTGCGCAACCAACTCGAAGCCCGGGACGAAAGTATCTCCCTGAGTCGAGAATCAGCCTGTGCAGTGTCCCATTGCTGTTCGATTTTCTCGATGCGTGCACTGATCACCTCGTTGCTCACGTGTTCCCGCGAACGGTTAGCGGCTTGAATTGCCTCCAGCACTGCCGGTTCAGCCGCTATTGCACTGACATCGGCTATGCGATCCTCAATGAATTGCGAGGCTACAACTCCGTCGGTGCGCGCAATCGTCCGCAAGTGCCCTCCGACGGCTTGTCGAAGGTTCCCGTTGCTTTCAGAAGTGAGGTAGAGACCCAATACGCTGAGCGGAACAATCACGACAATTAGCCCGATCAACAGCCGTTGCAGAGAGAGTCGGATTTCGAGCGCCATGGCTGCCTCCATCCGGTTGGCCATGCGAGATCGGCAGGGAGCTAGGTGGGTTCGGCTAGGCTCAGCTGCCGCAGACCGGATTTTCCGTTTTGCGCCTCAGGCGGAGAGCATACTCCCGGGATATCCTTTTTGACTCGAAAACGCTACGATTGTACACCCATCCGCTGTTCATAATGTTGTGAAATGGCTTTCACCTGGAGCACCACGGAAACGCCATTTCACCAACAATCCCGGCGAGCGCCTTCTCAGCCACGGATGGCCCGCTGGCTCCCAAAAGAAACAAGAGCGTGTGCGAGGGGTTCCTGAACTTCTGCCAGTCCTCAGGATGGATCATGGAGAATCCCGCCAGGGGCCTCTCTAAAATCAAGGTCGTGCAGAAGCCTAGCGACTACTTCACGGAGAAAGAGTTTGACCGGATTGTTGAGACGTGCGGCATTATAGCGAACGGTACCAAGCTGCGTGCCTTGGTACTGCTGATGCGCTGGAGCGGGTTGCGTGTCGAGGATGCCGTCACGCTCGAACGTTCCAAGATGAACGATGACGGGCAGGTGTTTTTCTATCAAGCCAAGACTGGCACTCCCGTACACCCGTACACGTGACCATCCCGTCCGATGTTGCCGACGAACTGCGGGCACTCCCGGTGCCTCCAGCCTCTTCTGCCAGATATTTCTTTTGGACTGGGAACGGCACTAAAAAATCAGTCACGTCGATGTGGCAGAGAAGCCTAAAGAGACTGTTCAACGCGGCGAACCTCAAAAACAAGGACGGCACTCTCAAACGTGCCCATCCTCACATGCTCCGTGACAGGTTCGCAGTGCAGTTGCTTCTCTGTGGAGTGCCGCTCCATGACGTTGCCGTGCTACTGGGTCACACATCCATCAGGACCACAGAAAAGCACTACGCGCCCTTTGTCATGGCACGGATGGAACAGCTAGACGCCACGGTCAAAGCCGCTTGGCAGAGTACGTAGCCTACGCTACTCCAAAGGCCGAGCTTTAGTGTCTGGCGGTTCGCTGTAGGTTGTGCCGTCACTAAAGGTCACCGAAAGTGCGTGGGCTCGGGCTTTTGGTTTGACCGCTGGCTTGTTGTCGTAGTCAACTTTGGCTAAAGTTGGTCTGTAGCCGGGCAAGTGTTTGCCCCGTGTGCCCCAATGGCCCCCGGGCGGATAGAATCCGCAGGGTCGCTGAAGTCTAGCTCCCAAATTGACGTGGACCCATCGCCACGAACCTCCTGCCATCGTACTTCTATCGTCAATTTGGTGATGACCTTATCAGATATGTTTTCCACCACCAAATTGTTCTCTTCAACCCGATGGTCTGGCAACCCTTACGTTATCGGATTAGGGAAGGTTTGTCCGTAATCCGCCCAGAATCGATGCCAAGTGCGGAGATCACTTCCTACAAGCCGACCCGGAATAATTTCTGGGTTGCCCGTTTTATCGAACGCGCGCCGCAACGCCCCGCTTGCCTCCACCTTTGTCGTGAAGGCGCGCCTCCGATAAAGCACTAGCGTCATCCGCCCAGAATCCGCCTTGTGGATGCCTTGCCGGAGCCAGGGCGGGAACTTTTATCTTTAGTATTGCGTACCTTCGCTTAGGAGGCGAGGTATGTTCCTGCTATCTGCTGTCGCTCTGCTCTCCCTAGCCTTTCTATCTCCCGCCACGGTCGCCTGGCACAAGAGTTTCAGTCTGAAGGACCGGCCAGAAATCCAAGTCGCCAGCAACAATACCGATGTTCGTGTCTACGCTTCGGATCGGAAAGACATCGAGGCGGTGCTTTATGCGGACAGAACAATTTCTTCCGATGCGGTTACTGATCGTAAGTCCGAGAATCTGGTGAGACTCGACGTTCGCCTCCCGAGTCAGTGGAGAGCCGGTTTTGACTCGGGAGTTCTTGAGCTCAGGGTCCCCTTGGACTGCGATATCGATGTGCAATCGCGAAATGGGTCGATTATGGTGAAGGATGCTGAAGGCAGGTTGGCGCTACACACGGAGAGCGGCAACATTGCGGCACTTGCGATTCGTGGGACTCTAGATATCGAGAGTGGACACGGAGATCTTCAGGTCGACGGCACTGTCACCGCTGTAATCCTTCACACCCGCACGGGCAATGTCTCTGCCCAAATAGATCCTGGCTCCAGAATGAATTCCAACTGGGTATTGCGAACGGGCGATGGAAATGTTGACCTTCGACTGCCCGAAGACTTCTCCACAGAGCTTGACGTTAACAGCGGGGACGGGAATGTCCGCCTGGATTTCCCAATGGCCATGGTTGGCGGCGGAGGGCGATCGACCGTGCGGGGGCCGATTAACGGCGGCGGACGACACTTGGAGGTCCATACCGACAAGGGGGACATTAGGGTGAGGAAGCTTGCTGGTTCCATCTGAGACGCTGCTATGGATTCGGTTTGGAAATGTCGGTCGACCATTGCCACCAGGCGCTTGACGCTTGCTTTCCTTGCGGCACTGATAACTTGCCCCGCTATTGCTCAGAGAACGCACTCTACCTCATCAACACCTCGTTACGACTTCGCGGCGGTCCGCGCCTACATCAATAAAACCATCGCCGAAAAGCGATTACCGTCTGTCAGTGTAGCGCTGGCTGAGGATGGCAAGATCATCTGGGAAGAAGCGTTCGGCTGGGCCGACCGCGAGAAGATGATCCCCGCGACGCCGGGCACTGTGTATGCACTCGCGTCGCTGACGAAACCGTACACCTCAACCGGCGTGATGGAACTAGTGGAACAGCACAAGATCGCCCTCGATCATCCGATTAACGAGTACCTCGGCTCCGCACCTCTCACCGCCATAGTCGGCGACGCTTCCGGAGCAACGGTGAGACGGGTCCTCTGCCACACTTCTGGGCTGCCCATTCACTCGGTTAATCTCGTCGGCAACGGGGATCAGGTACCACCCACGGCGGATACCATTCGTCGCTACGGCACGCTGGTAAATCCCCCAGGTCAATACTTCGACTATTCAAACCTTGGCTATGGCGCGCTGGGCTACATGACATCGCTTGTTTCGCAGCTCGATTGGAAGGATTACATGCGAGACAAAGTCTTGCTTCCATTAGGCCTATTTCATACGAGCGTCGGTATCGGACCTGGCCTGGAAGACTATGTCGTAGCAAGATACGACAATGGAAATCGCAGGCTGCCTGCTTTCGCAGCCGACACTCCTGGTGCTTCAACCATCTGGTCCAGCGCACATGACGTAGTTCGGTTCGGAATGTTTCAACTGAAGGATCATCTACCAGATCAGCGGGCAATTTTGACGGACGCAACACTGGATCTGATGAAAGAACCCGCTACAGGTGGCGTTCCATCCGCAGGCACGATGCTCGGTCGGAAATCATATGGTCTCGGCTGGTTCATTGAGCCTGACGACCATGGCTATACGGTTCTGAGCCACGAGGGTGCCACGCTGGGGGCTACAACCACATTGGAGATTTTTCCCGCGGAAGACTTGGCGATCGTGGTTCTCATCAACCAGGGCGTGGTCGAAGACGTCCTTGTAGACATTGTCCAACAAATAGCTGCCGCCGTGTTGCCGAAGTATGCTGCAGCTCTCAAGGCGGTGGCCCCGGCGCCACCACAGTCGGCCTCGCCCAACTCCGAAGCACAATTCCCGCTAGCTGAACTCATCGGAAGTTGGACGGGGGCTGCGCGTACCTGGCAGGGTTCCGTTCCGCTCACAATCACCGTTCAACCGGACGGCGATGTTCATGTAAGACTGGGGGACCAGCTAGAAACTCTGCTAACGACGGTGCCCGCTTTCATCAAGGACCACCGTCTGGTTGGAATGTTCACCGGCACCATGCCCATGCCCGATGTCAAGAATTATGCCGACAAGGTAGGTTTGACGCTTTCGTTGCGGGACGGTCGTCTGATCGGTGAAGCGCTCGCCTTCAACGACATGGACTTTGATCCTTATGCCGGCAAACCTAATTTCACGATTTCTTCTTACGTAGAGCTCACAAGAACGAGCCCCGTCAAATGATGCTAGCCTATACCTCACGGATGGTCGGCAACTCGAAAACAATGCCTGCCGACGTAGTCGGTTTTTCGGACATTGGCGTTGGCCAGTTGTATCAGCGCATACAGCCAGACAGAACCTGCCATCAATTCGCCATCAAAACTAGGCTATTTCGGAGTGTTTTCCAGTGCCGGAAAGTGCGGAAAAGCTAGATGAGGAAAGGGTTTTAGGGTATTGACCTCAAAATTGACACGGCAGAGGTCGCGCCGCGGTTAGCGAGGGCCCAAAAAGGACATTGTTTCCAGTTTGCTCGTTATACGTCCAGTGGCATCATTGCCGTCCGTGAACTCTCAGGCGAAAAGCTTTCGCATGGTGTAGCGAATCTTTCATCTAATTCTGCCAGTGTAGAATCACACGTCTTCCCAGATTGATTTAGCTGCGACTCTCAGAGCGCTAAGGGAATGAGCGAGCGAGGGCAATGTATGCGCCATCGGGATACTCTAATGCTAATGAGATTGTTTGGAGCGGCCATGGTTTGTTCTGCAATTCTCACCGCATCCCTGGCCGCTCAGCAGCAGGCGTCCCCAGGTCCGCCGAGCAAGACACAGGTTGTCCTACTTGGGACCGGGAACCCCTTCCCGGATCCGGACAGGTCGGGCCCAGCTACAGCGATTGTTGTCAACGGCCGGGCCTACCTGGTTGACTTTGGTCCGGGCGTCGTACGGCGGGCCAAGGCAGCAATGTTCGATAAGGGAATAACGGCGCTGGAACCCACTAACTTGACCATAGCATTTGCTACGCACCTGCACTCGGATCATACCGTCGGCTATCCCGATCTCATTCTTACGCCATGGGTGATGGGTCGAAAGGTACCTCTCGAGGTCTATGGCCCGAAGGGGATCGAGGCGATGACCGATCACATCCTAGCGGCATGGCAAGCTGACATTGAGGAACGCGTCTCGACGGAAACGTGGCAACCGTCCAATTACCGCGATACGTACAAAGTTAACGTCCATGAGATTAGTCCGGGCGTGGTTTACAAAGACGCGAATGTCACTGTGACCGCCTTTCCGACAAAACACGCTTTCCCCGAAACCTACGGCTATCGATTCGATACCGCCGACCGCAGCGTAGTTATATCGGGCGACACGACCTATTCGCAGACCACCATCGATGCATGCCACGGTTGTGACGTTCTTATTCACGAGGCGACCACACTGGAATTCCTTGCGAAGCGGCCGGACTTTCAGCCCTATTCCGCGAAGTATCACACCAACACAACACAACTCGCCGAACTCGCCAGTAAAGCCAAGCCGCGCTTACTAATCATCTACCATGCTTCGATTGTTCTCCGGCCGGGGCTGCGTCCCCAAGCGTCATCGCCCGAAGAGCTTTTGAAAGAGGTGCTCTCCGGGTACAGCGGTGAAGTGGTCGTTGCGCGGGATCTCGACGTCTACTAACTAAGAAATTGCGTCGGCCGAAATATGGCGGTGACCAGAACGATTCGCGTCTCTCGAAACGGGCCCGAAGTGCCGTTGTCGAAGATTGCGACTTCGCAGTCCACTTGGCTGTGTAGTCGGCTAACCGGACAAGTGCGGCACACCTGCCACAATATAAGTGATGGAACGCGCTCCCATACCGAGCCTCACCGACGGCGTCATCCAACTACGTCCGCTGACGCAAGCGGATGCAGCTGCCCATTTAGCCGGCGAGGATGAGGAGATGGCGAAATGGCTCAGTGGTGGACGCAGCACGGCTGCCACGGTGCAGACCGCCATCGACAAGTTTGAGGAGCAATGGCGCACCGGCGGCCCGCGTCGCGCCTTCGGTGTCTTCGATTGCAGTAACGATCAGCTGATCGGTTTTGTCGAAGCGAACCTGGAGCTTCTTGGTAATCCTGCGGAGGTCAATGTCTCTTATGGGATTTTTTCCCCATGGCGAGGACGGGGACTCGCCGGGCGTGCCATCGACCTCGTGGCCGAATATCTTCGCAGCGCCACGGAGGCGAGAGGGATCGTCTTGCAGATCGCGCCGGAGAACGGTCGCTCGATTCGCGTCGCCGAAAAAGCAGGCTTCGCCCGAGTAGGGGTGCACGCAGTTGCGGAAGGTCAGCGGGTCCGGTACCTGCGTAAGCTCTAACCGGAGAAGCCCTCCGTCCCCGGCTGAGCTGCCCTTTATCGATTCCGCTGTCCACTTGTCCGTATAGTCGGCAAACGGGCTTGGAGGAGATCAACGGCGATCTCCTCGAAGCCGACTTCTGACCCGGAATCAATTGCAATGGATTGGAGAAAAGAAGGACTGAACGGTTTCCTTTAGGTTGCTTCCGCGGAGCCCCCCATTTTGGACTGCGCGTGTGAACCATTGCGAATAGGACTCTGCGGTTTGAGATGACGCCTGTTTGTAATCCGTATACATGGCAACGGCGAGGACATGCATGCCACCATCCTGCTCCTGCCAATAGTGGCAGGCTTTGCGGCCGACACCGAACTTCTCGCTGACGAGCTGCTCTAATGCCTGCACGGAGTCTTCTTCGATATAGCCGGCTGTCGTGTTGTATCCGAAGGATGGGTCATGGTGTTGAACCTTATCCACCACTAGCGGGTCGCGCCCTAGCAGGTCAATCGCTTCGCGTACCTTCGGATCGTCCGCGTGATAAGGCGGGTGCATGGGTTCGTGAATTGCATTATGGAGGACGATACTGAATGGATAGGACACATGGGTCAGGAAGCGTAGCCCCGTGATACGGATTCCGTGAGGCTCTGAATAGACCAGTAGGTATACAGTTATTGTCTGCGATGGAAGCGGAAAGCCAAGGTAGCCCTCGATTACAGGCATGATGTTGTACTTGCGGAGTTCGGTAGAGAGCTCCGCAATGCGCTTCTCGATCTTCGGCTTGGCATTCGCCGCCCAATATGCCGGAAACCCGACCCGATCCAAGGCCCTAAGGCATCCCGCAAGAACAAGTTTACATTTGAGGCTTGATGGTGTAGTTCCATTCGGGCAGAGTTTCATGGCGTTGCAAACGAAGTGAGGCAATTTGATCGGATGTGGGTTTGAGACCGCGAGGATAGTGTCGGCGGTCGAGATAGGCAGTGACCCGAAGTCCGGTTTGGGTTTGGGTAGTACGGGCATAGTTGAGGATTTTCTACCGATGCCTCTATCTACGCTTCAAGAAACATCTCACGATGTCTCCTGCAAGACTCGAGGCCAGGATGGATTCGCTACTTCCTTTCCTGTAGGGCTCTTGCATCCCCTACAACATGCCGGTTTATCCCGGGGCACTCCGGTTTGCCCGTGACACGACCAGAGTCTGGCCGTAACAGTGCCCAGTCTGTGAGCACCCACTCTCCTTCATTCGCACGTGCCGGGTGCTTAGAGCTAGATTGGACGCTTAATTTCAGGGACCGGCCCGTAAGAGCAGGTCGTCGTCTCGCGGGTTACAATCGGCGCCGTCATAGATTGGGTTTCTGAGAACAAGACCTGGGCCTTGCGGAGACGATGATCGTTCGCTCCGATCCAAATGTCGTCGGTCGTAGTCCTGTTACTCACGCCGCCCGGGTGATACGTGTTCTCGTACTGAAATGTGGGTACGCCTTCGATGGTCTCGCGGCGGACGAGTTTGAGTGCGCTGTCGTCAACGATCTCGGAGAGAATCGCCAAGGGTATCTTTCCCACGTATTTCGACTCGGGGAATTTCTGCCAGGGCCCGTTGCCCAATCGGTAGTATTTGTCGATGCCGATAAAGATGAACTCTGAATGCCCGGAATCGGGACCGCCGCCTCGTTTGTCGATCACCATGCGTATGCGGTAACGTCCCTGGACTTCGATCAAACTTTCCTCTAGCGACCCCGGACCGCTATTGTTCGTAACTTCCTCGTGGCAGGTACGCCCGTCTTCGGCGAGAAAGCCGCGCCAAGCTTCCCTGACAACGGTAACGGGATCGTCGGCCTCGTGAACAGGTCCGGGATTGGAACAGCCTGGAAGAGTCAGCAGGATTGCAGCCATCAATGTCACGCGAACAGGTTCTCTGACTTTCATTTGCCTTCCGCCGGAACAGTCGATGACATCTTGGATTCCAACACGGACCATTTTGACTATATGCTGCCAGAACGACAGCTCGAAATCCCGAAATCGTATGCAAAATTACCATCGTCATACCGCTAGGAAACCTCAATCCCGCAGTCGAATTCTCACCGGCCGAATAGTCGGAAGTAATCGCCGCAGGCAAATCAAGGAGATCCCCTGGCGTCGGCCCAAGGGCTCAATCAGGCTGCGCATTATAGGGAGACCCGCGACTTTCCTGATGTCTGGACAGATCTCGTTCACCTTATTCTTATGGGTGCCCCGATTGGGTGCCCCTAACAACCATCGCCAGGCAGACCTAACCATTGTAGAGACGGACACTTGACTTGGGGCACCCACAAAAGCGGCACCAGGGGCTCAGTTCGAGGAGTCTGCGAAAATGTAAGCGATTGAAACGAATTGGTCGGGGAGAGAGGATTTGAACCTCCGACCCCCTGGTCCCGAAC
>Ga0137415_10002829_pt1 | contig 17194 bp, 13 predicted proteins | sample CZODoug3_1_1_16f_FD_183082 | JGI IMG/M metagenome (GOLD analysis project Ga0137415, IMG submission 183082) | Vadose zone soil fungal communities from Angelo Coast Range Reserve, California, USA - CZODoug3_1_1_16fungal (Hybrid Assembly) | ecosystem: Environmental > Terrestrial > Soil > Vadose...
CGCTGATCGAATCCGAGGTAAGAGCCGTATGCAGTAGTGCTGCCCGTACGGACCTGTGCGGGGGGCCGCCCGTGAGGGCGGTCCCTACCGCGACCCCTCTTTCAACAGCTCAATCTGTTCTTCTTGGCGCTGCATCTGCTCGGCCTGCATCTGAATGATCCCCACCAACGCCGTGCGTTGCTCGGGGGGAATTGGGGGCAAAACCAGACGATAAGGCATCCGCAGCGCGACCTACTCAGCTCCATCCTTGGGTCTGCCTTATAATCCACTTGAGTAAGATCCCGCAACTTATTGATATTAAATAGACTACCCTTCGCCCCGGCTTATTGAGAAGTTACCCAATTGTTTTATAAGTATCTGATTAAGAAAGAGATTCTAGCTGCGAGCGGCGCCGGCATATATACTTTTGCGCTCAAAACGCTCTACTGCCTCAGTTGAGGAGCGTCCGAAACCGATCTGTGCTTCCGGAAAGCCAAAAATCCTTCATTGCCAGCCTCGCGTCGGAGTACGGCGATCGGCTGCGGCGCTTCCTGTTTCGCCGTGCACGGAATGCATCGGATGTGCCAGATCTCGCACAAGAGGTGTTTCTGCGTCTCATGCGCGTGGATCAGCACGAGATCATTCGCAGCCCGGAAGCGTATCTTTTCACCGTGGCAGGGCACGTTGCGCATCAACACACGCTGAGCATCAACAAGGCGCCCAAGGTGGTCGACATCACGGAAGTCTTTCCGGAGCTGCAAGCTGACGCCGCTCAAGACCCGCTCGAGCAATTCGAGACGTCGCAAAAAATCTCAGTTCTACGGCAAGCATTAGATCGGCTGCCGGTTAAGTTATCGACCACGCTGTTGCTGCACCGATTCGCAGGCTATTCAATCCAAGAAATTGCGGATGAGCTCGGCATTGCACGAATCACCGCGGCCAAGTACCTCGCGCAGGCGCTGCTTCATTGCCGCAACTACGCGAACGGGCAGAAATAGGAATCCGTATGAGCCGCAAGACGCCGACGGACAATTCGCAAGTCTTCGAGGAAGCCAGTGCCTGGTTCGTCGAATTTCGCACGCCCGGACAAACCGATGCAACGCGGTTGGAATTCCACGATTGGCTGAAGCGATCGCCTGAGCATATTCGGGCATATCTGGAGATTGCGGCGACCTATGCGCAGATGCCGCCACCCGAGGGCGAGCTCGTGCCCGCGGAACTGATTGCCAGAGCCCATGCCGCCGCGGATGGCATCGTATTGCCATTGACGTCAAAAGGAGGCGTAGGGCCGACCCCCTTTCGACCGGCAACGGCCTTATCGCCTCGCGTCTCACTGCCAAACCGCCTGGTCGCTCCACTAGCTACGGTGGCAGTGGCTGCATGCATCACGCTGGTGCTTCTAGGAATAGGGTTCTTTGTTGAGCGCAATACGTACGAAACAGCCATCGGCGAGCAGCGGTCGCTGACACTCGAGGATGGTTCCGTTGTCGAGCTGAACGCACTTTCGCGAATTCGCGTCGCGTACACGCGGACGCAGCGATCCATTGAGTTGCAATCCGGCCAAGCGCTCTTTCACGTAGCCAAGAACCCCGCACGACCGTTCATTGTTTCCAGTGGCAACGCCGTCGTGCGCGCGGTCGGTACGGAATTCGATGTCTACAGGAAGACCTCCGGTACCACCGTCACCGTGATCGAGGGGCGGGTGAGGGTGGGACGCGACGAGCCGGCGCGCGCCATGAAGGTGGCCACCACGCCGAGCGACCCCCATGGTGAAGCTGCACGCATCACCGGCGAAAATATGAATGAGGGCCCGGACATAGTGCTCGCCGCCGGCGAGCAGATGACCGTCACACCGAAAGTTGCACGGAAAGTGCGCGCGCCCAACATCCCGGCTGCCACCGCGTGGACCCAGCATCAGCTGCTCTTCGATGCCACACCCTTAAGCGAAGTCGCTGAAGAATTCAACCGCTACAACCGGCGCTCCATCGTCATCGACGCGCCGGAGTTAGGACGCTTGACTATCAGCGGTCAGTATACGTCCACCAACACCGACTCGTTAGTCCGGTTTCTACGTCTTCAGTCCGGTATCAAAATCATTGAAACCGGTGCCTCCATTCACATCGCCACAGAATAAGTCGCACGCTCGCCGTATACACTTTTGTTTTGAAAACGCTCTACCGCCTCAGGAACTCGCGGCGCAATCCGCCGACGACAACCAAGAATATCTACAAGAGGCGGGGATACTGCATGCGAATTGCGATCATCGCGGCCACCATGACGTTGGCGTTGGGCACCTTGGCAACGGCCGATCCGGCAGCGGCTGCGGTCACTAGCCACACGAATATTCCGGCGCAGGATCTGGGAGCTGCGCTTCGAACTTTGGCCACAGAGCGTCATCTGCAGATTCTCTACACCACGGCGACTGTAGCCGATACGCACACGGGCGGTGCCGTAGGCGAGCTCACAATCGATCAGGCCCTCACCCAGCTATTGGGCGGAACAAACCTAACGTTCCTTTACGTCGACGCCGATACGATCACCGTAGTCGACCAAAAAGAGGCTGCGCGGCTTAAGAGTGCGACACACGCGATGCAGCCTGCCAGCTCGGGCGGTGGAGGCGGCTCCCCGCCATCGACTTCGAATGAAGCGCCTCCTAATACAGATCAGACGGGCGCCAGCGGAACCGTCGCATCGCCCTCAGGCAGCACTGCCGGACAATCACGCGGCCTTCCTGGTCACCTTCGATTGGCACAGGCAGGCCCGGAAAACGCGGCTGATAGTGCGGGCCGCTCATCATCGAACTCTGACCGGCAGGCGACGATGGTGCTCGAGGAGATTGTCGTGACCGCGCAAAAGCGCGAGGAGCGGTTGCAGGATGTTCCGATACCGGTCACCGCCATCAATGCGGACGTGCTGGCCGAAAGCAACCAGCTGCGACTTCAGGACTATTCGTCTACCGTCCCTGGATTCAGTGTCGCGCCCGTCACGGCCGCAGGAAACGAGCAGGTGCTGACGATCCGTGGGATTGGCACAGGGCTGGGCACTAACCCCACGGTGGGCGTCACCATTGACGACGTGCCGTTCGGATCCTCCACGTTCACGGGAGGGTCGGCAACCGTCCCCGATCTCGATCCGAGTGACCTGCAAAGAATCGAAGTCTTGCGTGGGCCGCAGGGCACGCTCTACGGCGCCAGCAGCATGGGCGGTTTGGTGAAATTCGTTACTGCCGATCCTTCTACCGCAGCGTTCAGCGGGCGGCTGGAAGGAGGTATCAGCGATACTGCTTACGCGGATGCGGCGGGATACAACGCGCGCGGATCGGTGAATGTACCGCTCGCCGATACCATTGCATTGCGTGCAAGCGCGTTTGCCCGAAAAGACCCCGGATATATCGACAACCCCGTCTACACGCTACGTGGCGTCAACGAAGATCGTGCCTATGGAGGTCATCTGGCCTTCCTCTGGAAGCCCTCAGAGGAGGTGTCGCTGAAGCTCAGCGCGCTCTACCAGCGCGTGAAGGCAGACAGCAGCAACAACGCTGACGTACCCAATCCGGATTACCCGCAGACCGCGGGGCTCGCGGCCAGACAACAAATCGACCTGCCAGGATACGGTGGCTACGAAAGCAAGGTGCAGGCATACAGTGCGACCTTGAATGCGAAGCTCGGTAGTGTCGATCTGACCTCGGTCAGCGGATACAACATCAACACGACGTTCAGCGCCGCTGATCTTGGCTATATTTTTCAGACGCCATCGGCGGTCTTCGTGTATGGCGAGAGTCGCAAATTCATGCAGGAGGTACGCTTATCCTCCTCGATGGGGGAGCATCTCGAGTGGCTCGCCGGCGTCTTCTATACGCATGAATCGGCCCCGAGCACCGGAAACTATTTTCTGGTGGATCCAGCATCCCTTCAGAACGCGGGCGCGTTGTTCGATCAGACGGCAAACGGCACGTACACGGAATACGCCGGATTTGCCGATCTGACCGTGCATGTTACTGACCGCTTCAGCGTGCAGATCGGCGGGCGCGAAAGTTGGATCAAAGAGTCGTTCGGGCAGGTGTTGGACACTCCATCGCTTCCGCCATCGATTAGTCCGGACCTGACAATCAAGAACAACGCCTTTACCTATCTTGTCACACCACAACTGAAAATATCGCCGGATTTCATGGTGTATGCGCGCCTTGCGTCCGGCTACCGCGCGGGAGGACCGAACAATTCCCCCGGCGTCCCGTTGCTGAGTTTCAAGCCCGACAAGACTTTGAACTACGAGCTGGGGACAAAGGCGGACTTCTACGACCACCTGCTCTCGATAGATGCTTCGGCGTACTACATCGATTGGCGCGATATTCAGCTCAATCTCGTCGACACCCGAACCTTGTTCACCTACACCGGCAATGCCGGAAAGGCTAAGAGCCAGGGCATGGAGTTGTCCGTCGAGGCGCGGCCCGCCAGTGGTACGCGGCTCGCCGGGTGGGTGAGTTGGAACGACGCGACACTCTCGGATCCCCTTCCATTGGACAGCTTTGTGCTCGGAGGCGCCTACGGTGCCAGCGGGGACCGTCTCCCGTATGCAGCCAAGTGGTCGGCCAACGTATCCGCCAACCAGGATTTTCGTCTCGCGCCGCGCTGGACCGCCTCGATCGGCGGGAATCTCAGCTACGTCGGCGATCGGTTGGGGGAGTTCCCAACACCGCCTGCATCGACTCTAGCGCCGCCGGCGGTTCCGCCAATCCCGCCGCGGCAGGCGTTTGGCGGCTACGCCACGGTAAATATCCACGCGGGGGTGCGGCACGATTCCTGGGCGGGGAATCTCTTTGTGACCAATGCGTTCAACCGCCAGGCAACGCTGGCCGGCGGTTTGGGTGGCTTTCCGCCCTACGCCTTCACCTACATGCAGCCGCGCGTGGTCGGCCTCTCACTCATGAGACAGTTTTGAGTGCGCGTGCCCAGCTCGACGAGCGGAAGATCGACGCGCTGTTCGCTGAGCTCGATCAGTGTCATGGGCCCGGCGCGGCGGTAGGAATTGCGATTGACGACCGGCCCCTTTATCGCAAGGGCTTCGGGCTTGCAACCCTGGAGCTGCCCCTGGTTCTGACGCCCTCCATGCGCATGCGCATCGGCTCGACCACCAAGCACTTCGCTTGTCTTGCTTACCTGCTGTTATGCGAAGAGGGCAAGGCTAACATCGATGATCCGGTCGGGAAATTCCTGCCCGAGCTCCACCCCGTCGTCCGCCGCGTCACGCTGCGACAGTTGATGAGCAACACTTCAGGGCTGCGGGATGCGATCGATCTTTGTTTTCAGTTCAGCGGACTGGGTGCGGGCGTCACCAATGCGCAGTTGGTCGCGCTCTATCGCGACGTGAGCGATGCCAATGCGGCCCCCGGCACATCGTTCTGCTACAACAATGGCGGTTTCTGCATCCTGACCGAGGTGATCGAGCGCCTCGCGGATCGCTCTCTCGAGGAGATCCTGTGTGAACGGATCTTCGATCGAGTGGGGATGTACGACACACGGCTTCGGCGCCGCGATACCGATTTTGTTCCCAACAGCGCGACTTCGCACATGACAAGTCCCGCCGGTGAGTACCAGAAATGGTACTGGATGGACCACGCAGGCCACGGCGGAATGGTTTCGACCGTCGATGACATGCTGCGCTGGCTTGCTCACATGAGTGAGCCGAAGGTGGGCACCGCACAGACCTGGGCCGCCATGACGCGCCCGCTGAGCCTGGCAAACGGTACGAGGACCGGTTATGGGCTTGGGCTCAAGATCTCATCCTATCGGGGTCTTGAAATAATCGAGCATGGTGGGGGATGGCTCGGCGCGAGCTGCCAGATGCTGAAGATCCCGGCGGCCGGGCTCAGCATCGTGCTGCTCGATAACAGTAACTGCTACGGCGTGAGGCCTCACGGTGCGATGGTGAACCCACACGCTATCATTGATGCCTGCATCGCGGATCTGGAGCCTCACAGAACACGCAGCGAGCTTGCTCCGCCAGTGCAGGGCACTTATTACTCGAGCGCGAGCGGCCGGAGCATCCAGTTGTTCGCGGAAGACGGTGAGCAAATCGGCTCAGTCGACGGCAATCCGCAGCCTTTCCAGATTGCAGCCAACGGGGATCTCGTCGCGGAGCACTGGGATTTTCGCATCGCCCGACAAGGTGAAGGGCTGGTACCCACGGCGATCCTATTCTCCAACTATGGAAGCTCGGAGGAGCTCGAGGTCACAGCCGCCATTTCGAGCACGGACGTTGAACCTCTCCGCGGACGTTATCGATGCGATGCCACGGGAGATGAGGCCACCGTGATTGAGCGCGATGGCCGCAGCCATCTCGCGACGGTTGGGCGGTTCGGATCGACCTTGAAGGCCCTTGAGCCTGTGGCGCAAGGGTTGTGGCGCGCGCAGAGCCCAAACGGGCTCGCGTTCTGCGGCGGGATGCTGGCTGAAACAGCAGATCGGTGCGGATTCCGCTACTCGACGTTACAAACCTGGGGTTTGTCTTTTCGGCGGATCGATTGACCGCGCGCCGGGAGCCGTCCATTCACCGGAAATATCTGCTGCTCGTCCTGTCGGTTCTATTGGCATTCAACCTGACCGACGGACTGGCGCTGGGCTTGCTGCTGCAAAGCATTAAGCGGGACCTGTCTTTGAGTGATACGCAGCTCGGGCTTCTCACCGGAATTGCCTTTGCGCTGTTCTACTCGGTCATGGGTATCCCCATCGCACGCTGGGCGGACCGAGGCAATCGCATTACGATCATTGCGGTTACGACGACGCTCTGGAGTGTCGCGGTCTTCCTATGCGGATTGGCGCAGAGCTTCGCCCAGCTTCTGACGATACGAATCGCCGTTGCCGTCGGTGAGGCGGGCTGCGTACCGGCCGGGACCTCGTTGATCGCGAGTCATTTCGATCGCGCCGAGCGGCCTCGGGCGATGGCGCGCTACATGCTCGCCGCTCCGCTGAGCAGCGTGATCGGCTATCTCGTCGCGGGCTGGCTCAATGAGGTGTGGGGCTGGCGGCTTACCTTCTTTTCGTTGGGCGTCTCGGGATTGATCCTGGCCGCGATCGTCTGGCTGACTCTGGATCGGCCTCGGGAAGATCGTTCATCGATGTCGCACAGCCGACGGTCGGACGAAGCCGTTCAGCGCACGTTGCGCGAGATCTGCGGCACGCTCTGGAAGAGCCGCACTTTCCGGCATCTGCTCTTGAGCTACGCCATCATGACCTTCTGCGGCAACGGCACAACGCAGTGGCTGTCGACCTTCTTCATCCGAAGCTATGGGATCGGCACGGGAGAGCTCGGGTCCTGGTTCGGGGTGATCTACGGAACCGGCGGCGCGCTCGGGGCCTATTTGGGCGGCGAGCTGTCCGCTCGCTATGCGGCCCGCAATGAGTGTTTGCAGATCTCGATGACGGCGTGGCTGTACGTCGGGCTGGGCGTGACCTCCGCATTGGTGTATGCAGCGCCGAATCAATTCGTCGCGTTCGGCTTGATTTGGATCAACAGCCTGTGTGCGGCCCTCTCCATCGGGCCCTTGCTCGCCGTGATTCAGTCGCTCGTGCCGGAGAGCTTGCGCGCTCAGGCCATCGCCATTGTGTTCTTTGTCTCCAACCTCATCGGGATGGGACTGGGGCCGCTGGCCGTGGGCGCGTTGAGCGATGCGCTGTATTCGCGCTTCGCCGAGCAGTCGTTGCGCATCGCGCTTCTTGCGCTCACGCCCACCTATCTGTGGATTGCCTGGCATCTGTGGCAGGGGAGCAAAACCGTTCGACGGGACATCGAGGCGACAGAGACTCATGGCGCATTCAACTCGGTTTGACTTCGGGCTGACGGAAGCAGAGGAGGCGCGGGCGGCACGGCTGCACCGCGACAGTATCGTCATTGATCTGCTTGCGCAGCACGTCGGTGGCAGCGCTCTGTTCGACGATTACTCCCCGAAGCTGTTGGAGGATCTGTACGCCCGGATCTCGGCGGGCGGCTCGGACTGGGAGCGGCTCACCGAAGCTGAGTATTGGCCGTATGAGATGTCTCGCGTTGGGCGGTCCCATTTGATCCGGGACTGGTACGCGGCCTCCGGTATGACGTGCGGGACGTACGGAATTGGCGTGCACGACGGGTCCGACCCGCTGTCGCGCAAGCTCGAGCAGGTGAATGCGATCTTTGCGGATCTCCCCTGGCTGCGCTGCGTGACGCATGCTGAGGACATCCGCAGCGCAAAGCGCGACGGGGTCGTTGCGCTCTATGCGCACTGGCAGCCGCTCACGCCGATTCCGCGCGACCTGACGGCTCTTGATGTTGCGTACGAGAAGGGTCTGCGCTCACTCATGCTCACCTACAACCGCATGGATGCCGTCGGTGTGGGCTGTACCGAGCGTGTCGATGCCGGGCTGTCGATGTTCGGCCTCGAAGTGGTTGAATACAGCAATACGAAGGGTGTGATCGTCGATGTCAGCCATTGTGGAGAGTTGACGACGCTCGATGCCTGCCGGCACTCAAAACGCCCGGTCAACGCAAACCATACCGCCGCGCGAGGCGTCTACGCGCACGCGCGGGGTAAGAGCGATGAGGCCCTTCGGGCGATCGCGGACACGGGCGGAGTGATCGGGATCGTGGCGGCGCCGCCGTTCTTGACCACGGATCCCAACCCCACGATCCATCACATGCTGCAACACATCGATTACGTCAGTGACCTCGTGGGGTGGCAATCAGTTGCGATCGGCACCGATTGGCCCATGCAAGCTCCAAGCGATGTGGTTCAGACGACGCTTGCGGCACAAGCGGCGAGCATCGGCTTTCGGAAAGAGGATCGGCTCGATCTCACGCAGAGGCTCGATGGCTTTGCAGACGGGCGGGATCTGCCGAACATCACTCGCGGCCTCGTCCAGCGTGGCTATTCGGATGAGCAGATTCGCGGGATCCTGGGGGAAAACGCCCTGCGCGTATTCTCCGCGGTGTGCGGATGAGTGACGTCGCGCAACTTCGAGAGTTGTCCATCCGGCGCCGGATTCGCATTCCGATGCGCGACGGACTGTGCCTCAACGCGCATCTGTGTGAGCCCGCGCAGTACACCGATTCGACCGCCTGCGTAGTCTCCCTGACGCCCTACGGCGCCGATCACTTGCACGATCGGGGCGCGATATTTGTACACCACGGGCTACGCTTTCTCGTGGTGGACGTGTGCGGACGGGCAGATTCGGAAGGTATCTTCGTGCCGCATGCCCGCGACGCGCACGATGGCTATGACGTCGTCGAGTGGGTCGCACGCCAGCCTTTCTGCAACGGGCGCGTTGGAATGTATGGCGGATCCTATCTGGGCTCGGCTCAATGGGCGGCCGCAAGCCTTCATCCGCCGCACCTCAAGAGCATCGCCCCGACAGCGGCGCCCTATCTGGGCGTGGATACACCGATGCGCGGCAATATTTTCTCAAGCTATGAGGTGCGATGGCTCACCCTGGTCAGCGGCCGGACAACTCAATCCAAGCGATTCGCAGACGAGGCGCTCTGGTCCCAAGTCTTCCGTGTGTGGTTTGAGTCCGGTCGGAGCTTTCGAGAGCTCGATCGCATCGTGGGTGAGCCCTCCGGAACGTTCCAGAACTATTTGGACCACCCCGAGCAGGGAGCGTACTGGGACGCGCTCAACCCCAGTGCCGAGGCCTATGAGCGCATAGACATGCCGATTCTCACCCTGACCGGAATCTATGACGGCGATCAGCTCGGTGCCTTGGAGCACTATCGGCAACACATGCGGCACGCTTCTGCTGCCGCCCGCGCGAAGCACTATCTGGTCATCGGCCCGTGGAATCACGCGGGGTGCACGCTTCCGAAAGCGGACTTCGACGGAATCAGGATCGCGCCGGCGGGCGTTCTCGATCTGTATCAATTCCATGCGCAGTGGTGCGCCTGGACCTTGGCAGAGGGGACGAAGCCGGAGTTTCTCAAAGACGCCGTCGCCTACTACTGCATGGGCGCGGACATGTGGCGCTATGCGCCTTCTCTTGATGCGGTGACAGCACGCGTTGAGCCTCTTTACCTGCATTCAACCGAGAATCCAACGGATGTGTTCCATTCAGGGGAGTTGAGGCGGGAGCCGCCGCAGGAGTCTTCATCAGACTGTTATTTTTATGACCCGCGTGACACCCGCACCGCTGAGCTGGAAAGCACGCTGGATCATGCCTTGCTCACCGAGCAGCGCAGGGTCAATCTATCAGCAGGTCGACACCTCGTCTACCACAGTGCGCCGTTCGAATCAGATACCGAGATCAGCGGATTCTTCAGGCTGACCGCGCACCTCTCGATCGATCGGTCCGACACGGACTTTCGCGTGTCCGTGTACGAAATCGATACACAGGGCAACAGCATCCTACTGACAATGGATCAGATGCGCGCTCGGTATCGAAAAAGCCTGCGGCACGCCGAGCTCATCGATACCCAAGATCCGCTTTGCTACGAATTCAACCGGTTTACGTTTGTGTCGAGGTTCATCCGGCGCAGTCACAGGCTGCGTCTCGTCATCGGTCCCATCAACTCGATCCACGAACAGAGAAACTTCAACGGCGGGGGCGATGTCGCGGACGAATGTATGTCTGAAGCCAAGGCGGTTACCGTGGAGCTGTTCCACGATACGGACTACGCAAGCGTGCTGTTCGTACCGATCGGGCAGGGCTCACAGTCTTGTGCGCAGGAGGTTCAGGCGTGAGTGCCCGTGAAACCATCGGGCCCCTCACTCTCGATGCAACGATCGAGCGCTGGCCACTGATCAAGCCTTTGCGCATCACCGGCTTCGCGTGGAATACGAGCGAAGTGATCTGTGTGCACCTCGGCTTTGGCGGCCAGACCGGACGAGGTGAGGCCTCGGGTGTTTACTATCGCGGCGAGAGAGCTGAAACCATGCTCGGTCAGATCGAAGCGCTTCGGCCGGAAATTGAGCGTGGCGTCAGCCGAGAGGCCTTGCAGGCACTCTTGCCGGTGGGAGGGGCACGGAACGCGCTCGATTGTGCGCTGTGGGATCTCGAGGCCAAGCTCGACAGTCATCCTGTGTGGCAGATTGCCGGGATGGAGAAGCCGCGGCCTCTCCTGACCACGTTCACGTGCGGCGCCGATTCTCCGGCAGCGATGGCAGCGACAGCCCTCTCTTACGCCGGAGCCCGAGCGATCAAACTCAAGTTGACCGGGGAATCCGAGGATGCAGCGCGTATCCAATCGGTTCGGGCGGCGCTGCCTTCGGTAGGATTGGCCGTCGATGCAAATCAGGGATTTACCCCAGACTCTCTGAGGGCGCTGATGCCAGCGCTTCAGGAAACAGGCGTGAGTTTGATTGAGCAACCGTTTCCTGTGGCACAGGACGCGTGGCTGGATGGCTTTAACTCGCCTATTCCCATCGCCGCGGATGAGAGTGTGCAGAGCTTCTCCGAAATGCAGCAACTGTGCGGCAGGTTTCAAGTGGTGAATATCAAGCTGGACAAATGCGGTGGCCTCACCGAGGCGCTTGCAATGGCACGAGCAGCTCACGCTGTGGGCCTCAAACCGATGGTCGGGAACATGACCGGTACGTCTCTCGCAATGGCGCCTGCGTTCCTCCTTGGGCAACTCTGCACGATTGTGGATCTTGACGGCCCGATCTTCCTCAAAACAGATCGCGCGACTCCCGTTCAATACGCCAACGGTTCGATTAGCTGTCCCGCGGAACTTTGGGGCTACCCATGCTGACGACGGAACGGATCCCACAGCTCACAGAAAGCTCTTTTTTCGAAAGTTCTGTGTTGGGATCGAAGCGACGATCGCCACGCGGGTCGTCGGATCTGAACTCCGTGTTCTCAAGCTGAGCTGTGTTTTGATTCGAGGGCCCCAGGAGCCACGCCTAACAGAGGGCTCCAGTGTGACCATGCTTTTTAGAGTTGGATCGAATCGCGCTCACAGTATTACCGATGCGATCCGCCTTGGGGTCGCAGCACTCAATCTGCGCCTTCGGGCCACGTGTTGACCCACTCTGGAATCCCATCAGAAATCGGTGCACATTTTCGAGCCCAGGCCAACTTCTCTGGCTCTTCTTCAGTTTGGGGAAGAGTTCCGGGATGTAGTCATGCGAATTGGAGTGGATGTGGGGGCACAAATACGGTCGCCGTGATCATGGACGGCAACCGTGTCCTGGCTGCGACAAAACGGCCGACGTCGGAAGATGTCAATCAGGGTGTTCAAGAGGCCACTCGCGCCATCATCGACGAATTCTCCCTTCAGCCTTCGAAAATCAATGCCGTGATGATCAGTACGACGCATTTCAAGGGAGCCGGAGCATCAGGCCGTTGGCCTCCTGGCCGACACGGTTGCGAAAAACAGTGATGGGAATAGAAGCCCTCCGGTACGGGCAGCGCATGGAGGTCATCGCCTGCTGCGAGCCGCCGTAATTGCGCACGCTTGCGGTACTAGCCGTCATGGGGCAGGCCGCCTTCGGACTGACCAATACCTATCGACCGTTCAAATAATGACAAAGCTCTACCAGAAGGGGAGAAAACATGAATTGCCATCTATCGGATGAGATCAGTTGTTTCAGGGCGCTCCTGCTCCTGGGAAGCGCCTTTCTGTCCACTCCAGCAGGGAAGTCCGTACGGGAACGTGTTCGACTTCATTGACGTCGACAATGTCGAGGTGCTACGCGGTCCACAGGGCACGCTGTATGGACGCAACGCCACTGGCGGCGCAATTCTAATCAACACACTGATGCCTAGCGATGAGACTGTAGTCCGCGCCGATATTGGAGTCGGCCAATTGAACAGCTTCGAGGGCCGAGCACTTGTAAGTGGTCCGACTGGTATTGATGGACTGTCCGGAAAGATCGTGGAGAGGCGACCCGCGACGGCTGGGCCACCAACCCGATCCTCGGCGAGAAGCTGAACGGCGAAATCGATTTCAACACGTCGGCCGGTCGTAACCGTTAATTACGCGGCGTTCTCGCTAGGATCTGGGGGCGCGCTGAGATCGGATCGCAAGAGGCTGTGCGCGAAGAGCGGCTTCCAGTTCCTCGGGGTGAGTTCGGCGAATCGGGATGCTGAGTGTTGGGAAACACGCTGCAGGGCATCGACGAGATAGTCGTAAGGATTTATGGCCCTTCGTGATTTACAGACGATCCACGGGATCTTTGGCGACCCGCATGCGCGGCTCATCCGTCTTGTACGTCGGGGAAAAAAACGGTCTGTGCAACCTGTGGGACAGCTCATTGGGGTTGGTACGACCGGCGACAGCGGCGGGCCCGAGATCTGTCCTGCGGAAACCATCGCATTTACCTCGACTTGGAGGTGCGTCGTGTTCACTGCCGTCGGTGCGGCACCGTGAAGGGCGAGCGGTTGGAGAGTTTCCTGCAAAACAGCTGCACACCGAGCGCTTTGCCCGCTACGTCGGGCAGCGTTGTCGCAGCGGCACGATCAAGGACGTGGCCGAAGAGTTGAATCTGGACTGGCACACGGTCAAACGACTCGAGAAGCAATACATGCGCGAGCAGCTGAAGCGCATCGGCAAGCCTCGCCCGAAAGTGATTGGTATCGACGAGATCTCGGTGCGCAAGGGGCACGAGTACCGCATCGTCGTGAGCGACCTGGAGAAGCGCCGACCGATCTGGTTCGGCGGAGCGGATCGCAGCGAGGCGAGCATGGATGAGTTTTATCGGTTTCTGGGGGAAAAGCAGGCCCAAAAACTCCGTTTGGCGGTCATGGATATGTGGAAGCCGTTTCGCAACTCGACCACCCAAAATGCTCCGCAGGCGGCGATCTTGTTTGACAAGTTCCACATCCTGCGCCACCTGGGCGAGGCGCTCGACAGGGTGCGCAAACATGAGTTCGCGCGCTCGAGCGGCAAGGCTCGCACCTTCGTCAAAGGCCAGAAGTATGCGCTGCTGTCTCACCCGCAAAACCTCAAAGGCCCTGCCCGCAAGAATCTCAAGCTGTCGCTCACGGCCAACCAGCAGCTCAACACGGCGTATCTGCTGAAGGAATCCTTCGGTCAGCTTTGGGACTACAACAGTGAGGCATGGGCGAGGAAGTTCTTCGAGAGCTGGCGCGCGCAACTGAAATGGCAGCGCCTCAAGCCCTTCGAGTTGTTCGCTGCAATGATCGAGCGACACTGGGACGGCATCGCGGCCTAATGCAAACCCGAGAATAAAATCCCCCTCGGCTTCGTCGAAGGCCTGAACAATAAAATCCGCGTGATCCAGCGCAGGGCTTACGGTTTGCATGATGAGGAATATCTGAAACTCGAGGTCTTAACCTGCACGCTTCCGGCCATCTGATCAAAAACTGAGCAACTTTCACCCACTAGATTTCACGAAGACCTACAAAAAAAGCGGTTTAATTCAAAGGTATAGATCGGCAGGGGTGGTCGAATTTCCCAAAAATCACTCTTATATAGAGGCGACCCGAAATCTCGAGCTTGATCCATCGAACCCAAGTGACCGACGCGAAGCGAAATACCCAGTTCAGCGACGTTTTTCGCGAGCAGCGCGGGCGGCTCTATCACTACCTGAAACGCAGACTGGCGAACGAGGACGATGCACAGGAACTGGCGCAGGAATCCTTTCTCCGCCTACTACGCGTGACTCGCGTCGACCTGGTCGCCGATCCTCAAGCGTATTTGTATCGCGTGGCGCGCAATCTCGCGTACGAGAAGGAAGCCAAGCGACTGCCTGCTGGCAGCTGGGCCGACGATAGCGAGCTAGAGCAAGTCGAAGATACACGCGATACGCCCGACACCGTGGCGGAGCAGACTTCTCTTGCTGAATCGATTCAGCGTGTCATCGAGGAGCTTTCACCTCGAAATCAAGCGATCCTTCTTCTGTTTTGCCAACATGGATTGAGCCAGCGGGAAATCTCCGACCGGGTGGGCTTGTCAAAATCCATGGTTCAGAAATGCCTGGCTCAAGCGATTGCACACTGCCGCAAGGGCCTGCAGAGCCTGGGGAAGCACAACGGCAGCCGTCAGGGGGTGCGGCCATGAAGGACAAGCAACATTACAACGCTCGTTACCCCTATGGCGCCCGCATCATCGATGAAGCGGCGGACTGGTTCACTCGGCTTCAGGACACTGAGCTCAGCTGCGAAGATCGCGAAGCCTTTGCGGATTGGCTGTCAGCCTCCCCCGAACACGTTCGCGAGTATCTGACGCTCGCCAACCTACACGCCGACATCGGTGAGCTGCCACCCACGCGGAGTGTCGAGGACTTAGTCGAATTGGCGGGTCAAGGTCACCCGGAAAATGTGATCTCTCTGAACGCAGTGGAGAGGGTGGCGAAGCCGGATGACAGCCCCGCCTCTGGCACTGGCCGCGCCGGCCGCGTGAAGCGGATAGCCGCTCTGGCGGCCGGCCTTGTGGTCATTGCGCTTGCTTGCGTGTGGTGGCTGTATCCGCACGCCAATGTCGCCACGTACACCACTTCCATCGGGGAACAGAAGTCATTCCCGCTATCCGACGGTTCGATTGTAACGCTCAACGCGGTCTCAAAGCTTCGAATTCACTACACTGAGCAATACCGCGACGTCCAACTTCTGTCGGGAGAGGCGCTGTTCGCTGTTGCGAAGAACAAGCTGCGACCTTTCCGCGTGCTGACGAACGACAGTGTCATTCAAGCCGTCGGCACCCAATTCAACGTCAATCACCGCTACGCTGACACGACCGTCACCGTGGTCGAGGGGACAGTTGAAATTCGGCCGGTCGTTTCACAACCACAATTTACGCGCCCGGCACCGGCAAGCGAAGGCTCGTCTGGAGAGGGGTTGGGGGCGAGGTCGTCGATCATTCGCGTTACCAAGGGCCAGCGCGCTCATGTTGACGCACAAGATGCCGCGATTACAGTCAGCACAGTAGTAGACGCCACGGTGGACACAGCTTGGCGCGAGCGGCACTTGACGTTTGAATCGCGGCCACTGGGCGAAGTCGTTGCCGAATTCAATCTTTATAACGAACACCCCATCGAGATTCGGGACGCTGGGCTGAACTCGACTCAGGTCAGCGGGTCCTTCAATGCCAACGATCCGCAGTCATTTGCTTTATTTCTCGAGGCAGCCAAACTCGCCAAACCCAAAATCGAGTCGGACAAGATCCTCTTGATGCCGATGGCGACACCGTAAGCAATCTTTATCATAGCCACGAACTCAAAAAAAACAGTGGTCGATTTTCCGATTTTTCAGTCTACATAAAAGGAGGGCGCGCAGTCCGTACTAATCAACAAAATGGGGTCTTACATGGCATGTTGCTTTTTTGCCGCGAACCTACGCCGAGCATGGATCCTTTCCGTCAGTTTGGCGGTGACGGCGACGTCGATCGTCGCCCAAGCCATGGCCACGCCCCCTAACACACCGACGAACATCACCATCGAACCCCAGGCACTGGCCACGGCCCTACAAGCCTTCTCCGAGCAGTCAGGCCTGCAAGTGGGCTTCGAATCGCAACTCGCCAAGGGAATCCAGACCCGAGGCACCCACGGCACCCAAACCCCTGCACAGGCACTCACCTCGCTCCTGCAGGGCACGGGGCTCGAATACCGCTTTGTGAACGATCAGACCGTCGTCGTTCGTGAGAAGGGAGCTGCGCAAACGCCCGCCGAAGCCCCAGGAACCGATAACGCCAAGGGGGTGAAGAAGAGTCCTTCCGACTCCTTTCGCCTGGCTCAGACGACTCAAGGAAGCGCTGCAAGCGATTCTTCGGTAGAAAAGCAAAAAGAAAACGAGCCGGCTTCTCAAAAGAACCCGCCGGTTGTTCTTGAAGAAGTTGTCGTTACGGCGGAAAAGCGCAATGAGCGCCTTCAGGACGTCCCGGTGCCGGTGAGTGCCATTAGCGCTCAAACTCTGCTCTCCAGCGACCAGGCTCAGTTGCGGGATTACTTCAGCATGATTCCCGGGTTCAGCCTGACGCCGAATGGTGGCACAGCTGCGATCCAGACACTGTCGATTCGTGGAATCACGACGGGCGGCAATCAGAATCCAACAGTGGGAATCGCGGTCGACGACGTGCCTTTCGGTTCGTCCACCGCGGGTGGCAGCGGTGGAGGATTGATTCCTGATATCGATCCCGCCGATCTCGCGAGAGTGGAAGTGCTGCGGGGACCACAAGGCACGCTCTACGGCGCCAGCAGCATGGGCGGACTGCTGAAGTACGTGACGATCGATCCCTCGACAGACGGTTTCAGCGGCCGCGTGCAGGCCGGGCTCGGCGCAATTCATAATGGCGA
>Ga0137415_10002830_pt1 | contig 17192 bp, 15 predicted proteins | sample CZODoug3_1_1_16f_FD_183082 | JGI IMG/M metagenome (GOLD analysis project Ga0137415, IMG submission 183082) | Vadose zone soil fungal communities from Angelo Coast Range Reserve, California, USA - CZODoug3_1_1_16fungal (Hybrid Assembly) | ecosystem: Environmental > Terrestrial > Soil > Vadose...
CCGGGGCTGGCGCGCCCGCCACACGGTCGAGTCGCACGGCTGGCTGCTGCGCGCGGACGAGGGTTTTACCAATCGGGCCAACAGCGCCTTGCCCCTGCGTCCCCCGACCGGATCGTTGGACGAGACGCTCCAGGCCGCCCGGACGTGGTACGCCGCCCACGATCTGCCGCTACGCATCCAGCTGCCCCTGCACGCCCGCCGCCTGCTCGACGCCGAGCTGGCCGACCGGGGCTGGCCGGCCACCCCGGACACCTACGTGCTCGCCGCCCGCCTCGACGCGTTGCGGAGCACCCGGGCGCCGGGGGCCGACGTCGAGATCGCCAGGGCCCCGGGCGACGCCTGGCTGGCCCGCTTCCGCGACGGCGCGATGCCACCGGACGCCCGGGCGCTGCTGACCCGCCACGACCGGGTGGGCTTCGCCGAGATCCGACACGGCGGCGCGACGGTGGCGATCGGACGCGGCGCGGTGGACGACGGGTGGCTCGGTGTCACCGGCGTCGAGGTCGACCCAACTGGCCGACGCCAGGGCCTGGCCACGGCGATCATGCACGCCTTGTGGCGATGGGCGGTCGACGAGCACGGGGCCACCCGCAGCTACCTGCAGGTGCGCGCCGACAACGACGCGGCGCTCGCGCTGTATGAGGGCCTCGGATACTGGCACCACCACGCGTACCGCTACCGGAGCGAGCCCGCGCACTCGACGCCGACCGACCACTAGTCTGTTGGTATGCCTGAGCCGTCCAACCAGAAGCTGCTGGTGATCTCGTTCGACGACCGCTTGCGGGCGCAGGAATTCCTGCTCTCGGCGGTGCGTCTGCAGAAGAACGAGGAACTGCAGATGCACGACGCGGTGTTCATCCAGCGCGACGCCGACGGCACCTCGCACGTCACCGAGACCACCGACGTCACGACGGGCCGCGGTGCACTCGGCGGCGGCGTCTGGGGGCTGCTGCTCGGCACGCTGTTCGGCGGTCCGATCGGCGGGCTCATCGCCGGGGCGGCCACGGCCGGGGGCGGTGCGCTCTACGCCAAGCTCGTCGACACCGGCATCAAGGACGCCACGGTCGCCCAGCTGCGCACCACCGTCCCGCCCGGACGTACCGGCCTGGCCCTGCTTGTCAGCCACATCTCGGTGGCCGACCTGCAGCGCGAACTCGCCCGCTTCCCGGGCGCGGAGCTGGTCGAGACCGATCTACCGCCGGCTGCCGTCGCCGCGGTGCGCGAGGCTCTGAACGAGGCGAACCGCACGCCCTTCACCGATGCTCCGGCTCCTCCGACGGCTTCTCAGACGACGCCGGCGCCGCCTGAGTAGGCAGTTCGCCCATCGTCAGGGTGACCACCGTGATGCTGCCGGCCAGTGCGCCCGCGGCCATCATCCCGTAGGTCACCCACTGTTGGCCGCTGCCGCCCGCCGGGAGGAGCACATCGCCTTCTGGGCGCGACATCCCGAGCACCAGGACTGCGAGCAGCCACAGCACGAACGGCACGCCGGACGCGATGGGCGAGGCGCCGAGCCAGCGGGTCAGCAGTGGTAACGCGATGTTGACCACGATCGCCAGCAGCACCGATACCGGCGCCAGCACCGATCCCCAGTACAGCGGGGTCAGCAGCACGGTGATGACCGCGGCCAGCACCGCCGACACCGCGCACACGACGATGCCTAGGACGTCTACCGCGCGCCGCGGCTCCGGCGGTGCGGGCGGCTCGACCGGCGGTGAGGCGGGCAGCTGGGCCGGTGCCGGGCGGGGCGCTCGGGCGGGCCGGCTCATGCGCCCGTCCCGCTGAACAGGTCGTTCTCACGGCCGTCGGCATCGAGATCAGGACCGAGCTTGCCCTGCGCGAGGCGGAAGTACTCCACCGCCAGCACCTCCCGGCCGAGCAGGTTCGACAAGGCGAAGAACGGTCCGTCGACGGTGATCTGGCTGGCGTGCGCGGCCAACGCGGCCATCTTCGCCGCCGCGAACTCACCGGCGTCGATGGCGGTCGTGACCTCGTCGTCCTCCACACCGAACGGGAGATCCTCGACCCGCTCGACGTCGACGAAATACGACGACGAGGAGGCCTTGAGCGCCTCGAACCCGCGCCGCAGTATGGAGCGGGGGGTGCCCGTCCAGTAGAGCTTGGCGACCACCTCAGCCGTCCGCTCGACCGCGGCGGTCGCGACTCGGTGGGCCATGATGTGGTCGGGATGTCCGTAGTCGCCGTTCGGGTCGTAGGTGACGACGACCTGGGGACGCACCTCGTTGATGACGTCGACCACGGCAGCCACCGCCTCGTCGAACACCACCGGATCGCGCGACGCGCGCCAGAACGCGCGGCGATGGGCATTGGCCGGGGTGTCCATCATGCCGCTGTCGCGGAAATGCCCGGCGCCACCGAGGAAGCGGTGATCGACAACGCCGAGGTGGCCCATGGCGGCCGCTAGCTCGCCGATGCGATAGCCGCCGAGCTGGTCGGCCTGGTCAGCGCCCAGCTGCGCCAATTCGGGCACCAGGATCTCGCCCTCTTCGCCGAGCGTGCACGTGAGCAGCGTGACCTGCGCCCCGTCGGCCACGTAGCGCGCCATCGTCGCGCCGGTGGTGATCGACTCGTCGTCCGGATGCGCGTGCACCAACAGCAGTCGACGCGACGGCACGCTCACAGCGTCGAAGACTACGTTAGGCGCACGAACACGCCGGCAGTCAGGCGTCCGGCGCCGCGTGCGCACCGCCGCCGGACGACGGGTTCGCACCGCCGTCGGGCGCAACGGCGTCGGCGATGACGCCCTGGTCCTGCGCGGCCGCGATGTCGGCCCGCACCTCGGGGAAGTGGCAGGCCCCGAAGTGGCCGGCCGCTTTCAGCTCCAGTTGCGGGATCTCCTCACGGCAGTGCTCCTGGTCGGACTCGCTGAGCTGCTCGCGGTACTTCGGGCAGCGGGTGTGGAACACGCAGCCGGACGGCGGGTTGATCGGGCTGGGCAGATCACCCTTCAGCAGGATGCGTGAGCGCTTGGTCTCCTTGTCCGGGTCGGGCACAGGCACCGCGGACATCAGCGCGTGGGTATAGGGATGCAGCGGCGTGCTGTAGAGGGTGTCGCGGTCGGTCAGCTCCATGATCTTGCCGAGGTACATCACCGCGACCCGGTCGGAGATGTGCCGGACGACCGACAGATCGTGCGCGATGAAGATGTAGGCGAGGTCGTACTCGCTCTGCAGGTCCTCGAGCAGGTTGACCACCTGGGCCTGGATCGAGACATCCAGCGCGGAGACCGGCTCGTCACACACGATCAGCTTCGGCCGCAGCGCGATGGCCCGGGCGACGCCGATGCGCTGACGCTGGCCGCCGGAGAACTCGTGCGGGTAACGGTTGTAGTGCTCGGGGTTCAGCCCGACCCGTTCGAGCAGCGCCTGCACCTCGGACTTGATGCCCCGCTCGGTCTTGGTGCCCTGGATCTTGAACGGCGCGCCGACAATGGTGCCGATGGTGTGCCGCGGGTTCAGCGACGAGAACGGGTCCTGGAAGATCATCTGTATGTCGCGGCGGACCGGGCGCATCTGCGCGACGTTCAGGTTCGCCAGCTCGCGGCCCTCGAAGAGCACCGATCCGGCGGTCGGATCGTGCAGCTTCGTGATCACCCGACCGAGCGTCGACTTCCCGCAACCCGACTCACCCACCAGCCCGAGGGTGTCGCCCCGGCGCACCGACAACGAGACGCCGTCGACGGCCTTCACCGCCCCGACCTGTCGCTTGAAGAAGATGCCCTGCCGGATCGGGAAGTGCTTCTTGACCTCGCTGACCACCAGCAGGGCCTCGGGATCCTCGGCGGCGGGGTGGACGCTCTGCGGCGATGCCTCGGTCGCGCTGCCGACGTTGCTGTCGACTGTCATCGTGTGACCCTCTTCCTGGTCAGCTGAGCTTGACCGAGATGTCGTTCGTCCAGATATCGTGCCGTGCCGCCAGATCGAGGTGGCACCGCACCGAGTGTCCGGGCGCAGTGTCGACGAGGTCGGGATGATCCTCGAAACACTTCTGCCCGGGCACCCGTTCGCTGTAGGCGCAGCGCGGGTTGAATACGCAGCCCTTCGGCACGTTGATGAGCGACGGAGGCTGACCGGCGATGGGCTGAAGGCGTTCCTGCCGGGTGCGGTCCAGGCGCGGCATGGACGTCAGCAGACCCCAGGTGTAGGGCATCTCCGGGCGGTAGAACACGTCTTCGACGCTGGCGCGCTCGACGCATTGCCCGCCGTACATGACCACGACGCTGTCGCAGGTCTCGGCGACCACGCCCAGGTCGTGGGTGATCAGCAAGATGGCCGAGTTGAATTCGCGCTGCAGGTCCTTCATCAGTTCCAGGATCTGTGCCTGGACGGTCACGTCGAGCGCCGTCGTGGGCTCGTCGGCGATCAACAAGGCCGGGTTGCACACCAGCGCCATCGCGATCATGGCCCGCTGGCGCATACCGCCGGAGAACGAGTGTGCGTAGTCGTCGTAGCGCTTGTCCGGGTTGGGGATGCCGACCCGATCGAGCATCTCGACCGAGAGTCGGCGAGCGGCCGCCTTGCTCACCTTGTTGTGGACGCGGTACGCCTCGCTGATCTGGGCGCCCACCGTGAAGAACGGGTGCAGCGACGAGAGAGGGTCCTGGAAGATCATCGCCATCTTGCTGCCGCGCAGCCGGCGTACGTGCTCGTCGCTCACCGCGTTGAGTTGCTCGCCGTCGAGCCAGATGGAGCCGGTGACCTTGGCGCGGGTGCCCCGGTGCAAGCCGAGGATCGCCTGGCTGGTGACGGACTTGCCCGACCCGGATTCGCCGACGATGCCGACGGTCTTGCCGCGCTCGACGGTGAACGACAGCCCGTCGACGGCCTTCACCAGACCGTCGTCGGTGGGGAAGTGCACCCGCAGGTCCTGCACGTCGAGGAACGCGGCCGGCGCATTCTCGGCGTCGAACGATATCTCTTGCGCTGCTGCGGTCATGGTCTCATCTCTTCTCATACCTCGGTCGGCCCAACTGATCGGTGGCCGAGAGCTAGGTGTAACGGACCCTCGGGTCGATCGCGGCGTAGAGCAGGTCGACGACGAAGTTCATCACGATCACGGCTGCCGCCGCAATCAGCACGCCGACCACGATGATCGGCAGGTCGACGTTCTTGATGGCATCGATGACGGTCTTGCCCATACCGTCCAGGTTGAACACCGATTCGGTGATCGCGGCGCCGCCGATCACCGAGGCGAGATCGAGGCCGGCGATCGTGACGATAGGACTCAACGCGGCCCGCAGTCCGTGCTTGATGACGATCCGCGGCCGCGACAGACCCTTCGCCCGAGCGGTGCGGATGTAGTCCTCGGTCATCGTCTCGAGCATCTTCGCCCGGGTGAGGCGAACATAAAGCGCGGCATATACCGCCGCCAGCGTTATCCACGGCCCTATCATGCCCGACATCCACTTTTCCGGATTGCTGAATGGGGACACGTAGGCCGGCTCCGGCAAGAGGCTGTATTTGTAGGTAAGGATCTGCAGAATGATGAGCCCGATGAAGAACGTCGGGAACGAGTATCCGATCAAAGACACACTGAGCAGCACCTTGTCCGAGATCTTTCCCCGGCGCAGGGCAGAGATGACCCCGAAGAGAACGCCGAACACCACCCAGAGGACGAACGCGCCCAAGCCGATCGACAGCGTAATAGGTGCCGCCCGACCGAAGATGTAGTTGATCGTGGTCTGCTGGCTGGGTGAATACCCCAGGCACGGCGCCTTGCAGTGCACGATGCTGCCGGGATTTGTCTTCTCGAGTTTCTTGTCGTCGGGAAAGTCGCGCTCCTCGACAAGGCCTTTCAGGAAGTTGACGTACTGCGTCGTCATCGGTTTGTCGTAGCCGAGCGAGTGGCGGTTCGCCTCGATGAGCGTGGGCGTGCAGTTCTTCCCGCAGGTGAGCTTCGCCGGATCTGCGGGGATCGCGAAGAACAGCAGAAACGTGATGATGCTGATCGCGACGAGCATCACGACGATGGCAACGCAACGGCGCAGGGTGTACTGGAACACGGCCTACCGTCGCCCGACCCGGGCGATGGTCTCACCTCCTTTCGGCGCACGAGATCCGGTCGGGCTGGCCCCGAGAGATTCCCCCGGGGCCAGCCCTGGGTGCTGCACCGCAGCACCCATCCCGCTATTGGACGGCTAGCGACGCCGGATCGGCGTATCCACCGAACCCGCTCCAGACGTTGAACCCCTTGACGTTCGAGCCATGGATGAAGAACGCCTTGTCCGCCATTAACGGCACCACCACCGCGTCCTTGACGATCTTCTGATCAAGGGTCGACCACGCCTGCTGCAACGACGCGTTGTCGGTGAGCTGCAGGGCCGTGTCCATGGCCTTGTTGGTCTCCGGGTCGTTGTACTCGGCGTAGTCGTTGCCGAGGTAGTCCGAGCTGATGTTCGTCCGTCCGTCGAACAGTGGCGGGATCACGGTGGACGCCGACGGCCAGTCAGCGCCCCAGCTGGTCCACACGACTTCTGACGTCTGACTCGGGTTGGCGATGATGTCGTAGTACTGGTCGTACCCGAGCGGGCTGACCGTCACCTTGAAGCCGGCCGCCTCGAGGTTCGCCTTGATCGATGCGGCCGCCTTGTCCTGCGCCTCGGTCTTGCGGTACTCGTAGGTGATATGCATGCCGACCTTGCCGGCCTGCTCCAGCAACGCCTTCGCCTTGTTGGTGTTTCCCTTGTCCCCGGTGTCGAACGCGTCGTACTTGGTGTAGGCCGGCAGGGCCGGACTGATGACCGAGTTCGTCGCGACACCGGCAGTCGCGCCGCCCCACGCCGTGACGTACGCGGTCTTGTCGATCGCCATGGCGATCGCCTGCCGCACGCGGCGGTCGGGCACCTTCTTCACGTTGATCGACAGGTAGTCGACGAACGTCTGCTCGCCCACGACGGCCCGCTTCATCAACTCCTTGTTGTTGTAGACCTGGGCCACGTTCGACGGCGGGATCGGGGTGACGGTGACCGTGTTCTTCGCGTTGCCGTTGTCGGCGATCAGCTTCTGCGCGATGACGGCGGCGGTGTCCCCGGACGAGGTCACGATCTTGTCCGGGTAGTCCTTGCGAATGCTGTCCGATGACGGGTCCCACTCCGGGTTGCGCACCAGAGTTCCGCCATGGGCCAGATCCCAGCTGCCCTCCAGCTTGTACGGACCGTCGGAGAAGGGCTCGTTGTCCATCTTCTTGACCGTGTCCTTGTCCTTGCGAACCGGCGCGAACGCGGTCATGGTCAGCGTGCCGTCGAAGTCGGCCACCGGATGCCGCAGGTGGAAGACGATCTTGTTCGCGGCCGGGCAGTCGATGGACTTGTCGTAGAGCGCCTGCTGGGCCGGGGTGCTGTGGTACGGCCCTTTGTAGTCGGGTCCACCGTCCTTGGCCCGCGGGATGTTCAGATAGTCCAGCGCGTAGGTGGGCCCGGCCGTGATGCCGTCGTCGGCGGCGAAGGTCCGCGAGATGCCGTACTTGAAGTCGGCACAGGTGACGGCCTGGCCGTCCTGCCACTTCACGTTCGGCTTCAGCGTGAACGTCCACGTCTTGGCATCCGCGGAGCGCTGGCCCAGGTCGGTCGCCATGTCCGGGACGATCGTCGTCCCGTCCGTACCCTCGCCCTGGGCGAACGTCGTCAACGTACGGAACATCGTGCGGGTCGCGAAGGCGAGAGTGAGGCCGATGTAGATGCGCTGCGGGTCGAGGTGCGAATAGACGTCGAGGTTGTCGTAGTAGAGCGTGCCGCCCTTCTTCTGCCCCTGGTTGTTGGGATTGGCCGGGTTGCTGCCCTTGCTGCCGCCCCCCTTGCCGCTGCTGCAGGCGGCGAGCGCGAGCACACTGACCACGCCGACCGCGAGGCACCTCACCGCATTTCTCGCGAATGCCATTCCAGATTCTCCTTGCTATCGCGCCGTACCGGCGACGGCGTGGTGATTCCGCGACGATTGCCGCGGGGCGGTCATGGGTTCACGTCAAAATCGATCGGCTTTCGGATTGAGTGCATCGCCCAGCCCATCGCCGAGCAGGTTGAACGACAGCACGATCAGGACCAAAGTAATGCCCGGCACGAAAAAGTACGTCGGGTCGCTCTGCGAGTAGTTCACGGAATCATTCAGGATGCTGCCGAGCGTCGGAGTGGTGGTCGGGTCGAGCCCCAGACCGAGATATGCGAATGCGGCCTCGGTCGAGACGTACGTCGGCAGGATGATCGTCGAGTAGATCAGGATAGGGGCGCGCAGGTTCGGCAGCAGCTCCTTCCACAGGATCCGTCCGTTGCGAGCGCCGAGCGAGCGCGCTGCCTCGACGAACTCACGTTCCCGCAGCGAGAAGACCTCGCCGCGGATGATCCGAGCCAGATAGGGCCAGCCGAACACCGCCAGCAAGCAGACCAGATAGATGATCACCTTGGTGTTGTTGGGCGGCTGCCCGACCAGCACCGGGGACAGCGCCAGGATCATGATCAGCTGGGGGAACGCGAGGATCAGGTCCATCAGCCGTCCCAGGACGCTGTCCGTCCAGCGGCCGTAGAAGCCCGACACGAGGCCCGCGGCCACGCCGATCACCACGGTCAGGACAGTGGCCGCGAGGGCGATGCTCATGTCGAGCGTGATGCCCAGGAAGACCCGTGAGAAGACGTCGGTGCCCACCGCCGGCACCACGCCCAACCAGTGCGTGGCGCTCGCGCCGCCGAAGGCCCCCGTCGGCAGCGACCCGATGCCCTGCACCAGCTCGGTGTGAGGGGTGTTCGGATCGATCAGGTTGGCGGCCTTGAGGATCGGCGCGGCGATAGCCAGCAAGAGGATGAGGACGACCATCGCGAGAGCGGCCATCGTCGTCTTGTCCCGTTTGATGCGCTGCCAGGCGATCTGGCCGGGCGAGCGGCCTTCGATCGTCGCGATACCAACTGCGAGGTTCGGAGCCTCGACGAGGGCTTCGAGTTCGCTGACGGGCACCGTCATGGCAGTGCTACGCCTCCGTCCCCGTCCAGATCGGCAGCCCGGTGTCTCGCCGCCCTTTTTTCATAGCTTGTGGCTAGCGTCGGAGGCTATTCCCTGGTACGGGACTGATGGTCACCCGGGGGTGTCTTGTCGCCAGATCGTGATCGCTGCGTGACACCCTCCCGGGCCGGCAAACCTGGTCGAACCGGCCTACGCAGCGGGCCGACCGGGCTCGCCCGCCGTCCCCTCAACTACGTCGGCTACGTCCACTGTTCCGGTCAGGGACTTCAGGGCCCGCTGGAGCGACCTGATCGTGCGGCGCCGGGAACGCGGCCAGCGCAGCCGACGCTCGAGCGTGACCAGGACGCCGGCACCGGTCTGGACCACGTAACCCGTCATCGTCGCGGGCAGGGCGGCCACTGCCTCGCGAACCGCTGGCAACGGTGCCCGCACGACCGCGGCCACCCGGACGCGGCGCAGCCCCGTCACTCAGTGCCGGCGATCACGCAGGAACGGCAAGGTGCGCCGCACCTCGGTCACCTGCTGCGGGCTCACGTCCGCGACGAGTACCGCCTCGCCGAGCGACGCCTCGACGAGCGTGCGGCCGAGCGGATCGATGATCGCACTGTCACCGACGTGGGCGAGGTCCTTCACCGCACCGACGCGGTTGGCGCCCAGCACGTAGGCCTGGTTCTCGATAGCGCGAGCGCGCAGCAGCGTCCGCCAGTGTTCGCGGCGCGGTTCGGGCCAGTTGGCTACCACCACGTAGAGGTCGGTGTCGGCCGCGAGCGCCCAGAACTCGTCAGCGAATCGCAGGTCGTAGCAGACGAAGAGGCTGACGCGCACGCCTTCGACATCGACCGTGACGAACTCGGTGCCGGCGTCATAGCGTTCGTCCTCGCCGGCGTAGCTGAAGGGGTGGATCTTCGCGTAGCGGTGCACGACACCGTCGGGCCCGGCGAGCACCGCGACGTTGCGCGCCTTTGCTTCGGCGGAGCCGTCGCTTTCAGCGGAGCCGTCGCCGGACCACTGAGCGATAGAACCCACCAGCCAGCAACCGTGCTCGCGGGCCTGGTCGATCAGGAACTGCTCGTTGGGCCCGCCCTCGTGCTCGGCGACCCGCTCGGGATGCATCGAGAAGCCCGTGGCATACATCTCGGTCAGCGCTATGAGCCGGGCGCCGCCGGAAACTGCCTGCGCGACAAGGGGAATCAGCCGCTTGCGCGTCGCTACGGCGTCCTCCCACTCGATGTCGTGCTGGATCGCGGCGACCTTCACGGCGCAGCTCCCTTCAGTCGGATCAGCGCCTCGGCCAGGACCTCGGGACGCTTGCAGAACGCGACTCGGACGAGCGTGTCACCGACATGCGAGTCGCAGAATACGCTGGCGGGTATCGCCACGACGCGCTTGTCCGACGGCAGCGCCCGGCAGAACTCGACGGCGTCGTGGTGCACGTCGATCATCGCGAAGTACGTCGCCTGCGGGCGGATGACATCGAACCCCAACTCGTCGAGGCCGTCGCAGAGGATGTCTCGCTGCTGCCCCAGCCGGGCCGCGATGTCGACGTAGTAGCTGTCGGACAGCGCCAACCCGTGCGCCACCGCCGGCTGGAAGGGCCCGCCGTTGACGTAGGTGAGGAACTGCTTCACGGTGCGCACCGCGGCGGTCAGCGGCGGCGGCGCGCAGACCCAGCCGATCTTCCAACCGGTGACGCTGAACGTCTTGCCGGCGCTGGAGACCGTGACCGTGCGCTCGCGCATACCCGGCAGGCTGGCCATCGGGATGTGCGCGCCGTCGAAGACCAGGTGCTCGTACACCTCGTCGGTGATCACGACCAGGTCGTGCTCGACGGCCAGGTCGGCGACGATCTGCAGTTCGTCCCGATCGAAGACCTTGCCGGTCGGGTTGTGCGGCGAGTTCAGCAGGATGGCGCGAGTGCTGCTGGTGACGGCCGCGCGCAGGGCGTCCGGATCGAACGTCCAGCGCTGCCCGTCCGGCCGCAGCGTCACCACGCGGCGCCGGGCCCCGGACAGCGCGATGCCCGCCGCATAGGAGTCGTAGTAGGGCTCGAACGTGACGACCTCGTCCCCCGCTTGCACCAGCCCCAGCAGCGCGGCGGCGATCGCCTCGGTGGCCCCCGCGGTCACGAGTACTTCGGTATCGGGGTCGAAGTCGAGGCCGTAGAAGCGGCGTTGATGGGCCGCGATGGCCTGTCGCAGCTCCGGGGTGCCCGGCCCGGGCGGGTACTGGTTGTGCGAACCGTCGCGGATGGCGGCCACCGCGGCCTCCAGAACCTCCGGAGGCCCGTCGGTGTCGGGGAAGCCCTGACCCAGGTTGATGCTGCCGGTGGCCACCGCCAGCGCCGACATCTCGGCGAAGATCGTGGTGCCGAAGCCCTGCATCCGCACGACGAGCGGGTCCACCGAAGTCACCCGGTGAGCCTACGTGGCCCGTCGTGCGGCCGAGCAGCCGTCAGTCCGCCTAATCCAGGCGCACCCTCGGATCGACCACCGCATAGAGGATGTCGACGATGATGTTGGCGACGATCACGAAGAACGCAGCGAAGAGCACGAGGGCGAGGATCTTCGGCAGATCCCCGTTGTTCACCGCGTCGGCCGACAACTTGCCGAGTCCCGGCAGGCTGTAGATGAACTCGGTCAGCACGGCACCGCCGAGCAGGCCGCCGAGGTCGAGCCCGAAGATCGTGACGATCGGCGTGATGGCCGCCCGCAGCCCGTGCTTGAGCGTGACGGTGCGACGGGGCAGGCCCTTCGCCGTCGCGGTGCGGATGTAGTCCTCGCCCATCGTCTCGATCATGTTCGCGCGGGTCAGCCGGACGTAGCTGGCGCTGAAGATGGCCGCGAGCGTGAACCAGGGCAGGAGAAAGTTCTTGAACCAGGCGACCGGGCCGCCTGAATCCCAGGGCAAGGCGGGGGCCTGGCCTGACGTGTAGGGCAGCCAGCGCCAGTCGGTGTTGACGAGCAGGATCAACGTGAGGCCGATCAGCGGTACCGGCAGCGACACCCCGAGCGAGGCGACGCCCACGGAGAGCTTGTCGATCAACTTGCCCTTGTTGAGTCCGGCGATGACGCCGAAGCCCACGCCGAAGACGAGCCAGATGAGCGCGGCCCCCAGAGCGAGCGAGATCGTGTAGGGCAGCGCCTGCTTGATGGCGTCCCAGACGAACTGGTTGTCCTGGTAGGAGCGGCCGAAGCAGGGCCAGCCGCAGTGGTACCGCGCGCCGGGCGGGCCCATCTCCCGGCCCGCGACCAGGCCCTTCATGTACTCCCAATACTGCGTGACCAGGGGTTTGTCGAGGCCGAGCGCGACCTTGATCTGGCCGATGCGTTCGGGGGTACAACTCTTGCCACACGAATCCGCGGCCGGGTCGGACGGGCCAATCGTGAACAGCCCGAACGTCACGATGCTGACCGCAATGAGCAGGCCAATCAAGGCGACGAAGCGACGGATCAGGAACTTGACCATGGTGGTCGAGGTGGGCCGGCCCTCACGGGCCGGCCCACCTCATCCTCCTACTCAGTCGTGCCAGCGGATTCCAGGCGTATCACCGTGAGACTTACGGTTCGACGCCGATGATGTTCAGATCCGGCAGGCTCCAGATGCCAGAGACGCCCACATTGTGGATCTTCGATCCGACCAGAATCGGGTTGAGCGCCGCCTGCGTCGGGACGAACGGCCAGTTCGTCGTCTGGATCTGGTTGGCCAGCGTGGCGAACTGCTGATCGACCGTGGCCGGGGCCTCGGTCGATCCGGCCAGAGCCGTGATCTGCTTGGCCGTCACCGAGTCGAAGTACTTGGAGAAGTTGCTCGTGCTCCAAGTCTTCTGGGTCGCGTCCGGACCGAGCACCGGCGGGACGATCGAGGCCATCGTCGGCCAGTCCCAGCACCAGCCGGCCAGCGCTATGTCCACCGGACCCGGGTCGGTGCGCAGCGTCTTGTAGAACGAGTCCGTCGGGATCGACTGGATCGTTACGTTGACGCCGAGCTTCTTCAGGTCGCTCTGCCACTGCAGCGCCAGGGCCTTCTGAGCGGGCCGCCCCTGCGAATACCCGTAAGTGATCGACTTCGGGACGGTCTTGCCCTGCAGCAAGGCCTTGGCGGCCGGGATGTCGCCGGTGTCCTTCAGGCCGAGATTAGCCGGCTGGAAGCCCCGCACGTTCGCCGCAATGAACGACGACGGGATCGAGCCGAACAGCGTCCCGTTCAAGGCGGTGATGGCCGCCTGACGGTTGAGCGCCAGGGCGAATGCATGCCGCACGTCGGCATCCTTGATCTTGTTCTCGTTGAAGATGTTGTAGAACACGCACGGCCCGGCGCCGTTGACGAACCGGTCCTTGGCGCCCTGCAGCTTGCTCACGTCACCAGGCTGGATGTCGCTGGAGTTGTCGATCGAGAGCGCGCTCTGGTCAGACCCCTGATTGGCGATCAGCCGCTGGCTGACCGTCGCCGGAGCGATGCCCATGGTGATGTCGAAACTGTCCGGCAGCGCCGGGCGGTTCGGGTCGGTGGCCGCCGACCAGTTCGGGTTGCGGCCGAGCACGAGCTCCTTGTTCGGGGTGTACTTCGTGATCATGTACGGACCGGAGGACACCGGCTTGAAGTCGTAGTCCTGCTTGGTGTCCTTGGCCTTCGGCACCGGCGCCGTGTAGAACAACGACATCATCATGTCCGCATCCGGCTGCCCACTCGCGAAGTGGAACACCAAGGTGTACGGGTCCGGGGTCTGGACCGAGGTCAGATCCTTGTTCGGATCCTTGTACGGGCCGGCGTAGTTGTTGGAGTTAACCAACAGGTCCCTCAAGTAGGTCGCGCCGTCCTTGTAGACGTCGGCCGCGAACAAGCGCTCGACGTTGTACTTGATGTCCGCGGCGGTGATCGCCGAGCCGTCCTGGAACTTCAGACCCTTCTGGATCTTGTACGTCCAGACCGTCTGGTCCTTGTTCGGGATGCCGATGTAGTCGCCCGGCCCGGACTTGACGGCGATGTCGGCCTTGATCACCGGCGCCTTGCCCGGCGTGTCGTCGAACACCGTCAGGGTGCGGTAGATCAGCTTGCCGACGTTGCCGGAGTTGGTGACGTAGTTCTGCACCGGGTCCAGGTGCTCGAAGTTGGCCTGCACCAGGATGTTGACGGTGCCGCCCTTCACTGTGTAGCCATCCTTGATGAGGGCCGGGCCCGTCGATGGCGTCCCGCCCGATGACGATGACGACCCGGACGGCGGCGGCGGGTTGGTGCCGCTGGTGCCGCCCTTCTTGCTCGAACTCGAGCAAGAAGCGATCAAGACGATTGCTGTACTAGCCGCAACCGCTGCGATCAGCGGTCTCCGACGATTCATACGAATCTCCATTTCTCTGTGTCCGACTCGCGCCCACGTGCGGCGCGACCTCTCTTGGCAAAGATGCGATGGGTAAAGGTCTTAGTTCAGCCGCGGCTCGCACGGGGGTCGAGCGCGTCCCTGACCGCATCGCCGAACAGGTTGAACGCCAGCACCGTGAGCAGCAACGCGACGCCCGGCACCAACATGATCCACGGGTCGTTCTGGTACCAGTTCCCGTTCTGCGCCTCGTTGAGCATCTGGCCCCACGACGGCGTGGGGTCTCGGACGCCGGCGCCGAGGAACGAGAGCGCCGCCTCGGCCGTGATGTTCGTCGGGATCGCCAACGTGGCGTAGATGAGCACTACGGCGACGACGTTGGGGATGATCTCCTTCACCACGATGCGCCCCGGGCTCGCCCCGAGAGCGCGGGCCGCTTCGACGAACTCACGTTCGCGCAGGCTCAGCACCTGACCTCGCACGATGCGTCCGAGGTACGGCCAGCCGAAGAAACCCAGGATGATCACGAGTGACACGATCGGCAGGGTGCTGCCATGGCCGAGGGAGGTGTTTCCGAGGCGGTTCTGCAGGATCGGCGTCAGGCTGAGAATCAGGAGCAGTTGCGGGAACGCCAGCAGCAGGTCCATGAGCCGGCTGATGACCGAGTCGACGACCCCCCGGAAGTACGCCGCGATCGCGCCGAGCAGCGTCCCGAGCACTACGGACACCAGCGTCGCGAGCAATGCGATGGTCAGGGAGACGCGGGCCCCGTAGACGAGCCGGGCGAAGATGTCCCGGCCTTGGACCGGAGTTACCCCGAGCCAGTGGTCGGCCGAAGGCAGCCGGAATTTCAACACGCTACCCGCAACCGGACCGCTGAGGGACTGGCCGCCCAGCGAAATGATGTCCGGAGTGTTGTTCAGCTGAGTTGGGCCGTAGCCCTCGATGGCGGTCAGCACGGGCGCGAAGATCGCGACCAGGAGCAGCAGCACGATGAAGCCGAAGCTGACCATCGCGACCTTGCTTCGCCGGATCCGCCGCCAGGCCAGCGAGTAGAGCGACCGACCCTCGATCGCCTTCTCCGACGTCCGCTCGTAATCGCCGGACTCGGCTTCGGCGACGAGGGTGTCGAGATCACCGGCGGACAGGGACATAGACGCGCAACCTCCTTGATGCTCACACCGGTGGGTGATGACCTGTACTCAGCTTGTGGCTAGCGACGGACGCTATAGCTCCCCGGATCACCAGCACCCACCGGGTGCCCTCTTGTCGCCAGATCGTGACCGTTCCGCGATGCATTCTCAGCGACTCGCGCCCACACGCGAACCATATGGCCGAATCTCCCGAATCGGCGCTCACCCCCCATCCCCCACTTTGCATCCGAGATCGACGCTGCAAACGGTGTGATCGGGGGCGGATCACGTCGATCCCAGATGCAAAGTGGGTGGCTGTGGACAGTGTCTGCGGCGCAACGCCTCGAAGCCGCATCCTGTGCGGATGCGCGAAACACCCGCTGAACCTGTGCTCCGACGTGCGGATGCCCTCGCCGCCGGGTGGACGGACAGCGCGATCCGGCACGCCGTCGACTCCGGGCGGTGGGAACGCCTCCGACCCGGCATCTACGCACCCCACCAAGACCCCCCGTCCGATGCGCGCGCCGCCGAACGCGCCGACCACCTCCAGAGGGCCACGGCCGCGGTGCTGGCCTGCCCCCGAGGCGCGCTCAGCCATCACACGGCGGCAGTTGCACACGGGCTGCCGCTGCTCGGCTCCCTGCCCCGGCGGCCATGCCTGACCGTGCCGTCCGGTACGGCATTGCGCCACGTGGTCGACGTGCACTTGCATCGCGCCACGCTGCCCCTTCGACACATCGTCGATATCGACGGCCGTCGTGTGATATCCGTCGCCCGGACGGTCGCCGACCTCGCTCGCGAGTCCGGTGTCGCGGCCGGCCTCGTTGTGGCGGACGCGGCGCTGCACGTCGGCGCAACCGATCCCGCGGCACTGGCTGCTGCAGTCGCAGAATGCCGCCGATGGCCGGGCGTGACCAGGGCTCGGAGGGTCTTGGAGTTGGCCGACGTGGCGGCCGAGTCGCCGCTGGAGTCGCTGAGCCGGCTGCGGATGATCGAGTACGGGCTGCCGGCGCCGACCCCGCAGCAGGTGATCCGCGACACCGCTGGCCGATTCGTCGGGCGCGTCGACTTCTACTGGGACGAGTACGGCGTCGTCGGCGAGGCCGACGGGCTGGCCAAGTACGAATCCCCGGCGTCCCGGATCGGCGAGAAGAAACGCGAACTGCAACTGGAGTCCTGCGGGCTGATCATGGTCCGCTGGGGATGGGACGACATCTGGCGATTCGGCCCGGTGGCCGATCGATTGCGGTCGAGGTTCCGGCTCGGATTGCGGCGTGGCGATTCGCGTGGCTGGCTCGCCCTCGACCCAACCGACTTTGCATCCGAATTCGACGCGATCTGAGCCTCCGGACGTCCCCCGTAGCGACGATCTCGGATGCAAAGTCGGAGATGGTGGGTGGGGTCGGGCGGTCAGCGGCGGTGCCCGGCGTGGGGAGGGTCAGCGGCGGTGCCCGATGTGGGGAGGGTCAGCGGCGGCGGGCGCGTTGCTTCTCGCGGTCCTGGGCGGCCAGCAGCACCTTGCGCATGCGGACCGCTGCCGGGGTTACTTCGACGCACTCGTCCTCGCGGCAGAACTCCAATGCCTGCTCGAGGGACAGTTGCCGATGCGGGATGAGGCGCACCAGCTCGTCGCCCGTGGACGAACGCACGTTGCTGAGCTTCTTCTCCCGCGTGGGGTTGACGTCCATGTCGTCGGAGCGCGCGTTCTCGCCGACGATCATGCCCTCGTACACCTCGGTGGTGGGGCCGACGAACATCGTGCCGCGCTCCTGCAGGTTG